>Ga0302319_10018589_pt1 | contig 12673 bp, 8 predicted proteins | sample Bog_T0_2_FD_203319 | JGI IMG/M metagenome (GOLD analysis project Ga0302319, IMG submission 203319) | Peat permafrost microbial communities from Stordalen Mire near Abisko, Sweden - Bog_T0_2 | ecosystem: Environmental > Terrestrial > Soil > Wetlands > Peat | place: Sweden: Abisko, Stordalen Mire...
CAACCAAAATAAGCAAGAAATCTATGGGTGCCCCCGGTCCCTCGCACTTGGGGACCGGGGATAAGTCCCTCCCTCCCCGCAAATCCGTCATCGTTCGCAACACTACGGAAACGAAGATCGACCTCGACCTCACCATCGAAGGCCAGGGCCGTTACAAGATCTCCACCGGCATTCGCTTCTTCGATCACATGCTTGAGCTCTTCACGCGCCACGGCGCATTCGACCTCGACCTCAAGTGCGACGGCGACCTGGATGTTGACCAGCACCACACCGTCGAAGACGTAGGCATCGCCCTCGGCGAAGCATTCGACCGCGCCCTCGGCGACAAGCGCGGCATCTTGCGCGCCGGCTACTTCATCATGCCCATGGACGAGACCCTCGCCATTGCCGCAGTAGACCTTAGCGGCCGCGCCGCCTTCGCCGTCGACACCAAGGTCCGCACCCGCCTCGTCGGCGACCTGCAAACCGAACTGGTAACAGATTTCTTTGAGGGCTTCGCCCGCGGAGCGCGCGCCAACGTCCACGTAAAAACCATGTACGGACGCTCCAATCACCACAAGATCGAAGCCATCTTCAAAGCCTTCGCCCGCGCCCTCCGCGTAGCCTGCTCCCGCGACAAGCAGCTAGGCGAAATGCTGCCCTCGACTAAGGGACTTCTCTGATGCGCGTAACAGTCATCGATTACAAAGCCGGCAATCTAACCTCGGTCCTCAAGGCCCTCCGCCATCTTGGCGCTGAGCCCGAAGTCACTGACGGCGAACTCTCGCTCGTAGATTCCGCCGAGCGCATCGTTCTCCCCGGCGTAGGCCACTTCAATGCAACCGACCGCCTCGATTCCACCGGCCTCACCTCCGCAATCCGCGAAGCCATCGCGCGCGGCGTACCGTTTCTCGGCATCTGCGTTGGAATGCAATGGCTCTACGCTGGCTCAAGCGAAGCCCCCGGCCAGCCCGGTCTCGGCTACTTCTCCGAGCAATGCGAACGCTTCCCCGAGGCCCAGGAAAAAGTCCCGCACGTTGGCTGGAACTCGTTAGAAGTCCGCAGCGGCTCACGCCTTCTCGCAGGCGTCGAGCCCGGCGAGTTCGTCTACTTCACCCACTCCTACAAAGGCCCCGTCACAACCCACACCGCCGCAGTATCGCAATACATCGTCCCCTTCTCCGCAGCTGTCGAGCGCGACAACGTAGTGGGCGTCCAGTTCCACCCTGAAAAATCCGGAGCTACCGGTTTGAAGATTCTTAATAACTTCCTCAACTGGTCATCGAAAGGAACTTCATGCTGACTAAGCGCATCATCGCTTGCCTCGACGTTCACGATGGCCGCGTAGTCAAGGGCGTGCAGTTCGTCGATCTCGTCGATGCCGGTGACCCCGCCACGCAAGCTGCGCGCCACGCCCGCGAAGGCGCAGACGAAATCGTTCTGTTAGACATCACAGCCACGCACGAGGGCCGCAAGACGCTGCTCGACACAGTCCGCCGGACCGCTCTTGAATTATTCGTTCCCTTCTGCGTAGGCGGCGGCATCCGCTCCGCGCGCGATGCCGAACAAGTCTTCGAGGCAGGCGCCGACAAGGTCAGCATCAACTCCGCGGCCCTCGCTGATCCGATGCTGATTGACGCCATCGGCCGCAGCTTCGGCGCGCAAGCCGTGGTGGTCGCCATCGACGCCCGCCGCAATCCTGAAGCCGCGGACCCCGTTCGCAACGCGCAGGTCTTCGTCAGCGGGGGCCGCAAGCCCGCTGGCCGTTGCGTGGTTGAGTGGGCGCGCGAGGCCGAGGCCCGCGGCGCAGGAGAGATCCTGCTCACCTCCATGGACTCCGACGGAATGAGAAATGGTTTTGACTGCGAACTCACCGCAGCCGTTAGTGAAGCAGTCAGCATTCCCGTCATCGCCTCCGGCGGCGCAGGCACTGTAGCTCATTTCGCCGAAGTCTTCGCAGGCGGCAAAGCCGATGCGGCCCTCGCGGCCAGCATCTTTCACTTCGGCGTATCGAGCGCACGTTCGCTCAAAGAAGAGCTCGCACTCGCGGGCATACCCGTGAGGCTTCCATGCTGATTCCTTCCATAGATTTATTAGGCGGCCGCATCGTCCAGCTCGTGCAGGGTGAAAAGCTCCGTCTTGCATTCGACGACTTCGAATACTGGATCGAGAAATTTTCCAAGTTTCCCCTCGTTCAGCTGATAGACCTCGACGCCGCCATGCGCCAGGGTGACAACTCCGCCCTGGTCGAGCATTTCGCCAAGCGTCTTCCTGTTCAGGTCGGCGGCGGAATTCACTCTATCGAGCGAGCGCGGCACGTTCTCAACGCAGGCGCAAAGCGCGTTATTATAGGCTCCGCGCTCTTCTCTGACTCCGGCACCGTCAACACTGATTTCGCCGTCAAACTAGCCGACGCTGTCGGCACAGAGCGCGTGGTCGCCGGCATAGACACCAAGAGCGGCCGCATCGCCGTCAAAGGCTGGAAGGCCGAAGTCGCCCTCACGCCCGACGATGCCATTCCGCAGCTCGAACCGCACGTCGCAGCATTCCTCTACACCCACGTAGATGGCGAAGGCATGATGCAGGGCTTCCCCATCGAAACCGCCGCCCGTCTTCGCAAACTAACGCAGAAGCAGCTCATCGTCGCAGGCGGCATTCGTAGCCAGCAGGAGATCGACTCGCTCGACGCTCTCGGCGCAGACGCGGTCGTCGGCATGGCTGTCTATACCAACGCGCTCGTTGTGTAAGTGACGCGCAAGAGTTCCAAGCTGGCATCGCTTTGTCTTTGGGCCATTTTGAAGGGTACGAGCTTCAGCTCGTACATTTATCATCCAAACATTCGCGGGCTTTAGCCGCTGAGGGCATTCTCTTTTCAACCTGACTCAGTTTCCATCTACTTTATGAAAGCAGGAGGCCGGGAAAAATAAATGCTACGAGTTGGATATCCCGCAACATTGCTGCCAGAACTGCTCCACGATCTTCCGAATGAAGTCGAACTCGTTCCAATTTCGGACGACCTTGATCATGAAGTAAAGATCGACGTGTGGATTCCCGATCCTTATTCGAATCGCGCCATGCGTTCCTGGCCGCATCTGCACGGTGTCAAGCTGGTCCTTTGCATGTTGGCGGGTACGGAATGGATTCCTGCCGTAGTCGGCCCCCACGTCACCATCTGCAACGCGCACGGCGCGCACAACACGGGAACCGCGGAGTGGGCAGTCGCGGCGATCCTGTCCATGCTCAAATACATTCCGCTCTACCTCGACATCCAGCACACCGGCATCTGGAAGCGCCGCTTTGAAGCCAGCAAACTATACGCCGACGTGAACGCCGACCCGCGCCCGCTCTATCCCCCGGTGCTTCTTGAGGAACTGACCGGGAAAACAGTGCTCATCGTCGGCTACGGTGCAATCGGAAAAGAGATCGAGCGCATGCTCACGCCATTCCGCGTCAACATGATTCGCATCGCGCGCACTGCTCGCGTTGAGCCACAAGTCCACTCCGTCAGTGAACTTGATGCGCTCATCCCACAAGCCGATGTAATCGTACTGATCCTACCCTATACAGCGGATTCGCACGGCCTTATCGGTGGCCATCAGTTTGCTCTTATGCGTCAGGGAGCGTTGTTGGTCAATGCCGCGCGCGGCTCCATCGTCGATACAGATGCATTGGTTACCGCTCTACAAGCAGGCAGGATTCGCGCCGCTCTCGATGTAACCGATCCCGAGCCGCTGCCTGAAGGCCATCCGCTGTGGGGCTGCCCCAATCTGCTCATCACACCGCACATCGCCGCATCCAGCCCGCAGTTCGCGCCCAACGCCCTTCGCGTAGCCGCAGCCGAACTACGCCGCTATATCAACGGCGAACCGCTTCACAACGTCGTTCAAGCCGCAATCTGATCACGCATTGACAATGGGTGCCCCATGTCTCGATTTTGAGACATGGGATGCAGCCCGCTCCCAATCGCGCAGTCCCAGAACAGCAAGCAGCACAAGTCCGGCGTAGAGCAGCGCTGTAGCCTGCAAGTCCTTGTAAAGGTATTCACCAATATAAATTGAGTCCACAACAATCCACAGCCACCAGTTCGCAATATGCTTCCGCGCTCCCCACCAGCTTGCCACCAGGCTATAACTTGTGAGCGCCGCATCAAGGTGCGGCAGTGCAGCGCCCATGCGCACCATCAGCCAGCCCAGAAACACCGAGCCCACTGCCCCCGCCGCCAATCCCAGCATCCATCCGCGCGCATTGAGCGGCTCCACGCGCACTTCGCCGTCCTCCCGCAGGCCGCGCCACCAGTGCCACCATCCATAGAGCGTGAAGCCAATGAAAAAAATCTGCAACATCGTATCGGAGTACAAACGCGCACGAAAAAAGATCACCAGATACAGCACGTCCGCCAGCAGAATGATCGGCCAGCAAATCATCAGCCTCTTTGTCGTTAGCCAAATTCCGATCACGGTCACCACCATGCCAAAGATCTCAAGCACATGCGCGGCGAAATAATTCAGTATGGATTCGATCATGGCGCGACCTTGCCTTGGCGCATCCCAGTGCGACACCTTTGCCGAATCGCATCCAGTAACACGCGCCCCTCCGAGCCAAGAAACCACCGCGCGTGCTTCACCATCCAGCCGTAATAAGCCATCCGCGCCTTCTCTTTCGAGTGCAGAATGCCCAGAAAATAATCCGCCTCAGACAATGCAAACTCCACATGGCACAGCGCCGTCATCGGTGCCAGCGTCGCAGCTTCCGCGGCAGACAGCGGGCGCACCGATTCGTATCCATCCAGCAGAGCGTGCAGATGGTCGAGATGCACTGGAACTACTTCAGGGTGGTTTCGATTCCTACCCAGCGCAATCCACTCCACAATGTTTCGTTCAATCGCGTGAGCAAGATCGTGCACGGCGCAAGTCCGATCGGAAAGCCCGAAGTCAATCATCGCGGCAACCTTGGCTTCGTCGCCCCCATCGCTCCACAGCAAATTCGAAGCGTGCAGATCGTTGTGCGTCCACCACGACGGCAGCTCCGGCAACAGCGGCAATAATTCCGCGTGAAACGCCGCCAGCAATTCAATCGCATCCTTCGTGCAGTTCGCTGCGGCTTCGCTCGCCGCCAGCGCAGGCCTCGCCGCAAAATATCGCTTTGCCTCTTCCAGCGGATCGTCGCTCGCAAAGATCGTAAAGCTCGCAACCAGCGGATGCGGCTTGCGTCGCGGCGCGTCAAATCCCTCCGCGGCGCGATGCAACCGTGCCAGCGCTACACCCGCCGAGTGCGCGTGAGCCACGCTCTGAAACGGAGTCCACGACAACGCGTCTTCATAGATATCGATACAATCCGGCGCTTCATGCACTTCATAAGTCGAGTCTCCAATTGCAATCGACGTCTCCCCCTTAATAGACGTAAACACTCGCGGAACCAATGCTCCATGCGTCCGCAGATACTCCATGAAGCGATGCTCTTCACGCAGCCCTTCGCAATCTCTCACCGCGCGATGATGCCGCTTGATAAAAGCCTTTCCACTCGTCGTGCGCACCACGCTGGCTGCCGAAAACGGCCGCGGGCTCATTGACAGTATCTCCACCGGCTTGCCGAGATCCGGAAACCGGCTCAGCAGCACACGCACTTCAGCAAGCGTCAGCGGCTGCCAATCAGGCTCCACTCGCTCTTCGCCCATTCCATGCGTCTTGTGCGCTACGCCCATCATCGCCTCAGCAGCCATCTCAGCCACCAATTCAAAAACTGTAATGCGCCGAGAGCCGCACTGTCGTCGGCGCGCCCGGCCAAAGGAATGTATCGCCGCCATTTGCTCCCGTATCGGACCAGTAGCGCTTGTCGGCAACATTATTCGCATAGATGCGGAACGTCATGTGCCCCTGCTCGCCGCCCGGTGTATAGCGCATGCCCAGGTTGAACAGATTCACGGAAGGCACACTCACCGCATCATCGCGCGTAGCCTCCTTGCCGCTTGAATAGTTCCAGCCCGGCATGAGATGCAGCCCGCGAATACGTGGCACCGATATGTCAGCGAACGCAGTCATATGCAGATGCGGCACGTTAATCACCTGCTTGTTGTCGTAAGCCAGCGTGCCTGTGTTACTTGAAATCGCCCTCAGCGCCTCCGCCGAAGCTGAGAGCCGCAGCCAGCTTGAAGCCTTGCCCTGCGCGCTTAACTCCGCGCCTTTGTGCGCCTCGCGGCCTTCTTGCTCAAAGCATTCATCCCCGACATTGCCCAATGGGCAAAATCTGTCCGGCCCGGCAAGCGTCCTGGGATAAAAGAACGGAGCATGCATGAGGAAGATTGCGCCAGTGATCAGAATGCGCTGCCCCGGCTCATACTTCGCGCCAATCTCCGCCTGCCGCGTGAAGAACGGAGCTAGGATTTGGCTAGGGTTATCCGTCCAGAACGGTCCCTGTGGCCCGAGCGAAAGAACCACGCCGTAGTTGCTGTAAAGCGTAAGGCTGGCTGTTGGATTAAAGGTGACTGCATATTGCGGCAGCCATACATTTTTATTCGTGAATGATGGCAAGCAATTGGGCGGTGTTTGAAACACCGTGGCGGAGACCTGGATAAAGCCGGAGCACGATGCGAAGGCTGAGTAGTTGTGATCGCGCAGGGAGTCGAGCCGCCCTCCCGCTATCAACTGAATGCGTCCAGGCAGATGAATTCGATCCTGCACAAGCGCCGCCGTCTGGTGGCTATCAACCCACAGCCTGCGCGGCCCCGCGGTCTCGACAGGGCTTTCGATCGGAAGCGCAGGAATCGGCTGATAAATATTCGCCGAGCCAATGTAGGTGTATACAGCGCCGTCCTGCACAATGCCATCGGCTGAATAAGGATTGGCAAGCGTATAAAATCCCGGCTGCTGCACGCTGCGCAGAAAGGCCTCAACGCCAAAGGAGAGATCCTGCGTAACCGCCCCCGTCTTCAAATGGCCTGTGACCGCCGCCTCGGCCTGTGCATCAATCCGCAACTCGCCAGGATCGCGATAATCGTAAACGTCATATGTCCCATCCGGCGCGAAGAACCATGGATCGGGCGCAGACCCGGAGTTGCACGCCCCTTCGTAATAGCAGCCATACGCGTAAATCACGTTGTCCTGAATCAGCGAATGACTATAGCCCGCAGCCGCAAATGCAAACCAGTTATGCGGCAGCGTGTAGTCCAGCCGCGCTCCAGTGTTCAGCGTGTCGTACGAATCAGGCGGACCCCACGGCTGATCGCCCAGCATGGTCGATGGAAAAATAGCGTTAATATTCGGGAGTGTTGTCCCGCCAAGTAATTGATACCCACTCCCATCTCGCTCGGTCTTGTGTTGATACTCAAAGTCGCCTTTCAGAATCGCCGCAGTGCCGATCTTCCAGTCCGCCGCGCCCGCGCCCACGGCGCGCCAGCCGTTGGTATCGTTCATATAACTCGCAATGCGCTCGCCGCCCAGGTTCACCCGCGCGCCCACCTTCTTTTGCTTACCGAAGAAGGAACCAAAATCAACCGCTGCATATGCGCTGCCCCGCTGATCCGTAGCAAAATCCAAGGCCTTCACCGGCACCGGCCTCTTCGTCACATAATCAATCAGCCCACCCGCCGAAGCCACGCCGCTTTCCACTCCGGCAATCCCCTTGAGAATCTCCACGCTCTGCTTGTTCTCAAGCGGCACATCCTGCTCGCCCGCAATAGTCATTCCATTAATCTCAAACCCTGTGGCGAGATCGAGCGGTATGCCGCGAATCTCATACCATCCGTAGTAGCCCACCGGCACGTAGTCGTCGTCGACCGACGCATCGTTCTGCACCACGTCGGACAGCAGCCGTGCAACCTGGTCGCTGAGCAGATCGCGTGTTATCACAGTCGCTGAGAGTGGCGCAGTCTTCAGCACTTCTCCATCCAGCGTGCCAACTGTTACAGAATCAGGAAGATAGTTGCCGTTGACATCGCCGTGCACAACAACGGTTGTCGTAACCGGTGCAATTTTTTGCTGCGCGGGCTTGGCTGCCGTCTGCACCTGATCCTGGGTTTCGCTCTGCGTTCCACTCTGTGCGCAAGCAAGGCTGGCAACGCCAACGCACCAAATCACCATAGCGGCGTTCAAGGTCGCTCTGCGAATACGGAGGGAGATTGGAAATTGTTTGCAGGCTTCGATAGTAATTGCTACTTCAGACATAAGTACCCCTTGTTTCAAACTGCATGAAACAAGGGAACAAAAGCTGCTAGTTGAGGAGTCTTGCCGCTCTGACTAGAAAACTTCCCACGCCGGTATTATCCGGATCGGGTTCGAGGGTATCTCTCAGCCCCGCCATTTTCGCGGAGCACCCCTGTTTCAACACTTCGATTGAAACACTGGCAGGCGATTTTTGCAAGTCTTTAACAATGGCAGACCAATTCGCTCACCGCTCAACGACTGCATCCGGGTTCGCCCGTTGCGACCGCAAGGCTTCCGCCGTCATCCGGTCGGTCTTTCGCAAGCCCGGAAACACTCCAGCCCACACTCCAGCCACGACCAGCGATCCAATTCCGCCAATCACCGTCGCTCTCACCGCGCCCCACCATTGCGCCGTTACCCCGCTCTCAAACTCGCCGAACTCATTGGAGGCGCCCACAAACAGCGCGTTCACAGCGCTCACGCGTCCGCGCATCGCTGGCGGCGTAGCCAGTTGCAGAACGGAGCTGCGTATAATCACGCTCACCATATCCACTGCGCCGGCAAGTGCCAATGCGGCCAGCGACATCCACAATATATGGGAGAGTCCAAAAGCAATTGTGGCCGCGCCGAAGATGGCAACACAGGTAAACAGCTTTCGTCCCGCATGTCGCCGCAGCGGCCACCTCGCCAGCGCAAACGACACGGCCACCGCGCCCATCGCCGGCGCGGCACGCAGCATCCCCAGCCCGCGCGGACCCTGATGCAGAATATCGTGCGCAAAAATCGGCATCAGCGCAGTGGCCCCGCCTAGCAGCACGACAAACAGATCCAGTGAAAACGATCCCAACAGAATCGGTGACTCCCGCACATATTCAAAGCCAGCCAGCACAACCTTCAGCGACAACGCGCGATGCTCCATGCGTCCGGGCCGCACGTGAAGGCTGCCCACCAGCAACAGAAACCAAATCGTCGTGCACATGGTGAACACATAAACAATCCCCGCTCCTTCAAGATGCGACGCCGGGAACAGGCGCGCGAGCGGCAGCGTAAACAGCAGCCCGCCAATCGCCGGCCCCGTGATGTTGGAAAGCTGAAATACCGCGCCGCCCCACGTGACGGCATTGACGAAATGTTCTTCGGGAACAAGGTGCGGCACCAGCGCTGAACTGGCTGGCCCCGAAAACGCCCTTCCGGTGCCGATTAAAAACAATACGCCGTAGATGGAAAGAATATTTTCCGATCCCTGAAGCGCAAGCCACAGCAGCGCTCCGCTTGAAAAAACCTGTAGGCAATAGCAGACCAGAATCACGCGCCGCCGGTCGAAACGATCCGCCGCATGTCCGGCGGGCAGCAGAAACAAGAGGCCCGGCAGAAACAATGCCAGCCCGGTATAGCCCAGGTCGATAGCCTTGTGGGTGATCGAATAGACCTGCCACGCAACAGCAACCGCCTGCGCCTCCGCCCCCAGTATCGCAACAATGCGTGCCATCTGGTATCGCCGGAAATCGCGGTAGGCAAAGGCCTCCATGCCGCGTCTTGGTTTGTTAGGGAAGTCTGGCGTCATCGATTCTTTAAGCGTATAACGCCCCGCTCATGCAGTGCGAATTGCGGGCGTGATCCGTCGGCTTCGCGATCCTCAGTTGAATCTGCTGCCTGGCCGGCTCTATGCTTCGATTGCTCTCACAAGTTTCCAGAGCATTTTCGGTTAGAGTGTTTACATTTCGAATTGATATCCATGCCCACCCATCCATGAATCAAAAGGCGATTCATGGATGGGGCACTCAGCGTCCGAGCCCGCGTGCAACCGAGCAAAAATCTCCAGTTCAAAAGCTCGATGCAAGCCGCAACGAAAAGCTCCTGGAAGCTCCAATCGCATTGCCGGAAAACAAGCCGCCAAAATCAATCACATTCAGAATATTATTCAGGTTCTGTCCGTCGGCCTGTAAGTGAACATGCTACTTGGCTCAGAAAGCGCCTGTCCCCAGAGACAGTCAGTTTACGGTTTGTTCAGTGTTTGCCGAAGCTCGCCTTCAGGCCGCCAAAGACCGTAATGGGCGCGCCGGGTGAGACGAAGGTGGTATTGCGGACAGGGTAGTCTCCGCTGGGGTAGGGGGTGAACTCGCGGGCGATGAAAGCGCCGCTGTCGTTATAGGGCGTGTCGGTGAGTTGGCCGGTGGTGTAGTACTTCTGGTTCAACAGGTTATTCATCTCCGCAAAGAGCTCGAAGTGCGGGCTGAAGGTATAGTGCGCGCCGAGGTTGACCACCGCGAAGGCAGGGACTTTGCCCATACCAAGATAGTACTGGCCGTCCGGCTGATACAAGTTGTTCTCGTTGCCTTTCACATAGGAGCTGCCAATGGCCTGCAAGTCGGCGCTGATGCCCAGCCTCTTGAGTGGACGATAGTCGGAGTAGACCTTGAGGATGTGTTGCGGCGCCTGCGGGATCTGGTCGCCGGGTACGATGGTGATGACGCCGCCATCGGTTACGCCCTTTTCGCCGGAAAGAGCGTTGCTGTTGCTGCTGTTGCTGCCTGACCCAATCACCTGCGAGCTCTGGTAGGTCGCTTCGAGGAACGTGTATTCGACGCCTGTGTCCAGCTTGCGCAGATGGGCCGCAGCCGAGGCTTCGACGCCCTGACGGCGGGTCTTGCCGAAGTTCTGGAAGTAGCCGAAGCCGGTCTGCTCCGACGCGACGAAGAGCAGATCGTCGTGGTTGATCGTGTGAAAGTAGCCGGCGGACCAGCGGTAGCGGCCGTCAGGATTGCCGCGGACGCCGAACTCGTAGGTGCGGCTGACAACCTGCTTGAGCGGGGGGTCGCTGACCAGCGCATTGGGCAGCGAGCAGGGAAAATTCGGATCGGAGCAGCCAAGCTCGGTGGATGTTGGGGCGCGGCTGGATTCGCCATAATCGAAGTAGGCATTCAGCAACGCGCTGGGCTTGTAGACAACGCCCGCGGTCGGGTTGAAGCGCTGGAACTGGTTGTCGGCCGTCAGCCCAGGGCGCCCCGACGGCGATGGCGGAAGCCGATCCGTATTGTTGATGCCGGTGTGGTTGTAACGGCCGCCGACGTTGAAGACCCACTTGCCCAAAATCACTGTATCCGCGGCGAAGATGCTGGGTGTACTGGTGACGCCGTGCAGGTTCACGCGGTCGTCGTCTAGGTACCCCCCGTCATTGACTTCGCTGCCGTCATCGAATGCGGGAACGCGGGTGATGGTGATGCCGTCCGTGTTCAGGTAGCCCCACTGCGAGTTCGAGACGAAGGTGAGGCCGCCCTGGTCAAATCCCGCACCCACGCTGAGCTTGTTGTGTCCGGTGTTCCAGGAGAGCAGGCCCGTAACGCCATAGGAGTGCTGACGGCTGACTGTGTCTGTGTCCACGCCGTCGCACTTCTCACCCGGTTCCGCGGTCTTAATCCCGAGGTCAGTCAGCGACAGGGCCGCGGCCAAGCAGCGGAGATAGGGGAACGGTGTATTTGACGAGTTGATGGGCGGGGTTGGATAGGGTATGCCGAACGTGTTGAGGGTGCTCTTGTCCGTGGCGCTTAGCGTGTAGAGCGACTCGGTGAAGCTGTCGTCGTTGATATCGCCGTTGGATGTATTGGCGCGCGCGTAGAGGATGTGCGCGTTGGCATCGATGGCCAGGCCATGGCTGAATGACTGGAAGACGTTCAGCGTAAGAAAAGGCGAATGCTGGTAGGTGGAGTCGGGGATGGAGTAGACGCTGTTGTAGCCGTGGTTGAGACCAACCGTGCGATTGATTGCGCGGATGTCCTGCGTGCCATTGCCCACGAGGTTGTTGATCGAATAGCCGCCGGAGAGCGAAACGACGGTGTTGGCGGAGTTGTAGGCGAATTTGGCGAAGCTCTGCTTGACGCTGGAGGGAGACTGCACGCGCCAGCCATTCTCGTGGAATAGAGTGCCGGCCGCGAACCAGTTCCATGGACCGCGGCTGCCGCCGTACTCCCCTTCAACGGAGCGCCGGCCGTAGTTGCCGCCGTAGGCGCTGACTCGGAGGCCGCTGCTGGTGAGGCCGCTCTTGGTTTGAACCGTGATTGCGCCGCCGAGGGTGTTGAGTCCGTAGACGGGGCTGGAGCCGGGGATGAGTTCCGTCGTTGACATGGCGATCTTGGGAATGAGATCCCATTGGACAACGTCGCCGAAGGGCTGGTTCTGCCGAACGCCGTCAACGTAGACCGAGAGGCCAGCAGGTGCCCCGACGAGAGGAGATGCGGTGTAACCGCGATAGTTCACATCGGGCTGAAAGGGGTTGTTCTGATTCTCGTTCACGTAGACGCCGTTGAGACGGCGCTTCAGAGTATCGGTGAAATCGATGGCATTCGTATTTTCGATGGTTTGAGCGTTGACCGTCTGGACCGGGCCGGGGACATCGGACAAGGGCACATCGAGCGTTCCGATTGGTGTGGATGCGACCACATTTACGGTCGTCGATACACCGCCAACGAGCAAAGTAACATCGCGAGTGATGCGGGTCGAAGGCTGCACCTCAAATTCGATAGTCTGCGAGGTGAAGCCGGATTGGGCAAGGACAAGCT
>Ga0302319_10018591_pt1 | contig 12673 bp, 13 predicted proteins | sample Bog_T0_2_FD_203319 | JGI IMG/M metagenome (GOLD analysis project Ga0302319, IMG submission 203319) | Peat permafrost microbial communities from Stordalen Mire near Abisko, Sweden - Bog_T0_2 | ecosystem: Environmental > Terrestrial > Soil > Wetlands > Peat | place: Sweden: Abisko, Stordalen Mire...
CGCCGAGTTATTCCGACCTTGGTTGCCAGCGGCGACTACAACAGTGATGCCCGCCTTCCACGCCGCTTCCACTGCCTGGTCGAGGGGATCGAGCGAAGCCGATTCATACACCATGCGGCCCAGCGACAGGTTGATCACGCGGATGTTGTACTTGCTCTTAAGTGAGATCGCCTCATTGATCGCCGCGATCACACTTGCGTCCGAGCCCAGGCCGAGAGCATCCAGCACTTTCAGGCTGATGATATTGACCCCGGGAGCCGTTCCCCCATACACCGAGCCATTTCCGTTGCCGGCGACGATTCCCGCCACATGCGTGCCGTGGCCGAACTCGTCCGCGACGACGCTGTCGCCGATGACAAACGACTGCTGATACACGATTCGGCTGAACAGGTCCAGCAGGCCGCCCTGAAAGTCGTTCAGGCTCGTCACGCCGCTGTCGATGATCGCAACGCCGACGTTCGAACCCGTCTGCATCTGATTGTTGGCCGTGGTCGATCCTACCGTGCCGTTGGTGATCTGGTCGAACATCGCTTTGACCGGCCTGTTGGGCGTGATGTAAGCCACATCCGGATCGTTCGCCAGGGTATCCAGCGCCGAAGCCGGAACCGTATAATGAGCGCCTTTAATGAAATCCATCTTCGTATTCAGTTTGCCGCCCAGCGAAGCCACCTTCTGGTGATGCGCCTCGGTCGGAGTGACTTTATACTGAACGATTACTTCTACGTTTTGGGCAGACCGTCTGCCAGTTCTGTTTTCCGGCTTGAGCTCTGCGGAGAGCTTTTCGCTCCCGGCCCAGCAAACCGTGCTGCAGGCCATCGCTAATCCGAAGATTCCTGCCAGCCTCAGTGTTTTTTTCATGTGTTAACTCTTCCTCCGATTACTTTGCGTGCTGGTGAATTCCTGCACTGAGACTTGATCGGCGGAAGCCGGCGGCCTCGATAGGGCGCAGCAAGACAACCCCGTACCGGTACCCGATGGCCCGTACTTTTGTACTCGGAACTATTTCTTCAATGTTTTATTGAGAATTTCTCCGCACCAGCGCACTATACGCACGAAATGACTCGGGCTGAGACCGATATACTTACGAACCTCCTGCGCACACGGCAGGCGGAATTAGCCGGTTTGCTGCGCAACCGGGATGAAATCGTTATCGAAAAGGCGTCTGACGCTATCGATCAAGTGCAGCAGATGGGCGAGCGCGAACTGGCCGTTCGCAATCTGGACCGCGATTCGAAGATGCTCAGGCTCATCCGCCAGGCCCTTTCGCGTGCCGCTAACGGTACCTACGGCGTATGCCTGCATTGCGAAGAGGACATTCTGCCCAAGCGGATGGCCGCCGTGCCCTGGGCCGCCTATTGCATTCGGTGCCAGGAAAAGATTGATCGCCTGGAGATCGAAGTCGATGAAAATATGGGACTTCTGGCAGCCTGAGCGTTTCCATGCCATGCGCAGACTGAGTCCGGCAAAACCCTCTGTCCCGGTCCCGGTCAGCGGGGACTGGATGTCCCACACGCTTTCCGAGGCCCTGAAGCATCTCACCGCCAACGAGCGCGCGGCTCTGCTGCTCAGGGACGTCGAGCAGCGCCCGTTTGATTCGGTAGCCGCCCAACTCGGTTGTTCCGCCCAAACCGCGCGCCTTCACATCGCCACCGGCAGGATCAAACTCCTCCGCTACTTCGAAACCAACTGAGGGCCGGCCCCATTTCCGATCCAGCCAGTGTCTGGAGTTTGGAAATTTTGCTGGCTCTCCAGTGGCAGCGACCAAATCCTGCCGTTGTGGGGCGCGACTTTTGCGGCGTTTGGGCAGAGTGCATTGGGCAGCGAAGTCGGATTCGCTTTTGGCAGTGATGTTATGAAGGCGAACCGTTCTACGGTTGCCTCCGCCGGATTCTGCTGTGTTTACCGCCGTCCCAACGATTAGTCTAGCCCTCCAAACCACCATATTCCCCGGGTCGAGAGCCATCACTACGGCCCGAGCCGGCCAGTGACTCTGGCCGTGTCGATTATGTGCCGGTGTGTAAGCGCGCGCCGGGTTGCGGCAAATGTTCCCGTGCGGGGTCGGCAAAGGGGGCCGACCGGGCCGACTGAACTGCCTTGACACTACGAACTGCTTCGTAGTAATCTCTTCGTATAACATGCAGCCGCCGAAGCCGACCGAAGCCGAACTCGAAATTCTGAACGTGCTCTGGATGCGCGGGCCTTGCACCGTGCGCGACGTCCATGAAGAGATCGGCCTTAATAAAAACGCCCAGTACACAACGGTGCTGAAGACGATGCAGATTATGGCCGAGAAGCACCTGCTGCGCCGCGATGAGCGCCAGCGGGCGCATGTCTATGCTGCCAACAAACCCCGGGAGTGGACGCAGAAACAGATCGCGGGCGATTTGCTGCAGCGCGCTTTCGGAAACTCGGCGCGGAGTCTGCTGATGGGCGCGCTCTCAGCGCGCAAAGCATCTAAGGACGAACTGAATTCCATTCGGCAACTGCTCGACGAATATGAAAAGGAGCCAAAATGACTGAAGCCCAAATCACTGAAGCAATGTCCGCGGCGCTGTTCCACTTCCTGTGGCAGGGCGTCGTTCTGGCACTTGTGCCGACGCTGGCTCTGATCTTCCCCTCACCGCGCGTTCGCTACGCGGCGGCCTGCGTGGCATTGTTCGCGATGCCTGTGGTCTTCGCCATCACCTTTGCAATTTCCATTCCGCAGCCGTTTGCGAACATTCCCACGGCCACGGAACTGCATCCTTTCGCCCCGGTCCCGGCAAGCGGCTCGCATGCATGGGCGCAACCCTTCAACGTTGAACAATCGATGCGCTGGTTTGTGCCGTTCTGGCTGATCGGCGTCGCGCTTTTCTACCTGCGGACACTGGGAAGCTGGATTGCGGTGCAGCGTTTGCGCCGCAACTCATCCACGCCGGTGCCGGCAGTCTGGCGACAGCGTTTGGATGGGCTCGCGGCGCGTCTCGACATCCGACGGGCCATAGCGCTGCTGGGGTCCGAACTGGTCGATGTTCCCGTGGTAGCGGGCTTCCTGAGGCCTGTAATCTTTGTGCCAGCCGGACTCTTCGCCGGTATGCCCGCGGAACAACTCGAATACCTGCTAATTCACGAACTCGCCCACATCCGCCGCTTCGACTATGCGGTCAACCTTTTGCAGAAGGCAGTCGAGGGACTCCTGTTTTATCATCCGGCCGTCTGGTGGGTTTCGCGCATCCTGAGAACGGAACGGGAGAACTGCTGCGACGACGCGGTGGTCGCGACGCGAGGGAATGCCCGCGAATACGCGACTATTCTCGCAACCCTTGAGCAGAGCCGAACGGCGCCGGCACTCGCGGCCAGCGGCGGTAATCTGGCGAAACGAGTGCTGCGGCTTTTGAATCGACCTCAGCACCTTAGTGCCGCGCCTCTGCTGGGCTTGATTGCAATTGCGATTTCCGCCACTGTCGCGTGGGCCGCGTTGCAGCAGCAGAAGCCTCCTGGGTTCCTGCAAATTCCCGCGCCGAAACCGCCGACTGCCCCCGCAGTCCACCGTTATGCCTATGCGCAGGCGGCACCAGCGGCCATGCCCGATCCTTACCGCCGCTGGATGGACGAAGATGTGGCCTACATTATTGAGAAAGAGGAACGCCAGGCCTTTAAAAAGCTGACGACCGACGCCGAACGCGACCACTTCATCGAACAGTTCTGGAAGCGCCGGGATCCGACTCCAGACACACCCACGAACGAGTTCAAAGAAGAGCATTACCGGCGTATTGCTTTTGCGAACCTGCGCTTCGCGGGTTCCGTCGAAGGGTGGAAGACCGATCGCGGTCGCATCTACATCACCTTCGGTCCACCGGACGAAATCGACTCGCACCCGTCCGGCGGCAATGGCGACCCGACGCCCTGGGAAATGTGGAAATACCGCTTGATTCAGGGAATCGGTGAAAACGTCGTCATCGACTTCAAAGGCACGGACTACCGGATGACTAACGATCCCCATGGGCCCGAGAAGCATTGAGCCAGTACGCTCCGATGTTGATTATTGACGTGTCATGAAGCCCGGATCTTTCACCGAGACCTCCGTCTGGGAAGGCGCGTACTTTTTGACAGCTTCCCGAATCTTCGCCGCATTCCCGAGGACCACAAACGTCAGTTGCCCCTGGCCGTACCACTTCCTGGCCACCGCATTGGCCCGTTCCACGGTAACCGCGTCGATGCGGGAAAACAAGTCGTCCACCTCGCCCCGGTTGAGGCCGAACAGTTCGATGTCGCCAAGCACGCTTTCCACCTGGTCGGCGGTCTCCAGCTCTCTTGTGGGATAAAGCCCTTTGACGTACGCTTTTACGGAAGCGAGCTGCGCGGCGTCGATACCGGTCGCATTGAGCCGCTTCAGGACATCGAGCGCCATGTCCATTGCCTTCTCGGTGGTGTCCGTTCGTGTGTAGGTGGCGATCGAAATGGCGCCCGGCTCGCGATGAAGATCGAGGATCGAACTCGCGCCGTAGGTGAGCCCGCTGTTGACCCGCAGCGCATCGTTCAGCATGGACGTAAAGCGCCCTCCGAAGAGCGTATTTACCAGTTCGAGGGCGGTGCGGTCGGGATCTGTGCGGGCAATCCCCGGCTCCGCGATGCGGAAATAAGTCTGGGTGGCATCGGGTTTGTCGATGAGCAGGAGCCTTCCACCCGCGAGAGGTTTGGCGTCTTTGGCCCACTCGTATGCCGAGCCCGCTGGAACCGGCTCGAAAGTGCTGCGCACCAGGCCGGCCGCCGCGGCGGGGTCGAAATCGCCGCCGACCAGAACGATCAGATTGCGGCCCACGTAGAGGCGATGCGCGTAATCGGCAATGGCGGCGCGAGTGATGCTGCCGTACGAAGCCTCGTCCGGCGGGTGCCCGTAGGGATGCGCGGGTCCGTAGAAGAACGCCCGAAAGTACTGCGAGATGGCGGCCTGAGGATTGTCCTTCAGAGCTTTGGCGCCATCGAGGGCGCGCGACAGACTCTTGCGGGTTTCTTCTTCCGGAAAGGACGGATGCAGAACAGCGTCGGAAACCAGATCGAGGCCGGCGGCAAAATCCTTCTTCAGGAATTCGCCCGCGACTATGGTGGCCTGTTCGTTCACCGATGCGGAAAACGTACCGCCCAGGCTATCGAGCTCGCTCGAAAACTGGTCGGCAGTGCGGCGCGCCGTACCGCGGCGAAGCAACTGTGCGGCCATCGCAGAGATGCCGGCCAGGTCGGCCGGATCGGATTCGATGCCGCCGCGCACCATCACCCGGAAGCTTACCAGCGGGACCGAGGGTTTGCGCACCAGGTAAACCACCACGCCGTTCGACAGCGTGGTGCGCGTGTATTCGGGAAGCCGGACTTCGGCCGCGAACGATGAAACGGCCATCAGGCCCAGCAGTATTCGCGTCACTTTTTCACCTCCGGAACCAGCGTCGCAACCGTGCGGTTATTGGCCGAGAAGTACTTTTGAGCGACGCGCTGAATGTCAGCCGAGGTGACCGCCTCAATGTCCTTATCGATCGTGAAAAGCTTGTTGTAATCGCCGTGGAAGACTTCATAGCTGCCAAGCAGATTCGCCCGTCCCGCGATCGTTTTGAGCTGGCGGTAGTGCAAAGCGAGCAACTGGTTTTTGGCCTTTCGCAGCTCGTCCGACGGCACGGGCGCGGTTTGTAGTTTGGCAATCTCTTCGAAAAGGGCTTTCTCGGCGCGGGCGGGCTCGATGCCGCTCCTCGGCGTCATAGTGAAGACGAAGAGCCCCGGATCGAGCGATTCCTCGCCCCGTGCGCCGACGTTGAGCACGAGTTGCTCGGAATCTACCAGCCTCTTATACAGGCGAGAGCTTTGACCCTGGGTGAGTATGGCGTCCAGCACGTCGAGCACAGTGATGTCGGGATCTTTCGCGGCGGGGATGTGGTACGCAACATACTCGATCGGCAATTGCGCGGGCTTGCTCACAACGACGCGCCGCTCTCCGAGTTGTTCGGGTTCCTTCGTGCGAACAGCCGGGGGCGGCGGCTGGGACGGAATGGGCTCAATATATTTCTTCGCCAGCGCCATGATGTTTTCATCCGTCACATCGCCCACCACCACCATGGTGCAGTTGTTCGGCGCGTAGCCCATTTTGTAATGGGCGCGCAAATCGTCCATGGTCCATGCTTCGATGTCGGACGGCCAGCCCACCACCGGCCAGTGATAGGGATGCGCGGTGTATGCGGCGGCGCGCAACTGCTCGTAGAGAATGCCGCCGTTGCTGTTGTCGACCGAAGTCCGGCGCTCGGAATAAACCACGCCGCGCTCGGACTCGATGATTTTCGGATCGAACGCCAGGTTCGCCATGCGGTCCGATTCCATGTCGAACATCAGTTCCAGCGCGGTACTCGGGAACCAGTCCGTATAGACAGTGACGTCTTCCGAGGTATAGGCATTGTTATTGCCGCCGGATTTCTCCATTTCGTTATCGAATTGTTTCGGGCCATATTTCTTAGCGCCGTTGAACATCATGTGCTCAAAGAAATGGGAGATGCCGGTAATGCCGGGCCGTTCGTTGCGCGAGCCGACACGATAGAAGAAATACAGGGCGACGTTGGGGATGCTGTGGTCCTCCTGCACCAGCACCTTGAGGCCGTTGCTCAGGGTATGGGATTTGACTTCGCCGCTCTCGGCACCGAGCAGCAGGGCGGAGGACAAGACGATCGCCGGCAGGAGTTTCATGTCTTAACAGCTTAGCGAAATTCTTCGGCGGCGAAGATTTCCATCGCCGCCGCCGCTAAAAGTGTGGTCGAATAACAGACTGTGGCTCCGCTGCTGCTTCTGTTGGCGCTCCAGACCAACCCCGTCATCCTTCGCGCCGTCTACGCGGAAGCTCTTGCAGCCGACCAAAGAACTCTTGGCAGCGAAGACCCGCGGGTTCTTGCCGATGCCGCCAGCCTTGCCTCCGTGCTGCCCGCGACGGAGGCTCTGACGCTCTGGAAGCGCGCCGCGGTGTCACCCGACGACGCTGTAGCCGCACGTTCCCTTGGGACGCTGGGCGAATTCCGCGAAGAGGCCGGGGACCGCACGGGCGCCGCCGACCTTTATCGCCAGGCGCTGGCCCGGGAAGAACTGGCTACCGGCAAATCCAGCGGGCGGGTTGCGGTGCGGCTCAATGCGCTGGCGCTGGTTACCGATCCGCCAGCAGCCATCCCTTTGCTGGAACGGGCGCTCGCGATCGACCGCCGGATCTGGGGCGAGCGGCACACGGAAACGGCCGCCACAGAGGTCAACCTTTCGGGCGAACTTCTTGCAGCGGGCCGCACCCCTGACGCTGTACGCCTGGGCAGCGCCGCGCTTGCGGCGTTCGAAGCCGCGCTTGGTCCCGATCATCCTCGCACCGCGGCCGCGGCCAGCACGCTTGCCGATGCCTTAAGAGCCAAACGCGATTTCGCCGGCGCCGAAAAGTTGTATCGCAGAGCTCTGGCTATTGACGAGCGCGCTTTCGGGCCGAGTCATGCGGAAACGCTGGCAGATATCAGAAATCTGGTCGATCTGCTGCGCGCGCAGCACCGGACAGATGAGGCGGACGAACTTGAAAAAAGGTTGTTGTTACCTTAAAGAAATCAGCTTAGCCGCGAATCCGCTTAAATGCGTCGAGAGCGAACTCAAGGTCCTTGATCTCATGCGCCGCCGTGACGCATAACCGCAGCCTCGCGGCGCCCATCGGCACCGCCGGGAACAGGATCGGCGTGACGCAAATTCCCATCTCGCGCAAACGACCCGCTGCCAGCGCGGCAGTGGTTTCGTCTTTATAGATCACCGGGATAATCGCGGTTTCCGAATGCGCGGTATCGTAGCCGAGTTCCTTCAAACCACTGCGCAGAAAATCGGCATTTACGGCGAGGCGGGCCACACGTTCCGGTTCGGCTTTCAGAACTCTGAGGGCCGCTGTAACGGCCGCCACAGCCGAAGGGTTCAGCGCGGCGGAGAAAATGAACGGCGCGGCGGCGTGCTGGAGATAGATCGCCAGTTCCTGGGAAACGGCCACGAAGCCGCCATTCGATGGAATCCCTTTGGCGAGAGATCCGGTCCAGATATCCACCTCGGTCGCTGCCAGGCCGAAATGCTCGTCGGTTCCGCGGCCATGGGCACCCAGGACGCCCGAGGCGTGCGATTCGTCGATCATCAGGAAACAGCCGGTTTCATGCTTGATCTGTACCAGCTCCGGCAGCGGACAGATGTCGCCGTCCATCGAAAAAACGCCGTCGGAAATAATCAGCGTGCGATTCGACTTAGTGCAGGCCGCGATCTCCTGGCGCAGCGAATCCATATCGTTGTGCTTAAAGCGCTGTAGAGGCACGCCCGCCAGGCGGCAGGCATCCACCAGACTTCGATGCGACAACGAATCCAGGATCACGCGATCCTGGACGGAGAGCAGGCTCGCAAGAACCGCCAGGTTCGCCAGATAACCGGAGCTGAAGGTGATTGCCTCAGGCATGCCCTTGAAATCGGCCACTTCGCGCTCCATCTCGTGATGGATATCGATGGTGCCGGTAAGCATGCGAACGCCGCCGGTGCCGGTGCCGTATTTGCGGATGGCCGCGCAGGCCGCGTCATCGATCCTGGGATCTCCAATCAGCCCCAGATAATCGTAAGAGGACAGCATCAGCATGTCCCGGCCTTCAGCCCGCACCCAGGGGCCGGATCGCCCTTCGAGAGGCAACTGGTAGGGGTAAACGCCCGCATCGCAGGCGCGGCCCATCAGTTCGAAAATGCGGCGAGCCCTGGCATCCACAAGATGCTCTTTGCGAAAATCCCAGCGTTTGCCGGGCTCGAAAAATCCGTTGAATAGCTGGCCGGAACCCACGCCGCAGACCGGTACGCCGTTGCTGATAAGATGGTGTGACATTCAATACGCTGGAGTAAAGCTTTATTGTAATGTTCGCGAGATGCGGAACTGTAATTTTTTTTTGATCGGATTGTTATTATGCGTTCCAGCGCTTCCGATGGACGTCTCGCCCATTGGTGTCTGGAAGACGATTGACGATACCACGCATAAACCACGCGGCCTGATCAGACTCTACGAGAAAGACGGCGAGATTTTCGGTAAAATCGAAGGCAGTCTCGATCCCAAAGAAGCCCATGAGGTTTGCGATAAGTGCGATGGAGACCGGAAAAATAAGCCCGTCGTAGGCATGGTAGTGATGCGCCATATGACCCGCCACGGTAAGGAATTCTCGGGCGGCGATATTCTCGACCCCGACACCGGCTGGGTCTACCGCTGCCGTTTCACTCTGCAGGACGACGGGAAAACGCTGCTGGTTCGCGGTTATCTGGGCTTTTCACTCCTCGGGCGTTCGCAGATCTGGTATCGCATTGAATAAACCCACTGAATAAGCCGTGAAAATCAGTTTTTCCACCCTGGGAAGCCCCGACTGGGCTCTGGCACATACGCTTGATGAAGCGAAGCGCCTTGGCTTCGATGGCGTTGAGCTCCGCTACCTCAGCGGTACCGACGCTCTCTGGGAATTGCCCGAACTCAGCCTCGGTCTCGCCGCTACGAAACGTCAGGTGGCCGACCATGGCCTCGAGATCGCGGGTGTCGGCGCGCGAGCGCACTTTCACTTCACCGATGCAGCCAAACGCAAAGAGCAGATCGACGAAGCGAAGAAGAATGTCGATATCGCGGGCGCTCTGGGTTCGACCGGCGTACGGCTTTGGGGCGATAAGGTTCAGCCAGGCGGGGATCGCGAATCTACTATGAAGTGGATCTCCGAGGCCCTGTGGACCCTCGCCGATTATGGGCGCCCCATGGGCGTCAACATGCGGCTGGAGACGCATGGCGATTTCACCAGCTCCACCGATGTGCTCGCGATCCTGCGCGGCTGTGGCTGCCACGGCGCAGCTGTGACTTGGGACCCCGCTAATGTCTTGGCCGGCAGTGGCGAGGATCCGGAGGTGGGCGCGGCGAACCTGGGCGCTTACATCGAACACGTGCATTTCAAGGACGAAAAACTTCTCGGCGGGGGTAAGCGCGAACTCACGTTTCCGGGCAAGGGCGATATCCCTCTGGGAAAAATTGTCGCGAGCCTGAAGAAGCTGAACTACAAGGGTTTCGTTTCGCTCGAATGGGAGAAGAAGAATTTTCCCAGCGTTGCCGAGCCCGAAGTGGCGTATCCGGATTTCATCGAGTGGTGGAAGAAAAACGGCGCCTGAGTTATAACGAACTCATCGGCGCGCCAGGGGTGACGAACGATCTTCCAGCACCGCGATTTTCTCGCCGTAGGTCTTGAGCGTCCCGTCCATATGATCGAGACGTCCATTCACCTGGCCGAAACGGGTGATCACCTCGGCGCGAAAGTCTTTCACCTCGGCACGAAAGTCTTTCAGGTCCGCGCGGATGTCGTCCAGGCGCCGGTTGTTCGTCGAGACCAGAGCCCACACCGTGGCGATCATCGCAAGGATGACCGGCAGCGTCACCTGGAAAAACGGCTGTTGCAGCGGTGTCGGATTCACTTCACGCCTTTGCTCACCATCTTACCTGATCGAGGGGTGGGCGCGGCGTTTGCCAAAACATCGAGCAATTTAAGTTCCATTCGTATTCGATTTCACGATCTCCCCAAAAATGACTGTGCGTTCGCGCTTATAATGGCCCTGTGAGCATGCTGTCGCCCCGACTTCAAATGAAGGTCAGTCAGAAGCAGATTCTGACACCTGGCCTGGTACAAATGGTGACGGTTCTTCAACTCAATCGCCTCGAGTTGAAAGAAATGATCAATCAGGAAATCGTCAACAACCCCGTTCTCGACGATTCCCTGGACTCCAGCGAAGAAATTACACCCGAGGAACTTCAGCCCCTGCTTGAGGCGGAACGATCCACAGAGCAGGCCGATAGAGCCCTGCTCGAGGCGGCCGATATCAAACTCGAATCGGAATCGCCGGAGGTGATTGAGAATTCCGCGGCGTCCTCGTTTGCAGAGGCCGAAGCGGCGGCCGCTGCCGATGCTCCCGAGGCCGCCGAAGGCGTCGAAAATGTGGATACCAGCACCACCGATCCTTTCGATGAAATCGACTTCGGATCGTTCTTCGACGATTATCTGGATCCCGGCTATAAGAGCCCGGCTTCGGAATCGGTCGAAAAACCGTCCTTCGAGACCTTTCTGTCTAAGCAGGAGACGCTACCCGATTATCTGCGTTCCCAGCTCAGCGTGAGCCTGATCGACGACGACACGCGCGATGCGGCCGAATCGATCATCGGCAACCTCGATGAAGACGGATACCTTACCGCTTCGCTCGACGAAATGGCCGCCAACGGGGGCCACGAACCCGAGATCATGGAGCGGGCGCTCAAAGCAGTGCAGTCGCTCGACCCGGCGGGAACAGGGGCGCGCGATCTGAAGGAATGCCTGCTACTGCAGATCGAAAGCAGGAACGGGCGCGGCGGTGTTGCCTGGCAGATTGTATCGGATCACATGCGATTGCTTGAAACGCGCCAGTACAAGGAAATGGCGCGGGTGCTTGGCCGTCCTCAGGAACATATCGAGATCGCGCTGGCGATGATCAAGCGCCTGAATCCCCGTCCCGGCATTCGCTATTCCGGACCCGGCGCACGCACTGTGGAGCCCGACGTTTATTTCATTCGCGATGGCGAGGACTTCGTGATCCAGCTGAACGACGACGAACTGCCGCAGCTTCGTCTGAACGCGCAGTACCGCAAGATGCTGGATCGCGATCAGGGCGCAACCAAAGAAGTGCGCGACTATGTTCGCGAGCGCTATTCATCGGCCATTCAGCTGATGAAGAACATTGAGCAGCGTAAGCAGACCATCCTGCGCGTTTGCGATTCCATCAAACGGCGCCAGATGGATTTCCTGATGCAGGGGATCGACGCCCTGAAGCCGATGATGATCAAAGACGTCGCCGAGGAAGTGGGCGTTCATCCCTCCACCGTGAGCCGCGCGGTATCGAGCAAATACGCGCACACTCCGCATGGCGTTTACGAATTGAGATACTTCTTTTCAGAGGCGGTGCAGGGCCCATCGGGCAGCGACACGCCCTTGCTTCTGCTCAAACGCAGAGTTAAGAAGATGATTGAGGAAGAAGATCAGCGGCATCCGCTGACGGATGAGCAGATCACCGCGAGGTTGCAGTCCGAGGGTATCGATGTGACGCGGCGAACGGTGGCAAAATACCGCGAAGACCTGAAGATTCCGTCGACGCATCAGCGCCGCTTTCGGGAAGAAAAATGAAAATAACTTATACGGGACGTCAGATCGAGCTAAAGCCCGCGCAGGCGGAAAAGCTCGAGGCCGAATTCCGGAAGGTGGGAAAACTTCTGGATAATGGCCGGGGCGAAGCCGAAGCGCACGTGGTGTTGTCGCATCAGCGGCATCTGAACCACGCGGAAGTGACCGTGCCTTATCACAATCACGAACTGGTGGGAGAAGCCGCCGACGCCGATTTGTTCGGCGCCCTTCACGCGGCGGTCCAGAAGCTGGAGGCGCAGGCCATTCGCGTCAGGGAAAAATGGCGCGACGGTAAACGCGCGCCCAAACCGGATGCGAGCGAACCGAGTGAAGGCGAAGGATAAAAAGCCCGCGGCCGCAAAGAGCAACTCGGAACTGGTGATTATCACCGGCATGAGTGGCTCGGGTAAAGGCTCCGTGCTGCGCGCGCTGGAAGACCAGGGCTATTACGCCGTCGACAATCTGCC
>Ga0302319_10018592_pt1 | contig 12671 bp, 13 predicted proteins | sample Bog_T0_2_FD_203319 | JGI IMG/M metagenome (GOLD analysis project Ga0302319, IMG submission 203319) | Peat permafrost microbial communities from Stordalen Mire near Abisko, Sweden - Bog_T0_2 | ecosystem: Environmental > Terrestrial > Soil > Wetlands > Peat | place: Sweden: Abisko, Stordalen Mire...
AACCGGCCGCGCGCGAACGCGATGCGGCCGTGAGCGCCGCGTTGCGCCGCGCGGGCGTCGCGGTCGAAGCGTCGCTCGATCACGTGTACTTCGGAGCGGACGAAACGCTGAAGCCGGACGGCTCGGCGTACACGGTGTTCACGCCGTACAAACGGCGCTGGCTCGAACGCCTCGAACGCGACCCGCGCGCCCCGGTGCCGTCCCTCGCGACGCCTACGGGGCGGCTCGCGCCCGCGGAAGCGATCGGAGCGACGCTCGCGGTGCCGGAGCCGGAAGCCTACGGTCACGCGCGTTCGTCTGCGTTTCCACGCGGTGGCGAAGGCCTCGCGCGCGTGCTGCTGGACGCGTTTATCGCGCACGGCATCGGTGCCTATTCGGTCGCGCGTAACTCGCCGGCGCTCGACGGAACGTCGCAGCTTTCACCGCACCTGCGCGCCGGCACGATCGGCATTCGCACGTGCGTGCACGCGGCGCTCGACGCGCGACGGGAAGCGCGCGGCGCGCGCGCGGCGGGCGCCGACACGTGGCTCTCCGAGTTGATCTGGCGCGAGTTCTACCAACAGATCCTCGCGAACTTTCCCCACGTCGCGCAGCGGCCGTTCGATCCGCGCGCGGAGGGCCTGCGTTATCGCACGTCCGAGCGCGATTGGGCCGCATGGACGGCCGGCGAAACCGGCTACCCGATCGTCGACGCGGCGATGGTCCAACTCAAGACGACCGGCTGGATGCACAACCGCTTGCGCATGATCGTCGCGTCGTTCCTCACCAAGGACCTGCTGCTCGACTATCGCCTCGGCGAAGCGTATTTCGAGCGGTATCTCGCCGACGGCGACAAGGCCGCGAACAACGGCGGCTGGCAGTGGTCGGCTTCGACGGGCACGGACGCCGCACCGTATTTTCGCGTCTTCAATCCCGTGCTGCAGAGCAAGAAGTTCGATCCGGACGGCGCGTTCATCCGCGCGCATCTGCCGGCGCTCGCGCGCCTTCCCACGGACGCGATCCACGCGCCCTGGACGCTCGCGCCGCTCGAAGCGGAAGCGCTCGGCTTTCGGCTCGGCCGCGACTACCCCGCGCCGGTCGTCGATCACGCCGTCGCGCGCGAGCGTGCGCTCGCGGCGTACGCGCCCGTGCTCGGCAAGAGCGCGCGCTGAGCGAGGCGGCGCGCACGGCCGCGCCGTAGTGTTCGGCGTGGAGTATCGCGATCGAGTCGTCTGGATCACCGGCGCGTCGGGCGGCATCGGCGCCGCCCTCGCGCGACGCTTGGCGCGCGAAGGCGCGTCGCTCGCACTCACGGCACGGCGCGCCGACGCGCTCGAACGCGTCGCAGCGTCGTTGCCCGCCGGCACGCGCGTGTTGACCGTTCCCGGCGACGTAACGGATCTGGATGCAATTCCGGGTTGGCTCGGTCGCATCGAAGCCGAACTCGGTCCGGTCGACGTGCTGGTTGCGAACGCTGGCATCTCGCAGCGCTCGCACGTGCGCGATACGCCGCTCGCAATCTACCGCGAGTTGATGGAAGTCGATTTCTTCGCGCCGGTCGCGCTCGCGCGCTCCGTGTTGCCGGGGATGCTCGCGCGCGGCGCCGGCCACATCGTCGTCACCTCGAGCGTCGCCGGAAAATACGGGACGCCGCTACGATCGGGGTATTGCGCCGCGAAGTTCGCGTTGCACGGGTTTTTCGATTCGCTGCGCGCCGAAACGTCGAAAGACGGCATCGCGGTTTCGCTGCTCGTGGCCGGGCCGATCCAGACGGACGTCTCCGTCAACGCGCTGACGGCCGACGGTTCGAAGTACGGCGTGATGGACGCGCTACAGGCGACCGGCATTCCGGTGGATGTGGCCGCGGACCGGATCGTCGCGGGCATGCTCGCCCGCGAGCCCGAGATCGTGATCGCGGAAGGGCCGAGCTTCGACGCGCTGGCACTCGCGCGCACGGACCCGAAAGCGCTCTTCGCGCTCGTCGCCGAGCGGTAGCGCCGCGACGCAGGCGCTGTGCGCGGCCGGGCTCTCCGCCGCAGCCGCCGAACGCGCCGCGCGGAGCAGCGACGGCCCACTGGCGCGCGCCGTGCACGCCGAGGTCGTGCGAATTCCGCATCGCGTGATCCGCGAGACGACCGCGTCGCTCGAGCGCGTCGTGTTGCACGTGCGGGTTCCCGGCGACGCGGCGCCGCGCTTGCGCGAGTTCGTCGTGAAGTGCCTGCGCGCCGACGCACCCGCGCTCGATCCGCATCGCGAGCCGTTTCTTCCGTCGGATTCGCCGGAACATCCGAACTATTGGCTCCGCGAATTCGAGGCGATGGGTTCGCCGCTGCTCGACGCGCTGCCGGCGCCGCTGCGCTTGCCCCGCTGCTTCGCGCGCGAACGCGCCGCGCGCACCGCGGAGATCTGGCTCGAGTCCGTTCCTTCGTCCGCACCCGCGGCGTGGAGCGACGAGCGTTTCGCAGCGATCGCACGCGCGCTCGGTGCGTGGCAATCCGAGCATCCGGCGGGACGCGACGCAGCGAGCGAACCCGCCTGGCTCGCGCGCGGTGCACTGCGCATGTGGGCGCCGGATGAAACGTCGACCGCGCGCGAGGCCGTCGAACGCGACGAACTCTGGTCGTCTGCGGGCGTACGCGAACATCTCGGCGCTACGGTGCGCGACCGCGTGCGCGCGTGCTGGGCGGCGCGCGACGCGAACCTCGACGCGCTCGAACGCGGCCGGCAGACGCTCGTGCACGGCGACTTCTGGACGCGCAACCTGCTTGGAGCGCCCGCCGACGCCGAGACGGTCGCGATCGACTGGTCGGAACTCGGCGTGGGCGCGCTCGCGCACGATCTCGTGAACCTCGTACTCGACAGCGTGTGGATGTTCGACGTTCCGCCCGAACGGCTCGCCGCACTCCGTCACGCGGCGCTCTCGGGCTACGCGGACGGTTTTCCCTCAGCGGACACGTCGACGATCGAGGCCGCCTACCGCGCGAGCGCGCACCTGCGTTTCGGCGCGCTCGCCGGTACGCTCGTGCGGCAGCATGCCGACGAGTCGAAGCGTCGCGAGATCGCCGCGCGCTACGAGCGGCCCTTCGACGAAATCTTCGCGACCCGCGCCGCCGTGATCCGCGCCGCGCTCGAGGCATAACCTTAACCTCTTAATCGATGCAGGTTCGCGTCAAGAGGAATTCGCGCGCGATCCCTCTTTGCGATCCTGTCAAGACTTGACCGTGGTGGGATAATCATAGAGACGACATCTGCGTCCGCGCGCGTACTTGCTTTGGTGTAGGGCCAATATTAAAACCAAGGGAGCACAAGCTCCGGATACGACAGCGAACCGGCTCGACCGGTTCTCCCTGGCGCCCGGGCCGCACCCACCTGTCTAGGCAGGTCTCTAACCGGGCATGCAGACGGCAGAGGCGGTTGTTGTCACTCTTCTTACGGTGAAGCCGAAGCGCTCGGGAAGAGCGCGGCGGCGCGCAACACCGCGAAACGTTCGAGCGCGTCGTGGAACGCGGTGGGCGTTCGTTCACCCGTCGCATCGATCGAGACGAATCCGCGGAAGCGGCGCAGACGCTCGATCAGGTCGCGCGCGTCGCGGTCGCCGGCCGTCGCGAACGTCTCGGGGTCCGCGACGGCAAACGTCGCGATCGCCGTTTTCGGGAGGACGCCGTCGGAATCGTCAGCGGTTCCGAGCGAGCCCGCGTCGAGTGCGAAGCGGAGCCACGCGCTGTCGACGTCTTTGGCCGTGCGGCGCAGATCCGCGGTGGTCGCACACAACGTGTCCGCGGCGTTGCGGAGCGCGAGCGTGACGTTCGCACGTTTCGCTTCGCCGGCGAGCGTCTTGACCGCGTCCGTGAAGGCGCCCCAGGCGTTCGCGTCCTCCGCGGCGTGCGGCGCGCCGACGATGAGCAGCGGCGCGCCGAGTGCGAGTGCCACCTCGAGCGCGCGTTCCGTAGCGCTTGAAGCCGCTCCCGCGGCGTCCGCCGCGTCCACGTCGAAGGCGCCTGCGATCGACAAGCCCGCGACGCTCAGCCCGAGATCGGTCGTGACTTTCTTGGCGTGGGCCAGATACTCCGCATCCAGGCGCGGAAACTGCGCGATGTCGAAGACGATCCCGTCGAGTTCGAGTTCGTTCGCGCAGAGGTCGAGCCATTCGAGTTGCGTGAGATCGCCGCGGTCGATTTCGCGCGCGAAACTCGCGCTCGAGGAAGCGATTTTCATTGCGGCGGAACCTTCGGGCTCCGGCAAGGGGCTCCCGTCGGCGGAGCACCGCACGGTTGCCGAGTTTTCGCGCGCTGTGATTTTTCGGACCGCTCGGGCGAATCACCGGGCGTGAAACGATCGGCGGCCGAGCGCCGGGACGCGTTCGTCGCGCTCCTGGAACGGCATGCGAACATTGCCGTCAAGGTCGCGCGGGCGTACGGCCGTTCGCCCGCGGACCACGAGGATCTCGTGCAAGAAATGCACGCGGCGCTTTGGCGTTCGTTCGAACGTTACGATCCCGAGCGTCCGTTCGCAACGTGGATGTACCGTGTCGTCCTCAACGTCGCGATTTCGTTCCAACGATCCGAACTGCGTCGCCTAAACCGTCGCGTCGATTTCGACGAGGCCGCGGTCGCCGCGGCCGAACTTCACGAGCTCGAACCCGATGGGCGCGCCGCGCAGCTCGCACGATACGTCGCCGGACTGGGTGACGTCGATAAAGCGCTGATGCTGCTGTATCTCGACGGATACCCGCACCGCGAGATTGCCGCGACCCTCGGCCTCACGGAAACGAACGTCGCGACCAAACTCGCGCGGTTGAAATCGCGCGCGCGTAGCGCGCTATCGGATGGCGCGGATAAAGCCGCAGAAGGACAAGCACATGGAACTCGATGACCTCCAGGAGATGTGGCGCGGGTACGATGCGCGGCTCGACGCATCGCTCGCGCTCAACGAACGATTGCTCCGTCGCGCGTCGCTCGGTGGAACGCAGACGGCGCTCGGGCGGCTCGCGCTCGGCGTGCGCGTCGAACTCGTCGCCGATGCGATCGCGCTGATCTTCATCGGTGGCTTTGCCGCCGATCACGTGCGCGAACCGGGGCCGTTCGCGGCCGCCGCGGTCCTCGGCGTCGCCACGCTCGCTCTCGTCATCGCGCTTGCGACGGCCCTCGTCGCGATCGGCCGCATCGACTTCGACGCGCCCGTCGTCGCCATCGCCGGATCGCTCGACCGCCTGCGTCTCTTGCGCGCGTGGACGGTCTTCGCGACGCTCGCCGTTTCACCGCTCCTCTGGACGCCCTTGCTGATCGTGGCGCTCCGCGCGTTCGCGGGAGTCGATGCGATCGCCGCGTTCGGGCTCCCCTACGTTGCGGCGAACCTCGCCGTCGGCGTTGCGTTGCTCGCCGTGGCGTCGCTCGTCGCCCGACGTGCGGGCGCGAACCCGCATGCGCCGTCGCCGTACCGGCGCCTGCTCGACGTACTTGCCGGGTACGAGGTGCGCGCCGCACGTAAGCAAGTCGATGCGCTGGCACGCTACGTCGCGCACGACGCGTGACCGAGGAGCGCCGGCGCGCGTTTTCGAACGCTCGCGCGGTGTTGAAGATCGTCTCGTCGTTCGGCGTCGTAGGTGCGCTCGCGCTGGTTGCGCTCGGAGCCGTTCCGTCGCACGCGAGCGCCTCGCGCACGGCGTACTACACCGCGACGCAAGCGAGCGCGGGAGCGAAAGCGTACGCGGCGGATTGCGCGAGCTGCCACGGCGTGCATCTCGAAGGCGTGAGCGCGCCGGCGCTCGTCGGCGGCGGCGGCATGGCCGCTTCGGAGAGCGTCGCGGATCTCTACGGCTTCATCACGGAGCAAATGCCGGCGGGGAACCCCGGAAGTCTTTCGTCCGCCACCTACACCTCGATCCTCGCGTTTCTTCTCGAGAAAAACGGCCATCCGGCCGGCGCGGTGCCGCTGACGCCGGCCCGGATCAAGACGATCTCGGAGTCCTTGTAACCCCGGCGCTGCGACACCCGTCGTAACGGTGCGAAGGGCCGGCGTGTCGTAGTACACGTCTGCCGTCCCCGCCCGAGAAAAGAGCGACGATGCACCTCCTCGAACAGCCCGCCTCCCTCGCCGATGCCGATCCGGACGTCTATGCGGCGATCGCCGACGAGGAGCGCCGGCAGCGTGAGAACCTCGAACTGATCGCGTCGGAGAATTACGCGAGCCGCGCCGTGCGCGAAGCGTCGGGTTCCGTGCTCACGAACAAGTACGCCGAAGGCTATCCCGGCCGGCGTTACTACGGCGGCTGCGAGTACGTCGACGTCGCGGAGCAACTCGCGATCGACCGCGCGAAGGCGATCTTCGGCGCGGAGCATGCCAACGTGCAAGCGCACGCCGGCGCGCAGGCCAACATGGCCGTGTTCATGGCGGTGCTGCAGCCGGGCGACACGGTGCTCGGCATGAAGATCGATCACGGCGGTCACCTCACGCACGGCACGAAGGTCAGCTTCAGCGGCAAGCTCTACAACGCGATCGGCTACGGCGTCCGCAAGGATACCGAACTGATCGATTACGACGAGGTGCGCGCGCTCGCACGCGAACACAAACCGAAGCTGATCATCGCCGGCGCGAGCGCGTATCCGCGCACGATGGACTACGCACCGTTCGCCGAGATCGCGCGCGAAGTCGGCGCGATCTTCCTCGTCGACATGGCGCACATCGCGGGCCTGGTCGCCGTCGGCCTCCATCCGTCGCCCGTTCCGTTTGCGGACTTCGTCACGACGACGACGCACAAGACGCTGCGCGGCCCGCGCGGCGGGCTCGTGCTCACGTCGGCGCAGCACGCCGCCGCGCTCGACAAGTCGATTTTCCCGGGCATCCAGGGCGGCCCGATGATGCAGACGATCGCGGCCAAGGCCGTGGCCTTCGGCGAAGCCTTGCAGCCGAGCTTCAAGACCTATCAGGAGCGCGTGCTCGCGAACGCGCGCGCGCTCGGCGAGGAGTTGCTGCGCTCGGGCGTGCGGCTCGTCGCGGGCGGTACGGACACGCATCTGCTGCTCGTCGATCTGACGCCGAAGAACCTGACGGGGAAAGCGGTCGAGGGCTATCTCGACGAGATCAAGATCACGGTCAACAAGAACGGCATCCCGTTCGACCCGCAGAAGGCGATGATCACGAGCGGAATCCGCCTCGGCACGCCCGCGATCACGACGCGCGGCATGGGCACGGACGAAGCGCGCGAGATCGGCAAGATCATCGGTGAAGCGCTCGACGACGTGGGCTCGCGCGTGAAGTCGGAGCGTCTCGCGGCGCGCGTTGCGGAACTGACCTCGCGCTACGACGTGCCGTAGGAAGCCGCGGCGCGCCGCACCGCGCGGTGCACGACCTGCGGCGCCGGCACGTCGAGCGTCAGGTTCTCGCAGCGCACCGTCACGCGCGGCCGCTCGAGCCCGAGGGCGCCGAATTCGCCGCCCGGTGCGAGCTTTACCGATGCGCGCGCAAACGAGAGGCGCGACGCGAAGCGACCGGTGAAGAACAGAAACGCGTCGTCGCGCACGCCGAGTGACGGAAGCGGCAGCGGCACGCGCAGACCGCGCTGCGGCACCGTGCAGCGCAGCGTGCAAATCGGGTCCGCGCCCTGGCGCACGTCGACCGTGGTCACGCCGATGTCGTGCGAGATGTCGAACGCCGCCAGTTCTTTCGGCACGCCCCAAATCTCGCGGCCGCCCGCGAGCGACGCCGCGCTATCGACGTAGAGGCGCGGCAGGAGAAAGGCGAAGCGCGCGCCCACGCGCACGAGCCCGGCGACGACGTTGAGTTCGCGATAGGTCAGCGTGCCGCGATCGTACGAGAGAAAGAAGAGTCCGCCGAGCGTCTTGCCCGGCGCGACGCTGACGAGTCGCGCGCCTTCGGGAACGAAGGGCGCGGCGGCCGCGCTCTCCACGAGTCCGATCGTTGCGATGCCCCATCCGCCGAGGTTCCACGGCGGCGGCGGATAGGCGCTCACCGGCGCGCGTGGGAGGCGAGCATGGAATCTCCTTTCCGGGCGTGAACCCGCTTCGCCGCATGTCATCCGAACACAACGTCGACCGCGTGACGATCGTCGAGCACCCGGCCGTTGCCGACCGCCTCGCACGCGCCCGCGACCGCGCCACGCCGACGCCCGCGTTCCGGCGTGCCGTCGAAGAACTCGGAGTCTTTCTCGCGTACGAAGCGACGCGGAACCTTCCGCTCGAAGACGTCGCGATCGAAACGCCGGTGGCGTCGGCGGATGCCCGGCGCATCGCGACCCGTCCGGTCGTCGCGCCGATCCTACGCGCGGGCCTCGGGCTCTTGCCCGGGTTCCTCAGCGTGATCGACGATGCGGTGGTCGCGCACCTCGGCTTCTTTCGCGATCCCGAGACGTTGGCCGCCGTTCCGTATTACGCCAACCTTCCGGCGGACCTCAGCGGTCGCGCCGTGTTTGCCCTCGATCCGATGCTCGCGACCGGTCATTCCGGCGCGGCGGCGCTCGACGTGCTCTCGGCCCGCGGCGCGCGCGACGTGAGCCTGCTCTGCGTGCTCGCCGCTCCCGAAGGCATCGCGTATCTGCACGGCAAGCATCCCTCGGCGCAGATCGTCACCTGCGCGGTCGACGAGCGTCTCAACGATCACGGCTACATCGTGCCGGGCTTGGGCGACGCCGGGGATCGCATGTTCGGAAGCGCGTCGTCGGTGCCCGTGGGCTATCGCGCGGGTCAGCCGCGCGGCGCCTAGAGCGGCGCGCCTATTCGGGGAGCGAACGTTCGAGTTCGCTCACCGCGCCTGCGGAATAGGGCGTGCGGGCGACCGACGCGAGGCTACCGTCGGGGCGGAAGACGTAGATGACCGGGTCGTCCGCGTTCCCGGCCGGAGCGCCGGCGCGCAGGGCGCGGCCGTCGAAGGTCGTCACGAAGCTGCCGTGGCCCGGCTGCGGCGGGCCGACGTCCTTGTCGATCGCGTGTTTCACGAACGTACGGAACAGCCCGGGGACCTTGTCGAGCACGGCGACCGCGACCACGGCGACGCGCTGTCCGAGCCCGGCGTCGAGCGCCTCGCTCCACTGCGTCGTGGCCTTCGCGGAATTCTGGGTGAAGCCCACGACGAGCACGAGGATCCGCCCGCGGGCTTCGTCCGGGACCTCGAGGGATTTTCCGTCCGTCGTCTCCCCGGTGAACCGTATGGGCGGCGGGGAAGGCGACGTTGCAGAGGCGGGCGCCGTCGCAGCGAGCGCCGCCGCGAACGCGAGTAAGGGAAGCACGCGACTTTGACGAGGCAGGCCGCTCTTTAGAGCCGGCCCACCTCGGTCGGGGAGTCGAGCATGATCCGGAGTTCGGCCGGCGCCGCCGCATGCAACACGAAGTGACGCGCGACCACGCGGAGCAGCCGGGGTTCGTTCCCCGCACCGTCCCACGCGACGTCGTCACCGATGTTCGGGATCGCGTCGCCGCTGCCGGACGCGAATTCGGCGAGCGCTTCGGCCGTTCGGGCGTCGATGTACGAGATCGTCAGGGTGTCGCTCCCTTTCAGGTGGCGCGGTCGTCGGCGAGGCTCGGCCTCAACTCCCCCGCCAGGGCACGATACCCAAAACCGGCCACGAGCGCACCCGCGATCGGCGCGATCCAGAACAACCAGAGCTGCGCGAGGGCCCAACCGCCGACGAAGAGCGCGGGGCCGGTCGAGCGCGCCGGGTTCACCGACGTGTTCGTGACCGGGATGCTGACGAGGTGGATCAGGGTAAGGGCGAGCCCGATCGCGATCGGTGCGAAGCCTTTGGGCGCGCGGTCGTCCGTCGAGCCGAGGATCACGATGAGAAAGCCCGCCGTCAGGACGAACTCGGTGATGAACCCCGCGACGGCTCCGTAGCCGCCGGGAGAATGGTCGCCGTAGCCGTTCGCCGCGAGGCCGTTGGGCTGGAGCGCGAACCCGGCGTGGCTCGAAACGATCGCGAGGAGGACGCCGGACGCCACGATCGCGCCGACGAGTTGCGCGAGCACGTACGGAACGATGTCTTTCGCCGGGAAGCGTTTCCCCGCCCAGAGCCCGAGCGTAACCGCCGGATTGAAGTGACCGCCGGAAATGTGGCCGAGCGCGAAGGCCATCGTGAGAACGGTGAGGCCGAACGCGAGGGCCACGCCGGCGAATCCGATTCCGACCGGCACGTGCGCGTCGGTCAGGAAGACCGCGGCGAACACGGCGCTGCCCGTACCGCCGAAGACGAGCCAGAACGTTCCGAGAAACTCCGCCGCCGCGCGTCGACCGATCGAGTCCATACGAACCGCCCCCTGCCGGTCGTCCCGGCGACGTAGCGTGCGAAAGCTCACGCAGCGGGCCGTGTTGGCCATCCCTGCTTGCTCGGCCTGGCGCGTCATAATCCCGGTCCGGCGAACGCTTCGGCCTTTGGGGCGCGCCGCGCGGCGACGAAAATAAACGGGTCGCCGGGGCGGTGCGCGGAACGGACGATACGATGCGGCCTGGCTGGGACGAATATTTCATGGAAGTCGCGCGGACCGTGGCGACGCGCGCGACCTGTCCGCGCGCGTCCGTCGGTGCGGTGCTCGTGCGCGAGCACCGGATCCTCACGACGGGCTACAACGGCGCGCCGCGCCACGTGGCGCACTGCACGGAGGCGGGCTGCGAGATGGCCGGCGGCCACTGCGTGCGCTCGACCCACGCCGAGGCGAACGCCGTCGTGCAGGGCGCGTTGCACGGGGTCGGCCTCGCCGGCGCGACGGCTTACTGCACGCACCAGCCGTGCGTCAACTGCGCGAAGCTCTTGATCAGCGCCGGCATCGAGAAGATCGTCTACGCAAACGCCTACGCCGATCCGTTCGCGCAGCAACTGCTGGCCGAAGCGGGCGTCGCGCTCGTGCACTTCGCGACGCTCGAGCGCGCGAGCGCCGGCAGCAACGCGTGATCTGCCCGTGAAGCTGCAGCCGCTCTATTTTCTCGCGCTCGGCACCGCGTTCGTCACGGCGCTGCTCGCGACGCCGCAGGTGCGGCGCCTCGCGCTCAAGGTCGGGGTGCTCGACGCGGTGGGCGACCGGCGCATGCACGCGGAGCCGAAGCCGCGCATCGGCGGCATCGCCGTGTACCTGGGGCTCGTGTTCGCGCTCTTCGTATCGATCGGTTTCGCGTTGCACACGACGCTCTTCCATAGCGCGAACGACACGCAGGATTTCTTCGGGCTGCTCTTCGGCGGCACGCTGATCATGCTCGTCGGCGTGTGGGACGACATCATGGGGATGCGCCCGCGCAACAAATTCATCGCGCAGATCGTGGTCGCAATCGTCTCGATGATCTACGGCTTCCACATCCCGGGCTTTGAGATTCCCGGCTCCGGCAAGTACGTGAACCTGCCGCCGTACATCGACTATCCGATCACGCTCGTCTGGTATCTCGGGATGATGAATGCGATCAACTTCCTCGACGGTCTCGACGGCCTGCTGGCCGGCGTCACGGCGATCTCCGGTATCTTCTTGTTTGCGATCGCCACGGCGCACGGCCACGTGGGCGCCGCGCTCGTGCTCTGCGCGCTCGTCGGCGGAGCGCTCGGATTTCTCCCGTACAACTTCAACCCCGCGAAGATCTTTCTCGGCGACACGGGTTCGCTCTTGATCGGCTACGTGTTCGCCACCGTCTCGCTGCTGATCACCGCAAAGATCGCGGTGACGGTCAGTCTGCTCGTTCCGCTCGTGGCGCTCGCGCTGCCCGTCGTCGACACAGCAGCCGCGATCTTCCGAAGATTTCGCGCGGGCAAGGCGATCACGGAAGCGGACCGCGGCCACTTCCACCACATCTTGGTGTTCCGTTTCGGACTCAACGTAAAGCAAGCCGTCCTGTTGATTTACGCGGTCTCGTTCTTGCTCGGCATGGCCGCGTATCTGCTCTCCGGCTCGTCGGGCTCGCACGCGCATCTCGCGGGTGTTCTTTGAGCGCAACCGCGACGCGGCCGCTGCGCGTGATGACCGTCTTCGGCACGCGGCCCGATACGATCAAGATGGCGCCGGTCGTCCGGGCGCTCGCCGCGGCGGGGCCGGCGATCGTGCCGCTCGTGTGCGTGACGGCGCAGCACCGGCAGATGCTCGACGACCTGCTCGCGCTCTTCGCGATCGTGCCCGACTACGATCTCGACGTGATGCGCCACGACCAGACGATCACGCAGATCACGACGCGCGTGCTCGAAGGCATGGAGCCCGTGCTCGCCGCGGCACGGCCCGACGTCGTGCTCGTGCACGGCGACACGTCGACGAGCACGGCGGCCGCCCTCGCGGCTTTCTACGCGCGGATCCCGGTCGGTCACGTGGAGGCGGGGCTGCGCACGTCGACGATCTGGGAGCCGTTTCCCGAGGAGATGAACCGGCGCCTGACGGGCCGGCTCGCGTCCTACCATTTCTCGCCGACGGGTCGCGCGCGCGAGAACCTCGAGCGCGAGAACGTGGATCCCGCCGACATCATCGTCACGGGCAACACGGTGATCGACGCGTTTCTCGACGTCGCGTCGCGCGAGCCCGACGCGCCGCCCGCGGCCTGGGCGGGCCTCGACCCCGCGAAGCCCTGGATCTTCGTGACCGCGCATCGGCGCGAGAATCACGAACGCATGCAAGCGATCTGCGGCGCTTTGGCGGAGATCGCCGCGTTCCCCGAGCGGCCCCAGATCCTGCTGCCCGTGCATCCGTCGCCGCGCGTCGCGCCGGTCGTGCACCGCCTCC
>Ga0302319_10018594_pt1 | contig 12670 bp, 8 predicted proteins | sample Bog_T0_2_FD_203319 | JGI IMG/M metagenome (GOLD analysis project Ga0302319, IMG submission 203319) | Peat permafrost microbial communities from Stordalen Mire near Abisko, Sweden - Bog_T0_2 | ecosystem: Environmental > Terrestrial > Soil > Wetlands > Peat | place: Sweden: Abisko, Stordalen Mire...
CCATTCGCGCAGGCCTTTGTTCGGATTGCCGGTGACGGTGAAGTCGTCGATTGCAACGCGGGGAATGAAGTGCGAGATCGGGAGCCTGCTGCACAAGGGCGAAATTCCAACACAAGACGCGGTGGTGGTGGCGCGGCTGCGCGCGGCGGGGGCGCTGATTTTGGGCACGACGAATTGCCCGGAGTTCCTGATGGCGTATGAGACGGCGAACCTGCTGCACGGGCGGACGGCTAATCCCTGGGATCTTACGCGGTCGCCGGGCGGGTCGAGCGGGGGCGAGTCGGCGGCGATTGCGGCCGGGATGTCGGCGGCGGGGCTGGGTAGCGACAGCGGCGGAAGCGTACGCGTGCCGGCACACTTTACGGGGATTTGCTCGCTGAAGCCGACGCCGGGAAGGATTCCGGGGCGTGGACATCTGCCGCCGTGCGTGGGTCCGTTTGCGATTCTAGGCGCGATTGGGCCGATGGCGCGGACGATGGGCGATGTGGCGCTGCTGTTCCGTCTGCTGAGCGGGCAGGACCCGTTCGATCCGGTGAGCGCTCCGGTGGCGCTGCGCGAGCCGGGGCTGGATGAGTTGCGGTCGAACCGGATTGGATTTTTTGAGGACGACGGGCTGGTTCCGGTGACACCGGACACGCGGGCGGCGGTGCAGGCCGCTGCGGCGGCGCTGCGCGAAGCGGGCTTCCAGGTGGAACCGTTCAGACCGACGACGCTGGAGGGTCTGCGCAAGCTGTGGTGGAGGTTTTTTGTGCAGTGCGGAGCGATGTTCTACGCGCCGGAGATCCGCGGGAGAGAGGAGCAATTGAGTCCGATCTTCAAGGAGTTTCTGGGGATTGCGGCGGGTGTGCCGGCGCTTACGGCGCAGGAACTGCTGGGTGCGTGGGCGGAGCTGGATGTTCTGCGGTCGAAGACGCTGGAGGAGATGAAGCGGTATCCGGTGCTGCTGTGCCCGGTGGCGAGCGTTCCCGCGTTCCGGCATGGCGAGCGGGCGTGGGATGTGGAGGGGCGCGCGGTGGAATATCTGGACGTGTGGCGGCATACGCAGTGGTTCAATGCGCTGGCCAGCCCGGCGGCGGTAGTTCCGGTGGGAAGTTCGCCGGACGGGTTGCCGATCGGGGTGCAGATTGTGGCGCGACCCTTTGAGGATGAGACCGCGCTGGGCGTTGCGGCCATTGTGGATGCGGCGTTTGGGTACCGGGCGCCGGCGATCGCGCGGCCGCAAGAACCTTGAAGGACAAGAGATAAGGGAGGTCTCCCATTCCTGGCGGCGAAAACGGGCGCAGGACCCGGAGGGTACTTCGGCCGGAAGCTCAATTGTTCATTTCAAGGTCATCCGTCACAGACATAAGTTCGTTGCACCGCTAAAACCAGGAAGATGGGTGCGATGAGAACGTCTGCGCGCCTCAACCTTTCGATGGATGCGCGGGATGGACGATCGCGGTAGTCTGACGCTTCCGCTTCCCCAGAAACGGAGCGCACAGGGTGCGCGCAAGCTGGCACGAACGATTTGCCGAAAGTCCCGATGTTCTGAAGAGCCCTCATCGCCAACAGACCGTGATACCGGTGTTGGACCTTGAGATCGGCGGGGAAGAATTCATCACCATGGCGGGGCCGTGCTCGGTGGAAACCGAGTTTCAGCTGATGGCCACCGCCAACCACGTGCGCCGCGGCGGGGCGCGCATTCTTCGCGGCGGAGCCTTCAAGCCGCGCAGTTCCCCTTATGCGTTTCAAGGACATGGCCTGGAAGGGCTGAAGATGCTGGCGCGCGCGCGGGCTGAGAGCGGGCTTGCGATTGTGACCGAGGTGATGTCAGAAGACGACGTCCCGATGGTCGCCGAGTACGCCGACATTCTGCAGATCGGGACGCGCAACATGGAGAATTACGCGCTGCTGGAAGCGGCAGCGCGGAGCGGGCGGCCGGTGTTGCTGAAGCGCGGCATGGCGGCGACGATCGGCGACCTGCTGCAGTCGGCGCAGCTGATTCTGGACAACGGCAATCCGCATGTGATGCTTTGCGAGCGCGGCATCCGCACCTTTGAAACGGCGATGCGGAACACGTTCGATGTGGCTGCGATTGCGCTGCTCAAGCAGATTTCGCATCTCCCCGTGATTGCCGATCCGAGCCATGCTGCGGGGCATCGCGACCTGGTTCCCGCGTTGGCTCGCATTGCGGTTGCAGGGGGCGCGGACGGATTGCTGGTGGAGGTGCATCCGAATCCTGACAAGGCGTGGAGCGACGGCGAGCAGTCGCTGGACTTTGCCGGGTTCGACGGGATGATGGACGAGTTGGAGCCGTGGCTGGATCTGCGTGGGCAAGAGTTGGAACGGCGCAGGCTGGGTGTTCCGCGGCGTGAATCGGCAGGCGCGCGGCCTATGGAGGCGGTGGGATGAGAGCACAGGCCCGCGTGCTGGCGCTTGCCGGCTCGATTGCGTTTCTGATTCCGGTTTGCGGGTTTGGGCCCGATGCGGCGCAGAGTGCGATGAGCGGTGACATGATTGTGACGACCGCGCAGGTTTACACTCCGCTGGCGGCGTTGAAGGGCGGAGAGCGGTTTCCCAAGGGAGCGCAATTGCTGCTGGTGCATGAGGGCAAGGGGAAGCCGCTGGTGACGGGCTTTGCGGCCAGTGCGGACGCCAACGTTTCATTCGATGGAACGAGGGTGCTATTCGCGGGCAAGCAGGCGGCGGGCGATCCTTGGCAGATATGGGAACTGACACTGGCCGATCACTCGCTGCGGAGGCTGATTGCGGGCGAGGGGGACGCGATTCGGCCGTTCTATTTGCCTGCGGGACGCGTGGTGTATGCGCGGCACACGGCGCAGGGATTTCGGCTGGAGGTCGCGGGCAAGGATGGATTGACGGCAAATGAGCCGGTGAATGCGCAGGTGGGCGAGACGGTGGTTCCGCTGAGCTATGTGCCGGGTAGCACGGTGCCGACGGACGTGCTACGGGACGGGCGCATTTTGTTTGAGGCGGGATTTCCGCTGAGTTCGGGATCGACGCCGGAGATGTACCTGGTGTATTCGGACGGGTCGGGGCTTGAGTCGTACAGGTGCGACCACGGCAAGGCGCGGTGGGGTGGGAGGCAAGTGGCGTCGGGCGATGTGGTGTTTACGCATGGCGGTTCCCTGGCGCGGTTTACTTCGCCGCTGGCGCATGAAGCGGCGATTGCCGCGCCGCACGCGGAGTATGCAGGGGCGATTGCGGAGACGGGTTCAGGTGCGTGGTTGGTGAGCGCGCGAACTGGTGCAGGGGCGCACTACGCGCTGAAGTTGTGGGAGCCGGGTGACGGGAGGAAGGCGAGTGCACGGGTGCTGCAGACGGTGCTGGCAGTTGACGGCGCGGACTTGGTGGAACCGGTAGTGGTTGCGGCGCGGACGCGGCCGAAGAGGCATCCATCGGGGCTGCACGACTGGAGCTACGCGAACATGATGGCGCTGGATGTGCGGCAATCGCGTGAAGGGGACTTGATGATTGCGCCGGCAGAGGTGCGGCTGGAGACGCTGGATGGCGATGGGCACGCAGTAGCGATGGGGACGGCGCCGGTGGAAGCGGATGGCTCCTTTCTTGTCAAAGTGCCTGGAGACAAGCCGATCCGGTTTGCGCTTCTGGATGCGAAGGGTGCGGTGGTGCGGCAGGAACATGGATGGTTCTGGATTCGGCGTGGCGAGCAGCGCTATTGCGTGGGATGCCATGCGGGACCGGAACGGTCTTCGGAAAATCGAGTGCCGGCGGTGTTGTTGCGCACGACAACGGCCGTGGATTTGACCGGCGCAAAGCCAGCGGCTGGTATGCAGACTGGCACGCCGGGAGGCAATTGAAATGATGATTCGCCTGGTTGTTATATTCGGTGCGATTTCTGTGGCTGCGGCGCAGAGTGCGGCGACGGCGCAGGTAGCTGTGCGGGCGCAGACTGTCGTGGATGCTGCGACAACGACTGCGGTTCAGGCCGCTCCTGCTACGCCGCCGGTTACCGCCGGACCTCACGATCCGGTGATTCGGTTTGAAGATGCGAGTGACAAGGCGGGTATCGACTTTACACACAGCTTCGGGTCGCGGCAACTGGGTTCGCTGCTGGAGGGAACGGGTGCCGGGTGCGTTTGGTTCGACTACAACAACTCCGGTTTTCCGTCGCTCTACGTGGTGAACGGGCGGCCGCTGGACGACTCGATGCATCCGTATCCATTGAAGGAAAAGCCGGCGACGCCGCCGCACAATCACCTCTATCGCAATGACGGGAACGGGCACTTTACGGATGTGACGGAGAAGTCTGGACTCAACCCGGATATGTATTCAGTGGCCGTGGCGGCGGCAGACTACGACAACGACGGTAACGAAGACTTGCTTGTGACCGGCTATGGGAAAACAATTCTCTATCACAACGACGGAAAAGGACACTTTACCGATGTGACGGAGAAGGCCGGCATCAAGGTGGATGGATGGGCGATCAGCTCGACATGGCTGGACTACGACAAGGATGGTTGCGTGGACTTGTTTGTGGGGCGCTATGTGAAGTTTGATCCCAAGTATCGCGCTTTTTATGCGCCGACCAATTATCCGGGGCCTCTGGACTACGAGGGCGAGACCAACCAGCTCTTTCACAACAACTGCGACGGCACCTTCACGGATGTTACAGAACGGTCGGGCATCGGTGCCTATGTGGGCCGCACGATGGGCGTGACAGCGGCGGATTTTGATAACGACGGTTGGGACGATATCTATGTTGCCAACGACCGGACGGAAAACTTTCTGTTTCACAACAAGCATGATGGAACGTTTGAAGAGATCGGCAACGACACGGGTACGGCATTTGGGCAGAATGGCGAATCGACGTCGTCAATGGGCCCGGTGTTTGCGGATTTCGAGGGACGCGGCGTGCTGGATCTGTGGGTGACGGACGGGCACTATAACCGGCTGCTGCATAACACGACCAAGATGAGTTTTGAAGATATCGGTGCGGAGACGGGCGTCTCGCAGGTGAATGCGCAGTATGTGAGCTGGGGCACGGGTGTATACGACTTCGACAACGATGGGCTGCTGGACATTCTGATCTTTCACGGTGGGTTGATTCATTTGATTCCGCAGGAGCACACGCTGTTTCGCGGATTGGGCAATTCGCATTTTGCCGATGTTTCGCGCGATGCCGGTCCTGTGTTGAGTGAGCGCACGACGGCGCGCGGCGCATGTTTTGCGGACTACGACAACGACGGCAAGGTGGACGCATTCGTGGTGAACCTAGGGGCGAAGGGAACGCTGGTGCATAACGTCTCTACGGATACGGGGCACTGGATTGCAGTGAAGCTGGTGGGCACCAAGAGCAACCGGGATGGGATTGGCGCGCGGGTTGAGGTGGATGCAGCGGGCAAGCGATGGACGGCGGAACGCGTAGCCGGATCGGGATACTTGTCGCAGGACGACGGGCGAATGCACTTCGGGCTGGGTGCAGCGACAACGATCGACAAGGTGATTGTGCACTGGCCGAGCGGGCGCGAACAGACGCTTGAGAAGCAGAGTGTGGATCGCGTGCTGACTGTGGAGGAGCCGAAGTGAACAAGCCTCGAACAGGGCGGCGCATGCGAACGCGGATATGGGCGGGGCTCGCGGTTCTGACCGGGGCATCGCTTGTGTTGGCGTTCTTGCCGACTGTCGATCGTCCAGTGCGCGCGAATGCGAGCGATGCCGAGGGGTACGCTTCTCCGCTTGAAGTTCTGCTGTCGCCTGACGGCGTACGGCTGTACGTGTTGTGCCAGGAAAGCGAAGAGGTACGGGTGCTGGACGCAGCCAGCTATGTGGTAATCAGGAACATTGCAGTGGGACGGGTGCCGCGCGGGTTTTCGCTTTCGCCGGACGGGGCGCGGCTGTTTGTGACCAACTCATGGGACGATACGCTTTCGGTCATCGATACGAAGACGTTGGCGGTGACAGCGACGTGGCGGGTGGGCGCGGAGCCTTCGAGCGTGGTGGAAGACAACGCGGGCAAGCGCCTGTTTGTGGCCAATCGCATCAGCAACGATGTGGCTGTGCTGGATGCGCAGACAGGCTCGGAAGAGAAGCGGCTGCTGGCGGGACGGGGATCGAGCTATCTGACTATTTCGCCGGACGGGGCGAGGATTTACGCAACGCACGTGTATCCGAACCCGCCACCGATGCGGACGGGATTGGAAAATCGCACGGCGCCGGAGTCGGAGATCACGGTGATCGATGCGGCGCGCGCGGAGGTGGTGGACCGGATTCCGCTGCACGGAATTGCCGGCGTGTTTCACGGGGTGTTCTCGGCGGATGGGCGACTGGGGGTGGTGGCCGAATACCACCCGAAGAACCTTGTGACGCTGGCGCATCTGGAACACGGCGGAGCTTTCGAAGATACGATCACCGTTTTTGGCGCGGATGTGGGCAAGACAGTGGAAGTTCCGCTGGATGAACTGGAACGCTACGCCGCACAGCCGTTTGGCGTGGCGATTGCGCCGGACAAGTCGCGAATCTACGTGACCAGCGGCGGGTCAGAGATGGTAACCGTTGTGGATGTGCCGCGGCTGCTCGGCTACATTCACAAGCATCCCGGGCCGCTTGTGCAGGATCTTTCGGCGAGCGCGAACTACGTGGTGACGCGGATTCCGGTGGGACTAAATCCGCGCGGTCTGACGCTGACGCGCAATGGGCGCACGCTGTTTGTGGCCAATCGGCTGGACGATACGGTGAGCGTAGTCGACACGCGGACCAACCGCGTGGCTTCGACGATCACGCTGGCGGGTCAGAAGACGATCACTTCAATCCGGCACGGGGAACAGACGTTTTATACGTCGCGCTATTCGTTCCAGGGGCAGATTGGGTGCGCGAACTGCCATATCGATTCGACCTTTGACGGCATTACCTGGAATCTGGAACCAGACGGGTTTGGACGCAGCATTGTGGACAACAAGTTGCTTGAAGGGGTGAAGGACACAGAGCCGTACAAATGGACCGGCACCAATCCGAACATTCCCACTGAGTGCGGGCCGCGGACGGAGAAATACTTCTGGCGCTCGGAGAACTATGACAACCTGACACTGGCCGACCTTGCCGTCTATGTTCGGAGTTTGCCGCCGCGGCCAAATCGCTGGCGCCTCGCGAACGGCGAGTTGACTCCTTCGCAGGAGCGGGGTAAGGCGCTCTTCGAGCGAACGGTGGACAAGTTCAAGAAGCCGATTCCGGAGGTCAACCGCTGCTCGTATTGCCATAGCGGGCCCAAGGGAACAAGTCAGAAAATTTTCGAGGTGGGGACGCGCAAACCAACCGACAATACAGGCCTGCTGAAGGCGCCGATGCTCACCAATATTGCGCTCACGGCACCTTATCTTCACGACGGTTCGGCGCGCTCGCTGGAAGAGATATGGACGGTCTACAACCCGGACGACAGGCACGGTCGGACGAACGACCTGACCAAGGATGAACTCAACGATCTCATTGAATATCTCAGGTCTCGATGAGGGGGAAAGTGATGAAGAAGTTCTCATTGTTCGTACTGTTTTTGGCAGCAGGGACATTGGCGTTCAGCGCGCCGCCCACAATGCCGCGCTTTCGTTTTGAGAACTTCACCACGGCAAACGGGTTGCCTAACGACCACGTGTATGCCGTGCTTGTGGATGGAGACCGCATCTGGGCGGGCACTGAGAACGGGCTCGGTCTTTATGAGAACCATGCGTGGAAGGTGTACACAACCGCGGATGGGCTGGCGCATCGGGCGGTGCTTTCACTGGCGCTGGACAAGCGGACTGGCGACGTATGGGCCGGAACCATGGGCGGACTCAGCCGCATCTCCGGGGGCCGCATCGACAGCTTCACCCAGCTGACTTCAGGGCTGAGCAACGATGTGGTCTACGGCGTCTCAATCGAAGGTGAAAACGTGTGGATCGCAACGGCTGCCGGCGCCTGCCGTTTGAACCTGGAGACCAACCAGTGGTCGCTCTATAACGAGCGCAACACGCCCATGTTCGAGATCTGGTCCTATTCAGTCTCCGCTACGCCGACCAAGGTCTATTACGGCATTTGGGGTAGCGGCGTACTCGAATATGATCAGAAGACCGGGAAGTGGGACAAGTACGACGATCCGGATGGAGAGACAGAGATGGTGCTCTTCAAGGATCAGGGGCTGATTCATGAGATTGTCACATCCGTCAGTTATGTGGACAATGTTTTATGGGCGGCCACGTACTTTGGCGACAGCCACTACGACGGGCGCTACTGGCACAATTTTTTGAAGAAAGACAGTGGACTTCCCTCGAACTTTACCAACGTGGTGAAGGGCGTGGACGGCAAGCGCGCGTGGTTCGGCACTGACAAGGGGCTGGCCTACTACGACGGCGTGAACTGGGCAGTCTATACCCCATCGTTGAAAGACGGAAGGCCGGAGATGACGGTACGCGACGCAGAAGGCAACGTCACGCCGGTTGCGGTAACGACAGCGCCGGCCCACAACTACATACTTGGGATCGACTTTCAGGGCGACGATATTTGGGTTGCAACCGCCAAGGGACTGAGCCATGGGATACGACAAAAACAATAAGGAGAATCAAGAGATGAACGCATTTGCAGATATTCTGGAGGCCATAGCGCACGCATCGATTGAGAAGCGCGCGATGACCAATCACGGCGTGCTCAACGAGGCGTTTGCCTATCCCAAGCCGAGTTCATTTTCGCGCGGGATGCGGATCGACATAGGCGGGGTTGTCATTTTGCTGATCTCGGGTACTGCTTCGATCGACGAGAACGGCGAGAGCGTCCACATTGGAGATTTTCAGGCCCAGTTGCGGCGCACCTTCGACAACATCACGGGCTTGCTCGAGAGCGAAGGCGCTACCTGGCACGACATTGTGCGGACGAGTTGCTATCTGCGCGACATCGATCGTGACTACGACGTGTTCAATGCGGGGCGCACGGCGTTTTTCAAGGAACAAGGGCTTGACCCTCTGCCGGCGTCGACGGGTATTCAGGCGCATTTGTGCAGGCCGGAACTGCTGGTTGAAATCGAAGCGATTGCGATGTTCCGGACCGATAAGGCAGCAGACAGCAAGGAGTAAGTGCGATGCGCGAGGCGTGGTGGTTAGTTGCGGGACTGCTGTTGAGCATGAACGCTTTGGTGGGTGCAGCGCAGAATTCGCACGTTTGCGAATGCGGTGCGCATCCACCGGGACCGCCGAGAGATCGTGAGGTTACGCCCTACGCGGGCGAACCGGCCGATATGAGGCCATATGCGAAGTTTGCAGTGCCGTATGACACCAACTACACGCATCCCAATATTTATATGGGCGCCGGAAGGGATATCCCCGAGCCCAAGGATCTGACCGAAATACGCATTGGTTTCTTTGGACCGATAGAGCACAACTCGGAATCGGTGCTGGGACTGCGCATGTTGCACGGCGCGCAATTGGCGTTGGAAGAGGCCAACGCAGGCGGCGGCTACGGCGGGAAACCTTTCAAGCTGACGCTGCACAACGACTACAACAACTGGCAGGCGAAGGCAGTCTATGGGGACGTCCGTCCGACCGAACCGGCCATTTGGGGTTCGGCGTCGGATGAAGCGGTGAAGATGGCCTATGATGAACAGGTTTGGGCGATCTTCGGCTCCATCAGCTCCGAGTCCACGCACATCGCGTTGCGCGTGGCTCTGCGTGCGGAGCTTCCGGTGGTGAGTTCAGCCAACACCGATCCCACAGTGCCCGAGACCACTATTCCGTGGTATTTCGGCAGCATGCAGGATGATCGCGAACAATATCTGACGCTGGCACGCCGCATGTATACCGAGCTTGGACTCAAGCGCGTCGCGGTTCTCAGGGCAAGCAGCCGATACGGCCGTTTTGGCCTCGGCAAATTCCTCGATGCCTCGCGCCGGCTGGGCCATCCGGTGGTGATGGAGCAGGTTTTTCAGCCTGGAGACACGGATTATGCCAAGCAACTCAGGGTGATTCGCAGTTCGCGCCCAGACGCCGTCCTTCTGGTCGGAGACGAGCCGGAGGCGGCGGCGATTTTGAAGCAGATGCGGGCGGCGGGCATGAAGCAGCGCGTGTTTGGCGCGTACCGCACGCTGGGCAACACTTTGTTGGCCCAAGGCGGCGATGCGGCAGAGGGATTCGAGGCAGTGTACCCTTACGATCCCACGCGTACGGATCCGCGCTGGCTGGACTTCAACCGCCGCTTCGAGGACCGCTTCCACGAGAAGCCGGAGCAGTTTGCCTCGATGGCTTATGACACGATGAATATGCTGCTGGATTCGATCTGCAAGGCGGGGCTGAATCGAGCGCGGATCCATGACGCGCTGGCCGATATTGAGCAATACGACGGCGTGACCGGGCACATGGTCTTTGATCCCAACCAGAAGAACGTTGCGCCGCTGTATCTGGGGACGGTGCACAACGGGACGATCACCTACCGTGTTGCGACTATGGAAAAAGTGCCACCCGCCCCGCCGCCGTCCGCCGCGCAGGCACCTGCGGCTCGGCCGGAAGTCACAACTTCCCAGGCGCCATACGCGCGAGTGGGTGAGGATGGTGTGGGTTATGCGGGGCCACATCGGGACGATGTGCCGGCGGGGGCGGTGAACGTGGTCTTGTTTGGGCCAAAGGCGGCGGAGATTGCGGCATCGCCGGAGGTGCAGGCGGAACTGGCATTCGGCGCGGCAAAAGGGCGGCCCTGGAAATTGTTGCCGGTGGCGAGCGATCAGAATTGGGGCGCAGCGTCGACTGCGCTGGTTCATGCGCTCATGGACGAGCACGCGCTGGCCGTTGTGGCACTGGACCGCAACGCAAGCCACCTGGCCGAGCAACTCGCGCTCAAGTCCTTTGTGCCGGTGATTGCCTTGAGTAGTGACAAGTCGCTGACCTCGAACAATGTTCCATGGATTTTTCGCCTGCAGCCAGACACGACTCCGGCTACCGCGCTACGGATGTTGGTGGCAGCGGAATGCCGGAGCGGAGCCAATTCAGAGAAGCTCAGGGACTTGCTGGCTTCAGGGGACGCGGTTTCCGGCGAAGCATTTCTGCCGACGGGTGAGCCGACCACGCGATAGCTGGAGAACCGCGTGCAGATTCCCGTGCTTGCGAGGGAAAGACTTTCTATTTAGAGTTTCACCTAAAGGAAGCGAATGTCGAAATGCAGGGTGTTGGTTTTTGGTCGCAGCGGACAACTGGGATGGGAGTTGCGGCACAGGCTGGCCTGTCTGGGCGTAGTGGCCGGAGTTGGGTCTCCAGAGGTGGACTTTTCAAAGTCGGACACGATTCGGAGCGCTATTCGTGCAGCGGAGCCGGCAGTGATTGTGAATGCCGGTGCGTACACGGCAGTGGACAAGGCGGAGAGCGAGCCCGAGTTGGCCATGGCGATCAACGGCACTGCGCCGGGTATTCTCGCTGAGGAATCCAAGCGACTGGGCAGCATTCTTGTCCATTATTCGTCCGATTATGTCTACGACGGCAAGAAGCAGGGCGTCTATTTTGAGGCGGATGCGACGAATCCGCTGAATGTGTATGGCAAAACGAAACTCGCGGGCGATGAGGCGATACAGGCGGTTGGCGGCGACTACCTGATTCTGCGCACAAGCTGGGTGTACGGAGCAAGGGGAAGCAACTTCCTTTTGACCATGTTGCGCCTGGCCAAGGAACGGGACGAGTTGCGGATTGTGGATGACCAGACGGGCGCACCTACCTCCAGCGAATGTATTGCGCAGGCGACAGCAAATATTCTGGCGCAGGTGCTTGCGCCAAAAAGCGGTGGGCTGGCGGGTCGGAGCGGAATTTATAACCTGGCCTGCACGGGAGAGACCACCTGGTTTGGATTCGCGAAGACGCTGCTGAAGAAGCCGGATGGAGTGGCAACTCCTAAACTGATTCCGATACCGACCGACGAATTTCCGCGGCCGGCTGCGCGACCGGCAAACTCGCGTCTGAGCGGCCGGCGGTTGGAAGAGACGTTCGGCGTGCGGATGCCGCATTGGGAACATGCGCTTGCGCTGGTTCTTGAGACGCTGCAAGAAAAGACTTGAACTGGTGGAAGCAATTCGTCAGGTGAATTGACCGTTCGCTTTGCTCGCACTGCCATCTCGATGGAGACCGCTTTTTGTTGAAGGAAAAGGAAGGGCAGCCTGAACTGCGGGCTGCCCTTCTGTTTTGGCCGGAGGCGATGGTTTGCGGGTTATGGGAGGTAGTAGCGCAGGCTCGTCCAGAACATGTTGTCGATACCCTTGGCGCCGATACCCGGGCCGCCGCCGCTCGGCGGTGCGCCTGACCAGCCTTCACGAACGGCATAGCCGTACTGGAAACCCTGGCGGAAGCGGCCGCGGTCGCCCTTGTAAATGTCATACCACCAGCCCCCGGTGACTTCCTGGACGTCGCGGGATTGTGCTCCGCAAGAGCCGCCGGGAAGGAAGCCGGTGGAGCTGCCGGTATTGTCGCCGGCGGCCGTGATCGTATTGCAAGCGGAGTTGGAGAGCAGGCGTGAGCCATAGCCTACTGCAGTGGTTCCGACGGTCGGAGTGCTCCAGTGACCGCCGTAGGTGCCCCCACCAGCAAGCTCCGGGGGTGTGGCGCTGCTGGCCTTAATGCAGACGGTGGATGCGGTGGCGGTAGTGTAGCCTGTCGGGCAGAAGTACGCGGTGGGCGAACTTAACGAAGAAGCGAGGGTGCTGCCAGAGCCGAAATCGGTG
>Ga0302319_10018595_pt1 | contig 12670 bp, 8 predicted proteins | sample Bog_T0_2_FD_203319 | JGI IMG/M metagenome (GOLD analysis project Ga0302319, IMG submission 203319) | Peat permafrost microbial communities from Stordalen Mire near Abisko, Sweden - Bog_T0_2 | ecosystem: Environmental > Terrestrial > Soil > Wetlands > Peat | place: Sweden: Abisko, Stordalen Mire...
GTCGGCATGGTGCAACTGTTCAATGCCACGCAAAGTTCCCTGTCGATGGTCTATGACCGCGAAATGGGCAGCATGCGGGTGCTTTTGACCAGCCCGCTGCCGCGCTGGTATCTCATCATATGCAAATTGCTGGCCGGCATCGCCGTCTCGCTGGTGCAGGTCTATGCCTTTCTGGCTGTCGCCTGGCTGTGCGGCGATGATGCGCCGCCGCTCGGCTATCTGACGGTGCTGCCGGCATTGATCGCCAATGGCCTGTTGCTGGGCGCGTTGGGATTGCTGTTGTCGTCCTTGATCCGACAATTGGAGAACTTTGCCGGCGTCATGAATTTCGTCGTCTTTCCGATGTTCTTCCTGTCGACGGCGCTCTACCCGCTGTGGAAGATTCGCGAAGGCAGCGCGTTGGTGGCCGATATCTGCGCCGCCAATCCGTTCACCTACGGCGTGGAACTGATCCGCTTCGCCCTCTATGGCCAGATCGACCCTGTCGCGACTCTGGTCGTCCTCGGCTGCGGCGGCCTGTTGCTGGCGGCCGCCATCATCGGCTACAGCCCCAGTCGCGGCCTGGTGCGTCGCAAGGCGGCGTGACCGGTGGCGCCGCCGCCCCGAGCGCTGAGGGCTTTATTTGGCAGGGTTCCACAAGGGCGCGACGACGCGCAGGAACACCCGCAGATCGCCGGCGCCATAGCTGGCGGTATCGGCGTCGATCGAATGGGTGACGTAGGTCTGCAGGGTCAGGCCGCCGAAGCTGTAGCCGGCCAAAGCGCCCGCCTCGAACAGATGCGAACTGGAACCGCGACTCAAATCATTGGTGCCGAAAGCAACCGGGCCGACCTCCCATTTGCCGAAAGTCTTGGTGGCGGTCAGATCATAATTGATATAGTCGGGCGTTCCCGCCTGTTTGGTTCTCTGATTGTCGCCGGGGATGCCATAGATGACATGCGCGGTGATGTCGTAACCATTGGCGGTGTAGCTGAGCGCCGGCCGCAGATTGAATACCCATTCATCATTGCCCGGCAAAGCGGGGGCGCCGGTCGGGGCATAACCGCCGACGAAATTGCTGAAACTGAAGCCATTGCCGAGCGTCCAGGCGGCCCCCACCAGCAATGCCGGGTTATAGATCCCCGCCGTCGAGGTGGCACCCTTCACGCCGATGGCAATCTCGGGGATGGCGACATAGGCTTCGACGCGACCACCGGCGACCACCCACGGCGTCGACCAGGCCACCACGGGAATATTGACATACAAGGTTTCGTTGTAATTGTGACCCAGCGACACCTGGCTCGCCGTATCGACGAAATAGACGCCCTCCGGCAAGGGCGCGCCAAGCGCCAGGCCGACGGTTTCGCCGGCTTCGGTAATCGGACCGGCGATGGCGTTTGATTGGGCGGTGATCACGGCCGCGACGGCGATCGCCACGGGCGAGAGGGTGCGTGTAAGGCTTTCTTTTGTCATTTCCTGATCCCCGTTCGGTTCGTTGAATCGAAAGCTTTCGTCCATGCTGGCGAATAAACCTTCCGATAGCCGTGTGATCGTAGTCGATTTCTTTAAATCGACGTATTTATACTTTTGGAGAATGGTGCATTTTTGCAACGACTTTGCAGTATTCAAAAAATGTGCGGGAATTAAGACTAAAGAACTATTGTCTCTTTGTTTCACGGCTGAAAATCCCGCTTGACCGCACCCGGCGCCGCAGGCTTGGCTAGATCCCATGAGTCTGACGCCGCCAAAGACCGAGATGACCCTGCATCAGCTGCGCATTTTCTGCGCCCTGGCGCAGTCGGCGACGATGACCCGGGCCGGCAAGCAATTGGGCCTGGCGCAACCGACCCTGTCACAGCAATTGGCGAAGCTGGAGGAGAGTCTCGGCGTCAAGCTGTTCGAACGCGGCCTGCATCGGATGAGCTTGACCGATGCAGGAGACTATCTGCTGCGGCAGGCCCACTTTATCCTCGCCGATGTCGACCGGACGCAGGCGACCTTGGGAGACTATGCACGCGGCGATCGCGGCGTCATCCGGGTGGCGGGCCTGAATTCGATCATCCGCGCGCTATTGCCGCGCGCCATGGAACTGCTGGCCAAGAGCCACCCCGCCACCGAATTCGACATTCACGAGGTGGCGCCCGCCGACGCGCTGGCGCTGCTGCATGGAAGGGCGGTCACGATTGCCCTGATCGCCGCCCAATCGCTGGCGTCTGACGGCGTTTCCTTTCAGCGCATCCCCTTGGTCGAGGATCCCTATGTCCTGGCGGTCCCGGCGGCGCTCGATCTGTCGGCGGTCAGCGATCCGGACCATGATTTGCCGCCGGCAGAGCGGACCCTGCTCAATAGCTGCATCCAGTTCAACTTCGGGACGTTGCATACCGAGCGGGTGGCGGGTTGGTACCAGGCAATGCTGCCGGGTCATCGCCTGATCGCACAATGCCGAAGCTATGAACTTGCGCTTGGCTTGGTACGGGCCGGCAAAGGCGTGTGTCTGGTGCCATCGCTGACCGCCAGCGACGGACAGGGCGGCATGGCAGGGGTAACCCTCTATGCCACGTCTCAGCCGGCGCGTCGCAGCCTGGCGCTGCTGCCTTCGCAATATTTGCGGGTGGAACCCTACAAGAGCTTCATCCGCTGCCTGCAGCAGGCGGGCGCCGAGGTCCGCCTGCCGCCGGCGCTGCCGGTGCCGCCTTTCATCGGTCGGGTCCTTCGGCACGCCGCCGCCGGATGACGGGCCGCATCGCAATTTCCAATCGCGAAGATAGGTTTTTTCCGGGGTAACGACTTGTTACCTTCTATCCTATAGTCGCCCAACGCGACGCTAGGGGGAAACAATGCAGCGCGACAGGCCTATCGGTATGCTGATTATCGGCGCATTCGCCCTCCTCGGCAGCGCCGCGCGCGCCGACGAGACAGCGCCTCCGATCAGCGGCATCGTCATCACGGCCACCCGCCAGCAGCGCAGTCTGCTCGAATTGGCCGGCAATGCCAGCGTGGTCGACCGCCAGAGGATCGCCGAGGCGATGCCGCAGCGCCCGGCCGAGTTGCTCAATCAGTTGCCCGGCGTGAATATCGAGCAGGGCGGTGGCGAAGAGGAAATCACCGCGATCCGGTCGCCCGACTTGAACGGCGGGGCTGGCCAAGGCTCCTTCCTGCTGCTGGAGGATGGCGTGCCGCTGCGCGCCGCCGGCTTCGGCAATGTCAACGGGCTCTATGAAGCAAATGTGGAACAGGCCGGGTCGGTCGAAGTGGTGCGTGGCCCCAGCAGCGCACTCTATGGATCGAACGCCGTGCACGGGCTGATCAATGTGATCCCGCGCGACCCCGCTTCCGACCCGCAACAGAGCCTCGATGTGACCGGCGGCAGCTACGGCTATTTCCAGGCCATGGGCAGCATCAGCGACCGGTTGGGGGATAGCGGTTTGCGGGTCAGTGCCGAGGATCACCACGAAGGCGGCTGGCGCGACGACACCCGGCTCGACGAACAGAAATTCGTCCTGCACGACCTCTGGCAGGACGGCGGCGACAGCCTGACCACCACCTTGTCCGGCCAGGATCTTAACCAGCAGACCGGCGCCTACATCATGGGCAAGGATGCCTATCTGAATCGCGCCCTGGCCAAAACCAACCCGATCCCGACCGCCTACCGCAAGGCCGACTCGATTCGCGGCATGACCCGCTGGCAGCATGACCTTTCCGACTCTCTGCAGCTCAGCGTTACCCCCTATGCCCGATTCACCGCGATGAATTTTTCCATGTTCTTTTTGCCGACCGATGCCACCCAATGGAACACGCATTACAGCGCCGGCGTCCAGAACGCGCTCTACAAGTCCTTGCCCGGCGGCCACCGCCTGATTTTGGGACTGGACGCCGAATATACCGACGGCTGGTATACCGAACTTCAGTCAAAGCCGACCTTCCGGCAAGGCGGCAATCTCTATCCGGTCGGCCTGCATTACGACTTCAATGTCGGTGCCGAAGTGGTGGCGCCTTATCTGCACAGCGAATGGCAAGTGCTCGAACATACCAGAGCAACCGCCGGAATTCGCCTCGAGCAGAGTTTCTACGATTACAGCAACGACATCGGCAGCGGGATCTTCGGACTCTATCAGCGCCCCCCTGATCGCAGCGACAATTTCACTACGCTCACCCCCAAACTGGGCGTCGTGCAACAATGGATGCCCTGGCTGTCTTCCTACGCCGATTTGGCGCGGGGTGCGCGCGCGCCGCAGGTGACCGACCTTTATGAATTACAGAACAAACAGGGGGTGGGACAGGTCAAGGCGGAAACCCTGGACAGCGCCGAAATCGGCAGCCGCGGCGATTTCGACGGCGTCCAGTTCGACAGCGCCGCCTATTGGATGGTCAAGAATCACTATTTCTATCGCGCCGCCAATGGCGACAACGTGCCTAACGGCAAGACCGAACATAAAGGCGTCGAATTGGAAGTCACGGCGCCGCTCGCTTTTGGTCTCGACATCGGCGGCGGCGGCACTTACGCGGTGCACAGCTATGCCTTCAATTACCACGACAGCACCCTGATCAACACTGTGGTCAAGGGGACCAGCATGCCAAACGCACCGCACACGCTGGCCAATGCCCGCCTGGGGTGGAAATTTCTGCCGCAAAGCCGCGCCGAGCTGGAATGGGTGCATATCGGGTCCTATTTCACCGACAATGCCAACACCCATTCCTATGGCGGCCATGAGCTGTTCAATTTCCGCCTCACCGCCAAACTCACCGACCGCCTCAGCCTGCATGCCAAGGTGATGAACCTTGCCGACCGCGCCTATGCCGATCGCGCCTCGATCACCACCACCGGCATCGACGAATATTTCCCTGGCGCGCCGCGCACCTTCCTGGCCGGGCTGGCGGCCAATTTTTAAGAAATCCGGACCGCACGCCTTATCGCCCCGACACCCAGCCCAGTCCCGGTTGAATGAACAGGACGGCGGTGGCGTAGGACAGCCAGAAGCGGCGGGTTTGCATATAATCTTCGCCGATCAGCATGTCGGCATCGAAGGCCGGCAGATCGATCACGCCGAGGCGGGAATCGGCGAACAGTTCGTCACCCACGCGAAACCGCGCAGCGCGCGCCAGCCGGGCCGTCGCACCGTCGCCGGCGGTGACGCCGATTCGGCTACCGCTGACGCTGGAAAGGGTATTGCCGCGTGCGCCGGTGTCGAACAGGGCGGACAGCACGACCCCATTCATTTCGACCGGCATCATTGGCCGGCCGGCATGCGCCAGTGACAGTGGCACGGTCATGAATGCCCCGTCCCAGGGCGGCGCCAGTTTGGTGCAGTCCCGCACACGATAAAGCGACAGACGGCGATGCGGCATGTCGATGTCGAGGTCATAGCGCGACAGCAGATCGGCGCCGATCAGGCCGGCCATGTCGGCGCCCGGCCGCGAAGCACCGCCTTGCGGCTGGCCGATCTCGATCACCGAAAAACTTTTGCCGGCATAGTCGACTCCGGCGAACTGGAAGCTGTCCGGGATGGCATTGCTGACCAGGCGACGGCCCGCGGCGCCGATTGCGGTGGTAAAACGCTGCGTATCCCGGGTCAATCGCAATGAGTCCACGATTTGCGGCGTCAGCAGCGTGCCTTGTGCCCCGGTATCGACGCCTATATTGACAGGGTGGCCATTGATCGACACTTCGACGGTGGGCATGAAGCCATCGAAAGTCACCGGCAGGCTCGCCTGACGTTCCACCTGGCAGGTGGCCACCGCGGCGTTGGGCCAGGCCGACGCCGGCAGGCAAGGCAACAAGGCGACCAACCATCGCCATACCACGTCATGCCTCATGCCAGGCTCCGTCAGCGCAGCGTCGCCCCCCTCTTCTTGCGATTTGTTCGCAGCATGACACAGCGGATCGCCTGCGTGAAGTGGTTCCCACAGCCGTTCGCCTGGTTTAAGAGAACCTATGGTTCTTGATCTGATCGGGCTGAAAAAATCCTTGCCGGGTGGTCGCGTCCTGTTCGACCGGCTCTGCCTGTCGCTGGCGAGCGGCGAAATCGTCGCCATCATGGGAGAATCCGGGGTCGGAAAATCCACGCTTCTCAATCTGATCGCCGGCCTTGATCGCGCCGATGAAGGCGATATCCTGGTGGCCGGCACGCGCCTTGGCGGCCTCGACGACGACGCCCGTACCCAATTGCGCCGCGACAAGATCGGCTTCGTGTTTCAGGCCTTTCATATCCTGCCGCATCTCACACTGGCACAGAATATCGCCCTGCCACTGGTGCTGGCGCAGCGCTCGGGGCCAGAGGCGCTGGCCTGCGCCGAGACGATGCTGAGTGCGGTCGGCATCCCCGGACGCGGCGGCGACTATCCCGTCCAGCTGTCGGGCGGCGAGGTGCAGCGCATCGCCATCGCCCGCGCCCTGGTGCATCGGCCGGCCTTGATCCTGGCCGATGAACCGACCGGCAATCTCGATCCCGAGACGGCGCGGCGCATCCTTGCCCTGTTGTCGCAGCAGGCGCGCGCCGCCGGCGCCGCCGTACTGATCGTCACCCATTCCGACCGGGCCGCCGCCATCGCCGACCGCGTCCTGACGCTCGGCCAAAACGGGCTGCAAGTGCGCGCCCAGGCCCTGTCGTGACCGGATTGCCGCTGCGCTGGATGATGGCCGGCGAATGGCGTGCGCATCCCTCCCGCGCCGTCGTCGCGACCCTGGCGATCGCGGTGGGCGTGGCGCTCGGTTTCGCCGTGCATGTGGTCAACCAGTCCGCCTTGACCGAATTCGGCAAGGCGGTGCACGCCGTCAATGGCGAGGCCGACCTGCAGGTGCATGCCACCCTGCCGGGCGGCGTCGACCAGTCGCTCTATCCGATGCTGGCGCATCTGCCGGGCATCGGCGCGGTCAGTCCGGTGGTCGAACTGACCGCGCTCAGCGATGACCACCTTCTGACCCTGTTGGGACTCGACCCATTGCGGGCCGCCGCCGTCACACCCAGTCTGCTGCCGCGCCCGAGCGGCGGGGTGGAGGCCGGCGACCGACTATTCGACCCGGCGGCGGTGTATTTCTCGTCCGCCGCTTTCGCCGCCACCGGGCGGCGGGTGGGCCAATTGGTGACTCTATCGGCCGGCGGCCGAACCGCGGACTTCGTTATCGCCGGCAGCGTGCCGGGCGCCGGCGACGCCGAAGCGATCGCCGTGATCGACATCGCTGCCGCGCAATGGCGCTTTGGCCAGTTGGGCCGGCTGCAGCGCCTTGATCTGCGCCTGGCGCCCGGCGCAGAACGGGGCGCCACCCTGGCGCTGCTCGCCAAGACCTTGCCGCGCGACGCCGAAATTCGCACGCTGGAGACCGAGGCGCGGCGTAGCGACACCCTCTCGCGCGCCTACCGCGTCAATCTCGAAATGCTGGCCATGGTGGCTCTGTTGACCGGCGGATTTCTGGTCTATTCCGCCCAATCCCTGTCGGTAGCGCGGCGGCAGAGCCAGTTTGCGCTGCTGCGCATCCTGGGTCTGCGCCGGCGCGCGCTGCTGGCACAGATCGTCGTTGAAGGCGCCGTGGTCGGCCTGGCCGGCGCCCTCCTCGGCATAGGCGCCGGTTTTCTGCTCGCCGATGCCGCGATTCGGGTGCTGGGTGCCGACCTCGGCGGCGGCTATTTCAGGGAGGGCAGGCCGACTTTGCGTTTTCCACCACTGGCCGCTGTTACGCTCGGTCTGGCCGGCGTGGGTGTCGCCCTGGCCGGCAGCCTGCTGCCGGCCTTGGCTGCCGGCAAAATGCAGCCGGTGGTCGCCCTCAAAAATGCCGGCGAGGCCGGCGACCCCCGCCATAGGCCGCGCCTGCGCTGGGGTGCCCTGCTGCTGGCGGCCGGCGCGGCGGCCGCCTTGGCACCTGCCTGGAACGGACTACCGCTGTTCGGCTATCTCGCCATCGGCCTGATCCTGGCCGGCGGCGTTGCGACGATGCCGTGGCTGGCGCGCTGCCTGCTGACGCCGTTGCAACGAATGTCGGGCGGCGGTGCGGTACTGCATTTGGCGGTGGCGCGCCTGTGGGGCGCGCCGATGCAGGCGGCGGTGGCGCTGTGCGGCATCGTCGCCAGCACCAGTCTGACCATTGCAATGGCGGTGATGGTCTCGAGTTTTCGGGGGTCGGTGGATGACTGGCTGATGCAGCTTTTGTCGGCCGACCTCTATATGCGCTTGCAATACGCCGATTCTGGCGGCCTCGACCCGACTCTGCAGCATCGATTGGCGGCGGTGCCGGGGATCAGTACTATCGAGTTCCGCAAGACCTTGCGGCTGCTGTTGTCTGCCGAGCAGCCCCCGGTGGCGCTGGTGGTGCGGCCGATCGCGCCGGACGACCCGGGACGCAGTCTGCCGCTGATCGGCGAGGCGCGCCGGGCACCGGCGGGCGAAAGCCCGGTATGGATTTCCGAGCCGATGCAATGGCTTTACGGCCTCGGCGTCGGCGATCACCTGGTTTTGCCGCTGGGGTCCGCACCGCCTCGCCTGTTCGTCGCCGGCGTATGGCGTGATTACAGTCGGCAATTCGGGGCGGTGGTCATCGAAGACGACGTCTATACCCGCTTGACCGGGGATCTTCTCAAGACCGAAGCGGCGATCCGGCTTGCCGACTCGGCGGATCCGGCGCGGGTGATGGCGGCCCTGCGGCAAACCCTGCCGGCCGCCCTGAACGGGCAGATCGACATCGGCCAGCCGCAGGCGATTCGCGGTGAGGCGCTGAAGATTTTCGACCGCAGCTTCGCCGTCACCTATGCGCTCGAAGCGATCGCCATTGTGGTCGGTCTCACCGGGGTGGCCGCCACCTTGTCGGCGCAAACCTTGGCACGCGCCAAGGAATTCGGCGTATTGCGGCATATCGGCGCCAAACGGCGGCAGATCGCCCTGATCCTGGTGACCGAGGGCGCGCTGCTGGGCGCCACCGGTCTGGTAGCCGGTCTCGGACTCGGCATCGTCATGAGCGAAGTCCTGATCAAGGTCGTCAATCCGCAATCCTTCCATTGGACGATGGCAACGCGCCTGCCGCTCGGCCTGTTCGCGCTGCTTGCGGTCGGGCTGATCGCCGCTGCCGCCGCCACTGCCTGGCTGGCCGGCGGCCGGGCGCTGTCGGCCGACGCGGTGCGCGCGGTTCGGGAGGATTGGTGATGCGCCGGCGCGACCTGTTGCTGGGACTGGCCCTGCTGGGGGGCGCGACAGCGGCACCGGCCGGACAAATGCCGATCTATCCAAAAGTACGGGCCGGCGAACAGCTGCAATTTCCGCGCGATCACGGCGCGCATCCGGATTTCCGCAGTGAATGGTGGTATATTACTGGGTGGCTTACGACCTTGGATAAGCGGTCGATCGGTTTCCAGGTCACCTTCTTTCGCACTCGGCCGGCGATCGACTCCGACAATCCCAGCGCCTTCGCGCCGCGCCAGCTGCTGTTTGCCCATGCCGCGTTGGCCGACCCCGCCCTCGGCCGGCTCCGCCACGCCGAGCGAATCCAGCGGGTGGGATTCGGTTTGGCTGAGGCGTCGTCCCTAGACACCGACATCACGCTTGACGATTGGCGTCTGATGCGAGCCCCTGACGGTGCTTTTACCACCCAGGTGACGAGCCCCTCCTTCCGCTTTACCCTGACCCTGACACCGACCCAGCCGATTCTGCTGCAAGGCGAAAGCGGCTATAGCCGAAAGGGTCCCGAGCCGGCACAGGCCAGCTATTATTACAGCCTGCCGCATCTGAAGGTGGGGGGGTTGCTGGACCAAGGCGGTGGCGACCAGCCGGTCAGCGGCGAGGCCTGGCTCGACCGCGAGTGGTCGAGCAGCTTGCTGCCGCCGGGAGCGGTCGGCTGGAATTGGCTGGGAGTCAATCTTACCGACGGGGGCGCCCTCACCCTGTTTCAAATCCGCGACAAAGCCGGCAAGGCGATGTGGGCCGGCGGCTCGTGGCGCGACTCAAGGGACCTGGTGACACTTCTCGGCCCGACACAGGTTCGCTTCGCCGGTGAACAGGTCTGGCGGTCGCCGCGGACCTTGGCCGACTATCCGGTGGCGCCGCGCGTCACGGTCACCTTGCCCGGCGTGGAACGCCAGTTCGAGGTGCGCCCCTTGTTCGCGGACCAGGAACTCGACAGCCGCGCCGGCGGAGGCCCGGTTTATTGGGAAGGAGCGGTGACGCTGTACGAGGCGGATCGAAGCCTGGGTCGCGGCTATCTCGAACTGACGGGCTATCTCGCGCCATTGACGCTGTAGTATCCTTGGATAGGGTATCATGATAAAAACACAATCAGGGGAGGATGGCATGGCAGGCCAACAGAGCAGCGCTTCCACCGCAGAAAACAATTCCGCCACCAGTTTCGAGCTGTTCGATTTGCGCGTCGAGGTGGTGGGTCCAGTCGGACAGCCGATCTATTGCGGCGCCCGACTCGGCGATTATTTCGAGTTGAAGGGAGAGATGCTGACGCTGCCGCCGGGCCAGGGCTTTTCGATCTATTCGCTGGCGGCGCTGCTGCCGCTGCTGCCCGCCAAGCAGCGCGCTACCGACGCCAATGACTGGATGTCGACCGACGCCGAGGTGGCCTGCCCGGATCCGCACTGCCCGACCCGGTTTCGTATCTCCCGCCTGGCTCGACGGCGCTTCGAGCATGGCGCGGTCACTGCGGTGCCGCTGCCGACAGCGAACCCGTTAGTAAAAACTTAAAATAACAACGAAAGTAAGAAATGGACGCCCAGGCTTGATAAAGTATTCAAGGTCGTGTCTGTTATCCGTCCGGATCGCATCCAGATTGGATCTGGGCGTTGCCCGCCTCCAGATTGATTGGGCAACCGGAGAGAGCACAAAAAAGTGATGAAATTACGCGAGGCACTAGCGCGAACCTTACTCCGATTATGCAATCGGGAAGATAGTGAACACCAACAGGCTTTGATCAGAGTCGCATTGGTGGCATGTGTGTTTGTGTATTTTCAATTCTTTCCGGTGCGGTTGGCCGGTTACAATATAATTAGTCTCGCAATATACGAATTTCTTTCTATTTTGTACGTTATTTGGATTCTTATCGCTCCGCGCCGCAACACCAAGCGGCGTCTGCTTACCATGGTGACCGACTTCAGCGCCATCTCCATGTCGATGTTTCTGGGCGGCGAGGTCAGCACACCCCTCTATCCATTATATCTCTGGGTCAGTCTCGGGAACGGCTTCCGTTACGGATTGCGCTACCTTTTGGCCTCCGTCGCAATGTCCGTCGCTGGATTCAGTATCGTCTGCGCCACCACCGATCCCTGGCAGCAACATCCGGCACTGGCTGCCGGACTGGTGTTCGGCCTGGTCGTACTGCCAGCCTATGCCGCCACACTGATCCGTTCCTTGACGGAAGCGAAGATCCAGGCCGAAGCCGCCAACCGTGCGAAGAGTCGCTTTCTGGCAATCATCAGCCATGAATTCCGTACACCCTTGAATGCCATCATCGGCATGGCAGACCTGATCGCCGGCACCAGACTGGATGACGAACAGTTCGACATGTCGCGCACTATCCAATTGTCCGGCAAGTCTCTGCTGTCGCTGATCGATTCGGTGCTCGATTTCTCGCGCATCGAGGCCGGCAAGACGACCATCAGTGTCAGCGACATCGATCTCACCTCCAGCCTTGTCGATCTGGTGGCAATGCTGCGACCGCAGGCCGAGGCCAAAGGCCTGCAATTCAACGTGACGATCGACCCCCAAGTGCCGCCTCTTCTGCGCGCCGATTGGCCGCACATGTCCCGCGTGCTGACAAATTTGTTGGCCAATGCCATCAAATTCACCGACCGTGGCAGCGTGTCCTTGCGACTATCCGCCCAGCAGGGCTATTCCGGTCCGCATCTGGTGTTCGAAATCGAGGATACCGGCATCGGCATCGCCCAGGAACAGTTGGGTCGGATCTTCGACTCCTTCGTCCAGGCCGACGACGACATCAACCGCCGATTCGGCGGCTCCGGCCTGGGGCTGGCGATCTCGCAGCAATTGGCCGAATTGTTGAGCGGCGCAGTTTCCGTGCAAAGCGCTCTCGGCAGCGGCAGTACCTTCCGGTTCGACCACCCGCTGATCGCGTCGACAACCACGCCGACGGCTACACCGGCGACGATTTTGCCGTTGCATGTCGTGCTGCTGGGACAGGATCCGGCGCTGCGGATCGACATCGAACGCCTTGCTTTGCGCTGCACCATGGTGGCCAACGGCAGGGCCGCCGCGACAGCTGTATGTGCCAACGCCAGCGACGAAGTGGTGGCTCTGCTGGTAAGGGAGGATCTGTACGGTGAGGCTGGCGACGCCCTCGAGGCGGCGCATGGAGCGGAAATCCCGGTTCTTTTGCTCGGAACCGAAACCTCGGTCTGGCCGCCGCCGCTGGTGATCCTGCCGCGGCAGCCGCCGTCATCGCAGTTGGCCAATGCGCTGCGAGCAGCCTTTCTGTTCGGTGGTGGTCGGACAAAGTCCAACGAAGCGGTCGCCACGGCCGGACGGCCCCTCAAGATTCTTGTCGCCGAAGACAATCGCGTCAATGTCAAGGTAGTGCGCAAGGTTCTGGAAAAAGCCGGCCACAGCCTGGATGTGGTCGGCTCCGGCGATCATCTGCTGGAGGTAATGATGAGCGGCACCTATGATGTGGTGCTGGCCGACGTCAACATGCCGGGCATGCCGCTCACCGAGGTGGTGAAGATTTTCCGCATGGCCAATCTCGATCGGCCTC
>Ga0302319_10018596_pt1 | contig 12669 bp, 10 predicted proteins | sample Bog_T0_2_FD_203319 | JGI IMG/M metagenome (GOLD analysis project Ga0302319, IMG submission 203319) | Peat permafrost microbial communities from Stordalen Mire near Abisko, Sweden - Bog_T0_2 | ecosystem: Environmental > Terrestrial > Soil > Wetlands > Peat | place: Sweden: Abisko, Stordalen Mire...
TCGGTACGAGTGGCGCTATAGAACGGGCGAGCGTAATAACGTCATAAACGTTCAGACTGGCACTCTCTCCCACAGGAATCGGGGGGACTGTTCTGCTTTGAAGATCGACAGAGTCTGTCGGTACGCCAAGACAATAGGTAACCCGACTTGAAGTTGCGGTGATTGGCTCCCAGAATCGCGCTAGATTTGAGGGCTCGCTTTGGCGTGCGGCGGGACTTGGAGTTCTCACGTGCCCGATCCAGAAGCCAAGAAGTGCAGCAAAAAACAGAGCAACAGCGATTAACAGCCAGTTGTAAATTGCGGAACGTGCACGCTCTCGTTTGGAATCTGCTTGCGGAATTTCGGACGCCATTGGGTGTTGGGGCAACGACTCAACATGCTCAGAGACCACCTGTATGTCGTCGGAGGCGGAGGAATGATGTGCCAGCTCTCGAAACGAGGGGACGTAGGAACCTAGCGGCAACTCGATGACCAGTTCCCCAGCATGGTCCGGGCTGTAATAGTACTGAATGAGCCTTTTCCGAACCTCAGCCGCTGTCGTGCGTACCACGGGATCTAGATTTACATCGTAACTCGGTTCGCGTCCAAAAGCCTCGATGCCGATCGTCCGTTCCTTCAAATCACCTGCGTTGCCAAGCAACGTTTGTTCGACGGTGTATGTGAGCAACACTGGGTATCGCTTGCTGTTGGTGAACAATGGGTGCGCAACGAGGCGTCTGAGCTGTTCACGAACCAGAGCGGCATTCGATGTAAGTGGTGTACCACTTGGAAAAATCCTCGACTCGTTTTGGCCAGTCATTCAGAGTGTTCCTTGGGTTCAAAGTGAGCTTGCGTTGAGCGCATCGACCTTACTACGATTGTAGGCGGCAATAAGCCTAAGCTCGCAAGCTTCCTATCCTAACGGCAGTACTTCTCGATGTCAGCATACCTTTTAGCGATTGAAAGTCTTCGAAAATGAAATCCGCCCCTACACCGAGCAATTCGTGGGCTGCGAAGGTTCGAGTCAGGGCCGAAACGCAGCATCCTGCATGCTTGGCAGAAAGAACTCCCGTCAGAGAATCTTCCACCACCAAGCATTGGGACGGCTGAAGCGCAAGACGCGAAGTAACGGTTAAGTAGATCTCCGGCGAGGGCTTGGGCTCAGAAACATCTCCCAGATCAGCGGTGACTTCGAAAAGGCTTGCTATGCCAAGACGGTTTAGATTCGTCATTCGATTGCGCGGCGTTGCCGAGGTTGCAAGAGCCAAACGATAATGCTGAGCCGCCCACCGGACGAACTCAATTGCACCGAGAACTATCTTTATCCCTTGTTCTTCTTGTTCGTAGATCCGCTTCTTTTCATTCAGAACCGTCGATCTTTGCCCGTCAGTCATTCCGTATCGAGCTCCGATCTCGTCGATCATAATGGCATCGCTCCGGCCTACATAGGACCACAGATCGGCATCTGACAACGCGATCCCTGCGTGCGCAAAAGCGATGCGCTTCGCGTGTGCGTGCAATTCTTCGGAGTCGATAAGCACCCCGTCCATATCGAAGATAATGGCTTGTGTTCGCGTCATAGACTTTATCCTGCCCGCTCGTTCAGTGAGAATTTTTTGTCGTCACATGTTTGCCTTTCTGCCGTCACATGTTTGCTAAATATCGGCACGCACGCCAGAAGTGCTGCCAGAAACCAGAACGCGTTGTGCAAGCCGATTCCCTTGGACAAGAAACCAATGGCGGCTGGTCCCGTCAGCATGCCCGCGTAACCCGCCGTAGTGAGGGCGGCAACGGCCAATCCCTTTGGCATTTCGTTTTGCGTCCCCGCGAGCCTGAACAGGATGGGCACGATGTTTGCGGCTCCAAGGCCCACAACGACAAAACTGACAAGCCCGATCCATGCGACCGGTGCGAGAAGGAGGCCGCACAACCCTAGAAGCGCTATCACCCCACCAAGTGTCATCACAAAGCGGTTCCCGAATCGCGCTACGATGCCATCGCCGACGAAACGGCTGAACATCATCGCGATGGAGAAGAGCATGTATCCCAGCCCTCCGTGCGCTACAGAGACGAAGTGTTCGCCGACAAGCAAAAGCGCACTCCAGTCGAGCAGAGCCCCCTCAACCAAGAATGAGATCGCCGCGAAGATAGCGATGACGAGCACGACACCTCTCGGAATTGCAAAGAGAGGCTGCTTAGCTCTCTCTCGATTCGAGAGCATGCGCGGAAGAGCCACAACAATCAGTGAAACAAGAATAATGGAGCTGAGAATTGTGCTTGAACTCAGTGGGATGCCACGAGAGAGAAGTGCGGTCACAATTCCCGACCCCAGAAATGCACCAACACTGAAGAGTGCGTGAAATCCAGACATCAACGGCTTCTCAGAGACACGCTCAACATCCACAGCATGCAGGTTCATTGCCACATCTAACGATCCCAGAGAAGCCCCGAAGGCGAATAGCGCGACTCCAAGGGCGATCGGCGACGAGACGCTGCTCAAGAGCGGCAATATGAGTGCCAGTCCTACCCCACCTGAGAGTACGACCGGCTTACTACTGAAGCGCGCACAAAAGTTCGCAGCAAGCGGCATCGCAATGATGGAACCGGCGCCCAGGAGCAGAAGAACCAACCCCATGGTGTCGTCGCCGAGATTGCAGCGAGTCTTTGCGAATGGCACTAAGGGAGCCCAGCAAGCCACGCCGAAGCCTGCGGCAACGAACGCCAGCCTTGTCGCTAGCTTGGCGCGCGATAGATACAAACCCTCGAAACCCTTTGTCATGAAAATTCCCGCTCTCGGTTGTGTCGAACGACACGCAACCTACGGTTGCGCAACGATGACTTTGGGGCCGGCATTGGAAAAGGTCGAAACAATCTCTTCCGATGTACCCCACTCAAGAACAACATGGTCAAGGACTGCGAGTTCGGCCACCTGAAACGGCGCCCGAGTCTCAACTTTATCCTTAGTGACAAGCGCTGCGGTGCGATTACTTCTCGCAATGAGTGTGCATTTGAATTCGGCATCTGCCATCTGGAAGGCGCCAATTCCAAGAGATGCGGAAACGGCGCAAGCTCCCAGGAAACACAGATCGAAGCTCAAGCGTTCGGCTTCGCGGATCGCAGACAGCCCGATGGCCGCGCCGGTTTCACGATCGATCTCTCCTCCCAGAACAATGACTTTGAAATTCTTTCGATCGAGGAGGGCGCTTGCAATTGAGATCGAATTTGTGGCGATTGTAAGAGAACGATCGGGCGGCATCTCTCTGGCCAAGGCCAAGTTGGTACTGCCACTGTCGAGGAACACCGTCGATGCTTCAGAGACTAAGGTCAGGGCGGCCAAGGCTAAAGCGCGTTTTTCTTTCGAGTTACTCAAGAGCCTGCGTTCAAACGCGACTCCATCCGGCGATATCGGAAGCCCGCCACCGTAAACCCGTTTGCACTTGCCCTCCGCAGCTAATGCTCGCAGATCTCGACGGATGGCGTCCTCAGACACCAGGAACTCCTTCGCAAGGGCAGTGGCATTTACGGGAAGGCCGCGCAGCAGCCGACTTTCAATCTCATTTTTTCTTATCGCCCCCGATGAACCGTGCATAAACAAGAAAATACCATGCACGATTAAGAATCGCAATAGAACCTCTCTGCAGCGGCGATCTACCCTCCCGGTGGGTCTTCACCTTGCCCGCTGGAGGGCGAAGACGAGGACCCGTGCACGGCTCTTCTGAAGGTAGAAAACTGAGTCCGCGGGATCTCCCTGCGAAAAGAAGACTGCTTTCGGCGCTAGTTGGATGATTCTTCGCCCCAGGCCGGTGCTCGCCAGGAAAGCGGCTACATCGAATCGGGGCTTTTCAAGTTCAACCATCGAAGGGCCTACTTACGAGCGCGTCCATTGTAAAGTGGCCGCGAGGGTAGTGCACAGATGGGTTGCCACCAGTTTAACAAAGCGGCTGTGCGAAGAGTAACCAATCATCTGCTCCAGGCATGGCCCAGGATTGCCGGATCTTCTACTTTCGACTAGCATCCGCTGCGGATTGCGCGGCTGCACATCTCAATCAAACTTCACCAGGGGATTACTCGGGCGACGGGGTAATTTGTTCAATTTTGCTCATCTTTCCAGAGATCTTTCAATTACTTCTGGAGCGTATGCCCCCAAATTGAGTACGAATGATCCCGGCAGGAATCTCATTACAGAGGGAATCGCTATGTTGGTGTCATTGCGATAAATGCCTTATGCTCAAGGCGAAGCGTAGCGTGCAAAGAAAGACCAAAACCGATGCTTTCTCCACAAAAGACGCGTGATTTGGCCCGCAGCCTCGTTGCCAGCGAGGCCGATGCAAGTACGACCTCTCTACAAACCGAACCCGCAACTGTGCGCGCCTACGAGCGGTTGCGCCGACAACTCGGCGCGCCCGTGGGAGTTGATGGTTTTCAGGCGCTCGCTTCCCGTGCCCTGTCTCTGGCCAAGTCGGAATCTCCCCGGCTCAGCGCTGTGCAGTTGACGGCGAATGGAGGCTTGCGCGGGCTCGGCGAAGTTGAATCCCACACAGAACCGGATGAGGACGGCGAGGCCGGAATCATTCTGATTGCGCAGCTGCTCGGGCTGTTTCTTACCTTCCTCGGCGAAGCAACGACGCTGCGTTTGATAGAAGATTTGCGCCTCCAGGTTGACATCGGGACAGAGTCCGCCACGACCCCAGGGGACAGTGTAGACTCGGAGACCGATGGACCGGTCATGGCTGCGGCTTTCGAGGACCTTCTGCTGGAGATAGATCGGCTTCGGAAGGTCAGCGAACGTATTGAAGTCCTAGCGGACAAACATCCCGGCATGGAAGATGGACTTGTGAGTGTTGCGGGAAACATTCGCAGTATCGCCACGGTCTTAGACGTTTTCACACTCATCCGAAGCAAGGCTGGCGGCTCGCAAGAGGCTCCTAACCTACAAACGAATGTCTACATGAATTGAGTCAGGCCGGTGCTCGATCCAGAGCTGCTCTGGATGTTGAATTCCTCTACCACGGGTCGCTTGCGAAAAAGCAAAATCGTCACCCTGCCCCTCCCACGAAGTGGGTAACGATTATCGGAAATCCCAAACCTGGAACAGTGCAGGGCAAGAACATGACAACTTCCCCAAAGACGCGAGATTTGGCCCGGTGTCTTCTGAATTACGAAGTCGTGTCGGCCAAGTCCTCCGAGTCAATGGAGTCTGCAGCCCTAAGCGTCTATGAGAAATTGCGCCAGAGCCTTAGTGCATTTGCTGGAGTAGCGGCTTTTGAGACCCTTGCTTTCCGCGCTTTGACGCAAGCCAAGTCGGAAGCCCCCGGTCTTTGGGCTGTGCAGGTGGCAGAGGGTGGATCTTTACAGGGCCTTGGCGAATTTGAACTTCAAAATGGTATTAACAAGGATCTGGCTAACGAGTTTCCGGTTGGCGAGGGAGGAATCATTCTCATCGCCCGGTTACTCGGCCTGCTTCTTATCTTCCTTGGCGAAGCCTTAACGTTAAGCCTTCTGCGGGTTACGTGGCCAGGGGCAACCCTCGACGATTGCGATTCCGAGAACGGGAGAGAAGCGTGAGCATTCAAGACAAAGTCAAGATAAACAAACTACCCACCGGAGTTCCTGGCCTCGACGAAATTGTGGGCGGTGGCCTCCCCGAGTTCTCGTTCAACATCATCGCGGGAGCTCCCGGAAGCGGCAAGACAACGCTGGCTCACCAGTTCGTGTTTGCCAATGCAAGCCCAGAACGCCCTGCTCTCTACTTCACCGTTCTCGGAGAATCCGCCATCAAGATGCTGCGATACCAGCAGCAGTACTCATTCTTCGATCCGGCCAAGCTCCCGGACTCAATCCGCTTTATCAACCTGAGCCAGGTTGTCTTAACGAAGGACCTGGGCGCGGTTTTGGAGGAGATTACCAAGGAAGTTGAAAAGGCTAACCCCGCTGTCGTGGTTGTGGACTCCTTCCGCACCATGGTGCGGAAACCCGAAAGTGACATGGACCTGCAATCCTTCATTCAACGGTTGGCCCTGTTTTTGGCCAGTTGGCAAGCTACAACTTTCCTGATCGGTGAATATGCAGAGGATGAGTTACGCGACAACCCCATCTTTACGGTCGCCGATGGGCTACTCTGGCTGCGCCAAACGGCGGAGCGGAATTCAATTGTGCGGAAGCTGCAGATCATAAAACTGCGCGGCCAGGATTCAGTGCCGGGGCTGCACACCTTTCGCATAACCGATGCCGGAGTGCAAGCCTTCTCGCGCACGTTTGGGCTGACCGCACGCAAGAGGAATCCGCCAAGTAATCGGCGCCTTTGCTTCGGTATTCCGGAGTTGGACAAGATGCTGGATGGTGGCGTTCGCGAGGGCGATAGCGTGCTCATAGCGGGGTCCTCGGGAACCGGGAAATCGGTTCTAGCGACCCAATTCATTGCAGAAGGCATACACCACGGGGAACCGGGAATCGTGGCGGTCTTTGAAGAGCGCCCGGAAGCGTATGCGGAGCGGGCCACCAATTTAGGTTTGGATCTGGAAACGCCGCAGAAAGAAGGGAAACTCACAATCCTCTATCTACGTCCCCTCGATCTGTCGGTGGATGAAACCATGCAGTCGATTCTTGATGCTGTGCAGAAGATCGGCGCCAAGCGCCTCGTAATCGATTCTCTGGCGGGGTTTGAGATGGCTTTGTCGCCCGGCTTCCGCGCCGACTTTCGCGAATCGCTCTATAGGATGATCTTCGCTCTGACAGGAATCGGGGTCACGATTCTAAGCACGGTTGAAGTGGATGAGTCGTTCACTGAATTCCCGTTCAGTACCTACTCAATTTCCTTTCTCACTGATGACATCATCCGATTGCGATACGTATCCATCGATGGCCAGCTTCGCAAGATTATGGTGGTGATCAAGATGCGGGGCGGGAATCATGCCAAGGATATTCGCGAGTATGAAATCACTTCCAAGGGCGTGGTTATCCTCGGTAAACGCCTCACAAAATTTCAGGGTCTTATCAGCGGAGTTCCCGTCCATTCGGACCGACCGGACCCTCGATGAAGACCGCGCCTCCGGAAGTGCAAGCTCCCATGGTCCAACTGCTCGTCGACTTCGTGAAAAAGTCCGAGACGTTGGTGGCTGCAAAGAAGGGCTGATCGTGACCGAATGGCGTGCACGACCTCCACCTGCCCAGCCTTGCTGGTGTACCGTCGCAGTTCTGCACTCAATTAGTGGCCAATCATCCGACTGATTGGATAGAACGGTAATCCGCCCCCCTGCAATCCACCGTGTCAAAATTCAATCCGTCCCTGAATGGCAATCATGCGGGGCGAAGTGTCTCCGCCGAGTCCGACGCCAAGGAGTCCGGTAGGCGGTGAGGTTGTACCTTGCAGTGTTCCGAATCTCGCTATAGGCGAGCCGGGCACACCTGCTTGGACCGTGCTGGGCAGTGCAAAATCAGGATGATTGAACGCATTGAATATCTGGCCCTCAATTTGCAGTTTGATTCCCTCCCTTATCGGAAAGGTCTTCGTGATGTACAAGTCTGAATACGTGAAGTGCGGCCCGCGCACCGAGTTCCGGCCTGAGTCGCCGAACTGGCAAATCGATGGATTATCGTTCTCGACGCCGAGTACGCCGGTATAGCATGCTCCGGTCGTTGGATCGACAACGGAGACAAAGGCGTCGGGGTTGAGCCACTGCTTCGTGCCGGCTACGGTGACACCGGGGTAAGGAGACTTGCGATAGAGCGGCACGCCGAGGACTCTGTTCGCATATTCCGGCGCTGCGAATTGGATGGTCTGTGCGGGGTTCGATGCTTGAAGGACACCATTGCCGTTCGCGCTGTATTGCTGGCTCAGCACGCTGAATGGCAGGCCGGAGTGAAGGAACCCTGTCTCCGAAAACGACCACCCTCCGAAGACCTGTCTCAGCATTGCATTGCCAGAGTGAAACGGAACCTCATACATCCCGAAAGCGGAGATATTATGCCGCACATCGTAGTCGCAATTTGCGTATTGCCGGCTCAACTCTCCCGGTAGCGGCGATTCCAATCCTTGGGTTGAGAAAGCCAGCAAGCCGCCATTTGATACTTCGTCCAGGCAATGGCTGAATGTGTAATTGCCGCGCAGAGTCAGGCTGCCCAATTGCTGAGTGTAGACGGTTTGCAATCCGTTGTAGATGCTGTTGGCGCCGGTCTGGAATTCGGTGACAGTTCCGAAGCGCTGATCAAGCGGCCGCTGATATGGAAATGGCGCATAGCAGCCACTGCAAACGTTCTGGTAGCTGTTGAGTTGAACCTGGTAGGGCTCGTGCAGTCCGCGCGTTCCCACATAGTCGGCTCTCAGATTGCCGCGCGATCCGATCTGCCGCTCAATACCGAGGTTGTACTGATAGTAGTACGGAGTCTTTAAAGTGCCGCTGGGAAAGCTGTCGAGGCTGACGGCCAGGGGACAGGTGGCCTCACCCGGCTGAATGCCCACACAAGGCGCAGCGCCAGAGCTGAAGGTTGTCTGAAACGACTTGTTGGCGTCGACCGCCGCGTCAACAGCGCTTCCCGCCACACCTGGTGCCACTCCCAGGCCGCCCACCTCGCCGCCAATACCTCCGGTAAAGGCAGGATCGTTTGGAGCGTTCATTAGACCGCTGTCGGCGATCTGTTGGGGGAGGATGTCGTTGAAGACGCCGAACCCCGTGTGGACCGCAATATGCGGCCGAATCTGGTATGCAATCGAGGCGCGCGGCTGGTAAACGAACAACGGGGTTGCCGGAAAGAGATCGTGAACATTGCCCAAAACAACCTGATTCAATGGCTGATTCGTTGCGTGCGATACATCCAGGAAGGAGCCAGCCATGCGGGAAAAGAGAGCTTGTGGACTGGTGACGTTGGTATTCCAGGTCACGCGGACACCATAGGTAATCGTTGCTTTTGGAGACGGCTTGTAAGTGTCCATTGTGTAGTATTCGAGATTTCCGGCCGCAACTCTTTCTTTGAAAGAGACGGGAAAGTTCTGGACTGCGGTGAATGCTGCCCCGTACGTGAACTCCGCAAGGTCGTTGTAGGAAACCGTCGGCACAATGCCCTCGCCGAGATCGTAGTCGCTCGTGTCAATACGACGTGTATTAATTCCGAAGTGCAATGTATGCTGTCCATGCGTCCAGGTCAGGTTGTCGTTGATCTGCCATTGCGTTACCTTACGCCCTTGCGGAAATGTGTTGTTCAAGCCGCCGATTTGGGTGAAGGGCACGCTATCGCTGCCCGAAGTGAGCACGATGGGGTAGGTCTGGAGTGCCTGGGAATAGTTATTCGGCTCGAAGATGCTGGAATACCAGCTTGATCCGGGATTGAACTGGTTGACGAGGGTCGGGCTGAACAGATGTGTGTAGCCCACAACAAGGGTTCGCTGCGGCTGCGGCGAGAAAGCGTCAAAGATGGAGTTGATTGGGTCGGTCCATTCTGCCTGTGAGCCCGTATCTTGTTGGAAGCGATACCAGATACTATCTTTGGCGTTGATCGTATGATCGATCTTCACCACAATGAGGTTCTCACTGTCGCTGTTGTTCAAAGACCGTTGCCTCTGGGTTGCACAACCTCCGCCATCAAGCAGGGTGCCACTTGGCGGAGTCGGCAATAGATTCCCGGATTCGTCCAGCGGACATGCCGTGATCGCCACGGGCGATCCGCCAGGAGCCGGCAGCAGCGAGAACATATTTTTGTAGAACGGGATCTCCGCTGGTTGCGCCGGAAGATTGGCGCCTGTGACCGAGTCAAGTCCCCCCTTAGCAAGTTGCCCCAGGACATACTGCTGGAAGGCAGGCGTCGGCAAGGTTGTTGGCGTGACGAGCGGTAATGCGATGCGAATACCTTCATAGTGGGCAAAGAAAAAGAGCTTGTCCTTCCGAATCGGTCCTCCTACGCTGACGCCGAACTCATTCACTACATCTCGAGGCTTTTGGGCGATGCTGCCCGGCGTGTCATTTGCATGAAGGAAATAGTCTTCCGCGTTGAACAGCGAGCCGTTCCATGTCTCGGACACGTCGCCATGAAATGCGTTCGTTCCAGACTTGGTGAAGAAGTTGACCTGGGCCACTGCATAGCGCCCCTGATCGACGGAGAAGGAATTGGTATTGACGGTAGCTTCCTGGACGGCATCGAGCCCGATGACGAGGTTCGTGGAAAGACCGATGTTCAAGCCCAACCAGGGATCGTTCGAGTCGTATCCATCGAGGATGTAGCCGTTAGAAGTCGCAGGCAGGCCATTGAACTCGACATTACCGTAGCCGCCGGCTGCTTTCGCATCGCTCGATGAGCCAGCCGTGTTCATCAATGCACCCTGCGCGAACTGTGCAAGATAGGTAAGGTCCTGTCCGGGATTCGGCAGGTTCTTGATCTCTTTCGCATCGATGGTGGTCGTGATGTTTGGATTGTCGAGACTGAGCAAGCCCTGCTGTGCGGTCACTTCGACGGTCTGGTTATTTGATTGAATGCGAAGCAGGAAGTACAGTGAGACTGTTCGGCCAACGCCGACAGTGGTTGGTTCGGATTTGGATACGGCGAAGCCCGCAGCCTCGACGGTGACCTGATAGGTGCCTGGGTTTACTTGGGAAAGGAGAAAATGACCGGTGGCGTCCGTTCCGCCGGTGCGAGTCGCTTTCGTGTTCACATCGGTTGCAGTGATCATTGCTCTGGACACCGCGGCGCCGCTTGCGTCTGTGACCTCGCCCGAGAGGGCACTGCTGGTTCCACTCTGCGCCAGGATCGAGCACGGGATAACTATGGTTAAAATGCATAAAAAGTGGAGGATGCACCTCCATGCTCGAACTGCTCGCACACCGACCTCCGATTGTTTTTTGTGCTTGGCCTCGGGAGGAATTCGGAATGATAACCCGCAAGGCTATTTAGGTCTACCTAAATCAATTAGGTATACCTAAACTAGAATGGTGTCAAATCCGAGAAAGGCGACCAGCATGACAACGCGCCGCGTCAACTTGAACACCGAGTCCGTGGACAACTACCTAAAGGCCATCTTTGCGCTCGAAGGGCAAGAACAGGAGCGCGTAACAAGCAGCGCCCTTGCTGAGCGGCTAGGGGTAGCTCCGGCGTCGGTCACCAACATGCTCCAGAAACTGGCCGCTTCTCCGACTTTGTTTGTGGAATACGAAGCCCGGCGGGGTGTCCGCTTGTCTACCGCTGGCAGACGCCGCGCGCTGGAGATCCTACGTCACCACCGGCTGCTCGAAACGTTTCTGTACGAAGTCCTGGACTACAAGATCGACGAGGTCCATGACGAGGCGGAACGGTTGGAGCATTTCATCTCCGAGCGCTTCGAGGAGCGCATCGATGCGAAGCTGGGACGGCCCAAGTTCGACCCTCATGGTCACTGCATTCCCGCCCTAAATGGCAAAATGCCAAAGCAGATTTCTGAGCCTTTGATAGACGTTGAAGGAGCGGGTAAATTCCTTGTGGATAGTGTTTCGGATCGGGATGCACTTTTGTTAAAGCGGCTCAAGGCTCACGGCATCGCTCCGGGCGCTCAAATAGAGATCATCAGCCAGTCGCCGGAAGAGTTTGTTCTACGCACCGGCGGCATTTCGAAGACCATACGGCTCTCTCGTGCTCTAGCAGGCGCAATCCAAATTCGCTCCGCGGATTAGCTCCAGTGACACCAATCGCAACGCCCACAGTTGCAGAACAACGGGCTTGCGATTTCGCCTCGAGCAATGTGAGTGTCTTCGCTACTCCCTCATTCCGAGCGAGCCGACGCGATGTGCCGTCCGCTTCACAAGCTCGGGGGGCCGCCCGGCGATCGTTGTTTCCTGACAAGTGGCGCGGACGCTGCGCAGATTCGGGGCTGATCTTCTATTGGAAGGAGGGGCCTTGACATTGCGGCATAAAGGGCTTTTACTTGCTTGTTGGTCGTGGTGAAGGAGTTCACCCTTAACCGCTGTCCATTCCTTTAGGCCGGACAGATGATAACTCCTGACAGGGAATCCTGTTGCGGAGTTGTGTCCCGGCCGAGTTCCCTGAACGACAATTAGGAGTTCGTGCTTATGGCGAACACTTGGGCTCTTTGTGCGCTCTGGGTGGGTCTGGCTTTGGCGGCGACGCTGTTGGCTATCTGGTTCAAGATCTCCACGGCGCTTTCTGAGATTGTAGTCGGCACGGTGGCGCAACTGGTCATTGGCGTGTTCCTTACCGGGCTCTTTGGTTTTGCGCAGGGCGGCCTCGCTGGCAACACGCAATGGATCACCTTTCTGGCGGGAACCGGCGCAATCGTCCTGACGTTCCTTGCCGGTGCGGAACTCGATCCGGTCATCTTCAAAACCAAGTGGCGTGAAGCGTCAATTATTGGCTTGGCGGGGTTCTTCGGGCCCTTTCTCGGTTGCACTGCGGTCGCTCATTACGTGCTGCATTGGGCGATCATGCCCAGTTGGCTGTGTGGCGTCGCTCTTTCGACAACGTCCGTCGCCGTTGTATACGCGGTGATGCTGGAACTTGGTTTCAACGTCACGGAGTACGGGAAGGCGATTCTCGCCGCCTGTTTCATCAATGATCTCGGAACAGTGATTGCGCTAGGACTGATCTTTTCCCCGTTCACAATCAAGACGCTGATCTTTGTGGTAGTTTCCATCGTGGTCTTCGTCGCGCTGCCCTTCCTTACGCCATGGTTCTTCAGGAAATACGGCGGGCGCGTCTCCGAACTCGAAGCCAAGT
>Ga0302319_10018597_pt1 | contig 12669 bp, 9 predicted proteins | sample Bog_T0_2_FD_203319 | JGI IMG/M metagenome (GOLD analysis project Ga0302319, IMG submission 203319) | Peat permafrost microbial communities from Stordalen Mire near Abisko, Sweden - Bog_T0_2 | ecosystem: Environmental > Terrestrial > Soil > Wetlands > Peat | place: Sweden: Abisko, Stordalen Mire...
TGGTGCAGCCCGATGGACGGCTCGTCCAGGATGTACATGACGCCCACCAGTCCCGATCCGATCTGGCTCGCCAGCCGAATGCGCTGCGCTTCGCCGCCCGACAAGGTGTCCGCGCTGCGATCCAAGGTGAGATACCCCAAACCCACGTTGCCGAGAAAGCCCAGCCGGTCGCCGATTTCCTTGACGATCTTGACGGCGATCTCGCCGCGCCATCCCGGGAGCTGCAGGCGGGAAAAGAACTCGATGGCGCGCTCGACCGAGAGTGCGGAGACTTCCGGCGCGCTCCTGCCGTCCACGAAGACATGGCGCGCTGCGCGGTTCAGCCGGGTTCCGCCGCACTCCGGGCAGGCCCGGGCGGAGCGATATTTGCTCAGTTCCTCCCGCACGGTCGCCGACTCGGTCTCCTGGTAGCGGCGCTCCAGATTGTGGACGATGCCCTCGAAGGCATGCCTGCGCTTGAGCGTTCCGCCCTTGCCATCGAGATACTTGAATTCGATCTGCTCGCCGGCGCTGCCGAACAGCACCAGATTCCTGATGTGCTCGGGCAGGCTCTCGAAGGGCGCCTCGATGTCGAAGCGGGCATGCCGCGCCAGCGACTGGATGAGCTGGAAATAGTAGGCATTGCGCCGGTCCCAGCCGCGCACGGCCCCGCCTGCCAGCGACAAATGCGGATTGGCGACGATCTTGTCGGGATCGAAGAACTCCTGCGTGCCCAGGCCGTCGCAGGTGGGGCAGGCGCCGCTGGGGCTGTTGAACGAGAACAGCCGCGGTTCGAGTTCCGTCAGTGAGTAGTTGCAGACCGGGCAGGCGAACTTGTTTGAGAAAACGAGCTCGGAGGCCGCGGCGTCGTCCATGAACGCGACCTTCGCGACTCCCTGGCCCAGCCGCAGCGCGGTCTCGAAGGACTCCGCCAGGCGCTGGCCCAGGTCCGGCCGCACCTTGAATCGGTCCACCACCGCCTCGATGGTGTGCTTGCGGCGCACGTCGAGCCTCGGCCCCTGGTCGAGTTCCACCACGGTGCCGTCGATGCGCGCGCGCACGAATCCCCCGGCCTGCAGTTCCTCGATCAACTCCGCGTGCTCTCCCTTGCGCTCCGCGATGGCGGGCGCCAGCATCATCATCGCGGTGCCTTCGGGGTGTTGAAGCACGGCGTCGACCATCTGGCTCACGGTCTGGGCGGCCAGGTCGATGTGGTGATCGGGGCAGCGGGGCGTTCCTGCGCGGGCATACAGGAGGCGGATGTAATCGTAGATCTCGGTGACCGTACCGACGGTCGACCGCGGGTTGTGCGAGGTGGATTTTTGCTCGATGGATATGGCTGGGGAAAGCCCCTCGATCGTGTCGATGTCCGGCTTCTCCATCATCGAGAGGAACTGGCGCGCGTAGGTCGACAAGGACTCGACGTAGCGGCGCTGGCCCTCGGCGTAGATGGTGTCGAAGGCGAGCGAGGACTTGCCCGAACCCGACAGCCCGGTCAGAACGATCAGCCGATCTCGCGGCAGATCGAGATCGATATTCTTCAGGTTGTGGGTCCGGGCGCCCCGGATGCGTATGTTTTGCATGTAACCGGATACTATACGCCCGGAGTCAATACCCGAGGCTCGCGGCGGGCGAGCGGGCGGCCCCAGCGCGGAGCGGTATCGGGGCGAGCGCGGCGCCATTTCTGGGCGAGCACGGCGCATTCGGCCGCAGGATGGCGCTTTGGGGCGTCCCCCCGGCGTGTACAATATGTGAGATTGAAGGATTGGAGGGGCAGGTCATGGCGCGCGGAGTCAACAAGGTCATATTGGTCGGCAATCTCGGCGCGGATCCGGAGACCCGTTCGATGCCGAGCGGCATGACGGTTACCAACATCCGAATTGCAACCAGCGAATCCTGGAAGGACAAGACATCCGGTGCGCAGCAGGAGCGCACCGAGTGGCACAGCATCGCGCTGTTCGGGCGGCTGGGCGAAATAGCGGCGGAGTACCTGCGCAAGGGTTCGCAGGTGTTCATCGAGGGCAAGCTGCGCACCCGGAAATGGCAGGACAAACAGGGCAACGACCGCTTCACCACGGAAATCGTCGCCGACAACATGCAGATGCTGGGCGGCCGCGGCGGCGGCACGGGCGGCGGCACGGGTGGCAGCGAGCGCGGCGGCTCGAGCGCCGGCGCGCCTCCCCGGGACGATTACGATCAGACGCCGGCGCCGGCCGGCGGCAAAGAGGACTTCGACGACGATATCCCGTTCTAGGACGTACTTTTAAAAAAGTGTAAACATTCAGACCCGGTACCCACAAAGTACCGGGTTTTTTCTTTGTTTACAAATTACCAAGGTAGGATTATGCTATGAGTTATAGACTACCTTTTCAATGCGTAAACAAACTAACCCTTTTGCGGTTCGGCTTGTGGTATTCACCTCGGGTGAGCGGCTTCCGCTTCTTTGCCGTCGCTCGACAGGTACGCCTCTGTTCGAGCCTACCGTTTATGCCATTACAGAGCTAAGGGCGCAGAACAGGGCATCCGCCACGATTCAGCAAGCCCTGCGCGCCGTGATGGTGCTGTACCTGGTGCTCGAACGCCTGAAGATTGACCTAGACCAGCGCTTGGGCGAAGGCAGGCTGCTTGAGCTCGGCGAAATCGAAGAATTGGTTCGTTGGTGCCGCCTGCCCCTCGAGGCGTTCACAGGGGACCAGGAGCGACCTGCACCGCCTTCGCGGGTCGTGACCCTCGAGAAGGCCCGCATGAAATCCCCCGCGCCCGGCCACGCTGAACTCGACCCGAACACCGTCGCGATTCGCATTCACTACATAAGGGATTATCTAAAATGGCGAGCCGATGGTCACATGCTGAAATTGGGACGCAATCGAGCTGGCACTGGTTTGTCGGACCTTAAGATCAACTCCGAAATCGTCTTCCGATCCCTTGATGAGCACATTCCTTCCTCACACGGTCGCAATGATGCCGAGCAACGTCAGGGCATGTCGGAGTCGGACCTGGCTAAGCTCATTGAGATTATTCAGCCTGACTCACCGGAGAATCCATGGAAGGGGGAACACGCAAAGGAAAGAAATGCGCTGATCATACGGTGGTTCCTCACTCTTGGAATTCGCCGCGGCGAACTGCTGGGCGTGCGTGTGTCCGACACTGATTTCCAGACCAACGAAGTCTTGATTGCTCGCCGGGCTGACGATCCGGATGATCCTCGCGCTAATGAACCAAATACCAAAACCCGCGACCGGCTACTGTCGATGGACGAGGATCTTGCCGTCCTCACCCGGCGCTACGTCACAGGGGTGCGGCGACGCATTGAAGGCGCGCGAAAACACCCATTTCTTTTCGTCTCAAATGGAACCGGTAAGCCGCTATCGTTGAGCGGCGTGAACAAGATCTTCGTCGTGCTTCGTAAGAAGTGCCCAAGCTTGCCTGACGATCTGTATCCCCACATCTTTCGGCACACGTGGAACGATAGGTTTTCCGACGTGATGGACACTCGCAAAGTATCGGAAGAAACCGAGAAGAAAATGCGCGCCAAGCTCATGGGGTGGTCGGAGACTTCCGGCACCGCCGCCATGTACACGCGAAGACATACGGCGCGCAAAGCAAGAGAAGCGTCCCTCGACCTTCAATCAAAATTTAAGTTGAGGCCGAAAGATGGATCGTAGTTCTAGCCTCGTCGTAGGTACAAGAGCAAACACGGGGATGCTGCCGTCAAGCGCGCGAACGCGCGGGGGCGCCATGTTCGATCCGCGCGCGGACGTCTGGTCGTATAGAGAAGGTGTCACGAAGGTAACTATCAATTTCGCTGCGACTGCTGCTCTTTCGTCTGAAATGCAGCACTCCTTGAAGTCGGTACTCGTCTGGTACGCGCAGAACTCATCTGCAAGCCATTTGATCAGTATGCGCGCGCGAGTTCGAGATCTCGTGCAGTTCCTGTCCACGCAGCAATCTACTCGCATTAACGCAATCTCCAAGATTGACCTATTAAATTACAAATCTTCTTTGAGCCCGGACACGGCCTGGTACCTGGGAGCCTTGTCCGGGATACTAAAGAAGTGGCACGGCTTGGGATATCCTGGCGTTGCCAACGACGCCGTTGCTCTTTTGAGAGCCCTCAAGGTGCGCGGCAATGCAAAGGGCGTTGCCGTCTTGACGATGGATCCGATCAATGGCCCGTACACAGATCTCGAACAACAGGAAATTCAAGACGCACTGAACGATGCCTTCGCCGAAGGTCGAATCGCGGAGTCCACCTACCTTTTAGCGTGGCTGTTTATGGCCCTCGGGCAACGGCCATCTCAGTTCGCTGCATTAAAGGTCTCTGATATTACAGCCCTGACGATAGATGGCTCGATCCTCTACAACATCAAAGTTCCGCGCGCAAAGCAAAGGAATGCAGATCCTAGAGCACAACTCAAGGACAGGCCGCTCGTATCGCAAATAGGCAAGCCGCTACTAGCTTATGCGAACCGGATACGAGACGCATTCCGAGATGAACTGGATCATCCAGAAAACGCTCCATTGTTTCCATGTGCAGTCCCCGGTGAATGGGCTCATGGATATGAGCATCATCACACCAGCCATAGCTTGGGTGTCCTATTAAGCGAGGCGCTTTCCCAGTTAAACATCCGGTCTGAACGAACAGGCGAGCAATTGCACATCACATCGACTCGCTTTCGTCGGACCTTTGGAACCAGAGCAGCCCAGGAAGGACATGGTGAGCTGGTAATCGCGGAAATGCTTGATCACTCTGACACTCAAAACGTCGGCGTGTATGTTGCGTCCGTGCCGGAAATCGCGGAGCGCATAGATCGAGCCATTGCGATGGAGCTGGCCCCTCTCGCCCAAGCGTTCAAGGGTGCTCTAATCACCGACGAATCTGAAGCAACGCGATGCGGTGACCCGGCGAGCCGCATCCTCGATCCGCGAATCGATCGAACCATGAAGCCAATGGGCTCGTGCGGGCAGAACTCATTCTGTGGCTTTAACGCACCGATCGCTTGCTACACCTGCAGGAATTTCGAACCGTGGCTGGACGGCCCGCACGAGGCAGTATTGGAGCATTTGCTGGAAAAGCGCGAGCAGCTTCTAGTATCGACCGATAAACGGATAGCAGCAATCAACGACAGAACGATCCTAGCGGTCGCGGAAGTGATTCAACTCTGTCGTGATGCGACGGCGGATGTGCCTCGTGGCTGAAGTTGTCCACTTTACTCCACGATCAGAGCTCGAGGCGAGCGCCAACGTACGTGACTTTATCGAAGTCTGTCGAACCAAGCTAACGGCATTCGGCGCGGCTTTGTGTTTCGACGACAACGTGTGGGACGTGACAGAAGCGCTTGGGTTGAAGCGGAGCAAACGGGAGCGCATTGTCTTCAGCACATGGGGTTCCGTCAACGCAACTAACCCAACGCCACTATCCGAACCGTTTCTGTCGTTCGCAAAAGCTTACCTCCGTTATCAGCATGGCCTCAGACCGACAAAATCGATCGGAACCCGTATAGCGGCACTGCGTGTGGTGGAGGCGGCGCTCTCCGAAAACGGTTTAGTGCCTGACCCGCTGAATATCAATCCTCAAATACTCAATCGTGCGGCGCAACTCTGTGCGGACAAGTTCACAAAGGCAACCGCATTCAGGGTTGGCGGGCAGCTCGAAATGCTCAGTAGTTTCATGGTGGACAGCCACTTGATGGCCGTTCCTGTCCACTGGAAAAATCCGATCCGTCGGCCGAGGGATTCGGTCCGAGTGGGCAAAGAGTTCGATCAAGAGCGCCACGATAAGCTGCCATCACCCGCGGCGCTATCGGCACTCGCTAATATCTTTCGAATAGCACGGGAACCGTCCGACGTCTTGGTCTCCTCACTCGTAGCCATCCTGTGTTCGAGTCCGGATCGAATCAATGAATTGTTGTATTTGGAATCCGATTGTGAGGTGACGCAAACTATCCCATCGACGGGACAACTCGCCTATGGCCTTCGGTGGCGCCCCGCCAAGGGTGCGGAGCCGATGATCAAATGGGTAATCCCTGCCATGGCGGATGTCGTCAAGGAGGCGCTGAACAACATCAGGCGATTGACCCAGGAAGCTCGCGATATTGCAAAGTGGTACGAGGAGCATCCCACACAATTATTTTTGCCGCCGTCCCTGGCACATTTGCGTGACTGTGGGAGACTCTCGACGCAAGAGTTGGCGGACGTGTTGTTCGTGGAGCCCGTTGATCTCCCCGCTGCTGTCCGCATATGGGCGAGGTCCAATAAAGTTGGGGCAACGGGCAAGGGACTCCAAAACACGTACAGCTTTGCGGAAGTGCAGGCCGCAATATTGGCAAAGCTGCCGGACGGCTTTCCTGTCGCCAACGCAGAGCTTGGTCTGAAATACAGTGATGCGCTCTGTCTGATTCAAGAAAACCTTCTTCACTTCAATAAGGCAACGTTGCGAGGCGAAGTGGGAATGGTCAGCCACGAGCATCTCAGCAATCGACTAGCCAATCGGGTGGACGGACAACGATCGATGTTTGATCGCTTAGGATTTACCGAGCCGGATGGCAGTCCGATCGGTGTGACGACGCATCAATTTCGGCATTATTTGAATACCCTGGCGCAAATCGGCGGCTTAAGCCAGCTTGATATTGCGAAGTGGTCAGGGAGAAAAGACGTCCGTCAAAATGAGGCCTACGATCATCAGTCTGATCGTGACGTGCTTGCTCTGGTGCGCAGCGTGGTCGGAGACGAGAAACGCATGCACGGACCGCTGGCACGAGCAGACAGGCTCGCGTTAATCCCGCGTGACGAGTTTGCGCGTTTGAAGGTGCCAACAGCGCACACCACGGACTTTGGCTACTGTATCCACGATTTCACGATGTTGCCCTGCCAGATCCATCGTGATTGCATGAATTGCGACGAGCAGGTGTGTATCAAAGGGGACGAAGTAAGAGAAGCGAATATCCGTATGCGCCGAGCCGAGACTGCGGCTCTTCTCGAGCAAGCCCGAAGCGCAACCGCACAGGGGTATGCGGGTGCAAATAGGTGGGTCGAGCATCAGGAACGCACGTTGGTCCGGTTCGATAAGCTCTGCGAAATAATCGACGATCCAAATGTGCCGGTGGGATCAGTCATTCAACCCTCTGGGATCGTTCCAGTCTCACGGCTCGAACAGGCGGCACAGCAACGGGGTTTGAAGGCGCCGACCACCGGCCTTCTGGAGTTGGCAGCAGACAATCTGCTCCCCGTTACATCGGAGGAGGCGGATGCATGAACTCTAGCCGAGAACGAAATCTAGACGGCGAGGCAATTTCTCGCATTGTGGCAATACTCGATGGATGGTCGGGCAAGCTCACGTGGGATTTGCTCATCGACGCCATTCGCCGGCATCTTCGAGCCGACTATACCCGTCAGACCTTGCACAAACACGAACGGATCAAGCAGGCTTTTGTACATCGAAGGAAAGCCCTTTCGTCGGAACCAGCGTCCGAACAAATAAGTGGCTCCCCCGAACTGAAAGCCGCGCTAGAACGAATAGGTCGGCTGGAAGGAGAGAACGGACGACTCGAGGTGGAGAATCAACGCTTGTTGGAGCAGTTTGCGTGCTGGGCGTACAACGCGCATACGCGCGGACTCGATCACGCCTTTTTGAGCCGTCCATTACCGGCCGTCAATCGCGACCAGACGGCGCAACCACTCAAACCCACGAAGCGTCCGGGCCGCTGAGGAGCTGCGACAAATGGCAAGTGGTAGACAAGTTGCGCACGAAAATTTGCAGCGCTTCACCGCATGGATAGCAAGCAAAACCGACGAAGACTACAGAGCCCTTGCGAGCCGGGGCGTATTGTCAAGAAAGGAAATCGCCCGAGAGTGTGGCTTTGCAAAATCGGCCCTCGACCAAAACCCTCGCATCAAGGTGGCACTTCGAGAATTGGAAGAAGCACTTCGCAGCAAAGGAGTACTGCCGCTCGCGGTGAGTAAATCGACCGCGGACGTTGACGAACCGCGGCGACGCGAAGCTGGAACTCGTCGCGCCATACTCGATGCAGAACGCCTGCGGCGGCTGGAGCAGGAAAATGCCAGTCTCAAAGCGGAAAACTCGGAGCTCAAGAGCTTGCTTGGCAAACACGCCATATTGCGTGAAGCTTTAGCAGCGTCTGGCCGGTTACCTCGATGACGCCATCGTACACATTGCGCGTTACAGCAATCAGAACACAAAATCCGCGGGGCTTTGGTGGGGCCATCTTCACCGGCAAACAGATTGGAAGTGATGGCGCTGTATTGGATGCAAGCACCTATCTTGTGGTGCGGGTGTCGGGCCGCGTAATTGCGAGCCAAGTCGTTGAGCAGGGCCAGTGGTGGAAAGTTGAGGGCGAAGTCCGATCACGAATGCTCGACGTTGGAGGCTTTCGTATCACAGAGCAGCAACTGACCGCGGTGAGTGCGGTGTTGATGCGGCCTTCCGGTGAACACATTGTCACGCTGTTGGCAGAGAACCCCGAATTTGAAGGTATTGGCCTGGTAAAAGCTCGACGGTGCTGGGAGAAATTTGGAGAGAAACTCTACGAGATCCTTGATGACGCCGATGTCGAGTTGCTATCCAAAGTCCTTAGTCGGGAATGTGCCGAGAAAGCGGTTGCTGCTTGGTCAATCTACGGAGACGCCAAGACACTCCAATGGCTACAGGCCAAGGGCTTTGACGTAGTACTGGGCCGCAAGGTGTTGGAGTTCTTCGGGCGCGAGGCCTCCGCCAAAATCGAAGAAGACCCCTATAGGCTACTGAGCTTCAGTGCCTCGTGGTCCCATGTTGACGCCCTGGCGCTGTCTCGTTTCAAGCTCGAGCTTGAGGATCCTCGGCGCCTACGTGGCGCGATCGAAGAGGCTTGCTATCGCCTGTTTGGTGCAGGGCACACGGCCACGGATAGGGCTACGCTTATGGCTACGGTGGGTGAAGTATTGCGAACGCACCCAATAACACCGAAGTGGTATGAACTCATCTTCAAATCACTGGACGAAGGCCATACCAACGGCAGCTTCGTGATCGCCGAGGACTGTATCCAGCCGCTTGGGGCCCGAGTCATGGAAGCGGTCGTCGCCGATGCACTGGCCGCGCGCATCGCGGCTGGATCGTCTGCCCGGCTGCTTTCCAGTGACGTTATTGAAGAGATTCTGACCGAATACGAGACGAGCGAAGGGATGACCCTCGCTGCCGAACAGCGAAAGGCGGTTCTAGCAGCATGCGATAGTGCGTTTGTTTGCATCACCGGCGGAGCCGGCGTTGGAAAGACCACTGTTCTGAAGGCTCTGTACACAATTTATGACCGAGTGGGCCATCGCATTGTGCAGTTGGCACTTGCCGGTCGCGCTGCGAAACGAATGCATGAAGCATCTGCGCGCACGGCCACTACCATCGCAAGTTTCCTTCGCTCCTTCAAGGAGGGCGATCTCGACGGGCCTTCGGTGTTGGTGATAGACGAGGCGAGCATGGTTGACATCATCGCCATGAGCCAAATTTGCGAGGTGATTCCGGCACATGTGCGGCTAGTGCTCGTGGGGGACCCAAATCAATTGATGCCGATCGGGCCCGGTCTTGTCTTGCATACGCTTGTCTCGATACCCGAAGTGCCCGTAACCGAGCTTACTGTCGTGAAGCGCTACGGCGATCGAATCCGTGAGGCAGCTTCGTCGATCCGCTCGGGGATTTGGCCGGCGCTCGACCGCGATCAAAACGGCGACATCTCCTTTCTTCCCTGCGATCGCGCCGACGGGGACATCGCAGAGTTGGTGGTGAAGCTGTACCAACAAGACCCAAACAACACTCAGATATTATCTTCGAGTCGGATCGGTCCGGGAGGTACAAAGAGGCTCAACGACCTTTGCCAGGCAGCACTGACCGCCAAGAGCGAATCGCTGCTGGTATGGAATGCAACCAACGATTGTCACGAACACACCGGCATGCACTTGGGCGACGTTCTCCTTTGCACGCGGAATCTTTGGGATAGGGGGCTTCAGAATGGCTCGCTGGGACGCCTCGTTGAGATTGAGGCGGAACCTCGACTGCTCACCGACGATGATGGCAACGAAGTTGGTTATGCGCTCGCGTGGGTGGAGTGGGACGACGGGGTGCGCCGACCGGTGTTCGCGGAAATGCTCGATGATCTTGAACTTGGGTATGCCGTCACGGTTCATAAGGCGCAAGGATCGCAGTGGCCCCGAGTGATCGTTGCGGTTACTGGTAATCGGCTCCTCGATCGCACCTTGCTGTACACCGCGGCGACGCGCGCGCAGCGTCAAGTGATCTTGGTGGGGGATGAGGCTGCCGCGCGACGTGCCACGATCTCGCAGCCGCGTGCGGTCGGTAGGCGGGTCAACCTGGATAAAGCCCTTGGGCGTCTTCTACGCGAGTCCCACAAGCCTCCTGAGCCCCAGCGCCACTTCGAGTTCGCTGAAACGTGAGGCGAGATGTCACACCGTACGGAAATAAGGCTGCTGCCTTGGCGAGCGCGGCCGACTCAACGGATGCGTAGTTAGCGCGGTGCCCAAGCATTCCCGAGAATGGCCCCGAATGGGCGACGTGGCGCACATTGCTTCCGGGAGTCGGCGACGTCAAAGTCCCTAGCGGCAGAGTTGGGATAGTGATCACAGTGGGCGTGACGGCAACGCCTATACACTGCGGCAATTCTGAATCATCGGATGGAATGTTTTATGAAGACGCTGTTCCTCGTATCCGCCGTGAGCTTTTGGATCTTGGCTGGCTGCGCAACGAATTCTGGGCCCGTTCCGATCGGCAATGGTGCCTACGAAATCACAGGATCGTCAGCGACGGCGCTCTCGAGTGGCGGAAGCCAAAAAATTAAACTGCTGAAAACCGCGAACGAGTACTGCGCCCAACAAGGCAAGCAAGCGAGCCTTGTCAGCGCGGAGTCGAGCGACGGTCGTGTTGGCAGCGCAGCGTCGGCGAACGGGAGCGCGTATGCTCCTGGTGCTCCAGCGACCTACCACGCGCAAGCTGTGCATCCTGGCACAGCCGCTAACGCGGACGTTATCTTCCGCTGCGAGTAACGCTTGCTCGGTAGATTTTCGTTCATTGACGCAAATCGGACGTCGAACCATACAGAAAGACATTCCCATTAGCGTTAAAGCCGGCAATCTCGGATTATCGAGTACACATCTTGCAATGCCTCTCCGAGACCGGCATTGCCGAGGATACCCGACACAAGCGCGACCGGCGCCGCGGACGCCGCGCGGGTGTACTCCACGCTGCCGGCAGGCCCATTTCACTTCGGCTCCGGGATCGCAGCGGTGCGAGCCGCGAGCTTGTCCCCTTACGGCATTTCCTTGAGGTCGGTCACTGATGTGGGACAGATGAGGGCGTTAGACTTCGCCACCTCTCATTTCCCGGTGACCTAAGGATTGGGTATGCCTCGACTGCTGCTGCTCGCCTTGCTGTTCGTTTCATTGGATGCCCACTCCGAAACAGTGCCACTGGTGCGCGCAGGGGGAACTTATCTGGTTCCGGTCACCATCAATCGCAAGATATCCCTGAATTTCACGGTAGACAGTGGCGCATCAGAAGTGTGTGTACCGGCGGACGTCTATTCAACGCTCAAGCGCGCCGACACGATCAGCGCTGCTGATAGCCTAGATGACGGAGTGTACGAGTTGGCCGACGGTTCAAGACAAACCAACCAAAGATTCCGCATTCATTCGTTACGGGTTGGTGAGGTGGAGCTTCACGATGTGACGGGGTCCGTCTGCTCCGCTGGTAGCTCGCTGTTGCTCGGCCAAAGCTTTCTCGGACGCCTCTCAAGTTGGTCGATCGATAACTCGAAGCATGTGCTGATTATTGGCGGCTCTGAGGCATCGCCCGCTTCGACCACGAATGCTGCCGCCGCAACTGACACTACAGCACCGGGAAATGCAGGCGGATACATAGCGCCTGCGCCTGCCCCTCAAGTCGAGAAGACTAGGTACGAGGAAGTGACCTCAAAATGGCCAATGAAAGGTATCACCGTTCTGATCGATCTCACTCACGTAACTTACGATTATGGGAATATCAGGCGCGCGTGGCTATGGCTCATGGTGGGCCAAGATGCCAAGCAAAAAGTCAACGAACATGGCCACATGCAGTCGTATCGATATCTGTTGGCGTTCGATTGCAATTCGAATCGATTGCGAGCTGACTTCTTAGTGGAACGGTACGAAACCGGAGACTTCACCTGGTCCAACGAGAAGTTGACCGGTCGAATCAGCAAGTGGAACAAGGTTTCGTCCGAGGACTACCCGACCGTGGCTATGCGTAAGGTCTGCTCTCTCAGGTAGTGACCTGCTTCCAGGGAGGACCACCTCGAATTCGCCGAAAAGTGAGGCAACACCTCGTGCACACGGCTTACAGTTCGTGGCACACTGTCCGCGGCTGGCGGGGTTGGCCAGCCTTCCAGCCAGGGAAAACTGTCAATAGTCGTCGAAAAGGGCTAGGTTTATTTACACAAAGTTGTTTATCTGGACGGTGACACCTCGAGAAATACGGTAACTCACTCACATCCAGCGTTATTTACAACTTTTTGGTATATATAACCGTTCTAGTGTAGTGCTTCATTCTGTTTGGAACTTAAGCGGCTATTGGCACGAATGACCTTTTGCAGGATATCGCGAGCGCTCTTGGTCCAAATGAATGGTTTGGGGTTGGTGTTGTGATGCGCGATGTAG
>Ga0302319_10018598_pt1 | contig 12669 bp, 7 predicted proteins | sample Bog_T0_2_FD_203319 | JGI IMG/M metagenome (GOLD analysis project Ga0302319, IMG submission 203319) | Peat permafrost microbial communities from Stordalen Mire near Abisko, Sweden - Bog_T0_2 | ecosystem: Environmental > Terrestrial > Soil > Wetlands > Peat | place: Sweden: Abisko, Stordalen Mire...
GGCACATAAGAAGGGTGGAGGCAGCTCCACAAACGGACGCGATTCGAATGCACAGCGGCTGGGCGTAAAGGCCTTTGGCGGCGAACTCATCACCGGCGGATCGATCATCATTCGCCAGCGCGGCACCCGCATCAAGCCGGGCCTCAACGTAGGCATCGGCTCAGACGATACTTTGTTCGCCAAGGTCACCGGACGCGTGAAGTTTGTGGACAAGGGCAACCGCGGCCGCTTCGCCTCGATTGAACCTATCGCCGCAGAGTAGTTCCATCTTCTGCACCATCACAAAGGGCCATCCGCAATGCGGATGGCCTTTTGCTGTTCCCTTGTCCCTGTTCCCTCAGTCCCTGCGTTTAGGACTCCGACTCGCGCCGCTTCAGATTCCTGTTCAGCACTTTCTCCACCACATTCTCCACGTCAGTCAGGAAGAAGCTGTTGGCCGGCTGCTGCACGGCAACCTGTGTGCCTGTGTGGCCCAGTGCCGAGGCGATCTCGTTCCAGCGATAAATGGTGGAGTTGACCGGCATCACCACCGGCTTGCGCACCGGCTCAGGCATTGCGCAGTAGGCAACCCACATACCGAGTGAGAACAATATCACTCCTTCGTAGCCGAATTGCAGGGGCGCCGTGAGTGAAGCGTACCGGGAGACTAAAGATGCGAAGAGGAAGTCGTTGGTGGACATCAGGCCGAATCCTAACGACAATCCAAACGACAGGTCACGCACCGAGAGCCGCAATGCATTCATGCTCAGGCAGAGGAAGGCCAGCAGGCACAGTTCAAGCAGGCTCACCGAGCGCATCAAGGCGATGCCGATGTCAGGTAGAATCAGCAGGCCGCGATGGGCAAAGGAGATCGACGAGGCGGTCACAATCACCGAAACAAGCACCGCCCAGCGGAAGATGACCACGCCAAACTTCAAAAGGCCCGGCAGAGACGACAGAGCAGAGCGGAAAATCTCCAGGCAGATGAAGTAAAGCAGCACCGCACTGACTATATAGTTCGCCCAGTACAAGAAGAGATATGCCTGCGCACAGCTACGCACGATTTCCTGGGTCGTAGAGAGTCCGCCGGTCTGGATTAGCAGCATCAGCGAAAACACCGGGGAAGTCGCCACCCGCAGCGCCAGATATACCCCCATCGCTGGAAAACGGCGATGCAACCCCTTCTTCCAGAAGAGGAAGCCAAGCGCGACCGAGAACAGGAACTCCGCCGTGCTCATCAACGTCATTGCATTTTCTGAAGACATCAGGGGTCGCTCACTATCCTGAGAACTCTCTCAGGATAGAGCCGACACCCGTTATCTACAATGGAAATTCCGTTTACACTAATGGCACTTTTGTGCCATTACCTTTGAGCTACTTGCCGGGGCAGGTAGGCAGACCAGGAGCGCAAAGCGGCACGGGATTGCCGGCAGTGGCTGCCTGATGGCTGGGGATAACGCGGCTGGAGGAGGACGAAACAGAGGCGGCGGCAACGCCAACGAGGACGATGGAGAGAGCGAAGATGCGGATAGCGAGTTTCATGATTGGTAACCCCTTCAATGTTTGGATTTGCGGAAGAACCATCTTCCTGCACCGCTCCAGACTAGTATGGCGATGCTGCTAAGTCCAGTTATTTCATTCTGATAACCACTAAGTAACTACTGACGTGACTTTAGTCATACCGGCTTCGAGATGTCATCTTCCGGATGCTCGAACTACTATCGCCATCGCTTCGGCAGGACGCGACGGATGGAATTGATTGGAGAAAGTAGAGGCGGTGCCGGCCTCCTCTGCGGTGTGTCTTTTTCGGGGTGAAAGCAAGTTCACTAAGCTACTTAAGATGAGTAAGTTATATTCGCCGCGTGGCTTCGAAATGCGGGACACGCAGGCGTGGAACAGACAATATCTCGCAGACTTGCGATTCTTATTCCATTGAACCGGTGTCGTGGCCACTCTGGCATGCAAACACCTGACTGGCCGACTTGGAGCCTACGCAGACGCTTTTGAGTTAATGGTACTTTAGTCCGAAACGCTCCTAATACCATCGGGCAATGGAACGCAAGGAAAATCTCCGCTGCGGGAGCCTTGATCCGGTTGGCGTTTCAATTCGGCATTTCGTTGAAATCGCGTGCTACTCCCAGCCGCCGGCGCCTACAAAACCCGCCCAATACCAGGGATGCGTGCTCTTGCCGGCCGCTCGCCGCTCCAGCAGCATGGCGCGCGCTGAGTTCCAAACCGAATCGGCGGTGGATGCGTGACGGCGCAGCCTCTCGGCGTAGAGCTCATGCATGAAACGGCGGGCGGCATCGTCATCCACCGGCCAAAGGGTCATAATCACGCTGCGGGCTCCGGCTTCGCGAAAGGCCCGCTGCAACCCGAGTACGCCTTCGCCGTCATGCAGCTCCCCGTTGCCGGTATTACAAGCGGAGAGCACGGCCCAGTCCACGCCGGTCAGGTCGAGCGAAGCAATTTGTTGCGCTAAGAGAATTGACTGCCCTCCGCCCCGGCCACCGCCCGCAAAAACCAGCCCGGAATGCATCAAAGGGTTCCCGCTGCCACATCGCTTATCCAAAAGAAACGCATGAGTGGCAACATGCAGCACTCTGCTGTGCGTCGCATCTTCCATGAAACGGGAAAGCGTTGCATCGTCGCCCACGATCATTTGCGCAGGCTCGTCTGGGTTCCATTTCCGCCAGTTGGAGCGGAGATCCGAGATCTCGTCCTCCGTGCCGGGCAGCGGTTGGAATTCGATCTTCGTGAACTCCTCGCAGGTTGGAGCCGCCCCGCGCAGGCGAGAGGGAGGAATCTGGTTCGCGGCCAGCTCAAACGAAGGGCTGCCGATAGCCAGCAAACCTTGCTTCTTGGGCCCAGGCTCAGCGGGTGTCAAATCGCGCTCGCTTGAGAGCGTGTGGATGACCGGTCCATGTTCCACAAGGTATCCATCGCCCTCGGGAAGGCCGGCAAAGGGAATGAGGTTCAGGTTTCCGTCCGCCACAACCAGGGCGAGGCTCGCTGCGCCAATCTCTGCCTTGAGGGGATCCCACACACGCTGACGAATGGCCAGCGCGGCTTCGCGGTAACTGCGCTCATTCCGCGTGGAACCGAGGCCGCCGCTGTGCGCTTCGGCATCCGCGGCCGATCGCGCCTTGCGCACCAACTCATCCAGTGACGCCGCCTCACCAAGGTCAAATAATGCGATTCGGTCAGAATCGGGATGGATCACAAACGCGGCGTAGGAAGGTGTCTTGGTGTTTTCCGGATCCACATGGTCCACCGCCCTCCGCCGGTACAACACATAAGAGATAAGGACCGAATTGGCGGGAAGGTTGCGGCGCAGATCGGCCGTCGTGGCCTGATAAATCTGCTCATCCGCGCGCAGAGCGGCGCTTCGTTCGGCCAGGGCCCGCTCAATGGATTCCATCCTTGCAGTCGCGGCTTCCGCCGTGTCTGCCGGACTCGCCGGCAGGGAGCCGGAATGTTCTACCGCAAGCAGATCGGTTCTGGCCTTATTCAGGTCATTCAGGAGGCGGGCCGTGTCCGGATCGTTGTTGGCATTGAGATTCTTCTGGCGGTGCGCCATCTCGTCGGCCACCAAAGCCCGGCTGCGAATGGCCTCCTTGTAAATATCGGCGATGGGCAATTCCGGGTGCTTTAGAGCCTCTGATATGGCAATCTCCAGCCCCCTGGCGCGCGTGGCTTCGTAGGCCAGCGCCTGTCGCTCCGGCAGTGTTCGCGCCTGGAGCACAAACATTTCGCGACCCATCCGTGCGCTGGTCAGCCCCTCATCCACGGCGCGCTCCGGCTTGCCTCCCTGGGCCAGCGACAAAGCGTACATCCAGTGGGTGATCGCCTGCATGTCTACCTGCTCCAGCTTGTTTTGAAGCGAAAACTCGTAGCCTTTCCAAGCGGCATCGAAATGGCCCGCCTGGGTGTAGACGCTGGCCAGGTTGTGGCGTACCTGCATATCGAGTGGGCTGCCGAGGCCGAAATACTTGTCCAGAATCTGAACCGACTTGTTCAAGTGTTCGAGCGCCTTGTCCAGCTTGTTCACTGCAGAGTAGTGGCTGCCAAGATTGTTCTCGATAATGGCGATGTTGGGGTCGTCGGGCTTGACGCGGTAGGCAATTCTGAGCGCCTCTTCGTCCGTCTCGATCGCGCCTTCCTTGTCGCCCATGCTTGATTTGAGACTTCCCAGTTCATTGAGCGGCTCCATCAGGTCGACACTGTCGTTTCCGCTGATTTTGCGCGTCGTGTCAATCGCCAGTTGAAATGCGCGAAGGGCGCATGAGTAGTCCCCCAAAGCCGTACAAGTTGTTCCCAGTTCACTGGCTGCGTTTGCGGCATCCGCAGTGCCGGAAAACTCCTTTTGGGCGATTGCGAAGCCCCGCTCCGCCGGGGGTCTGGCATCGGCGGCGCGGCTCAGCCGGATCAATACCTCCGCCTGATCGTCGAGTGCGGCGACAAAAGCCTTGCTTTTCGCGCCGGTTACAGCTTCCGCCATGCGCGCTTCGCGCTCGGCTTCGTCCAGGCTCTTCCGGTCCAATAACTCCGCATCAATCTCGCAGCCAACCAGCACATGCAGCGCGTTGGCTACCTGGGCCGTGTTGCCGGGATGTTCGGCCTCCGCCTTCCTCAAATCTTCGCGAGCGGCTTCCAAGGCGCTCGCCGCGGTTTTGCCGGTGTTGGCGGCGTCGGGCGTTGCCGCATCTGGTTTGCCGGCGAAGGCGGACTGAGGGGTCTGGCTCCAAGAATGTGCAGAGCCCACCAGCGCCAAGGCCAGGGCACAGATTGCCGTTCTCTTCACTATGACCTCCGAAGGGGTCCCACTCATGACCCACTGACACTGGTTTCCAGCCCCGTTCCCTGCCCGGCGCAAATCTAAATAAGCTCTTGATTCCTGCGGTGTCTGCGCTTGCTACCTGGGTCCTGCCGATGCGCGAAGCTCGGCCAGTTGCCCCTTGGCTCGGGCTTCAAAATCCCCATGCAGCGCAATCACGCTCTTCAAATCACGGCGAGCCTCAGCACCGTTGTCACCCAGGAGCGCCGTCTGCGCAAGGTAGTAAAGCGCTGCTTCCTGCTGTGGGGAGTCACCTGCTGAGGCAACGGCATGCAACTCAGCCTTGGCGCCGGCCAAATTTCCCACGCGCATTTGACAGACTCCGCCGTAAAACTTCGCAGTGCGCGCGTCCTCATCCAGCGCCGGGACCTGGGATAGGTCCTTGATTGCCAGCTGATATTTATGGCTGGCATAGTCCTTCATCCCTGCTTCAAAGTGCGGATCGCGACTTTGGCCGCGCAGGTTCGCACCCTGAAACGACGGCAAAGTCAGATCGGCCAGGCGGGAAACCGCAAGGGTCGCCAATGTGGGAGATTTGGGTTGCGCAGCCTGGTTGGCAGGCGCGACAGGTGGGACTACTGGCGCAGTGCTGCGGGCCTCACTTGGCTGTTTGGACGCGGGCCGGAAGCGGTAGGCGAAAAAGCCCAGCAGCAGCAGCGCCGCTATGGCTCCGAGCGCCCAAAATCTGGTTGTCGTGCGTGAGGGCCAGGGAATCGGCTTCTTTGTCGGCTCGCGTGGCTCGCTGGCAAGCTTTCGTGAAACAGCCTGGAGCGTCTCTACCCTGGCAAGGCAAACCGGGCAGTCAAAATAGTGTTCTTCGAAACTCTCCGCCTCATCTTCAGACAATGCGCCTTGCAGATAGGCTTCAAGAAATTGGTCAGATGGACTTCCTGTGCAGCTCGTCATGATCTTTGTCCCGTAATAATGTGGCTAAAGGAAAGATTTTGTGACTTACGTTGTACAAAATCTATGACGCGGCGCGTGGCGCGAAGCTTTCGCTGCCTGACCAGGTCCGGATTCAGGCATAGCTTCTCGGCGATGATTCCTGGCTTAAGTCCATCCACGAGTGTCATTTGAAGGATCGTCTTGTCCAACTGATCGAGGCTGCCGATGGCCTCCATTGCCAGGTTTTCCCGCTCCTGGTCCTCCACGCGATCATTGGCGGAAGAGAGGTCGGGGAGGTTGTCGGGGAGTTCAAGCGACTCCGGCTGGCGGGTGCCGGAGCGAAAATAGTTGTTCAGCACGTTGCGCGCGACGGAAAGTACGAAAGCGGTGAGCTTTGACGGCTCACGGAGCTGGCCGCGCCGGAGGGCGCAAAGCGCCTCGATCATTGCGTCCTGGACGAGGTCGGCGGCAGCGTCGGCGTTGCGGGAACGGGCCATCAACATGGCCCTGACGGGGCGGAGGTAGCGGGATGCAAAAGCGCGCTCGGCCTCGCGATCTCCATCCATGATGGCCTGGACGAGGCGCTCACTTTCCCATTCGGACGATTGGTACGCCGGGGCTGGACCGTCGTTGTGGCCACCGCTCATTGGTGTCTTCACTCCACCCCAATCGTAAATACCTTACCTTCCAGCACGATACACCTTGCGGCGAAGACATTCGCGGTTGACCGATCTCAACGCGCCTGGCCGGTTTCGAAAGCGAGTAATTGACCCTACTGGAAACAAAATTATCGCAGATTCGCATCTTGCGTGTCACAAGAGTGGCGGCAGGCCACTTTGCGGTCAACACCGCCGGAAAGAAGCGTCCACTCATATAGAGTGACTAGGGTCACATCTGAGTGTCTATGGGAAGGGTACCGTTCAAGGCATGCCCTTCGATGAGATCAAGAACAATAACCCCGAGTTGCTCTGCGTGTGCGGCCACTCGGCTGGGCGTCATCTCTACTGCGGCGACCACCTGTGCTCTGTCTCCAAATGCGAGTGCAGAGGTTTCGGATCGGAACCTGTCCGAAGGAAGTCCGCAGCGGTGTCGAGAGTGGCAAGCACCTTCATTCCCTGGGTAAGGCTTCATACCGACGCCGAATCAGAAATGGGGAAGCCGTGGAATCTCCAGAATTGATCATTCACTATGAACCGGACGGAGCACCAATGCTCGCCGTATGCTCCCTGTGCGGTGAGCAGATGCCGGAAGAAAGTCCCGGATTCACCCACACTGAAGATGCAGTTACGGCATTTGCCGGTGAGTTCAAGGCGCACCTAAAGAAGGAGCACTCCAGCTTGCCGAGCTCATGACCTTGTTTGCCAAATATGTTGTTACCTCTTTGTGCAACCAGCGCCACCTACGCAGTCAATAGGATCCACACTTGAAATTTGCCGGAGGCCGGTCTTGGGATGTGCGATTGAACGGGATTGGCACCGTTAACGCAACCGCCAACCTTTTCAGCACCTTTGAAGGGCATCCATTCCCGAGGATCACAGAGGAGATGCGTTGCCGACCCACACGTTGGTGTTGATTGTGGGGCCGGGATAAGCCAGCTTTTTGCCGTCGCGGGATGGAACAGCCCAAATGGGGATGGTGGACTCGCGAAGAAGTCTGGCGTGTCCCTGACGATCGGCGAGGAGGAGCTGGTAACCGGTATCGGTCCGGGATTGCACGAAAAGGGTTTTCCCGTCTGGCGCCCAGGTCGTCCCGAGGAGTGTCCCGAAGCCCTCGACAGGGCTCTCGGAAACGGAGCCTGCGGAAGGGCCGGTAAGAGTCACGAAGCGGATGCCCGGGTGCTGAGGATCGTGGTCGGCGGAAGCGACGGTCGATCCGTCCGGAGACACGGACCAGTCTCCCAGCAAGTTTGGGGTCCAGGGGGATCTAGCCAGTTCGGCGCCCATTCCGGTAACTGGATCGAGCGCGTAGAAGACGAACTGCTTTTTGTTGACCGTTTCGCGAAGGATGCAGACCCCGGCATTGGAAAGCGAGCAGTGAAACTCGTCGATTGGGCCACGGGTGGCGACCCGGGTGGGGGCTCCTCCGCCTTCCGGCACGCGGTAGATGGCGTCAACGTGCTGGGGGCGCCCTGAGAATTCCATGAAGAGGATCCATTTGCCGTCCGGGCTGAACTCAGCCATGGCGGCTCGGCCGGAGACATGCGCCAGCATCTCGCCGCTAAATCGGTCCTCTCGAGAGTTGGCCAGCTTCTGCTCGTAGATCTCGTCGGAGTTGGAACGATTGGCTTCGAAGAGAATCGCGTCGCCTGACGGTGTCCAGGCATGGGGCAAGCTGCCGGCGGAGTGGTGAGTGATGCGGATCCCCGGAGCAAGTTCGGGCCCAACAGGATTGAAGGCGGCCTCGAAGACATCGGCGGTACGGCGCTCGAGTACGACTGAGACCCTCTTGCCGTCAGCCGAAGCCGAAATGCTGCTGGCGACGCCGGCATCAAAGCCGCCCGCCGGGGACGCAGCGCCCAGAAAGTGCCCGGTAGCTGGGTCTGTTCGCACCATCATGAGGCGGGCTCGCTTGAGCTCAGCATAGGCCTCATTGACGGGATAGAAGAGTCTGCCGTCCTGCGTGAGGTAGGCCGACTCGAAGCGAATGTTCTCTTCGACATCGAGAATTCTGCCTGAGTTAGGGTCGATCGACTCGCAGGTCCAGCGATCCTGTTGCTCTAGCGACTCTGCGGGGGTGCCGCTTCCGCCCAGCGGCGTCCCGGTTCGAGAAAGCCGGCCGACGCTCGAGCGCTCGAAAAGTAGCCGGTTGCCTGCTGGCGACCATAGAAGAAAGGGGAAGGCCTCGCCCTGGCCGCCGGTGAGGAGCCGGCGAGCATTTTGGCCATTGACTTCGGCCACCCAAATCTCCGTGTCACCCTTTTGTGTGAAGGCGATCTCGCGCCCATCCCATGAGACTGCGATCCGCCCGGCGTCCCCCAGAAGCATCTTCGGCGGTCCGCCGAGCAGGGAAAGGAGCCAGGCCTGATGCTGGCGCGTGGCGTTGTCGACTCCGCTGACGAGAAGCTGCGAATGGGCGGCATCCCAGGCGAGGCGGTCCACTCGAAAGTTAGGCGGTGTAGGGATCAAGCGATCGGAATTGGCTTCGAACAGGTGGACTGAAACCCCGGAGCGATCGCTATACGCGACGGAAGCTCCATCAGGTGAGATGGCGGCTGCCAGGACGTTGTCGTCTTCGTCGTTGAAAGTCACCGTGACCAAGGGCTGGGCGAAGAGCGTCAGGGGTGCCGGTGGAACGGCGCGGGGGCGAAGGCGGAGGGCGATAACCGATGCGGCGGATATCGCGATAGCTAGAGCGGCGAGGGTAAGGAGCTGTGCCCAGCGACGAGAATTCTGCCTGAACGGTTCTATCGTCAATGGGAGGACCGCGCCGTGTACCGGCTCCTCCATCTGTTCATTGGGGAGTCCGTCCGACAATTCGATAGCCGGCTGCTCGACGTTTGGTTCAGGGTCGGCTAATGCTGAGACGGCTGGCTGGGGGGTGGCAGCTGCGACCTCTGCGACCTCTGCGACCTCTGCGACCTCTGCGACCTCTGCGACGAAGCGATAGCCGGCGCCTACAACAGTCTCAATGAATTTGGGTGAGGCGGGATCGTCGCCAAGGTGCCCGCGGAGCCGGTTGATGGCAGTGTTGATGCCGTTGCTTACATCGACGTTCAGAGTGTCCGTCCAGAGGATGGCGGCGATCTCATCCCGGGTGACGAGCTGGCCTGATCGGGTGACCAACAGGGTGAGGAGGCGGAAGAGCGAGCCGGACAGGCGAACGCGACGGCCGTGGCGGCGCAGCAGTAGCTGTTTCGGCTCGAGGTCGAATATGCCGAATCGGAAGATGTGAGGATCAATCGACATTAAGCTACAGACAAAGGATACAGCCGAACCTCATCGCAAACCACGCGAAAACGGTTAAACGCTGAAAAAATAAAGGCTTATATTGTTAGATCGATTCTAGACCGATTTTAGATGGATTCGATTGGCTTTTGATTGAGCTTGGGGTAAGTTCGACCTGAAATGTGAGGAACCCAAGATGCCCTTCCCCCTTCTGCACCACTTTTGCCTCAGTTCTCTCAATCCTCTGCGTTCATCGTCGCGCGCCACGTCTCCGTGGGGCCTTCTCAAGCCTGCTTTCCGGCACGACCCCGGTCGCGCATGCATCGCGCTGGTGGGTTTGGCCGTGCTGGCGATGGCGCTATCGGCAAGCGGGCAAGCTGGGCAGTCAATCGACGTGGCAAACGGTGATGTGGCTGGGCTGATCACTGCGATCCAGAAGTTGAACACGAATGGGGGCGGGACAATCGACCTGGCAGTTGGTGGCGTCTATTCGGTGACTGCGCCATCGGACTGGTGGTATGGGCCGAATGCTTTTCCAGCGATTTCCGCCAGTATTACCATCAACGGCAATGGGGCAACGATTAGCCGTGCGAGCGGCTCGCCCAAGTTTCGGTTTTTCTATGTTTCTGGCGGGGTGAGCACGCTGGCGGCAGGCAGCCTTTCGCTCAACAACCTTACTCTGAGCGGCGGCTTGGCGCAGGGCGGCAGTGGCGGAGTCGGGTGCGGCGGCGGCGGCGGGGGGGCCGGACTCGGGGGCGCCATTTATAACCAGGGAGCCCTCAATCTCTTGACCACGACGCTGAGCAGCAACACCGCCCAGGGTGGCGGCTCCGGATCTGGGAACTGCGGCGACTATGCGGTTGGTTCCGGCGGTGGGTTGGGCGGTGACGGCGCCAACAGCAATGGTGGTGCATCGGCCGGCGGCGGCGGTGGCGGGTTCAAAGAGGATGGCACCATGGGGCCTGAATATGGAAACGGCGGCGCAGGCGGCGGATTTCTGGGCAGTGAAGGTGGCGGAGCGGGCACGGCAGGCACCAGCAGCTATGGCGGCAATGGAGGCAGCGGGCTGGATTGCGGAGGCGGGGGCGGAGGCGGTTTTGAAGTGGGAGAAAACGGCGGGGTCCCGTACCTTGCGGGCACGTACGCTGAGTCTTGGTTTGTAGGCGGCGGCGGCGCGCAAGGTGGTGGGCAGGGTGGAACCAGCATTTTCACAGGCAGCGGTTGCGGTGGCGGCGGTGGGGCGTTCGGCGGCGGCGGTGGCGGTGGGTATGGATCGGACGACGGAGCCGGCGGCGCTGGTGGAGTGGGCGGCGGTGGTGGTGGTGGCGGTTTTAGTGGCGGATCCGGAGGGTTTGGCGGCGGCGGCGGCGGGGGTGGATCGTTGAGCGTCGGAAGCGGCGGATTTGGCGGGGGGGGCGGCGGAAATTACGGGTCAACTGGGGCCGGTGGAACCGTATTTGGTGGCGGCGCAGGGCTTCAGAATGAAAGCGGATATGGCGTCAACGGCGGCGGTGGCGCGGGCTTTGGCGGGGCCATCTTCAACCATCTGGGAACTGCCAATATCGCAGGCACGGTCTTTACTTCAAACAGTGCGGTGGGTGCGGGTGGCGGCGGCACCGCGAATGGATTTGGCGGGGCGATCTTTAACCTCAATGGCACAGTGGAACTCGATGCCGTTACCTATTCAGGCAACACGGCGGTCGACTCGACGAACACAACCGATGGCGGTGCCTTCGCCTATAACCTTTCGCACAATGGCGGAAGCGTCACAAGCAGTCAAACTCCGTCAGCCAGCCTGGTATTGACGAATACCACCATCTCAACGACCAATGGCGACCTGACGAGCAACCAGGTCAACGGAACAGCAACGGTGACCACGGACTCTCCGACGCCCTTTGCGTCTGTCAATCAAAGTGCGCTCAACTTTGGCTCCAATTATGTGGATTATCCAATTCCAGCACAATCGGTGACGCTGACTAATATTGGTGGCGTCACGCTCTCCATGTCGAGCGTGGTCATCACTGGAAGCAGTCAGTTTTCCATCACCGGAAAAACGTGCGGGAGCACGCTTGCCGCCGGCGCAAGCTGCCAAGTGACCATCGCACTCAGCGGGTCACCGAATGGCTCATTCCTTGGGCTGCTTACTTTCACTGACAACAGTGCGGATGGCACTACACAAACTGTGACGCTGACAGGCACCCGTGTACTGCAGCCCAATGCAACCCAGTTGGTCTTCGGGAGCGCGCCCCCGGCGAATGTGTGGCCGCTCTGGAATGCTCCCAGCGTTTTCACAGTAATTGAAGAGACCGCGGAGGGAGCGCAGAACTATTCCGCAGCGGACGTCATCTGGCTGACCATCACTGGTCCCGGCGGTTTCTCGAAGACGTACTCGACATTGGCCTCGGAAGGCATTGCCACCTTTAACCTGTCGGGAATTCAGTTGACGACTCCTGGCACTTACACCTACACGTCGTTCAGTGGGGGTACCTACACAATGACGCAAGCAATGGCGACTCAAACGGTCGCATCCGGGGCCATCGGCGCCACCAGCGCAGCGTACCCCTTCACTCTGACCTTTACCGGCGGCGGAACACTGCAATCGATCGCCGTGTTGACGCAAGGGGCGCCGAACCTGGACTTTGCTTCGTCCAGCGGGGGCACCTGCGCCATCGGCACGGCCTACACCATCGGCCAAACCTGCACGCTCAACGTTACTTTCACGGCCACCCTTCCGGGAGTGCGAAACGGCGCGGCGGCGCTGCAGGATGGATCCGGCAACCCACTTGCGACGAGCTACTTTGAGACTGTGGGTTTCGCGCCGCAGATCAACTATCTGCCAGGAACGCAAGTCAACGTGGTGCCCAGCGCCGCAGTGGGCCAGGCTGGGGGTATCGCGGTGGATGGCGCGGGGAATGTCTACGTCATCGACTCCTCAAACTATGTGTTGCTGGAGGGCGCGTTATCGGGAGGCAGTTACTCCGTGAATCCGCTTTCGACTAGCACTCCCAGTGGCACTAACGGGGTCGCGGTGGATGGAGCCGGCAACATTTACTTCAATGATTTCGGCAACAACCGCATCTTGGA
>Ga0302319_10018600_pt1 | contig 12668 bp, 12 predicted proteins | sample Bog_T0_2_FD_203319 | JGI IMG/M metagenome (GOLD analysis project Ga0302319, IMG submission 203319) | Peat permafrost microbial communities from Stordalen Mire near Abisko, Sweden - Bog_T0_2 | ecosystem: Environmental > Terrestrial > Soil > Wetlands > Peat | place: Sweden: Abisko, Stordalen Mire...
TGTTGACCACCGGGATGCCGTCGAAGAACCAGTTCACCTGGTGACCGCCGCGCATGTGAAGCATGTCGTGAACCATGTAAGCGCCCGGCGTGTAGTCGGTAATCATCGCGAGGCTGTTAGTCTGATCCGCGCCCGGAGTCTCGGCGATCTCCTCGGCTGAGACCATGGTCTGGACCGTCGATGTCTGCGAACTCAGCCGGCTTACGGCGCCGGACACCTCGACGCTGGAATTCTGCGGCGCCAGTTCGAGTTGAAAGTGAAGGACGGGCGCCTTATCCGCAGCCACCGTTATTTGTTGCTCAAGAGGTTTGAATCCCTTCGCCGTAATCTCGATCTTGTAGGTTCCCTCGGCGATGTCGCTTATTTGGAACTCGCCATTCGAATCGGACTGGACGGTTCTTGATTGAAGAACGATCTGAGCGCCGGGCAGTGGACGATGTTGCGGATCGTGAACAATGCCGCGAACCGAACCAAAGGCCGCAGCCCAAAGCGCGGCCGGAACTAATAAGGCAGCAGTTTTCCAATGAGTCATGAGTCTCTCCATTTAGCTCGCGCCGCTTCAGCTGAAGTTTGAGCCGCTTTCAGCAACGGCGCATACATCTGTGTCACAAACTCTCGTGTATCGGTATGAGCCTGAACTGGCGTGCCGGATTCGAACGGCGGATGCGGATCGTACTCCAGCATCAACTGCACGGCGCGCGCGTAATCTTCCCCGCGCAGCTTCGCCACCAGATGCAATCCAAAATCGATTCCGGCGGTCACGCCCCCAGCCGTAATGCGGTTACGATCTTCAACGACTCGCCCCGGCGCGAGCTTCGCGCCGAGGGTGGGCAGCACATCGCGAACGGCCCAATGGCTTGTGGCTTTATAACCGCGCAGCAGGCCCGCGGCGGCAAGAACCAGGGAGCCCGAACAAACACTGGTGACGTATCGGGCCGATTTGCCCTTCTCCGCCAGAAATCCGATGACCTCCGGATCGGTCATCAGCGCAACGGTTCCCTTGCCGCCGCCGGGAACGAAGATGAGATCGGGATCGGGCAGGCCGCTCAGCGTGGCCGAAGGTTCGATCTTCACCCCGGTATCGGTTACTACGGGTTGCGATGTCCTGGCGACGAGGTCCACTTTGCAGCCCAGCATGTAGCCGAAGGTTTGTTGAGGTCCGATCAGGTCGAGCGCCGTCATTCCCGGATAAATGAGCATGGCGATCCGCTCGGGTTTATCGGGCATGAAATGTTTCAGGCCGCCCATATCCATAACGGAATACCCTGGCGGTGGAATCGGCTTTTTCGGATCGGCCGTCTGGGCCGCGAGGCGCGCTGCCATGCTGCCGGCGAGCGCGAGCCCCGCGGATCTCCTCGTCATGGCAGCCGCCTCACCCCTATGGAACCGTTTGCCTCCCATGCGGCTAAGAATCCCCCGCCAGGCAGTGCCACAACCGCCGGGAACGCGGCTTCCTTTGCAATCACCTCGGGATTCCCGGTTCCGTTCCACGATTCAAGGCCGCCCGCGTTGACCCACAGCGCGCACACGCGGTCTTTCGCCGCCGCGATTGCCACGTCTTTGCCCGCGCCCAGCTTCTGTTCCGGTTTGCCGGGTTCGTCGACGTAGATATCTTCTTCGCGCCGCCATGCGGTAATCGTCTTCGCGCCATCGCGGGCGATCCCGCCGCCGTCCATCGGGCAGGCATTGATCTTCCATGTGCCCGCGCCAAGCTTCTCGGGCTTGCCGAAAGTCTCCCGATCGTGGGAGTGCATCACCCACAGATCTCGCGAGCCGCCCACGGCGTTGCGGAACATCAGATCCACGCCGCCCTTTTCGTCGAAAACGGCGGAGGGCGCGCAGCAAGTGCAGATGGCGCCGTCGGGCGATTCATAAATCATCGCGTCCTTCTGCCAGGTAACGCCGCCATCGCGCGACCAGGCTCCATAGAGCTGCGTGCCGGCTTTACGCAAATCGAGCCACGCCGCGAAGAGGTTTCCCTGGCCATCGGACGTTAGGGTATGCAGTCCTTCGCGGGCCGCTGTGGGAACACTGTCGACGCGTACTCCCTTCGACCAGGTTTTCCCGCCATCGACCGAGCGCCAGGACATCAGATCTCCATCTGCGACCGCGTTCACCACAAGCGCATTGCCCGCGACTGCGATGCGAGGCCCGCGATGCCGGGTTAACTGCAATACCTCAGGCGCGGCGACCAGTACCGGCGGGGAAAAAGTCTGGCCCTGGTCCTTCGAGGTCGCCACGTAGATGTGTGTGTCGGAGCCGTACGCCATCGCGACGAGGCCTGGGGCGGCAGCCAGTTGAGGCTCCCGTCCCGCCATTTGAGCAATTACAAAAGCGGCAATCGCAAGATGCATTAGTAATTCCTTTCTAGAAGCTCAGTCGCAGGGCAAACTGGGCCGTGCGCGGATCGTTGACTGCGGTTATCTGTTTGAAAGTCGCCGATGGCGCCGCTGGATAAACGCCGGCTCCGAAAACGCCGTTCAGCGTTGCCACATTGACATGGTTCAGAGTGTTGAACATCTCCGCCAGAGCCTGGAGGCGCAGCCGTTCGCTAAGCGCAAACGTTCGGCTCAGGCGGACGTTGAGGTTCAGAATGCAGAAACCTTCGCCCGCGTTTCGATTGATGAAGGCGCCGTCGATCGTCGGCCGTGCCGAAGTTCCCTGGATCGTATTACTGCCCGTCGTAATGTTGAAAGGCAGCGGCGAGTAGCCTGTGAGCGAAGTATTCAGCTGGAAGCCGTGGCTTAGCTTCTCCCATGGCGTGGTCGCATTGGCCATTGAACTGTGAACCGTGCCTTCAAAAGCCACCCGGCTGCGCTGATCGTCATCCGACCGGCTGTAATCCTGCCAGATATCGAAGTTATTAATCGGAGCGCTGAAGAAGAACTCGCTCACGTCGTCAAGCGCTTTCGAATAGGTATAGGACGCGCGGAAATAACCCCATTTCGCCGGGCGCTCCGTGAATGAAATGTGTGCGCCGTCGTAGTGGGAATCGGCGGCCGATGAGTACTGGCTGTCATTGCCATACACCGGGTTCGGCCGGCATCCGTTATTGGTGCCCACGGCGGCGCAACTCGGAACGTTCTGATTGACCGAAATAATCAGACGGAGCCCGCGCACATGCTGGTAGCCGACGCTTAGTGTCGAGTTCTTTCCCAACTGCTGCTCGATTTCGATGCTGCCCTGTTCCGAATACGCATTCTTCATATCCGGACTCATGGTCGAGAAATTAAACAGCACGCCGGCCGGAATTGTGAGACTGCCGAGGATGTTCGGGAACACCGGCGCGCCAGCCTGAGTGGGTGAAAGGCTGATGCTGAGCTGCTGCAGGTTATTAACAACGGTTGTGTTCCCCGCCGAGAGCAGCGCGTTAGCCAGAGGGCGCAGCGGAATACGGTCGTAGAACAGCCCATAACCGCCGCGCACAATGGTCCTGCGCGAAGCAAACGGCGTCCATGCGAATCCGGCGCGAGGCGAAACGTTCCCCGTCTGCGTCGCGATCGTTTTCAGAAACTCAAGGTCATACCGCAGCCCAAGATTCAAAGTCAGGCTCGGCATCACCTTGTATTCATCCTGCGCATAGAACCCAACATTTGGATTCGTCTGGTGGATCTTTGTAACGCCGAAAGTCTGCGTGAAACCCGAACTGTTATACGTGCCGCTGAGAAAATTCGCCAGCGACGAAAAAGCATAGCTGCCGCGAATCGTACGCGGGAACGTGATCGTGTCGTCGTTATAGAGGAAATCGACACCAAAGCGGATCGCATGCGCGCCCTGGCGGATTGAAACACTGTCGGTTCCCTCATAGAGTTGGTTCACGCGTGCCGTAGGCGAGCCGGAGAGCGTTCCGAACGAGGCCACACCCGAAATGCTGACCGCGGGCCCGATCGGATCCGAAGGCGGCGCCGACAAATTGCTGTTGGTGAACTGTACGCGCGTCTCGTTCACAATGCCCGGAGAAAGCGTTGCAATGTTACTTGCCGCGATGGTCTGATCCGTATCGAACAGATTCGCCGATGCGGTAGGCGCGCTCAGCCCTCCCGCGCCGCGAGAGTTGATGCTGTCCACGTGGTACAGGCTGTAACGCGCACTGAACTGATCTGTGTCGCTGAAGCGGTGATCCACCTTAGCCATCAGATTCTGGTTGTGCACTGGATTGCGGTATTGGCCGGTCGAGATGAGCGGTCCCGGATAACCGGCACTGGCGAGCCTCGCGTTGATAGCGGCTACATTCGTTGGCGAGATGGTTGCCAGGCCCGACTGATTCAGGTCGCGCCCTTCGAAATTGACGAAGTAGAACGTCTTGTCATGCACAACCGGGCCCGAAACACTGGCGCCGTACTGCGCCTGGGTTAGGGGCAGCACCGTGTTGGAAAGCGCGTTGGCAGCGTTGAAACGGCTGTTGCGGAAATAACCATAGACATCGCCATGCAGCGCATTTCCGCCGCTTTTTGTCACCAGATTCACGTAACCGCCGAGGGCGCGCCCCAGTTCGGCCTGACCGCCGGAAGTGACCACCTGCAGCTCTTCAACGGTGTCGAGCCCGATGAACGTGCCTTCGACGCCGGCGGCATCGTCGTTGGCGCTCACGCCGTCGATAATGAAGCCGTTCGAGAAGTTCCTCTGGCTTCCGATCGAAATCCCCTGTCCCGGTATGGCTGAGGTCTCCGCAAACAGCTGGTTGGCGGCGGTGTTCGTCGGCGAGACTCCAGGGACGAACAATGCGACATCGAGATAATTACGGCCGCTTAGAGGCAGATCCGCGATCTGTTGCCGCGAAATGGTGCTGGCGACTTCAGTTCGCGCCGCTTCTATAGCGCCGGCGATCTCAACCGTTGTTTTCACGGCACCCGAAAGCGTGAAGGGAAGGTCAAACGCAGCGCCCACGGTCAGTTGAACCCTGCCAACGGCTTCCGCGAACCCTTGTTTATGGACGGCAACTTCGTAAGGTCCGACATGCAGATAAGGGAAGCGGAAGCGCCCCGCGGCGTCGGTTGAAACTTCGCTGCTTTGATTGGTTTCCGTTTGCCTCGCCGATACCTTTGCGCCATCGACGACGGCACCCGCCGGATCGACAACGCGCCCGCTCAGGCTGGCGTAATTAATCGTCTCCTGCGCCCGCGCGGACGCAGCTATACACGCAAATACGAATAGAAAATTCCTCATAGACTCCTTCTCTGTTTTCAGTGGCACGCGGCGACAAGCCGCACGAGTGGCCGCTAAACAGAGAGAGGAGGACCGCGCTTGCTGTGAGCGCGAAGGCGGAGGGAAGAAAGAACGCGAAGCTGGAAAGAATTGCAGGATGCGGCCTTAGCCGCCAGTGCGAAAGTGGAATTCGTCGAGGGCGTAATGCCGGCGAAGGTCTGCATCGTGCCCGAGCCGAATCCCGGATAGAATGGGCATCGTCCGTTGCTTCGGAATGCGGGGCCGCTCGAAGCGGAATCACTGCTGGCCATCATCGAGCAATGATGGTTTCCGCCGCGCCGGCAGCACGCGGGCAGGCTGGACTCGTCGTCCGAGCCAAACAGCGGGCTCAGAAGCGATAAGCCAAACAACAGCAGAAGCAGGATTGCCGAAAAACGCCGCAAGCTTCATCCTACTCCAAAAAAAGTTGTTTCGATATACTGGGGCAACCAAATCGATTTACTGAGGAGACACTTATGACTAAACGAGCGATTGCAGTTGGCCTGTTCGGACTGTTCGGAACCGCGCTGTTTGCGGCCAACAAACCGGTAACCGTGACCCTGAAAGACGCAGCCGGAAAAGACGTGGGAACCGCGAAGCTCTCGGACGGTCCTGGCGGTAAGGGCGTGAAGATTGCAGTTAACCTGAAGGGTCTGCCTCCAGGTGAGCACGCTCTCCATTTCCACGCAACGGCGAAGTGCGAAGCCCCCGGATTCACCACCGCCGGCGGACATTTCAATCCGACCACGGCGCACCATGGCATCAATAACCCCGCGACTCCGAAACCTCACGCGGGCGATATGGCGAATTTCACGGTCGGCAAAAAAGGCACCGCGAAATTCACCGTTACCAACGATGCCGTCACCCTGGGCGACGGGCCCAATTCACTTTTCACCGGCGGCGGTACGGCGCTCATGGTCCACGCCAAGGCTGACGATCTGATGAGCGATCCCTCGGGCAACGCCGGCGACCGCATCGCCTGCGGCACCATCACGAAGTAAGCACTCTTGCGTGCCGCGTTGAGTCTCACTCGACGCCTCCTCGCAACCCGAAGACGCACCATCTGGCCGACCTTTCATGACACTTCGTGGGCCTCAGGCCCATCGCAGCACGATGGCATCCCACAAGCGCCGACTCAATAAAAATACCCTCCAGGCCCGACCTCCCAGATCGTGTCCCTGGAGCGCGGTGCGCGCTTCGGCGGACTCAGCCAGACGGCCCACTTTCTTCTATACTCTCTTCCAGGTACCGATCCCTCCTCATTTCTTTCTTCGCCGCCGCCCTCTCTGCGCAGACGAATTCCGACCTCAGGGAGCAGGTCCGCAAGACCGAACTCGCTTTCGCCAGGACCATGGCGGACCGTGACCACGCGGCATTTGTGAAGTTCCTCGATGACGAGACGGTGTTCTCGGGGGAGAAAGTCCTGCGCGGAGCCAAAGCCGTCGCCGATCGATGGAAGAGCTTCTACCAGGGCCCAAAAGCGCCCTTTTCCTGGACACCGGACGCGGTAGAAGTGCTCGATTCCGGTACCCTCGCTTTGAGCTCGGGGCCGGTCTTCGACCCCGAGGGCAAACGCATCGGCACCTTCAATTCCGTCTGGCGGCTTCAGGCCGGCGGCCAATGGAAAATCGTCTTTGACAAGGGTTGCCCCGCCTGCAACTGCGGCGCCCGGTAGGCTGTGACCTGGGAATCAAGTCGTGCTCGCCGCCCGCCGTCGGGTCAGCCGACTTCCTCCGTGCTGCCGGCCGGAGTGATAAAGCGACGGAAGACGAAGCACCCGGCCTGTTGCGTCGCGACTCAGAATCGACTACCGTGATGACACTCTGCGCCGCGGCACCGGGGAATTCGACATGCGCTTTGCCTAACTCCGCGAGGCCCGGATGCCAGCCGAGCCCACGCAGCAGTTCAGGTGTCCCGTTGCCCGGCACATACCATTGCCCGGCACATCAAACAAAGGCGCGCCCGGCCTTCCCGAGTGCCTGGTACCTCAGCATAGCGCGGCAGATGACCATGCCAGCGCCTCAGCCTGCCGGCTGGCGCTCCTGCGCAGGTTGCGGTGCGCACTTCAATTATCAGGTTAATGAGTTATTGCACGAGGAAGCCTGGTTTCTGAAACATGCACTCAACCGCGGTGAAATCAGAAATCGCAAAATTTCCGCTTGACATTAACCGCCGATCCACTACCATATGGTTGTGGATCAATTAAGTACAACATTTGCTGCTTTGTCCGATCCCACCCGGCGGGGGATGATCGAACGACTCTCACATGGTCCTGCCTCTGTGCATGGATTGACGGAATCGTTTGCAATCTCGCAGCAGATGGTTTCAAAACATGTTGCCTGCCTGGTGCGGGCGCGGATTGTACTCAAGACGAAGCGTGGACGAGAGAGTGTGTGCAGGCTTCGGCCGGAGGCGATCAAGAGAGTCAACGACTGGGCGGCTTATTATCGCCGGTTCTGGGAAGAGAGTTTCGACAAGCTGGACGTGGTTGTGAATCAAATGAAAACAACGGAGGTCGGAGATGGCAAAAGACACAGTTAAAGAGACAGAGCGGATGGTTGTCACAAGGGTTTTCGATGCCCCACGCGAATTGGTCTGGAAGGCGTGGACGGACCCGACATACGTAATGCAGTGGTGGGGCCCGAGGGGTTTTACCGCGCCTTTTTGCAGGATGGATTTTCGGGTGGGGGGGGAATTTCTATGCTGCATGAGAGCGCCGGATGGGCAGGAGTTCTGGAATGGTGGTGAATACCACGAGATTATTCTGCACGAGAAGATTGTTTACTCGCTGTACTTTACCGACGCGAAGGGAAACAAGGTCGATCCCGCGCACTATGGGATAGAACATGAGGCCATAGAGGATGCGCGCGATGTGGTTACCTTTGAGGATTTTGGAGACGGCCAGACGAAACTCACCCTGATTGGAAATGAAACCATGGAGAGCGCAAAGAATAGCGGTGAAGTAGAGGGCTGGAACCAGATACTCGATAAAGTTGCCGCAGTTGTTGCGGGGCTTAATCCGGCCCAGCCGTGAGCCATCCCCGTGTACCGAATTCAGCAGGAACGAAAGCCCCTCGCGAAGGTCTTTCGAGTCCTCAATGATGCCGACGCCAATGGTTTTCATGGCCGATTCGAGGGAGCTCCTCAATATAGGGAAGACAACAACCCGCACCAACGCGCAGGGGATGAAAAATTTGACTTGTGGCTTCACCACATCACGAAAATGGCCTGCCGCACCAGAATCGGCGAGTTCAGGGCCACCATTCGGCGTGCGGGCCAGGCCGCGAGACCCATCTCAATCAGACGAATGTCCTCCGTCCTCCAGGGTAAAACCGCTGGGGCTGGCGACGCACATTGTCGAAATCGTCCCGGTTCCATTGCTCCTTCATCACGCCGTTCTCCGAGTGCCGGGGGGACGCCCCGGGCGAATATGCGCAGCCACCTCGACCTCATACAACCAGGCGCGCGCCAGCGCCTTTGGTCCCGCATCGCGCGGCGCTTGCTCGACGAAGCGGATCGCGATCGTCCGGTGCACTCCCGCAAGGCAGGAACGCGGCGAATTGCGCCGTCTTTCACCCGGCTACCCGCGTATCTACCGCGCAAATACGCGGGTAGACAAACCATCGAATCTGTGTAATTGTCAGATTTTCGGCCGGTCATCCAGGACGGGATTGCCCGGCGAAGCTGCGGGGAGGGTACATGAAGCACACATTTGCAACTTCCGGGCTCGGCGCCGCGATCCTGTTCGCCGGCCTTTCGGCAGCCCAAACGCCAGGCAAGGTCGACTTCCGGCGCGACATTCAACCGCTGTTTCAGGAAAAATGCATCGGCTGCCACGGGCGTTCGCAGCAAAGTGCGGGGATGCGGCTCGACCAGCGCAGCTCCGCCATGGCGGTCCGCGGGAGCACAATGATCGGTCCGGGGAACGCCGTTGGCAGCGTCTTGTACCTCAAGGTAAGCGGGACCCGGTTCGGGCAGCGCATGCCTCCCGGCGGACCCCTCGATCCCTCGCAGATCGAAGCGATCAAAAACTGGATCGACCAGGGCGCCGAGTGGCCGGACGATCTTTCTGGCGATACCGCATCTCTGAAGCGGCTGATCGACCTGGGCGCGGACCCCAACGTCGCTAACGACGCGGGCGCAACCGCTCTTATGTGGGCGATCGACGATGAACAGAAAACTCGCCATAAAGGGCCGCGTACATGAGCGGCGTCGCTCCGCCCGGCCCCTTGCGTTTCGCGGCCTCCGGGTTTTCATGAAGCAGGCGCTCGAAACCCTGGCGGTCTCCGTTCCGGAGCGACTCCATGAGCCGAGCTGCGGCGGGGTCCGGAGGCGCGGGAGCTTTCTTTCTGCCGGAAGGACTCGATCACCCGGATAGCAATCTCGGGAGACATCGCCGCGCTACCTTCGGTCACCTCCCGTACCGCGTCGACAATGCGCTGCGGCGTCGCGGTTTTCAGCAGGTAGCCGCAGGCGCCTGCGCAAATGGCTTCGAAAACCCGCGCATCGTCCCGGAATACGGTGAGCATTATGGGAGAGATGGCGGGATGGCGCCGGCGGAGCAGTCGGACGCCCTCGATTCCGTCGAGCCCGGGCAGACCGACGTCGATCAGAATCACAGCCGGAGGGTCGAAGCCGATGCCCTCAAGCGCGGCTTCCACCGAGTCGTAGATATGACGGCATTCGAAACCGGCGACGCCGCTCAGCAGGAACGAAAGCCCCTCGCGAAGCTCCTTCTGGTCCTCTATGATGCCAACGCCGATGGTTTCCATGACCGATTCTGGGGAACTCCTCAATATAGTCGGAATCCGTCATTAAAACGAGCCGCATAAACGCGCAGGTAAAGGACACGCGGCGATAGCCGCGTTCTTTTGAACCCCAACCCCGAACCCGGGTGCTTAAACGTTTGGGGGGGCGGGCCGTTTGACGTAAAAGACACTACCGCTTGCTGCCGCGCGTGGTTCAGCAGGTGCCCTGAAATAAACAATCGCATTCCGAGCCGCGCCCGTAATTCTACTGTGTCATAAAAAGCAAAAAGGTGTTAAAATGTTTCCGTGGCTGGAAAATCTCCGGCGCCAGCACCACAAGAGAAACGCTTCGCGGCATATACGGACTGGCTGGCGCAAGCCGTGGGGCATGCTGATCGCGAAACCCCTCTGCGAAATTACTGTACCGGCCTGTTGCTGGACGGCGAACGAAAGAGCGTCGAGTCCATGGCAGCGCGCCTGGCTCCCGATCATGTGCAAAGCATGCACGAGTCTCTGCATCACTTCGTCGCGGAGTCCCCCTGGAGCGATGCCGACCTGTTGCGACAAGTGCGGAATTATGTCCTGCCGGCGATGCAGAAGATCGGGCCATTGACGGCATGGGTGGTGGATGAGACCAGTTTTGTCAAGAAGGGCACTCATTCGGTTGGAGTGGCACGACAATATTGCGGTCGACTGGGAAAAAAGGAGAACTGCCAGGTGGCGGTGAGTCTGTCGGTGGCCACCGCAAGCGGGAGTCTGCCGATCGACTGGCGATTGTATCTGACCGAAGAATGGGCGAAGGACGCCGGGCGCCGCACCGAGACTCATGTTCCCGAGGAGGTGCAGTTTCGGACCAAGCCGCAGATTGCGCTGGCGCAGATTCAACAAGCGGTGGAGGACAAGGTGCCGGCCGGGGTGGTGCTGGCGGATGAAGTGTACGGATCCAATCGCGAGTTCCGGGAGGGCGTGGCGGACTTGAAGCTGGATTATTCTCTGGCAGTAAAATCCACGACAACGGTATGGGCGCTGGAACATCAGCCTTTGCCCCCCAATCCCTGGACCGGGAAGGGACGGCAGGCCAAACGCATGCGCCGGGACCAAACGCACCAACCGATTTCGGTGGAGCAACTGGCACGGAGTTTACCGGAGAGTGCCTGGCGTGAAGTGTCCTGGCGCGAAGGCAGCAAAGAAACGTTGCGTTCCCGTTTTAGCGCCTTACGGGTTCGACCCGCATACGGAGACGATCGCAAAGCAGGCTTACAACCGGAACAGTGGTTACTGATCGAGTGGCCCGGCGCAGCCGACGAGCCGAGCGGATACTGGTTGGCGAGTTTGCCCGTGAAGACCTCGCTCAAAAGTTTGGTGGGGATCGGTAAGCATCGTTGGGTGATTGAGCGCGACTATGAAGAACTCAAATCCGAACTCGGGCTGGCACACTATGAAGGCCGTAGTTGGCGGGGATTTCATCACCACGCAACTCTATGCACCGCGGCGTACGGCTTCCTGATAGCGGAAAGGAGCCGTTTTTCCCCCTCAGCCCGCGTCGGCCATGCTGGGTTACGCGCCCCCGGAATACCTCCCCACTTCCGGCCGCGGGGAGCGAAGGGTTCGCGCCCAGCGGCATAACCCCCAGTCCATCGCGACTCTGCGCATCCAGATCGCCCGATCCCTTGTGCAGCACCTTCCCTGCTGCCCGGTATGCTGCCGCTTGCGCGTGCAATTTATGACACAGTAAAAGTAAGGAAGCGGTACACAAGTCTTCGGAATGACCGCTTTGCGCTGGGACCCCCAAAACGGTTAAGCCTCTTCAACCCCGCCTTGTGAGCTACAATGTAGCCCAGAGGACATTCACGCCGTGACCCAAAGTTCCGTCGTACGAGCCCGCATCGATGAACGCACCAAAAGGGAGGCCGCGGCTGCGCTCAGGAAAATCGGCCTCACTGTGTCTGATGCATTTCGCCTTCTTCTGGTACGGGTTGCCGCGGAGAAAGCCCTGCCATTCGAGCCGCTTAATCCCAATGCCGAAACCGTCGCGGCAATGAAAGACGCGCGCCGGGGCGAACTGGTCAAGGCAGGCACGCCGGACAAACTGCTGCGAAGCCTGCATGAGGGACGTTCTGATGGGCGTCGTTAACCTGCTCGCCGCCGATGCGCCGCGCCTCGCCGTCGGTAATAATATACTTGCGTTTCCAAAACCGGCTACGATGGTTTCGGCGTGACAGGCGGCTGCTCTATTTTTAGTTTGCTATTGTTCTGATCTTAATCAGGGAGCGATTCTGGTCCGGTATGAGCCTGAAGACGCCAACGCTCGTCTGTTGGATACTTCCGAGGTGGTAGTTCCGCGACCATGAACACCAGGAATACTGAAATAGATGGTCTGAAGGTGCCCAGCATAAAAAGACATCTGGTAGTCAATACATGTGATGATAATGAAAATTCTATCGACGCCGATTGGCAAAGTGCTCACATCCAAGGTGACTCTTGGGTCGGGAATGAGTAATTGATTAGCGCGTTTTGTGGCAACTTTGGTAGCTGGGATGTCAGGCAGGTGCTGGAGGGCTTAGTAGTTTTATCAAGGCGGCGACGAGTCCGGCGGGATTTGTCTTTCGGATAGTTTGGAGCACGCTGGTAAAAGATTCGAAGGCCCGTGCTCCGCGTTCGTTTCGGGAACAATGCGAGACCTTGCGTGCGACAACCGCGGGGCGCAGATCCCGTTCCGCCCGGTTGTTGGTCGGC
>Ga0302319_10018603_pt1 | contig 12666 bp, 11 predicted proteins | sample Bog_T0_2_FD_203319 | JGI IMG/M metagenome (GOLD analysis project Ga0302319, IMG submission 203319) | Peat permafrost microbial communities from Stordalen Mire near Abisko, Sweden - Bog_T0_2 | ecosystem: Environmental > Terrestrial > Soil > Wetlands > Peat | place: Sweden: Abisko, Stordalen Mire...
GCTGCCGCCTGGAACTTCAAGAAGTGGCTCAACCTTGCCGTCTCTTTTTGGCTCAACTTCCTGCGCCTACTCCTCCAGCCATCCGCATCCCCCGCCCTACACCTCACCCCTTTTTAAGGAACGACTAGTTTATTGCGTCATGGCCACGGTAAAAAAAAGGCTACATTCCAGGCTGAATGACAGAGCATCGGCCAGAGCAGACTCCCTGATCTGGTGCGAACGACCGTTACCATGGACGCGAAAATAAAAATGTCGGCAAAGTTCAGCAGGTTAAAGCCAAGGTGGCCCTGCTCAAAGGAGATGGCATGCATGAGCCCAAAGACCAGGGCGAGAATGAATGCCGCGCGCCCGTAGCGCAATCGGCAACTCACCGGAGACTGCCCATGTCCGCGCTCCAGCAGCGCGAGAGCGATTCCGCGAAAGGAAAGCTCTTCGTCGAGTGTGGGCATGAGGAGCTGGAAAAATAATGTGTCACTCGACAATGTCATGGGCGATGCCCGAAAACGTGAGGAAAGGCCTTCTCCAACACAGACGAAAAAGCAGAGCAGTGACAACGGAATTGAGCCGGGCGATTGCCGCCAGCGCAGCCCCGCGTTCTGCCGCAGCCACGGTGACCACGCCAGCAGCGCGCACGAAAACGCGATGGCGAGAATTTTACCCGACCAGTTCCAATGCGTTCCGGGAAGGCAAAGAACCGGCAGAAAATTGTGAAGACTGAGCAGGAGGAAGTTCACGGCCAAAAATAAGCCGGCAAGTCGCCTGCATGCCTGCGGTCCAGGGAACTCCGGCGAATTCTTGGGTGGTTGGGTCATGGTTGATGGTATCGCATTGTGGCCGCAGTAGCGTCCGCATTTCTTTGCCAGCTTCCGCATTGCCATCGATTCAGAACAAACCAACCCGTCCATACTCCAAAAACAAGACACAGAAACCATGCGCGCAAATTGACGCTCCACATGACGATCTCTCCGACCGGATGACGCGGTGCCCCCAGCCGGACCGTTGATCCGTAGGCGATAAATGCATCCCAGTTGGAGTTCGCAAAACCCGTCATCGAATCGGACATCAAATAGCGGCTGGAGGCCGCTCCAGAACCATAGCCTTGAATAACCAAGCTGCCGTTTGCCACATAGAGGCCCGTCCCCGGTTCAAAGGGGATGTCGGCGATCAGCCTGTTGAAGCCCCAGTAGCTCGAAACGCTGATCGCCAGCATCAGGACACACAGCACCAGGGAAATCACAGCCAGAATATTGAGAAGATAACGTCTCATTTTGATTTGCACATTATCACTCGTGAGCATAACGAACATGCTGGTCGGCATCAGTTTCACAATTGGTTGAGTTCATGCGCTTTGAGTGAACCTCTTTCATTTTCCGATTGTTAGCGGTCTCACGTCCGGTGCTGCTACCCAACGGTAGGTGTCACTGATATTGATTGGTTGAATGCTGTATGGAACACCGGGAGCCAACTTCGCATTATCTTCCGGTGGAACCTTTGCCCCAAATGCTTGGAAACTGCCGTTGCCAGCACTGAAACGCTCACCGCATAGTTGCGCCCTGATTTCGGGAATGTGCGCCCATCGCCTTTTTTGAGTGAATAATATTTCCGTCTTCGCCTGGTCTCGCTTTCCCGTTTGGAGAACAGCGATAAAATCAACGGTTCAGCAGATAAAGTGAGAGGTTCCCTGCGAATCATAGATTCATGCCGGTTTAATTTGCTGGGTCGAATGATGGGGTGACTGTCAACTTGATGGCGTCACTTTGAATTTGAGCCTGCTTGCCCAAGGCGACTGTAATTTCAGGCGCACCGACGAACTTACCAGCCTTCAGGACGGATTTGATATGCACGCTGCCATCAGCAAGCAGCGTTGGGGTGAGGGCCAATTCGATGTCGTTGGTTTTGATGCTTGCCTGCTTGCCGCTTTCAACAATAAAGCGGGGAGAGGCCAGAACCTGGGATTTGCCATTAGCCTGTTTTTCGGAGATGACTGTTGCAATGTTCAGCAGTGGAGCGGCATGGGCCGTGGTAACGATGGCTAAACCAGTGAGGAGTTGGAGTATGGTGGTTTTCATATGTTTTTGTTTTTTACTTTGCTTTGGAAGTTTTCGGTTGTTGCTAGTCCGCTGTGCCAGCTCGGCTCAATCTTGCATCCTCGATTTGCTTATTTATGGGGTTGGAGGGCTTGATTAATCGGTTGTGACGAGTCCACTGTGCCGACCTGCAACAGCTTGTAGCGGATTTTCACGCCGGGCGGATTATCGCTTAACCCGCCAATTTGCAGCACACCCTTTGTGCCGTCGCGCGTTTCAAAGACAAAGACACTTTTTCCGCGAAGAATCGGCTCAACCTTTTTCAAATCAATCCCGGCCGCTTTCAAGGCCTGGTTGTTTTCAAAATCGGATCTGATTCGGTCCGCCAGCGGAAACGATTGATTGAATTCTTCCACCGTGATTTTATCCAGGTCGATCGGCGGCGCGTCCGGTGCGCCCGGTTCGATCGAGAGCCAGGCGCGCATGTCCAGCGTGTTGATATTATCTGGCGCCTGCGCGTCATCACTCGCGTACAAATCGACGCCCGATTCCCGCAGCGTATCGGCTCCTTCAGGGCTGAAGACAAAATCCCGCCCTCGCGAGGGAGTCATGAAATTCCCGGAAGCCAGATTAAGCGCCCGATGCGACGGGTCGCTCTCTTCGATGGTACGCTCAATCATTGGGCCGAAGGTCGAAGACGGAATTGCGAGGGGCGGGGGCGAACTATATGATTTTTGCGAATCCGGGTTGGCGGCGTCAGGCTTGCTAAAACGGATGGCTCCAACCCGGCGGCGTCCGCCATCGACTGGGCCCAAATCGAAAACAGCCAAAGCTCCAAGCTCGGCTGTCCCAGCCAGCGTGACCTGTTGCGTATTCGTACTATCGGGAGTCTTGCTCTCCGAAGCGCTCACCTTCAAGCTGAAGTGGACATTTGAGCCAGTCCATTCGGGTTTGATCGTCACAGCCGTGGAAGGTGTTGCCAACCCGCTGCCCGGAGCCGCCGGTGGGTCGGGGCTGGTCTCGATTGTCGCTTCGATTCCGCTGCGCGTGAAAACCGTGGGAGCGGAAAAGAGTTTTGCTCCTGGCACGCGTCGAACCAGTTCATCGCGCTCCATTGATTCGGCAGTTGGCTTGAAATCGGCTGGGACTTCGGCGAGCCACACCTCTGCCTTCAAAGCCATCGTTGATTGTTGAGCCGCCAGCTTGTAGCGAATCTTCACGCCGCCCCCTTCCTTGATCAGCCCGGTGATCTGAAGGACGCCCATGCTGCCTTCGCGGGTCTTGAAGCCGTAGGTGGCGGGCAGGTTCTTGGCACCGTCCATCTTGACCTCAGGCAAGGACGTTTGCCGGTCCAACTGGCTTTGCAGCGTGCCTGGCGTGATTTGTTCCCACTGCTCAGCTTCCAGAGGAATGACGGTGGTGCCGAAACCTGTAAGCGAATCAGCCTTTGCATGCGCATCAACGCCGTGTTGTTCCATCCAGGTCACGACTCGGCTAATGCCTTCGTCTATATCACCATTATCATTCGTCACCTCGTTCGGAAGTTCGAAAACGTTTCCATCTTTAAAAGCAATGACGCTGTCATTTGGAACCTCCCGCTCGATCACCGGGCCAAAGACAAGATTTTGGGCGGGGTCAATCGCGCCGGAGACGGGATAGGTGTTCTCGCTCGCGAGAATCGAGGCCATCAACGCAAGCGAGAGAAGACTGGCCAAGGCAAGGGCGTTGATGCTCGTGGTGACGATGAACAATGCTTTCCGGCGGTTACGTCGCCACACCGGCAGCAGCCATTCCGCGAGGGCGATGCCGAGGAAGAAAACGAGGATGAGCGTCGGTACGCCCGGCCCGAATACCTGGAAAACAAATTTTAGAAACGGTGCCGCGTCGGTGATTTGTCCGCTATCTTTATCGAGGAACAACTGGCGCAGTTTCGGAACGAGGAAAACAAAGCAAAGTCCCCAGCTTAAGCCCAACGGCAGAATTTTGAGAAGTGCGCCACCGTATATGGGCCAGGGCTTATCGCTGTCAGTGAAGCCCGTCGGAACAGATTGCAGAGTTTTTTGGCTGTCCGGTGCCGCATTTACCTTGTGCCAGATGGCGCTCAGGACGAAAAAGGCCAGCAAGGCTGTTGCCGAGAGTACGACAAAGATAATCGCCGCACTCCTGAAGAAATAAACATTTGCCGCGTTACCCCCCGACACGGCCTTATCTATTGAGCCGCTGATTTCATAAGCAACCACGAGATAATAGGCCGAGCCGTCGTTGTGCTGGAAGGGAATCAAAAAGGCCAGCGCACCGGGTTGGGGCGCGGTTCCGTCATAGAGAATCGTTGACTGGACCAGGCCCGGATTGTTGTTCGCCAGATATTCAACCTGGGCTTCAATGCGCGCCTGCAAAATTCCATTATCGGCATCAGCTTTCAAGAAACCGTTCACGTTGCCGCTGGCGGAAAATTCGCGGTCGGCGAAGCCAAAGCCTTTCGTGGAACCGATGCCGGGAGAGTTTTCGTCCGGCCACGGGGGGATGAATTCTGTTTGATCCACCAGCAAACCGGGCTTGGCCGCCATGCCGCCTACCAAGGAGTTGAGAATTTCCGGGCTGACTACTGCCAGTTGTGAATCGGTCTTGAGATAAATCCCATGGGAGGAAACGGTGGACACCTGGCTTTGAAAAACCGAGGGCCGGACGTTTTGCCTTTGGGCAACGGGAATGAGGTTGTCCACAAAAGCGGCATCGTCCACAAACACACGATAGTGAAATTGCGCGCTGGCGGGCGTAGCACCTTGAAGGTGGACCGTGAGCGCCTGGACAAAAATGCAGATGGCAAAGTTGATACCGCCGACGAAAATGGCTGCTTTTCCGAGCGCGGTTTTGCTGGTCACGATGCCGAGGGAAATTCCAAGCAGCGCCGCCAACGGAATGGCCCCGTCAAGCACTGGGTAAGAGTTCGGCATGATGCAGAAAGCGACCACACCCAGCAACCCGCTCAAGCCAGCCAGGCAGAAAGCACAGACTGCCAGGGCGGAAATACGGGGAGAATTTCGCGCTGGCTCGGCGGGTGGCGTCGGCGAGCCATTCACTGGCTGGTTCACCGCGCGCCAGACGCGGCGGACAATGAAGACATCCGCGATCAACGACAAAATAATCGTTGAAAGAAGAAGAGTGGCCACATACCGGTTAGGAAATTCCGCATCGCCATGAACGGCAACCGCGACCAGATAACAAACGACAAAAATCGCCGCATCCATCGCCAAGAGCGGTAATAAGATCGCCTCCACGAAGGCCAGAGGCAGTCCGTAAATTGTCCCTGTGGAATTGCGAATTTGTACGACGGAGACGCATCCCAGGACACACATTGCCAAGAGAGCAGTCACGGAAATAACCATCCCCGTGAGGGGAGTAACAGTTATCCAACCACCTGGGTCAGGCATTCCAAAGAGCATGACCGCGAAAAGAGCTAAGAGCAGCGGCCCGACCACGCCAACGATGGCCGTGCGGGAGAAGCGCGGTGGAAATTCGGCTCCTGCTGCGGGTTCATGTTTTCCCCATTTGAAGGAAGAGAACCAAAAATGGGAAGGCCGTATACCTTGTTGTTTCGCCCATTCCGTCGAACATAAAACTGAGCAATACTTCCACAGTGTGAGAAGGATGATCGGAGGCCAAAGGGTGCCGAGTAAATCCCTGAGTAGATTGGTCATCCCATTTGCGGGATCGCAGCAGACGGTCAATAAAGCCAAAAGGAACGCGGGAGCGAAGAAGAGCAGCAGGAGTCTGGTTTTATTTTTTTCGATCTTCACTTTTTCTATCGGCGTCAGGTGAGAAAGAATTTCATTTCCCAATGCCGGACCTGACATCGACCGGGCCGCTGCTGCTGAATCAGTCTTCGGCGGCGGAGTCTGAGTAATCGTCTCCACCTGCGTCTTCATCACGCAGGCCTGCTGGTAACGGAGTTCGGGTTTCTTCTCCAACGCTCGCAGCACGACTTCGTCGAGGCGAACATCGATCTGCACCTTCCGTGACGGCGGCTCGAATTTTCCCGCTGGCAGTTCGCCCGTGAGCATCTGGTAAAACACCACGCCCAACGCGTAGATGTCCGCGCGGTTATCGACGTCGAGCGGATGGGAAAGCTGCTCGGGCGCCATGTATTGCGGTGTCCCGATAACCTTGCCCGCTTCAGTCTGCCCCAATTCCGGCGCGGCACCGCCCCCTGTCGTTTCGGACACTTCCCGCGCCACGATCTTCGCCACGCCAAAGTCGGCGATTTTCACCTGGCCAGCCTTATTGAGCAGGATGTTCTCCGGCTTGATGTCGCGATGAATAATGCCCCGGTCGTGCGCGAACTGGAGCGCATCGCAAATCTGCGGCACAATCGCCAGCGCTTCCTTGGGCGAGAGATGGCCGCTGTCGAGCAACTGGCGCAGGTTCACACCGTCCACAAATTCCATGAAGAAGTAAAACAAACCATCGACCTGCCCCGAATCATAGAGGGTAACAATGTTGGGATGATGCAACTGGGCGAGCGCCTTGGCCTCGCGCTCAAAGCGTTCGGCAAACGAGGGGTCCTGGTCCACGCTGGGCGGCAGGATTTTCAAGGCGACCAGCCGTTCCAGCCGTTTCTGCCGCGCTTTGTAGACTGCACCCATGCCGCCTCGACCGAGCAACTCAATCACCTCCAGGTCGGGAAAATAGCGGGCCAATTCCTCCGGCGTGGGCGGAACAAAGGCAGGCGATTTTCCCGGCACCTCAAATCCGGTATCAATGGTGCCGAATCCAGCCTGTAAAAGACAATCCGGGCAAAGTCCCATGAGGGCATTGTCGGCGAGTGGCTTTCCGCAAGTCGGGCATTTTTTTTCAGCAGGCATTGGTCTCTCCACTACCTATCAGAGGAATCGCCCTTGGAATGTTACAGGTAAAGGCAAGAAAATGAAGGTCATCTTCTAAGTGGAAAGAATCCGGCACAGGCAGTTCATTTCCTCCACCACTTCCGACTCATCGGCCACCGTCTGGGCAATCTCCTCCCGCAACGCCCGGCGATAGCGCTGCCGGAGGCGATGCACCGTCACGCGGAGCGCCTCTTCCTTCAGGCCAAGCCGCGAAGCGAGCTCCGCGTAGGGAATCGTATTTTTGTCTCCCGTAATGGCGAACCGTAGCTCCATAAATAACGCGCCCTGTCCCGAAGCTTCATATTCGCTGCGAAGGTGCTTCACCACATTTTCCAGCAGCGTCACGGCCCATCTGCGCTCGAATAGGGATTCCGGCGTCAGCTTGTCCGCTGGCTCGCTTCGGTAGCGATTCTCAGCCATTTCGGCATCGAGGGAAATCGTCCGCTGGGCGGCGCGTTTTTGTGCGGAAGTGCGGTCCCATTCGTCTGAGATGAAGTGGTTCATTGCAGCAAGCATAAATGCCCGAAATTTGCCTCGTTCCCGTCCCACCTCCGCCAGTGAGTTAAGCTTCAGGATGCGCGCGAAAAAACCCTGCGTCAGGTCCTCCGCGTCATGCGGACTGTAACCGCGCCGTCGGGCATAGGCATAAAGTGGGTACCAATAGGCCTGGCATAAGTCCTCCAAAGCGGCGCGGGCACGGGTCGTGTCCGCGCGCGCGGCCCGAAGGACCATGGTCCACCTTGTCGTTACAAAAATATCCCGCTTGATTTCAGTCATTACCGGTTGCCTTCACCCCTTATAGAGGAAATCAAAGCAAAAGGTTACCTATCTTGATCGAAAACGGAAAAACCGAGCATCAGTCAATGATCGGAAGAATCGTCAGCGGTCTGCTTCTGGCCTTGCTGGATTTGATTTTGCGCAGGCGTAAAGTTTGCGGCTGGCCGGGAATTAACCAGGAATCTCCTTTGCAATTCTGGAGGAAGGAAAATAAACAAGATATCGGTAATGCCGGAGGAATGCGAGATGACGATCCGGTCAGGACTAACTTTAAGCAGACGGCAATCTTGATAGGTTTTCCCGTCCAGGGTGTTAATCGTCCCCAAGCTATTGGACGGATGAGGTGTGGCCGCCATTGCCGGGGCAATCGGTGCCTCCCCTGTGCTTTCGTCGGACGCTTGAACCATGGGCTTGGTCTCCGCGTCTTTTGCGGCTTGAATCTGCTTTTCTAAACTAGGGCGTGTCTTCAAAATACAAAAAGATTGAACGGCGAGAGGAGAAGTGGCGTCAGAGAATTCAACTATTGATCTCTGCATAACAGACTGACTTACGAGGAGGAGGTAAGAAAGAATGTTTGGTTGGACTGGAATACTGGAGTATTATTCGTTAAAGCGCATGAAGTTCACAGTACAGCTCTTGATTGCGTTGAACATTCTGGCGATTGCCGCTCTTACAATAATCGCCCCTGGATTGCCGGAGGCATTGGCACTGCTTGTTCTGACGGTAGTTTTCATCGTGGCCGCTCGACGACAGGGCCTCAAGCGTGCCGTCATCCTCTTTCTAAAAGAGATGTGGTAATCCGGTCACCGGTTTAACAGCGCCCTTTTCCGCCATCACCACAGTTCGGCTTGATGCCAAAAGGCGCAAATGAGCCGACTGCGTTTACGCCGGATGCGGCGCAGGGCATGAGCGGCCCAGCCGGAGAGTTGCCAGAGATCGCGGGCGCAAAGGTTAGGCAACTCGTGCTGTTTCCAGTAGCCCCACAGGTACTCTACGGGGTTGAGTTCTGGGGCATAAGCTGGGAGGCGTTCCACCCAGATTTTGCCATGAAGACTTTTTAAACGGCATGACCCGTATCAAGGAATGGGCTGCGCGGGGCAAATCCAAGCAAAGGGCTTTGCGCCATGATCTCGTCACCCTGTCCCTCTGCCCTGAAATGCTGCCCTGCAAGCATCCCTCGGCGGCGTGGTGCGCTAGGGAACATGGCGTATCCCGCCAGTGGGCCTCTCGCCTCCAGCAAGAATTTGCCCGCGAATTTGGCGACCATATCCAATTTCGCGGGCAGCGCTTTCTAAATCGGGCGAAGGCCTGAAAGGCGACGGGGTCGGATGCGGCGGGGAGCACGCGCGCCGCAGCCCGACCCGGTCGCAGGCGCATAGCCTCGCCCAACCCGCCGCGGTGCCGCAGGCACGGCGGCGCTATTTTGCGACATTCATACCTGGCAATCATCGCCAGCAGGGCGAGCCAAGCATATTATCAATACTGAGTTCCGGCAGCTTCCTGGGCGGTATGACGACGCGCGGGGGTCGAAGATAGGTATTGCTCATACTGGTCCGTGATAGTCGCATGGACAGCGGAGGGTTTGCCCTGCTGGATGAGGGCGAATTGCGCGTTCAGAAAATCTTTAAGCTTCGCACGGTACGCCCGTTTTTCGGCCTCCGTCCGGGGCGATTGAGTCAAACCACGCCCCCAAGTGCCGAGCCAAAAGGCTATACTGTCGGTGAGATAGACGGGATCACCTGAAACATTATGCGTGGTGGGATCGATGGTGTAGTCATCGAGTGCTTTGATGAGAAAATCGAGACATTCCTTTCGTCCGTTCACAAAATAAAGCTGATAGATCCAGTTCATTTGCAAATCATTTCCCTCATGAATATGGACGTTAATCTGTGGGAACAGGGCGGCGGCTAGTTGCTGGGCGCGAGGTGAGGGTGAGGCCAGAAGAGTCGGCGCGGCTTCAATATACCGATCAACGACATCCGGGCCGCTAAGGAGCGGTTCAAGAGTTTCGAATCCTTCCTCGCGGGCGACATCGCCGTCGCGCACCAAAATCAGCGACGCCCAGAGACGGACTCCGGGGTTGGGAGAACTTATCCATTGGCGTGCATAGGTGACCATGGGCGCGTGCGAACTGTAAAAGAGATGGACGAAATCGCCGAGTTGGGAAGCTTGAAACTGGGCGTTGCCCTCCTCCTTCGGCCAAGTGGCAATTCGATCCGCCAGCACGTTGAGGACTTCCACATGATGGATTTTGAGGGCATGAATTGCGGCTTCCTTGAGATCATTCCATTTGTTGCTGGTACGGAGGGTCTGCGCAATCAGCTTATCTGGCGTATCGTCGTGATGAGCGGCGACCCAGGCCTGAAGATCGGAAATAATGTTATGGCGTGTTTGCAAAATAGAAATGAACAGTGGCGACGCGACCTGGCCTAAAGGTGATCCCTCAAGAGAGCATCTAGCAACGCCGATTTCCATGAATTCACTCTTCTCATACTATGCGAAGGAATTCGCAGAAGAGTCTTGACGTGTCTCGATTGCTATGCGAATTTTTACGCATGCCGAGACGATCAGATGAACTAAGCAGGCGCGAACGCCAAATCATGGATATTATTCATGCGCAAGGCCAAGCCACCGCCGCCGAAGTGGAATCGGCGCTCGACGATGCGCCAAGTTATTCCACGGTGCGGAAATTGCTGAGCATTCTTGAGCGTAAGGGCTTTCTGAAGCATCGGGAGGATGGCCCCCGCTATGTTTTCCTGCCCACAGAACCTCATCAAAAGGCGAGCCAACATGCGATCCGGCGGGTGCTGAATACTTTTTTTGCAGGCTCGCTGGCCAATGCAGTCGCGGCGTTGGTGGATTCGTCAGACACAAAACTTTCGCCGGAAGAACTCAAACGCATTGAGGCGCTGGTCCGCGCCGCCAAGGCAAAATCATCCTAAAACTATGAACAACGATCTCATCGTGCCTTTTGCAGTTGATCTCTGGCTGAAAAGCTCGGCCATCTGCGCTTTCACCTGGGTCACTCTCCAAGTGTGGAGACACGCCTCGGCAGCGCAACGCGGCTACATTTGGTGCGTGGCACTTGCGTTGATTGCGGTGCTGCCGTTCATGAGGCTGATTGCGCCGCATTGGGCTCTATCATTCTCAAAACCAACCGCCCCCATGGAAACGAACCAAACCGTGGTACAAGGCGAACCAAACGTGATGGTACCTGACGAGATCGTGAGTGCCTCGCCGGTTCGAGCCTCGCCGATACTCGATTGGGCGACGCTGGGTTTGGTTATCTGGCTTGCGGGGATTTTCCTGCTGGTATCTTATCGATTGGCGGGGACTTTTCTCCTTTATCGCTGTCGTCGCTTGAGTTCCCCGCTTGAGGATGATGCGAGCGAAAAAAGGGCGGCGTACATTAGAGCAGAATTCGGCATCACACGTTGGATTGATATTCGCATTTCCCATAGCTGTAAGGTGCCGGTGACCTGGGGAACATGGCGGCCGGTTGTGATGCTGCCCGCCGAGACGATGGATTGGCCACAGGAATGGCTGGAGTCAGCCCTCCGTCACGAGATGGGGCACGTGAAAAACAATGATCATCTGAAGCGCTGGATCGCATTTTTGACTTGTGCCTTTTACTGGCCAAATCCGCTGGTATGGGCCTCGGCGAAACAACTGCAACTTGCGCAGGAAGAGGCGAGCGACAACTTTGTCCTGCGGGGCGGGGTCTCATCGCAGGAGTATGCGACTCAACTGATCCAAGTGATCCGATTGACCGCAGGACGGGGTGTTCTTTCTCTTCCGGCGGTGGCGATGGCGCGTCCTTCAACGATAGAAGGCCGACTTTCGGCGCTACTAGACGAGACGCGCAATCGGGGAAGCGCAGATCGGCGGCTGATGCTGGTTGGAACCTTACTAGCCATGGCATTGGGCCTGGCCTTAGGAGCGGTTCAACTGCGGGCAGCAGAGGCCTCCTCCCAAGAGGCAGATGTCACTCGAACGGCGGCAGTACAGGCCAGCCCGATCAATAATCCCGAAGATTCGAGTCTTAACCAGAAACTTAATAGTATCATTATATCTTTCGAATTTAGCAACGTCACCCTCAAGGAAGCCGCCGTCTTTCTGGGCGCCAAAAGCAGGGAGATTGATCCCGACAAGAAAGGCATTAACTTCGTCGTCGATCCCGACGCTAGCGCATCCGCAAAGCCCATCACCCTGAGTCTCAATAACGTTTCTCTGGGCGAAGCGCTTCGCTATGTTTGCCAGCTTGCTGGCGTCAAATTCAAGGTAGATGACTATTATATTGTCATCGGTACTCCTAAGTTTATCGATACTGTTACTTCAATTGCTCAGCCCGACAATAAATCAGGGCAAGCCACAGTCAATAAACTGAAGTCGATCAGCATTCCGCAAGTCGATGTTGTCCAGGCGGACGTAGCTGATGTCCTCCGGTTCCTCACTGCCAAGAGCAGAGAACTCGATCCCGATAAAAAAGGAATCAACTTTGTTTTGGGCAACATCACTTCCCAAGACAAAAACATTCATCGTCAAGTTACCTTCCGGATGGAGAATCTACCGCTAATCGAGGTTCTCGCCCCGATTTGCGGCCAGACCAATCTCCAGTATTCCATTGAGGACAACGTGGTTTATTTTAAACCCAAGCCTTAAGTGGATCGGTAATGACTTAGGACATACAATCCGACAAGAGGAACAAATAAGAGAGCGGTGTAGAGGAACCACGTATTCCTCTTATACCCGATATTTATTAGCCGTAGCGCCGTCAGCACTCCCCAAAATGCTAAAGCAAAGATATTTGCTATATCGAGTGCTATCCAGGGCTCGCATCCAAGATAAATCACTATGGCGTGTTTTCAAAATGATTTAAGCCAGTCGAAGACGGCGGCTACGAGGATAAAGTTGAGGAAGGTGAGGGCGAGTTTTTCATAGCGGGTGGAAATGCGCTTATAGACTTTGATGCGTTGGAA
>Ga0302319_10018605_pt1 | contig 12666 bp, 10 predicted proteins | sample Bog_T0_2_FD_203319 | JGI IMG/M metagenome (GOLD analysis project Ga0302319, IMG submission 203319) | Peat permafrost microbial communities from Stordalen Mire near Abisko, Sweden - Bog_T0_2 | ecosystem: Environmental > Terrestrial > Soil > Wetlands > Peat | place: Sweden: Abisko, Stordalen Mire...
AGGCGAGGTATATTAACAATATGGCGGTAACGGCAGAGCGGGATCACTATCTTTTCGGTGCATTGGAGAGCAGTGCGAGGAATCGCACGAAGCTCAAGGAAGTGAGCTACGGCTACGAGCAGCCCGAGGGTGTGTTTCTGACCACGCTGGATTTTGCGGTGAACTGGGTGCGCAAGAGTTCAGTGTGGCCGATGACCTTTGGCCTGGCTTGCTGCGCCATCGAAATGATGTCGATGGGCGCGTCGCGCTTCGATATCGCAAGGTTTGGCGCCGAGGTGTTTCGGCCCTCGCCACGGCAGTCCGACTTGATGGTGGTTGCGGGACGAGTTTCGCAGAAGATGGCCCCCGTAATTCGGCGCCTTTACGATCAGATGCCGGAGCCAAAGTGGGTCATCTCGATGGGCGCTTGCGCGACCTCCGGCGGAGTTTTCAACAACTATGCGCTCTTGCAGGGAGTGAATCAGGTGATTCCCGTGGACGTGTATGTGCCTGGATGCCCGCCACGTCCTGAGCAACTCTTGTACGCGATTACGCTTCTACAAGAGAAGATACAACGCGAGCCTCGCAGCTTGTTGAAGACGTTGAATGCCGGGTAATCGGGGCGAGAGGCCGGTAATCACATCTGAGTTACTGAAGTAATCGGCGTTCATGAAAAAGAAACGCTGAAGGGTATCAGGAAGGCAACTCATTGAAAAAATGTACTCTGTAAGAATCGTCCTATGGTAACTTTAAAATTGCTGTAGGGACATTTTTGAGGTCCGTGTATTGTTCGGACCCGAGTCAGCCCGAGCGGGAATCTGTGCTCGAGGCATCCCTAACTATCAGTTGATCCAGTTAAATTGCGGAGGAAAAACGCATGTGCGGTCGTGTTTCGAAGTTTATGAGCCGGGCTCTTGTCCTGGCATTTGTGGCACTGGTACCCGTTGCCTTAGCTGCTCAGGATGCAGCGAAGCCGGCAACGAAGGCTCCAGCAAGTGATTCGCCGTCCAGGTGGGACATTTTTGGCGGCTACAGTTACATTGCGCCTCATGGAACCATACAGACGCCGGTGAGTCCGGGTGTGGTTATTCCGGTCCCCTACAGTGCGATCACTCCGGGTGGAATCGTCAGCATTGCACGCTACTTCAACAAGTATGTCGGCGTAGAGGCACTTGGCGATGTTCACCTCGAGAACGAGTCGCAGAACCCGTGGGTCTCCTCGAAGGACGATATGAGCGGCGGGTCGGCCGGACTGATTGCCCGGTATCCGACTTCGGATATCACGCCGTTTGTGAATGCGCTGGTAGGCTTCGAGCGCGTGGGCGGCCCTCATTTCCAAAAGGAAGCCACCGGTGCGGTGCTCACCCTGGGCGGCGGCCTGGATTATGAGACACCACTGCTAAACCATCACCTGGCGATTCGCCTGTTCCAGGCCGATTACCAGTACACGCATGAGGATTTTGGAACGGGAACCTACGGTGGCCGTGCCAACATCAATGCAGCCCGTCTGAGCGCGGGCCTTGTGTACCACATCGGGACGATTGCTCCTCCTCCTCCGGTGACGCTGGCTTGCTCAGTGAACCCGGTTTCGATTTTCCCTGGCGACCCAGTCACAGTGACCGCGACGGCCGGCGACGTGGATCCGAAGTTCAGTGTCGTGTATTCCTGGACGGGCGTACCGGGATTGAAGGGCACTGGAACGACGGCTTCTCTGGACTCCGGCGCCACGGGTACTTTGGCGGCCGGCACTTATACGGTGAAGGGTGAAGTAAAAGAGGGCAAGGCCGGCAAGGAAGGCTTGAAGCCGGGCCAGACTGCCGATTGCTCAGCTACCTTCACGGTGAAGGCATTCGAGCCGCCGACGATCAGCTGCTCAGCCAGCCCGAGCACGATTAATCCCGGCGACAAGAGCACGGTTACGGCTGCCGGCGTGAGCCCGCAGAACCGCCCGCTGACTTACACCTACTCGGCCGTGTCGGGTACCATCAGCGGCACCGGCACCTCGGCTACCTTCGATTCAACGGGAGCGCCGACCGGAGCAGTAGGCATCACCTGCAACGTATCGGATGACAAGGGCCAGACCGCAACCGCCAGCACGACCGTGACGATTACGGCACCGTACGTGGCACCTGTACCGAAGACGCAGGCACTGTGCTCGATCTCCTTCGACAAGGATGCGAAGCGTCCGACCCGCGTGGACAACGAAGCCAAGGCTTGCCTTGACCAGGTAGCTCTCGATCTGCAGAATTCGGCGGATGCGAAGGCAGTGGTTGTGGGCGAATCGACGGCCAAGGAGAAGGAACCGAAGAAGGGCAAGCACGCCAAGCAGGAAGACGTTGCTGCAGAGCGCGCCGTGAACACCAAGGAGTACCTGGTGACGGACAAGGGCATCGATCCTTCCCGCATCAGCGTTGCGACTGGTACCACGGATGGGCAGACGGTGGAAGACTACCTTGTGCCCTCTGGTGCAACCTTCACAACCGATGTGACGGGAACCACTCCGGTTGACGAGACCGTGGTGAAGCCGGTGGTGCGCAAGCCCCTCGGCGGAAAGCCCGAACACCACAAGAAGCCGGCCGCGGCACCGGCACAGTAGGCCAACTGGCCTGCTCCGGTGACAGAATCGGTGAGTCAAGCCCTCCGTCTTTCGGGATTGGAGGGCTTGACGAACTCAAGGCTGAGAGATTCCTCCTGCAATTATTTGAGGCTGACCGGCAAGCCGGTCAGCCTCTTCAGTTTTATGCGACTTTTTTTGCGTAGTTTTTCTCTTTGAAAGCTGGGAGCTTCATTTCTTCGATGAGCCGCTTGCGGAACTGTCTTGTGATCGTGTGCCGGCGCGGAGGTTTCGCGCTGGACGTACTTATCTTATTGTTTGCGACTGCCGCATTTGGATTGGCGACGCTGGGATTGCGGGCGCAGTCACCATGGAGCGCAGTGGGTCCGTCCGGTGGCGACGCACGCTCGATTACGGCGGTTCCGGGGCAGCCGGATCATCTTTACCTGGGCGGGACGAACAGCTGGATCTTCGAGTCCACTGATGGGGGAAGCTCGTGGCATCGACTGGCCAAGCTTGAAGCTTCAGAAGACCTGGTGCTGGATAACATCCTGGTGGATTCAGCGCATCCCGAGGTTGTGTTTGCGGGGGGATGGAAGGCCGACAAACGCGACGGCGGGCTTTGGGTGAGCCGGGACGGGGGCAGTCACTGGAAAGCGGTGGAAGGATTGCGGGGCCAGTCGATTTTTGCGCTGGCGCAGTCGCCGTCAAATCCGGAGATGCTGTTTGCGGGCTCCTTTGAAGGAGTTTTCCGAAGCGCCGATGGCGGAGGTTCGTGGACGCTGATCAGTCCGCCGGGCAGCCGCGAGATTCACGAGGTGGAGTCGCTTGCCGTGGACCCGGTGAACCCGGATATCGTCTACGCCGGGACATGGCATTTGCCCTGGAAGACGGAGGACGGCGGCAAGAACTGGCACAACATCAAGAAGGGCCTGATCGACGATTCAGACGTGTTTTCGATCATCATCGACCCAGCGAAGCCGCGTACTGTTTTTCTGAGCGCGTGCAGTGGGATTTACAAGAGCGACAGTGCCGGCGAGACGTTCCGCAAGATCCAGGGCATTCCCTCGACTGCGCGGCGCACCAGGGTACTGATGCAGGACCCGGAGAATCGCGAAGTTGTGTATGCCGGAACCACCGAAGGTTTGTACAAGACTGTTGATGGTGGAAGGACCTTCCAGAGCCTGACCGCGGCGGACGTAATCGTGAACGACGTGTATGTGGACCCGCATGACTCCGATCATGTGCTGATTGCAACCGATCGCGGCGGGGTGCTTGCGAGCAAAGACGCGGGGGCGAGCTTCACGGCTTCCAATGAAGGGTTTTCCGGGCGCAAGGTGGAGGCGCTGCTGGTGGACCGGAGCGATCCAACGCGGCTGTACGCAGGCGTGGTGAACGACAAGAGCTATGGCGGCGCATTTCAATCGACGAATGGCGGCGTGGCGTGGCAGCAGGTTGGCGAAGGGCCCGATGGCGGGTTGGCCGGGCGCGATGTTTTTACGCTGGCGCAGGCGGCAGACGGAACCGTGCTGGCGGGGACGAGTCACGGAATCTTCGCGCTGGTGAAGGGTGCAGCGGAGGGTGCAGCAGCGATCTGGCAGCCGAGAAATACGGTTGCAAATACGCTGATGAAGACGTCCACGGAGACGCACTTTGGGACACGCGTGAACGTGGAGAAGCAAGTGAACGCCACGGTGTATGAGCTGGACAGCCGGGTGAATGCGCTGGATGTTTCGGGCGATGTCTGGGTGGCGTCGACCGGGTTTGGCCTGCTTACCAGCAAGGACCAGGGCGCGAGCTGGCAGGGCGGACCGGTGATGGGCTCGGGCGGATACACGTCAGTGAGCACGCATGAAAGTTTGATGGCCGCGGCCCGGGGAGACGGAGTGGTGATTTCCCGCGATGCCGGTGCGACCTGGATGCCGATGCAGATTCCCACCATGCTGACGCGGATTCACCGCGTGGCTTTTTCGGCGGATGGAACGTTGTGGCTGGGGGCGCGCGAGGGTGTGTACTTTACCCACGACCTGGGCAAGACATGGCTTTGGATTGAGCGGCTGCCGTTTCGCGATGTGGATGACCTTTACTATGACACGGGGCAGGGCAAGGTGCTGGTGAGCTCGCAGGAAACCGACCAGGTTTATTCGATCGACCCAAAGACGCTGGCCTGGCGATGGTGGCAGACGGGCTATCGCATCGGGCTGATTCGCGCGGCGGGAGAACGGTTGCTGGCAGCCTCACTGTATGACGGTGTGCTGGTTGAACCAAAGGCTGCGGTGGGGGAGATTGGGCAGAGGTGACGAGAACAGCAAGGAACAGGGATCAGGGATCAGGGGTCAGGGGTCAGAAAATCGGTTCTCGATCAGGTGGAAATTATTTCTGTATCATTAGACTATGGGCGCTGAAACATTCGATTCCCGCGAAGAAATGGCATTTCGGACCTACGACGTACGGCTTGAGCCGATTGCGGCTAAAGTGATGGCCGGCGTGCGGCTGGACTTCAACGATGGAGTGGCTCTGTATGGGTCGTCGGACGTGCTGGCTGTGGGCTGGCTGGCCAATCATGTGCGCGAGCGGATGCACGGCGATGTGACGTACTTCAACGTTAATCGGCACATCAACCCGACGAACGTATGCGTGGCGGCGTGCAAGCTGTGCGCGTTCGGGCGCAAGAAGGGCGATCCCGCGGGCTACACGATGGCGCTCGAAGAGGCGTGGGAGACGGCGGCTTCAGGCTACACGGAGGCGGTGACGGAGTTCCACATTGTTGGCGGGCTGCATCCGGATCTGCCGCTCGAATATTTTCTGGACCTGGTGCGGGGCTTGAAGCAGCGGTTTCCCAAGGTGCATATCAAGGCCTTCACCATGGTGGAAGTGGCCTACCTGGCGCGGCGGGCGAAGCTGACCATTGAGCAGACACTGGTGAAGCTGCGCGATGCGGGCGTGGATTCCATGCCGGGTGGCGGGGCGGAGATTTTTGCGGCGCGCGTGCGGTCGATTATCTGCGATCACAAGATTGACGGCGAGGAGTGGCTGGAGACGGCGCGGCTGGCGCACAAGCTGGGCTTCAAGTCGAATGCAACCATGCTGTATGGGCACATTGAGAACGACGAAGACCGCGTAGACCACTTGCTGAAGTTGCGCGCTTTGCAGGACGAGACGGGCGGATTTCAGACATTCATTCCGCTGGCCTTTCATCCGGAAAACACTCCGTTGGATCATTTGCCGGTGACGACGGGGCTGACGGACATCCGGCAGATTGCGGTGAGCCGGCTGCTGTTGGACAACTTTCCGCACATCAAGGCCTATTGGCAGATGATGACGCCGAAGATTGCGCAGATCGCACTGCGGTTTGGCGCGGACGACCTGGACGGCACGGTGATCGAGGAGAAGATTTACCACGATGCTGGGGCGACCACGCCGCAGGGCATGACGCGCAAGCAACTGTGCAGGCTGATCACCGAGGCCGGGCGGGTTCCGGTGGAGCGCGACACGCTGTACCACGCGGTGACGCGGACCGAGGACAGCTTTACGGTGGCGGTGTAGGGGATCAAGTGCTAGACTAGACTTAGCTAAGTGTGGAGACGCTGCGATGCAGGTGAATATATTCGAAGCGAAGACGCAACTCTCGAAGCTGGTTGAGCTTGCCGAGAATGGCCAGGATGTGGTGATTGCGCGGGCGGGAAAGCCTGTGGCGCGGCTGACCAAACTTGAGCCGGTAAAGCGGCCCATCCGCTTCGGACTGCTGAAAGGTAAAATCCATGTGGCGGACGACTTTGATGCCCCGCTTCCCCCGGAAGTGCTGGCCGAGTTTGAAGATGGCCCAATATTTCCGCATGAAAGTTGACCATGCGCCTCCTGCTCGACACCAACGCGCTTCTTTGGTTGATGTCGGGAAGCCCACGGCTGAAGCCAAGGGCACGTGCTCTGATCGAGGGCGCGGCAGAAGTCTTTGTATCGACAGCCAGCATCTGGGAAATCGCCATCAAATGGCGCCTTGGGAAGATCGAAGAGGATCCGGAAATCATCGTGGAGACTTTGGACGCAGCGGGTCTGCGGGAATTGCCGGTCAGCGCCGGACATGCGGTCGCATCCAGCAGGCTCCCCCTTCTCCACCGCGATCCTTTCGACCGCCTCCTCGTTGCCCAGGCGATTTCCGAAACCATGCGGCTGCTGACTGCGGATGCTCAGCTTGCTGAGTACTCGGAGCTGGTCATCCGCGTTTGAACGGGATGGTTCCGCAAGGAGGTGGCCAAGATGGATGCTTTTGGACCGGCGGCTGTGCTCGGACTTTGCTTAGGGTTCCTGTGGGGAACGGGGTGCTCGCTGGCGATCATGTATTCGATCTACCTGGGCGGATATCGGAAGGCAGTTGAGGATTCTCAGCGGCCTGAAAAGTCGAAGCGCTGGCGGGAAGCGCTCAAAAAGATTGAAGCGAAGCGGCAGCAGGAAGCCGCCGAGCAAAAATAGACTAACGCTATAATTTTTTCCTAAAGCAAATCCATTGCTTTCCCTTGGAGGCCAGGATGAACGCATACGTCGCCCTGTTGCGCGCGGTGAACGTTGTGGGCACCGGCATGCTTCCCATGACCGAGCTCAAATCCATGTGCGAAGGCCTCGGCTTCAAATCCGTGAAGACCTACATCGCGAGCGGCAACGTGGTTTTCAAGTCCAGCAGGACCGAGGCGCAGGTGAAAGCGCTTCTTGAAAGGGCGGTCGCAGCCTACCTTGGCAAGCCCGCAGGCGTGCTGGTGCGCACGGCCGCGGAGATGGCTGCTATCCTGGCAGCCAATCCATTTAAAGAGATGCACGGCAGCAAGACCCTGGCCTGTTTTCTCGATAGCTCACCGACGGCGAATGTTCTGGAACCCAGAGCTCGCCATACCGACGAACTGATCGAACTCGGGCACCGTGAAATCTACATCTATTACCCCAACGGCCAGGGCCAATCGCGGCTGAGAATTCCAGCGTTCAAGTACGCCACGTCGCGCAACATGAACACGGTTGCCAAGCTTGCGGAGATGTCCGAGGCGCTGCTTGTGAAGTGAAGAGCGAATCACTTTGAAAGGGCGCTACATGGTGCAAAGAGAAAGCTTTCACGCTACTGCCGAACGACTGCGCCGGCTTTCATGACAAAACTTACGTGCTCGACCGCGGTGATGTCTGCGAGGGGATTGCCGGGGACGGCGATAATGTCGGCGTAGTAACCGGGCTTGAGCCGGCCGATCTGGCCTTCCCAGCCGAGGAGCTTTGCGCCTTCAATCATATCGGCTTGGAGGACGGCGAGCGGCTTCATGCCGTAGCGGACCATGAGCTCGAGTTCGACGGCCTGAGTTCCGTGCGGGAACGGGCCAACGTCAGAGCCGACGGCGAATGGGATGCCGGCGGCGACCTGCTTTTTGAATTCGCTGATCTTGTAATTGAGCAGTGCGGACTCGTGGGCGGCCCTGGCGGGCGATTCGGCGTGCTGCGCGAAATAGGTGAAGATGGCGAAGGTGGGGACTGCGGGGATGTGCTTCTCGCGCATCAGGCGCATGGTTTCGTCGCTGAGATGAGTGGCGTGGTCGATGGAGGCGACGCCGGCCTGTGCTGCGTAGAGCGTGCCGGGTTCGCCCATGGCGTGGACGCCAACGCGCGTGCCCAGACGGCGGGCTTCTTCAACGGCGGCGGCCAGTTGCGCCGGAGTGTATTGGTAGGGCGTGTGCAGAACGCCGTCAATCATTTTGTCGGGGCCGGTCTCGTAAATCTTGACGAAGTCGGAGCCTTCCTTGTGTTGCGCGCGGATGACTTCGATGAGTTGGTCGACGGAGTTGGCGTAGTCAGCGTTGGAGAGAACATGTTGCGCGGGATTGAAACCGTTAGCGTCTTCGTGGCCGCCAAGGATATCAATGGCGTTGCCGCTGATGCGCATGCGCGGACCGGGAATGAGACCCTGATTGATGGCGTCGCGAACGTCGGTGTCGGCAGAGCCTGCGCCTTCGGTGCCCATGTCGCGCTCGGCGGTGAATCCGGCGAGGAGGTCAGCTTTTGCGGCTTGCTCGGCGAGGATGGTGCGCCAGGGGATGGATTCCTCCACGGTCTGCAGGTCTTCAGCGCCGGGATGGAGGAAGAGGTGGACGTGGGCGTCAATGAGGCCGGGCATGAGCGTGACGTCGCCGAGATCGATGGCTTTGGCGCCTTGCGGATGGTCAACGGAAACTCCAACTGCGGCGATGCGGTCGGCCTCGATGAGAACTTCGCCGGGCTGGAGCAGGGCTCCGGTGTCGACCTGGAGAAGACGGGCGGCATGGAGGACGATGGGCGCGGGAGCCGTCTGCTGCGCGACGGCAACCATGGTTGCAAGCGTGCAACACGCGCAAATCGGAAAGACGCGCAGGCGCTGAAGGAGTGCGGGCATGGATAAAACTATGCCTCATCCGGTGCGGCTTGTCGAGGTTCGGCTGGGTTGGAGCGAGGGCTGTGGGCGGGGTGGGTTTCTTCGCGATTTGTGACTGCGGGGATTTATGATTGCGGGCATGCAAAACAAGATTCGCTGGGGAGTACTCAGCACCGCCAACATCGGTCTCAAAAAAGTCCTGCCTGCCATGCAGCAGGGAAGATATACGAGCGTAACCGCCATTGCATCGCGCGACCTGGCGATGGCTCGAAAAGCGGCAGACGCGCTGGGAATTGCGAAGGCATACGGATCGTACGAAGAGCTGCTCGCCGATCCGGATATCGACGCTGTCTATATTCCGCTTCCCAATCAGCTCCACGTTCCGTGGACGATAAAAGCAGCGGAGGCGGGCAAGCATGTACTGTGCGAGAAACCGCTGAGCATGACAGTTGCGGAGGCGGAAACGCTGCTTGCCGTGCGCGCCCGAACCGGAGTGAAGATCGGCGAAGCTTTCATGGTGAACAGTCATCCGCAATGGATCAGGCTGCGTGAGTTGCTGGACGAAGGCCGCATCGGTGAATTGCGTTCCATCACGGGCGTCTTCAGCTACTTCAACACGGACCCCTCAAACATACGCAACCAGGTGGAGTGCGGCGGCGGTGCGCTGATGGACATTGGCTGCTATCTTATCCACGCCTCGCGCTATGCGTTTGGGCAGGAGCCGACACGCGCGGTTGGCCGTGTAGAGCGCGATCCGCACATGCACACGGACAGGCTCACTTCGGCGATCCTCGACTTTCCCGCGGGAGAGTGCATTTTTACTTGCAGCACACAGGCGGTTCCGTACCAGCGCATCCATTTTCTCGGCACGCTGGGGCGGATTGAAATCGAAATTCCGTTCAATGCGCCACCGGACCGCCCGACGCGGCTATTCGTGGACGTGGGAGGCGATCTGTTTGGCGGCGGTGTCACGACCGAGAGTTTTGCGACGTGCGATCAGTACACGCTGCAGGGGGATGCGTTTTCGAAGGCTGTTCTAGAGGACACTGAAGTGCCCGTGCCCCTGGAAGACGCGATCGAGAACATGAGCGTGATCGAGGCCATCTTCAAGTCCGGCAAGACGGGACAGTGGGAGTCGCCGCGGGGTTGAATAAGGAACAGTGAAGAAGTGCATGAGTGAAAAGGGAACAGTAAATGAGTGAAGAAGTAAATAAGTGAATGAGTGAAGAAGTGAACGAGGAACTGTGAACGAGTGAAGGAATGCGGCGGCATGGGGCTCGAGTTGGGGGATCGCTTCGGCGGGGTACGGAAGCCGAACGGTGGCTGCATAAATTTTTTCGGACGCAGGTTCCATCAATTGGAAGTGCTGTCAGAGAAGCCACTCTCATTCTCTGCCGGTACAGGCAAGCGTACGGTAAATTTGGCGCCGCGCGATTGGCCGTCGTTTCCCGGGCGAACCAGGATTCTGCCGCCATGCCTGTCGATGATTTCTTTAGCGATCCATAAGCCGAGGCCGGTGCCGACATCCTGTTTGGTGGTGAAGAAGGGCTCGAATATTCGATCGACATGATCGGGCGCAATTCCCGGGCCGTCGTCTTCGACGATGATTTCGACGGCGTTGCGCCCGGCGTCTTCAACGGATTGAGCGGCGACCCTGATGGTTCCGTTCCGGCCTACAGCATCAGCGGCATTGGAAATGAGGTTGGACAAGACCTGCTTGAGTTCGCCCTCCATGCCGCGGACCGGGAGGGATGAGCGAAAATCACGCTCGACAGCGATGTTTTTGACTTTGAATTTGTTGGAATAGAGTTTGAGCACAGACTCAATGAGAGCCGGTACATGAATCGATTCGGGGACATTGGATTCGCGGTAAAACCCAAGCGTCTGCCGAGCGATGTGTGCGACGCGCTCCAACTCCTGCTCCGCAAGGGCAAGATGTTGCACGACGGCGGCGGGCGCACCCGGTTCGGCTTTCGCAATGTAAACAAGGTTGACTACAGCTTCAAGGGGGTTGTTGATTTCGTGCGCAACGGTGGCTGAGAGACGCGCGGCGGCCGCTAGTTTCTCAGTCTTTCGCAGGATTTCCTGCGATCTGCGCTCTCTTGTCACATCGCGAAACACCAGCACGACCCCGATCAGTTCGTTTCGATCGTCGCGGATGGGCGCGGCACTGTCTTCAATAGGCGTGAGGGTCCCATTGGCATGGCGCAACGCGGTGTGGTTGGCCAGACCAACGACGCAGCCGAGACTGATGACCGTCGCGACCGGATTGTCCGCGGGCTTACGGGTGTGCTCGTTGAAGATTGGAAAGACCTCTTGAATATCCGCTCCTTTGACACTCGCCAGGGTTTTTCCGAGGAGAGTCTCAGCGACCGGATTCAGGAAAGTTACTTTCCCATGCCGGTCGGTTGCGATGACGGCGTCTCCAATGCTGGTGAGGGTGATCCGGAACCACTCTTCTCTTGCCCGTATCTCCAGCCCATGCTTTTCGCGAAGGTCCATCTCGCGGAGGATGTACCAGGCCAGCGCGATGAGGCCGAAGGCCGCAAGGCAGCCAGCCAGATAGATGGACGCGTTCATAAGCTGCACGCTACGGATGTAGCTGGCTGCCCGGGCATGCTCGATGACATCCTCTTCCTGACTCATCTGGCCGAGCAGTTGCCGGATGTCGTTCATGAAGACGAGCCCTTTATCCGACAGGACCAACTCCGCGGCTTCATCCGTCCTGCCCGACCGGAAAAGCGAGATGGTTTGAGCGAGTTCGGCCAATTTTGCCTGGGACAAGCTGCGCAATGCGGGAATGCGCGCCTGTTGACGGGGATTGTCGACGGTTAACTGCGCCAGCTTGTCGATATCGGGTTCGACCTGGGATATGGCGGCTTGATAGGGAGCGAGATATTTCGGATCGCTGGTGTAAAGGAACCCGCGTTGACCTGTTTCAGCGTCTTTGAGCTCAGACTCAACCTGCTGCAACTGGAAAAGGACCTGTCGCGAGTGGAGAAGCCAAGCCTGACGGTCTACCTGTACGGCGAGTTGGCGCCGCATGACGACAGCGTTTCCGATGAGCACGGCCAGCAGCAGGACGAAGCCGGAGACGACGCTGAAGCGCTTGTAGAAGGTCTGCATAGTGGGAGATCGCACCTTGCGCAAATCGTTCCGACCTGATGACTTGATTACTTGACGCGAACGTTCGGGATCGTATTCCGTGCACATCGAAGAAGAAGACGGCACTGAGGCTTGGAGTCGGACAGTCCCAGGAATGGGCAATCGAACCTGATTGACGCAAGGATATCGTATTTTCGGTCAGGGTACGCGTCAACAGCAGCCGGATATTGAATCGCCAACCGCATTGGCACTAATAGGCGGCGATTCCGGTGAGGTGCTGGCCGAGGATGAGGGCGTGGATGTCGTGCGTGCCCTCGTAGGTTTTCACGGATTCGAGGTTCATCATGTGGCGCATGATGGGGTAGTCCTCCGTGATGCCGTTGGCGCCGAGTATGTCGCGAGCCATGCGGGCGGTTTCAAGAGCCATCCACACATTGTTGCGCTTGGCTAACGAGATATGCTGGTGGCCGACTTTGCCTGCGTCTTTCAAGCGGCCTACATGGAGCGAGAGCAACTGCGCCTTGGAGATTTCGCTGGCCATCCAGACAAGTTTTTCCTGGATGAGCTGATGGCTGGCGATGGGCTGGCCGTGGAACTGCTTGCGGGTTTTGGAGTATTGGAGTGCCGTGTCGTAACAGGACATGGCTGCGCC
>Ga0302319_10018607_pt1 | contig 12664 bp, 13 predicted proteins | sample Bog_T0_2_FD_203319 | JGI IMG/M metagenome (GOLD analysis project Ga0302319, IMG submission 203319) | Peat permafrost microbial communities from Stordalen Mire near Abisko, Sweden - Bog_T0_2 | ecosystem: Environmental > Terrestrial > Soil > Wetlands > Peat | place: Sweden: Abisko, Stordalen Mire...
GGACGATACGCACGCTGGGATGGCGCTTCAACGCGGACCGCATGGTGATGGACTATACGCGCAAATGCTACATTCCAGCGGCTGGGGGAACATCAAGCGAGATTCGGCCGCCCTGCTAGAGATTCCCGTCAGGAATTACGGCTAGTGATTACGGTTGCGGAGGCTTCATGCCGACCGCGCAGGGGCCGTAGTCCCGCGCCATCTTCTCCACAACAAAGGTGCGGTCGCCTGCGCTGTCTTTGGTTTTCTTGTCCTTCGCGCCGTGGAGCCGGACGCGATCGCCCACCTTGGTATTGGCCGTAACACCAACGAGCGCGTAGTTCTGGTTGTCGCCTTCATTGTGCACCAGCAGGCCGTTCGGCCCAGCGGTGACGCATCCCTTCACTGTGTGATGCGATTTGTTCACCTCCACCAGGATGACTGCGCCGACGACAATGCCGCCCGCAACTGCGGCGGCGGTGGCGTAGACCCCGTCGTTGCTGGGCTTGGGCTGTGGCTGGCAGCCTGTCGGCGAGGTGGCGCCGCAGAAAAAGAATGGCGCGAGAGCAGCCATCGCGATTAAACCAAACTTACGATTTCCGAATTTATAGTCCCCAAACTTACGGGCCCCAAACTTGCGTGTCATGAGCAAGCCTTTCTTCAGCATCGGCGAGTCTTACGGAGTGGGAGATTTGGGAGCGCATGCCCCATAGTCTCTGGCGAGTTTTTCGACAAGGAATGGCCGTGGAGCGCCGACGATTTTCTTCTGCTTCTTACCGGACAGGCGCACGCGTTCTCCCGGCTTGATAGCGGCGACGCTCCCCACCAGGGACCAGGTCTGCTCGTCTTGCTGGAGTTCGAGACCGTTTGCTGCCGCGACCGTGCAACCGGTTACTGAATGATTTGCGTGAACCGCGAAATAGATGCCAACCCCAATAACCGCGCCGACGCCGACGACGGCTCCTACGGCCTCTGCCACATCGCTCTTGGTGATGTACTGGGCGTTCGCGGGGCGCGTTGCAGTCAGGGCCACGGTGCAAGCCGCGGCCAAGGCAAAGACAGTGCGGAGTCCTGCTTTCATTTCGAGCCTTCTTTCGATCTTTTGAACTGCTGACACGATCTGAACTTTTATGGCACACAAGGGATACCGCAAATCGGCGGGGCCATCATTTCCGCAGGGAAAAAGAAGAATCTGCGGCGAATCGCGTGACAGAGAAAGCAGCCTGGCCCGTTTTTGAATGAGCATTCATACTAGACCGGTCCAGCCGCGACTAGCGAAGTTTTCCTGGAGTATTTGGGGCAGCGCATGCGGCCCTGGTTACATGCGAGGACCAAGCCGATTGTGGTATACGTTTTCGCATGACTCGACGTAGTATTTTCTTCGCCGCTATTTTTGCCGTTGCTGCCCTGACCCTCTCGCTAACTGATTCCCTGCATGCTCAGACTCTCGCGCCCACGCCGCCCATGGGATGGAACAGTTGGGATGCGTACGGCCTCACCATCGATGAGACCGACTTCAAGGCCAACGTCTCGGTGCTGGCGGGCATGAAGCAGTTTGGGTGGTCGTATGCGGTCATCGATGAAGGTTGGTATATGGCCGATCCCTATGGTGCGAACCTCGAGGCGCGGAAGTATCTGTGGGATGGAAATGGGTACCTCATTCCGGTGGAGACCCGCTTCCCTTCCTCCGCAAATGGAGCCGGATTCAAGCCGCTGGCCGATTGGGTTCATGCACAGGGATTGAAGTTCGGCATTCACATTGTTCGCGGCATTCCCCGCCAGGTGGTGAAGGACAATCTGCCCATTGCCGGGTCTGATTTTCACGCGGCCGATGTGGCGGACATGGATTCCCCCTGCCCATGGGATCCGGGCAACTGGGGGGTGAAGGACAACGCTGCCGGACAGGCATATTACGACGGCATGCTGAAACTCTATGCAGGCTGGGGGCTGGATTTCATCAAGGTGGATTGCATCAGCGACCGGCCCTACCGGATATCGGAGATCAAGCAGATTGCTGCAGCGATCAAGAAGACCGGACGGCCGATTGTGCTGAGCCTGTCCCCTGGCCCCACCAATTTGGAACATGCGGCCGAGGTGGCAAAGTATGCGCAGATGTGGCGGATTGCGGACGATCATTGGGATGGATGGGTGTTCCCGCACAAGCCCGGGGATGGCGAGTTTCCATTCGGCGTCAAGGACGAGTTTGACCGGCTGGCTGCGTGGGCTCCGTACGCGAAGCCGGGCGGCTGGCCCGATGCGGACATGCTTCCTGAAGGATCGTTAACACCGCACCCGGGATGGGGGCCGCCGCGGCAGTCGCGGTACACGCAGGATGAGCAGAAGACGGAATTCACGCTGTTTGCAATTGCGCGGTCGCCGCTGATTTACGGCGGGAATCTGATCAAGCTGGATGATTTTACGCGGTCGCTGCTGACCAACAAAGACGTGACGGATATCGACCAGAACAGCGTCGAGAGCGGGCCTGCGTTGACCCCGAAGAATGACGGTGATCCCCTACCGTGGCGTGCATGGTATGCCCGCACAGGCGGCCCACAGCCGAAAACCTACGCCGCCGTCTTCAACTTGAGTGATACTGCGGGTTCGTGGGATTTGGCTTGGATCGATTTCCATCTCGCCGACAAACCTCATGCGGTTTATGACGTCTGGAATCAGAAGCACATTCCTTCCGCAAAGAGCTTGCATGTAGAAATTCCCGCGCACGGTAGCGTGCTGTTCCGGGTCGAATAAAGAGCTACTTAAGCGCAGCTTTCAGCAACGGCTCCAGGTTGGCCGCTGCGCCGTGTCCATGCCACAGAATACGACCGCCGGAATCAATCAGCACAACCCAGGGGTCTTTATCCGTCGTCACTCCAAAATAGCTCCGCCAAAGCGGTTCGTCCACCGTAAGAATCACAAGCTGGTCCTGCTCCGCGCCGGTAAGCCCCTTGCGCATACCGCTTTCGATCATCCCTCGAATGAAACCGGGCGCTCTGCCCAGCATGGCAACTTCGAATACCGTGACGCCGGCCAGTGCCGGATCGGTGCGAGCCTGTTTCACCCATTGGTCGCAGGATGGACCGGCATCTTTGCTGAAACACGCCGCCAGCAGCGCCGGATGGCCGCCGACAGCCTGAGCTAGAACGATGCGGTGACCGCTGAGGGTTTCGCCTGTCGTGGCGGGCAGATTCTGAGCCTGGGCAGCTGCTGCGATCGCGAGCAAAAACAGCAGAGCCAGTGTTGAATAAACCCTGTTCATGCGGAGTCTCGCCTTTCAATAGCAATCATAGACAAAGGCGGATTCGAACGCACGGCGGGATCTCGCCAGCGAACCGCGGTTGGCCTGCTCCTTCCGATTACGCCGATTGTGCGAAACTGAATGGTGCGGCAACAATCGATGGAACCATGCCAGTTGCCGACAGGACATTAGCCAATGCCTATTTTGCGTTCAGCCTTTATTGCACTCTCTAAAAATCGTACGATGCGGAGCTTCAGCGAGAGCTCAAGCATGGGCCGCAAGATGAGCTCGCGCTTTGTGGCCGGCCTCGAACTTGAGGACGCGATTCGCGTCGCCGAAGCCGTGAACAAGCAGGGGATCTCAGTGACTCTCGACTCGCTTGGCGAGAGCGTGTCGACCGAAGCCGAAGCACAGAAGGCCGCTGAGATTTACCACCAGTTGCTTGACCGGATTGCTGAACGCAAGTTGAATGCGAATATCAGCGTGAAGCTGACCCAGATGGGCCTGGAACTGTCTCCCGAGCTCGCGGGCGCCATTGCGGAGAGCCTGGCGAAACATGCCCGTGCGACGAATAACTTTCTGCGCATCGATATGGAAGACTCGTCCCTGACCCAGACGACACTGGACATTGTGCACCGGATTCATGCCCTGCCAGAGCTGCGTGGCGCAATTGGCATTGTGATTCAGGCCTATCTTTACCGGTCGCAGGCGGACATTGAGCAATTGATCGCAGAAGGCATTCGCGTCCGTCTCTGCAAGGGCGCCTACAAGGAGCCGGCCGAGGTGGCGTTTCCCGCCAAATCCGATGTAGACCAGAACTATGTGAAGCTTAGTGGCATGCTGCTGGATAGCCCGATTTACCACGGACTGGCTACACACGACGAAGCCATGATTACCGCGGCAAAGAAGTTTGCCACTGAGCATGATATTGCCCCCAGCCGTTTTGAATTTCAAATGTTATACGGAGTGCGACGAGACCTGCAGCGAAAGCTGATTCAGGAAGGGTATAACGTACGCGTGTATATTCCGTTCGGGCGCGAGTGGTACCCGTATTTCATGCGGCGGCTCGCGGAGCGGCCTGCCAATGTACTGTTCCTTGCCAAAAACTTCTTTCGCTCTTAGTGGAAACCTGAGCCTTACGGCACGATTTAAAGTCGTGCCCCTTCAAGACATGAATTTATTCAGAGGTTGCTTTGTGGCGATGTGTGTGTGCGTGCGTGGAGGCCGATTCGCCGTCGGAATGTTTCTTGCGCGCGTGCTGCTTCTTGATATGAATACGGCCTCCGCACACTGGACATTCCCACGGATAGTACCCGAATAGAGGGAGAATCTTTGTTTCCAGGAAGCCTACGCGCTCAATGCGGCGCAAGTCGTTAAAGCAGCGTTGGCACTTGAGATTGATCTTTCTCGCGCCGTGGTGCCTGGAAGAAGACTTCGAAGTCACGTGCACCTCTCGAACATTTCCATCCGTGAAATTCGTACAGGGAATCTTCCCGCAAGCGCATTCAAAGAACTATGCCACGGGAACGCCGGAATTATCAGCTGCTCGATCATTTTCTAGTTTCTAGAAGTCTATCTGATTCATTTGCAGGATACGAAAATCTTTCAATAAAAAATTGATCCGACGGTAACTTCGAGATCTGCAAATGAGTTAGTTACGAGCAAGGATGGGCTACGATGCGCAGTTACTAGTTATTAGTTAGTATATTCAGGATAACTTGGCCAGTCCTTCCCGTGCCAGTTCAGCGACGGCCTTGGCCAGCGTGGGTGAATCGTTTAGTGAGGCTGGTCGCTCAAGGCGTATGCCCTTTTCGGCTGCCACGCCTCGAAAAAGAATATCGATATCGAACAGTATCTCGACGTGATCGCATAGAAATCCGATGGGCTGCAGAATGAGAGTATTGATACCTTCCGCTGCGATGGACTCTAGCGTGCTTTCCACGGTGGGCCCAATCCACGGGCCGCCGCTTGCGCCCTGGCTTTGAAAAGCAAACCACCAGCGGGGAATCTCGGGGACGCGCTTAGCGACCAGGGCAGCAGTATGCTTGGCATCTTCAGCATAAGGGTCAGCGCCGGCGCCGGGCCAGAAGCGAGGCTGCTCCGGGTTTGCCGCGGGCGTTTGAATGGTGCGGCATGGCACACTATGGGCCGTAAACAGGACCGGCACGGGCGAGCCAACCTCGGCTGAAAGCTGATGCTGTATGGGCCGAAGTCGTTCGGCGAACGCTTCCGCCAGCAGCGGGTGCTGCGCCCATCCTTCAGTGAAATTGATGCGCAGGCCGCCGGCTTCGGCTTCCACGGCGCGGCGATAGAGTCCAACGCTGGTGCGGGAGTTTTGCGGAGCCATGCAGATGACCGCAGCCTCCTCAACGCCGTCGGCGCGCATCTGCTTCACAACGTCTGGAATGTACGGACGCCAGTTTCGCATGCCAACATAAACTTTCACAGGTTCCGAAAGACCGGTCGGTGCATCCGAAGCCAGCTCCGCTTCCACCAGGCGGGCTTGTTCGAGTGTGATCTCTGTTAACGGGCTGCGGCCAATGAGCGAGTAGCGATGCTGGATCTCTTCGACAACGGAATGCGGCATGGGACGGCCGCTAACCACGTTGCGCAGATACTCGGGAATCTGCTCGATGGTTTCCGGGGTTCCGTGGGCGAGGAGAAGGACGGCTTGCTTAGGCACGCGCGGTCTCCTCCAAACGGAATTCGCGGACCATCCGAACCACTGCCTGCACATTTTCTACTGGCGTGGTGGGGACGATGCCGTGACCGAGGTTGAAGATGTGCCCAGGGCGTCCATTGGCAGAGCGGAGAATTTCCTTCACACGCAGCTCAAGGACATCCAGTGGCGCGAACAGCGTGATGGGATCCAGATTGCCCTGCACAGCATGGCCATAGCCCACCGCCCGCCAACCCTCATCGAGCGGCTGACGCCAGTCAAGGCCAATCACATCGGCGCCGGTCGCGGCCATTTCCGTGAGCAGACCGCCCGTCTCAACACCAAAATAGATGACCGGAACGCCCATGGCTTGAACTGACCGGACGAGCCGCTTGGAGGCTTCAAAGGCATAGGTGCGGTAATCGGAAAGGCCGAGAGCACCGACCCAACTATCGAAGATCTGAATGACGTCTGCGCCGGCAAGCACCTGGAGGCGGCAGTAGTCTTCGAGAACCTTGATGATCTTGTCGAGGAGCAAGCGCCAGGTGAGAGTGTCGCGATACATCATGGTCTTGGTGTGGATGTAATTGCGCGAGCCGCCGCCCTCAATCATGTAACTGGCAAGGGTGAACGGCGCACCGCAAAAGCCGATGATGCCAAGGCGGTCTTTGAAGTGCGCGGCGACTTTCTGGATGGCGCGGGCGACATAGGCCAGATCGTCGGCGCGATCGGTGCGTAGGGCGCGAACATCCTCGGCTGTGCGCACCGGGTGATGGACAACGGGTCCCTCGCCCGCCAGAAACTCGAACGGCAGGCCCATGGGCTCGAGAGGCAGCAGGAGGTCGGCAAAGATGATAGCGGCATCCACTCCAAGCTTTTCCGCAGCGGTGATGGTAACCTCGGCGGCAATCTCAGGCTGCTTGCAGATTTCGACGAGCGTGTGATGCTTGCGCACGTCGCGGTATTCCTGCATGTAGCGGCCGGCCTGGCGGAGAAACCATACGGGAGTGCGATCAACGGGACGGCGAAGGCAGGCGCGGATAAAGCGGCTTCCGTCGAGAATAGTGTCGGGGGCGATTTCAACGACAGGAATCTGATTGGCTGGATTCATACTGTGTCGATTTTAACGGGCAAATTCCGCTCAGATAGTGATCTAAATCACCAGCAAACAAAAAACGGCCCCCGTTTTTGACGGGGGCCAAGTTGCCTTGGTTCTCTCGTGTTGCGAGAGCTTAATTGGCGGCCAACGGCGGGGTAGCCGTCGGTGCGGAAAGGAGCCAGGGGGGGCTGCGGTGTTAAGGCCGCTCCGCGCCGGTCGAGGGGGCAGTGCCATTGGGAGGCACGGCGCCCTGGGCCGCCAAACTGTTTTCCATCAACCGAATGTGTACGCTGCTTGTCCTGACCGGCTTCATATCGTCGCTGGTCTGGCTGTGGGCGTTGCCAAGGGCAACTGCGTGCATACGGTAGACGGGAATCTCGTGGTTAGTTACCAGGTAGCGCTTGACTGCTTCAGCCAACCGCTCGGAACTCTGAATGCCGGTGCTTCCGGCCAGAGGTGAATGGGCTTCTACTTCAACGATGTAGCCCTGTTGACCAGAAGTGGTTGCGGCGAAGTCATCCAACTGCTTCTTCGCTGATGCCGACAATACCGCTGTGCCGCCGCGGAACGCGATATCCGCTTCGGTGACCTGCTGATAGTGATCCAGACCGTTCACGGTCGTGTTCAAATGGTCTACGTGGCCGGCAGCGTTCTGCGCAATGCCGTTTGCATTCTGCGCTTGCTGATTGGCGGCCGTTGCAACCTGGTTTGCGCCGTCCGCAGTGGTTTGAGCCTGACGGATACCCGCCTGCGCCCTGGAATCCACATCCTGAATATCCTTGGCGTTCTTGGCGTTCACTTCATCCAACTCGCTCAGGCGGTCGTTGATCGGATCTGTCTGCTTCTTCACCCACTTTTTCCGAGCCATCGGATTGACGCGACCCCAGAACCCCTCCTTGGGCTGGTTCATGGACGATGAAGCCGCCGGGGAGGGCTGCTGAACCGCTTGAGGAGGGGTTGTCTGAGGAGCTGTCCCGGTCTGCGCGTCCTGCGCTATCACGGGTATTGCAAATGCGGATGCCAGCATAATTACAGCGAACTGGCGGGGGAACAAGTTTCGAATCGTATGATTTGTATTCATTGCGCAGGTTCCTCGGTGAAACGTGAATTCTGCTGCGGAGCTGTGGTATCTGCTCACCCTGAAGAGATAGCAATGACCATGCCAAACCGGTCAGACCCTGCTAAGAAAAAGTTATCTACCTCATATAACGCGATTTATCTGGGAAATCCTTCTCGCGTTCTGAAGCAAATTCAGGCGCAGACGGGCTGCACGAGTATGTAATTTCTTCCTTCTTGGGTAGTTTCTACCGGGAAAATAAGGCGCGGGTCGCCCAATTTCAGGTCGAAGCACCTGGAATTCCCGGCTTGAGACTTCGAGCCTCAGTTGGCGTCGACGTGGATGATCCGCACCTCTGGGTAAGCCCCATCCCAGTCCGGAGACACAGCGTCGAAGATGAGGCGGAAGTCCTGCTCAGCGCCCGGCTTGAGCGGTGCCGCTGACACAGGCTCAACGTCGATATAAGGATCGCGCATGCGGATAAACTTGAGCGGCTGGGTTTCGTTTTGCGCAACTTCGTGGGCGTAGTTCCGAAACAGCACCTGCACCACCACGCCGGTCACGGTGCGTGAGCCCTTGTTTGCAATGTGTCCGTCAAGGTAGGTAACCTTGCCGCCAGAAAGGTTGGCCGACTCGCTCATGGCCAGACCGGTGATGCTCAGGCTGGACGAGTAGGCGTCCTGAGCAGCCGAGATGGGGGTGACGCTCGCGGCGGGTTTGCCGTGCTCAAGAACAAACACCAGAACGGCGGCGATGACCAGGACGACTCCGGCAGCAATCGCCAGGGGCAGCCAATTGCGCTCCTGCGGCTCGGCGGGACGGATCAGCTCAAGATTCGGAGGAGTGCTCACGAGCGGATTTTACACCCGATGCCAAAGGAATACTTAGCGCGGTGACGTTCTTCTTTATTGAACCTGTACTGGCGCCATGTTGAACCTGAATTGACCCTGAATTCAACCAGGAATGTTTCAAGCCGGCCGATAAGAAAAGCAGTGTCACATTTTCGTTCGGCGTTCCACATTGTTTATGGAGCTTGGTTCAGGCAACCTTTTTACGCACGTTTTGCGCATCGATAGTCAGAAATTGGTGTCTAAAGAATGTGAGCATGCAGTTAGCCGGGCAGGATGAGCCGCACTGGAAGCTCAGCGCACAGGAAACAAAAATCGTTGCCGGAAGAATCAGAGTTGCCGGAAGAACAAGAAAAGAGGCATACCCCGATGCAGACCTCTCCCCAAGTCGTTTCAAATTCTGTGCACAGGCCCAGCGACACTCCAAATGGAGCGCGCACACATGCGGATCTGATCTACCAGGTGGTTACGATTGCGGCGGTTTTGCTGCTGCTTGGAAGCCTTTGGGTTTTCTAGCAGCGGCCCGTCGCCAGGCCTGCGCGGATCCAGCGTCGATTGCCTGCGCTTTTCACTCTCAAATCCCCTCCCCCCCTCCTTTCACGTTCCTTCTTGTTGTTACCCCGTTCTATTCGCGTAGTCGTCATTGCGGTTTCTGCAACCCGGAACAAATCATTCTGGACCGCGGCGCGTTGTTCTGCGTCGGCGGCGCTTGCTGATGAATCCAACCTGCTGAGCGTAAAAAAGCAGAAGGGATTTCCATTGTGAGCAAGGTTCTGGTTACGGGCGGCTCCGGCTTCATTGGGAGCCATGCCATTTTGCAATTGCTCGCCGCGGGTCACCAAGTGCGCACAACGGTTCGCAGCCTGCAGCGCAAGGGCGACGTGCTGGAAATGCTCAGGGTTGGTGGCGCGGAGCAATCGGTACAAGCCGAACAAGGCGGCAATTTGGAATTTGCGGCAGCCAGTCTCGAAAAAGATGCGGGCTGGGCGGAAGCCGCGGCCGGATGCGATTTTGTTTTGCATGTGGCTTCGCCCTTTCCGCCCAAGGTGCCCAAACACGAAAACGAGCTGATTGTCCCGGCGCGCGAAGGAACCCTGCGCGTGCTGCGAGCCTCGCGCGACGCGGGCGTCAAGCGTGTGGTTCTGACCTCGTCGTTCGCCGCCATCGGGTACGGCCATCCAGACCAGCCCGCCCCATTTGACGAGACCAGTTGGACGAACCTGGATAGCCCGGGCCTCACTCCCTACATCAAGTCAAAAACGCTGGCAGAGCATGCTGCCTGGGACTTCATCGCACGGGAGGCCGGTGGCCTGGAGCTTTCCGTGGTAAACCCGACGCTCGTGCTGGGTCCGGCGTTGCATCGCGACTCGTCCTCGTCAATTCTGATTGTGCAGAAACTGATGGATGGCGCGATGCCCGGCGTTCCGCAGATGACCTTTGGCCTGGTGGACGTACGCGATGTGGCGGACCTGCACCTGCGCGCCATGACCAGCCCGGCGGCGAATGGCGAGCGCTTTCTCGCAGTCGGGGGCGATTTTGTCTCGTTTCTTCAGATTGCGCAGACGCTGAAGGCGCGCATGGGGAAATGGGGCAAACGGGTTCCCACGCGGGAATTGCCCAATTGGCTGATGGGGCTGCTTGCGATTGCAATTCCTGAAGTGCGCCAGATTCTGCCCGAGTTGGGGAAGACGAAGAACGCGAGCAACGCCAAGGCGAAGCGGTTGTTGGGATGGACGCCGCGATCGACCGAGGAGTGCATTGTGGCTACAGCTGAAAGCCTGGTGCGGCTCGGGGCGCTGAAGGATAGCCCGAAGGCGGGTTAGCGAGCGCGCTGGATTGGCTTAGACGGCCTTTGCGGCGCCGCGCGGACCATAGCGACGATGTAGCCAATGCAGGTTCCGAAAACCAGCACCAGAAACACCGGCACAATCCAGGGAGACACGCGGCCGTGGCCACTACGCACAGCGGCCAGAATGGACCATTGCAGCCACGTCATCAGGAAGGCCAGCTCCACCTTGAGCCAGGCCACCATTTGCAATGAGAGGGCTTGCAGGCGTGGACGATTTTCCGGCGTCACCGCGACAGGATAGTTGAAGGCTGAAGGGAAAAACGACACGAGCGTGATGAGGCCGTAGATGACCACGGCGATAGTGGGCAAGAAGAGCAAAGTAGCTGATGAGCCCCAGCCATTGGGATTGCCCGCCAGATCGAAGTGGGTGGGGATTTTGTCCGGCAGGCGGGTTGGACCATAGAGAGCGCGGAAGGTGATCCACCCAAGGAATGCGAGCGTGACAAGGCCGATGGCTTCAAGGTTTCTGCGCATGGGTTCCTTTCCTTTCCACGGCCTCAGATCTGAGCCTGTCCCTTTGTGCGCAATCGCATTTGAACTGCCACAGCAAGCGAAGGTCTCTGGCTGCCGCAAAGACTTCATCGAAGGAAGCCTTGTAATCAGGGCATGACTTCAGTCGTGCCGCAAAACGCCCCAAAAAGAACTTGGGCTTTAGCCCCTGCCGCATTTTGACCTGCCAGTGGCCTACTCTTCGACCTGTCCTGTGCGCCGGAAGCAACTCATCTTTCAAATCCCAAAGTACACTCTTGCAAATGCGCTTGCCTTATGCGACCCGGCCAGCTTAGCCGAACCGCGCTTTCTTAACCGTCTGCCTGAAGTCTTCCCCGGTCATCTCCACGCGGACGCACATTTCGGCAAGGCGCGAACGCATGCGGTCGCCGATGCGGTCGCCAAGAGTCTGCTCCCGCGCAGAACGCTGCGCCTCGGTCAAACTCGCGCCCGCGGCCGCCAGGTCGGCGTAGTTGGTGGTCACAATTGTGGTCTGCTTATCGTTGTAGCGGGTGTTCAGAATCAGGGCCACCGTGTCCCAGACCCACTCGTTGGGCTTTTGCGCGCCCAGATCGTCGATCACCAGCACCTCAGCCGCAAAGATGGGCTTCAGCAGTTCGAGCTCCGTGGTGTTCACCTGCGGGTTATAGCTGTTCTGAATGTTCTTCAGCAGTTCGCGATAGTCGCAGAACAGGCCTCGAACACCGCGCTCCTGGACGAGACGGCGCAATACGCCGACGGCTAAGTGGGTTTTGCCCACGCCGATTGAGCCGGTGAAGAGCAGGCCTTTACCTGCTGTGTCCACCGGATACGCCTCAACAAAGCGGCGGGCCGTGAGGTGTGCGCGGCCCAGCGAAGCGTCTGCTCCGCGAAAGGCAGTCTCATAGCCATCGAGGGTGTAATGGCGGTAGCGTTCCGGGATGTGCGCGGCAGCAATACGGCGCTCCTCGCGCAGCATCTCCTGACACTCGCAGGGCCGGGAAACCCACAGGCCGGAGGCGGAGACGACGCGCACCAGGCCGACTCCATCGCAAATTTGGCAGACAGTCATCTGATTCAAGGGTAGCGCAATGGGCGCATGGATGCGCCGGTGCATTGCCGGTGGCTGAATGTGGAAAAGGCAGTTGGCCAAAGCAAGGCGCGATTGCCTAGAATCAGTGGGCACCGGAACTGCGAACTAAGGGGTTGGGCCCGGGAGGATTGCACATGATTGAAAATGTGAAGCGTTTGGCAATTTTGACTGTCGTGGCACTGGCTGCGCTGGTTTCTGGAACCCATCTGATCGCGCAAGAGCCGGCGAGCGTGCCGGAGACGAAGGCACCAGCGCCAACGAAGACTGCTCCCCCTCAAAACGCGGCACCGGGGCTGACTGTTCCCGCGCCGCCGCCTGTGGCACCCCCATCCGCCACTCAATACAATCCAAAGATGGATTGGGCTTGGCTGGCTAGG
>Ga0302319_10018608_pt1 | contig 12664 bp, 11 predicted proteins | sample Bog_T0_2_FD_203319 | JGI IMG/M metagenome (GOLD analysis project Ga0302319, IMG submission 203319) | Peat permafrost microbial communities from Stordalen Mire near Abisko, Sweden - Bog_T0_2 | ecosystem: Environmental > Terrestrial > Soil > Wetlands > Peat | place: Sweden: Abisko, Stordalen Mire...
TGCCGGAAGTTCCGCCGGTTCCTCACCGAGAAGGCTGGCTGAAGCCGGTCATCACCCACAAATTCCCCCGACGAGGCAAAAGGAATATGTGTGTCCGACTGAGCCGGTGTAGGTTGCGGCGACGGAGTTGGTGTTTGACAGCCATGGCGCGAACGGGCCTCCGTTGTCCGACGCATAGACGGTAAAGCCTTGTAGGCCGCTTCCGACATCACTTCCGGACCAGCCAACTCTGAAGTTCGGGCAGGAAGATGTCTCAGGCAGGGCCGAGATATGGCTGACCGGCGGTGTGTTGTCGATAGTGTTCAGCCAACTGGGAGTGCTCAGGGGTGCATTTGCGTTAAACACGACAGCCGCCTGATCCGAGATCTGGACCCCTGTTGCGAGTCCTTGTACAGGCTTGACAGTAAACGCTACGTTGCCGCCTACCCCTGGCGGCAAGAAGCCGACAAGAGGGTTCAGCGGCGGCAAGCCAGTCGCCGGGTCGATAGAGCCGAGGGTCCAAGTGATTGTTTTGGTGTTAGTATTCAGCTTTGCATCGACAGTAACGAGCATACTCTGCGTTGGACGAAGATCGGCGGTCGTTGTGAATTCGTTCACCCCGGCTGCGGGATTGAATGCGCCCGCCGGGGCCGGGACCTCGATGTTTGCGCCGCTAGTGCCGTTCGGGATCGTGATCCCCAGCAAGCTGACGCTGGAAAGGTTCAGGTCTGCACTCAGCGGCTGAGTTACGACGACTTGCTGGGCTGGTGCAGTAGCGGTGGTGATGTTCTCGAAGGAGATGATATAAGTCAACTGTTGCGTTCCAGAGAGCCAGCGCTGCGAAGCGATGCCAGAGGGACCAGTGAGCGAATTGGGGTCGACCGCCGCATAACAAGGGATAAATGCGCCGTCAGTGCAGACGGGCTGTCCAGGACTCGAAGTACTGTCAAAGCACGAGGTTACAACAGGCCACATGGGAACTGCGCACGCTACGCCGGCATCGGCGAGACACCCGCCTAAACATGCAATGAAAGCAGGCCCAGAAGCAAGACAGTGCCTTGCCACACATTGCGCTGCCACCGTTCCGCAAAGGTCCTTAAAGGTGCTGGAATCCACGATGCAAGCGTCAAGCGCGATCCAGTTAATAACTGTGTTCGGGTAGTAGCACGACTGAACCTTAGCGATATCACTGGTGCAGCCGGGCGGCAATGTGATCGTCACCGTCGCCGTCGCTGTGAAGGTCTCGGCAGATCCGGCCGCCTGCGGGCCGGCTGCCCACATCTCGGCGGGGGATGCCTGAGGCGCTAAATCCGGAGGATCGGCTGATGTCCCCGTGAACGGCGAATTGAGAGGCAACGAAAGGACACCCCCTGAGGAATCGACGTTGCCGGTATTTTGAACCGTTGTGGCGTAAATTGCGTCAAATGGTGCAGTTGAATCTATGCCCCCTTCTCGCACCGCTGCTCCCGTTAGTTGGATCCGGATATTCGGTGCGCCTCCCTGCTGGACGGTAAAGGCTTTGGCGAGGGATGCGGATGTGCCGTCAGCATTTTTGATGAGGAGATCACACAGGCCGGGGGATGCGGTCGTTAGATCGAAGGTGTTGTTGAGGAGTCTGCCATGCACGCCAACGTTGATGTTTGTTCCGACGATTGGCTGACCGCCGCAATTGAGTTGCGCTGTCGCACCGGCGTGAAACCCCGAGCCAACGATTTCGGGACTGACTGTGCCGGCGTTTCCTCCGAAAGCGGGGTCAATGCCTGTAATCGATAGCCCGCCCGGTGCGCCGAGGGGAAGCTTCGTGATAAAGAAGTCGGGGCAGGGGCCGGTATAGCCGATGCAGCGGCCAGGCACGCTCGCGCGGGTCGGCTGATAGGCAAAGGGTGTAACCGGGAAATCGTCGGATCCCGTAACGCCTACAACGTAGACATCGCCTGTGGCATCCAAAGCAATCCCTGTGGCGCCATCAATACTGCTGCCGCCTAGGTAGGTCGAATAGACTAGGCCGGAGCCGGAGGCATTGAACTCGGTCAGGATTGCATCGCCGTCCCCCCCTCGATAGGTGGTTTGAAATGCGTCCGGCGTGACGGGGAAACGCGTGGCATCAAATTTACCGACAATGTATGCGTTGCCGGACGGGTCCAACGCAATCCCGTTCACGACTGTCGCGCACGGGCTACCACTAACACTGCCGACGCTGCCGATCAATGTGGAATACGTCAGCGCGCTGCCGCCGGGATTGACCTTGGCGACAAACGCGGAGTAGGTGGGGCAATCGTTGTTGGTTTGAAAAGCGCCCTTGGTGGTTGGGAAATTCAGGGAGTTTATTGTTCGGCCCCCGACATAGGCGCTGCCCGAAGAGTCTACTGCGATCACGGAAGGATAGTCGCCCGAGCCACCGGCACCTTGGGGGCCGATGTTGCCGACGCCGGTGCCGCCTAGGTAACTCGAATAGATGAGTCCGGCCGCCCCGGCAATCCTCGGATTCAACTTCGCGACAAATCCGGTCGTACACTGAGATGGGCCGCAGTTGGCTTGATTGTCGGTTGGCTCAAATACGTTTGGCGTGACCGGGAACTTCGAACTCGAGGTGTTGCCGGTTAGATAGGCGATACCGTACGCATCGACGGCGATTCCCGATCCGAAGTCCTGCCTTTCGCCACCAAGGTGGGTGGAGTAAACGAGTGACGCGGCTCCTGAGAGTGAGGGATCGACGACCGATAGGAAGGCACTGGTGATCCCAACCAGTGTGGGCTGGAGGGCATCGGCGGTTGTGGGAAACGCACCGTCTGAGGTTGCTCCTGTTACGTAGGCTCGGTTGTTCGCATCGAGCGCTATTGCGGCTGCTCCACCGCCAGAGCGATCGTAGCCGAGGCACGTGGAATAGAGGAGGGCTGTTCCGTTAGCGTTGAGTTTGGTCATGAACGCCGACCCATCGCAATCGCTCTGGAAGGCATTTGACGTTGTCGTAGGGAAGCCGTCTGAACTTGGGGGATTGGGAATATACGTTCTTCCGGCCACGTAAGCTTCGCCGTTGGCGTTCACGGCGATCGCACTTGCCACATCGCCGCCAAAGGGCCCGGCAAGATACGTGGAATAGGCGAGGCGGCCGAGTGGATCGAATTTACTAACAACGGCGCCGCCTCCATATGAGCTCGGGGAGGTTGTCTGAAATGCACCCGGCGTCGTGGGAAAGGGGGACTGGTAGCTATAACCGGAGACATAGCTATTGCCTGAAGGGTCCACGGCAATGCCCGTTGACAGATCGATTCCGACTCCGCCGAGATACGTGGAGAAAAGCAGGGTCGGATCAATCACGAGGTCACGCTGGGCGTCGTACCGGCCCAGTCGGAACTTGTAGGCAGAGTTCGCGGAAAGTTGGTAGCTGCCAGGAATGGAGTTCCGATGCCCGGCGATTTCCTGATAGATGCGTGGGGAACTCTCGCGTAAAGGGCCGATGGCCGTTTGGACGAGCAGGGCTCCGTTGGCGGTGGTTTGCAAACCCTTCACGCCGGAATAGGCGATGCTGATTTGGGATGGGTCGACGCCTGGATGGACGAGGAATTCCTGTTCGATATCCGCTCCTTTTGCAGCGAAACGGACGTCAATGCCGGGCCAAACATCGTGGTAGAGCAACTGCGAATAAGCGGGCACGGCGGTGCGCCAATTCTTGGGATCGTTCCCGATGAAGTAGTTATAGATTTCCGGGTGCGGGAGCGCGGCGTCAATGGCGGGGCTGGCTTTTCCATTCGTGAAGGTCTCGGAGAAGACTAACTTTTGCAGTTTCTCCGCAGGCTGTTTAGCGCCGGGCACGTGGTTCTGCGGCGGCTCCCCAGCACGCTTGGAGTCATCGGCGGGGCGAGCCAAATCGACAACGATGCCCTTGTTGGTAAACCAGAGGACCGTACCGCCTTCCTTCACACGAAACCTGACTTCGGGGTCAAACTGGCCTCGGTTTTCGATAAATGATAAAGAACCGCCGCTGATTCCAGTGGGAAGTGCCGGTTTGTGTCTTTGGGGCGAATCGATTTGTTTCGTTAGCGGTTTTCCCGCAGAGAGCGCGAAAGAGGTGACCGATCCGCCTATTATCCCGGCGGCGACGATTTGCACCACCGCCCTTCGACTGCCTCTGGCCAAGTAAGTCATAGATCCAATCACCTCGTTCCCGTACTAAGCACGAACCCACTGCGGTGTTAGGATAGTTTCTCTACTCCTTCAGGGCAATGTAGAAGCGCTGTAATTTTGCTGAAGACGGAGGATGAAGATTGCCATGAAGCTCAATCTAAATGAGATCCGCTTTGAAAAATTTCGCTTCAGTTTCGGCGAGAAGTGTCTTTTTGTGGGCGACCAAGTGGTTTCGCTGACCGGCAAGGAGGGCGAAATTCTGTGTGCGTTGTTGGAATCGCCGGGCCAGGTAGTTTCGAAAGACAAGTTATCCGCGAGATTGTGGCCCACGGCGATCGTGGATGAGAGTAATTTATTTCACCATGTGAGATCGCTACGCAAGAAACTGGGGGCGCGGCAAGACGGCGGCGCCTTCATTGAGACAATTCCCGGCCGCGGCTACCGGTTTCTGATCGATGCGAGTCCAGAGCTAGTGCAATCTCCGGTGAAGGAGCAGCCGGAAACCCTGGAAGCGGAAAGAAGCATGGCGCGGGTGCCGGCCAAGTGGCTGGCGGCGTTGGCGGCAATGATTCTGCTGGCTGCCGGGGCGTTCACCTTCTCGCAGCGGAAGGCGAGGCCGATGCCAGCGCCGGACGCGATCACTATTCTGACTCGCCCCGATATCGCGCAAGTGCCGCGGGTGGTTAAACTGATCAATCTTGCGTCGCAGGCTTCGAGCGTGCTGCTGAATCCAGATCGCGGCGAGCTTTTTGTGTCGGAACCGACCGCCGATAGGGTTACCATCATCAACGCAGTCAGCAACAAAATCATTGGCCGGGTGGCGGTAGGTCACGGGCCGGGTTCCATGACCTTCTCGCCAGACCGGAAGAAGATCTTCATCGCGCACAGCGGCGGTGGGGTGGGCGTTATGGATACGGCAACGCATTCCTTCCAGCTTGCGGCCGACTTCAAAGACCGGGTAGACGATGTCGTGGTTACCGCGGATGGGAAATCCGTCTATCTCGCACTGGGGTTTCGCGGCGTGGGGAAGCTGGATATCGCGAGCCGCTCGGTAAGAATCCTATCGAAGACGGGCTATGCGATTGCGCTGGCCCTCACGCCGGACGGGCGACGCCTTTATGTGAGCTACCAGAGCGGCGGTCCCGGGGGTAAGTTTGGCCATGACGCCATCGGCTACTTCGATACGGCCAATGATGGCTTTGCGGGAGCGATGAGCGGTTTTGCGAATGTGGGCGGCGTGATCGCTGTTTCGCGCGACGGCTCGCACATCTGGGAGAGCGGCGCGGACGCGTGCGATTCGGCGCAATACGACCATGTGGGCTGCCCCGCTGTTCCGGCCGGGCTGATCAACATCTTCAGGGCAGCGGATAACAAAATGGTGAAGCCGTTGGCGGTACGCGGCGCGCGGTTGCTAGGCATGACGTTTTCGCCCGATGGGCAATATGTGGCGGTGGGCTCGACGCATGGCCTGATGATTCTCAATTCGCAGGACTATTCCATCGCCGGCATCTTGCCTTACGGATCGACGCTCAAAATCGCGTTTACGCCCGATGGCTTGAAAGCTTACTCGCCCGTCAATGAAATACCGGCGGTGGCGGTGATTCAGCTTGGGGTGGAGGTGCGGGCGCTGCGCTTGGCAAGTCGCGACAGCCGCAAACAAGCGCTGGAAATAGGGATCGTCACTAGCCCTGATTTGAATGCTGAATCGATTGATCCGGAGTCGCTGCGCTTGGATGGCGTGCCGGTGCAACGAAGTGGGACGGGGGCGCTGGATGCCTCGGTGGACGGCATAGCGGGCTTTGCGGGACACACGTTGATTGTTCACTTCAAGGTGGAGGGTGGGAGACAGCTTTCGAGACTGTCACTGGTGGGGAAGACGTACTCGGGAATGCCGGTGAAGGGAACGGTGGATGCGATGTAGTGTGGGTTGCCGGCAGCTAAGGATTGGGGAGGGACAAGATGAGCATTTTCTTGCTGGCAGTGCCGATGGCGGCTTTGGTCGAAGTGAAGCAGCAGAGCGACCACCTTGAGATCACGATTGGCGGACAGCCCTTTACGAGTTACTATTTTGTCCCGGAGGTGGCGAAGAGCGTGGGCTTTTTTAGCGGCGGAGGGTTCTCAGCGCTGCGGCCTTAAGAGGCGGAAGATCGTCTTTAACCGTCTTCCAGATCATCGATAATTCAATGCGATCGTACTGATGCCGCAACCAGTTTCCCAGGCCGCGAATGTTTCGCCAAGGTAAGCCGGGAACCAAGAGCTCAGCGTCCTCGCCAAGACGTATGGCCGCTTCGCTGATCATTTGAAGCTTCCGCTCGACGGCAGCAACGGTCTTGGGATCTTCGCGGAAAGATTCGAAATCGATGCCTGCCGTGAATTCTTCGATCATGCCGATGGCGTCGACAATATCGCGTAAGGGACGAGCGGGGTCTCTAAAAGGCAAGGACGGACTCGCGGGCGGCGCGCTCTCGCATATCGTCTTTCAGGGATTTTGCCGGAGCCAAGTCTACCGGAACTCCGAGAATATCCGCCAGGCGGTTTTCCATGCCAACCATGTCCAGTAAGGAAAATGCTTTTGAGGGGTCAAATTCGGCCAGCAGATCCACGTCGGATTGGGCATGGGCGTCGCCACGCGCCAGGGAGCCGAAAAGGGAGAGGCTGGTAATGCCAGCGGCTCTTAACTCCGATTGGTGGGCGCGTAATTTGCTAATGACTGCGGACTTATCCATACCTAGCTAAGCTAGTGCTTTGCTATATTATGGCGCACTTCCCGGCGGTTCCTCTTCGTAAAGGCGGGGAGGCCCTTGTTCTAAGCACCATTCCGCACGATGACATGATGAGCAGATGACACATATTTTGCTGGCGGTGCTGATGGCGGCTGCGGTGGAGGTGAAGCAGCAGAGCGACCACATCGAGATAGCGATTGGCGGGCGGCCGTTTACGAGTTACTATTTTGGCCCGGAGGTAGCGAAGAGCTACCTGATGCCGATACAGACGGCGAGTGGCGTGGTGTTGAGCCGGCCGTTCCCGATCGGCAATGACACGTCGGGAGGCGACAGCAAGGCGTCGTCGTTTGAACCGCATCAAAGGCCGTTGTATTTTTCGCATGGCAATATTGACGGTCTCAACTTTTGGGGCGAGGAGGCGTTTCAAAAGTTTTATGAGAGTGAGCACTCACGGCAGGCGTACGGCCACATGGGAGGTGCGAAGATTGAGCAGGCTACAAGCGGGGATGCGGGCAGGATCGCGGCGAGCTTTGCGTTGGAGGATGCGAATGGGCGAGTGATCGGCAGGGAGAAACAGAGTTTTGTATTCCGAGGCGATGAGCGGACGCGCACGATCGACTGTGAGTTCACGATCGAGGCGAGCGATGGGCCGCTGACACTGGGCGATACAAAAGAAGGGACGTTCGGCATCAGGCTGGGCGCGGAGCTGAGTGCGCCGCTGGGACACATGCAGAACTCGAAGGGAGGGCAGGGTGAGAGTGAGATTTGGGGGAAGGCGGCAGACTGGGTGAATTATTCAGGGATTGTGGGCGGCAAGCAGGTGGGGATTGTGGTATTCGATCATCCGAAGAGCTTCCGGCATCCGACGACCTGGCATGCGCGCGGCTATGGATTGCTGGCGGCGAATCCGTTCGGGCTGCGGGAGTTCACACACGATGCGGGACAGGATGGAAGTTGGACGATTCCCGAGGGGCAGTCACTGGTATTTCGATACCGGGTGGTGACTTATGACGGCAAGATGCCGGCGGCGGAGATTGATAAGCTTTATCGGGAATATGCGGCGACACCATAGGAGGGCCGGCCAGGGGGGGGCGCGGACGCTACCGGCTCCGACCGACTGGAAAAGCACCGAGACGAGTCTCGGCGCGGCGAACACGAGTGTTTGCGCCACAGGTGGGGTGGAGAGGTGTGGGGTTAAGCCGAGTGTAGGCTTGGCGAGGGCGTTGAGGGGGGTGCTGTTGTGCGCGTGGCTAGTGAGCGTAGGTTGGTGCGAGAGTGCGCCTCCGAAGCTGATTGACTGCCATGTTCACCACGATGGCAGCGTGGCGTTTCTGGAGAAGCTGACGGCGAAGCTGGACGGTTCAGACGGCATGGCGCTGCTGATTACCATGCCGAAAGATTTGGAACAGGTGAGCGCTTTTATGAAGGCGCATCCGGGACGTTTGATTGGCTTGGGGCAAGTGGATTTGGATTCGCCGCAAGTCTTGGAGACAGTTAGGCGATTTCAACGGGCAGGATTTGCCGGGCTAGGAGAGCTTACGGGGCCGCGTTACCGGTACGATGATGAGCGCTATTGGCCTATTTATAGGTTGGCCGAGCAAAGCCGGATGATTGTGCTGTTTCATACGGGCATCGTGAATCGGATGACGCCGGAGATTCCGTCGAACGTGAGTTCCGATCGGATGAGAGCGGCGACGCTCGATCTGATCGCGAGACAGTTTCCGAGGTTGACCATTATTGGAGCGCACCTGGGGAACCCGGACTATGCATGGGCGGGAGAAGTGGCACGCTGGAATCCGAATGTGTATTTCGACGTGTCGGGCTCGACGTTGATCAAGAAGCAAGACGATTTGGGTTTTTTCAAGTCGGTATTCTGGTGGACCAGCGTGGCGAGCGCGCATACGCCTAAATCGGCAGCGCCGGCGTTCGAGAAGGTGATATTCGGATCGGATGTGTTCGGAGGAGATTTGGAGGAGATGGACAGGGCGCTGGAGCGGTACCGGCGGATGCTGGAGGCGTGCGGGGTTTCGCCGGAGGTGCGGGAGAACATTTTGGGCGGGACTTTGCGGCGGGTTTTGGAAAGCCGGGATAAGTGAGCTTTCCCGGACGTCCGAAGGCAAGGTAATCATTTTTGCAGCGATTCGACGAAACGGCAGAAGGAAGCGTGTGACACAAAATCGGATCGCAAGACCTGCCATTCCCTGACAAAGAGGGGGCTTTCAAGAGCTCCCCGGACGATGGGGAGCCAAAGATTCCAAATGCCAGCCGGCAGATAGCGTTTCTCACGGAGATAGTGGAGCTCCAGCAGTACAAAGAAGACCGCAAGAGTGTGCTTGGTGATTTCAGCGCTCGGCTCGGGCGCGAGGTTGCCGTGGCGGGCGGCAACAACTTCGGCAGGCATTCCCTCGAGCATCGTTCTGAATCGCTCGGAATATTGCATCATGATTTGTACCGCCAATTGGCTGCGCTGACTGGCAACGGCAACAAACAGGCCCGCCATGGCGACGGCGCTGCTGGTCAAGGTTGCTGCAAAAAGCCAGTCTTGTATTAGATGGTTCATGTTCGTTGACGAGGATGCAGTATTGCCGAGAATGCACGCCGGACGCCGTGGGCATTCCCGTTAAGCTGCACCATTTGTAAGACGAGACGACCGATGGCGACGCCCGCTGGTGACGTTATTTAGCCACATGACCGCCTAAGGCCGCTCGGCCCGACGAGGCCAGGCGTGAGGCGGCTTGAAAGCCGCCTCGCAGCCACGAATTGCCGCCCTACGAACGCGATAGGCTGTGGCCAACGGCGTGCATAATTCCAACCGGTGCTGAATATCCGGGCGTTCTTCGAATTGATCGGCAATCTTGGAATCTTTGCCTGGCGAGCGCTGCGGCGGGCATTCGTGCGGCCGTATGAACTTCTGATGCTGTGGCAGCAGATCGCGGAAGTGGGGTGGAAATCGCTGCCCCTGGTGGTCTCGTCCGGCTTCGCGGTTGGTCTGGTCCTCACTCTGCACACGCGCAGCAGCCTCATTCGATTTGGTGCAGAATCCTACATTCCGACTGTTCAGTCGCTGTCATTTTTTTCGGATATTGGCCCGCTGATAGTCGGTCTGCTGGTGGCTGGACGAGTGGGCGCTGGAATAGCGGCGGAGCTGGCGGGCATGCGGGTGAACGAAGAGATTGACGCGATCGAAGTTTTCTCCATCGATTCGTTCAAGCTGCTGGTGGTGCCTCGCATTCTGGCTTGCATTGTGGCGGTGCCCATCTTGACGGTATTCATCGATGCGGCGGGACTTGCGGGCGGCTTTGTCGCGGAGTACGCCGCCTCGCATATTTCGCTGCATCTTTACCTTGCCCGCGCTTTCAGCCAAGTTGGGTTTACGACATTTATTCCGCCGACTCTCAAGACGGCATTTTTTGGCTTCATCATCGCTCTGACTGCCTCGTGGTACGGGTATACAGCGACGGATGGCTCAGAGGGCGTGGGGCGGGCGGCGACCAATAGCGTGGTGCTATCGTCTCTGCTGATCATCTTCGCGGACGTGATCCTCGTCAAGTCGATCTTCTTTCTATTTCCCGAGGGCTCGGTATGAGTGAGGGGCGAGTTCCGGATATTGCGCTGCAAAAGGTGTCGAAAACCTTTGCCAATCGCCAAGTGTTGAAAAGCGTTTCCTTCGATGTCACGCCGGGAGAAGCCTTGTGCGTTATGGGACGCAGCGGAACCGGCAAGAGCGTCACACTAAAGCTCATCATCGGGTTGCTGAAGCCCGAGGCGGGGAGCATCCTCATACAGGGCCGGAATATCGTCGGCATGTCCGAAGATGAGCTGTCTGGGACGCGCCGGCAGATGGGCTTTCTCTTTCAAAGCGGCGCGCTGTTCAGCCAGTTCACGCTCAACGACAATCTCGCCTTGCCGCTGGGGCGCTTTACCAACAAATCGAAACAGGAAATCGACTCGATGGTGCAGATGCGGCTGGAGCAGGTGGGATTGGGAAAGGATCGCTATAAAATGCCTGCCGAGTTATCCGGGGGCATGAAAAAGCGGGCAGGCTTGGCGCGCGCCCTCATTCTAGATCCGCACATTCTGCTGGCGGATGAGCCAACCAGCGGACTGGACACGGTTACCGCGCGCGAGATCGACGATCTGCTTTTAAAGGTGAGAGAGCAATCCAAAACAACGATGGTGATTGTGACGCATAACGGCGGGGGGGCGCGCCGCCTCGGCGGCCGGGTGGCGGTGCTGGATAAGGGCGAGATGGTTGCCCTTGGCACGATTCAGGAACTGGAAAAAAACGAAAACGAGTTGGTGAGAGCGCTGGTTTCAGAGGAAGGTTGTTATGCACATTAAACCGTGGGGTATTGGTTTGTTTCTGGTGGTGGGAATCGGTCTCTTTACCGCCGTTCTCTTCATGATCGGTAATCGCGAAGAGGCCTTCAGCAGGCATCTCGAGCTGTTCACCCAGTTTTCCAACCTGAGCGGGGTGGCTAGCGGCGCGAAAGTGCGAGTGGCCGGTTTTGACGCCGGTGAGATCAAGAAAATTCAGGTTCCCCGAACTCCGTCGGGAAAATTCAGAGTCGAGCTGCAGATCGAAAAGAAACTAGGCGTGATGGTACGAGAGGATTCGGTAGTTTCGATTGAAACCGACGGCCTGGTGGGCGATAAGTTTGTTGCTATCAAGAAAGGCAGCGCGCAGTCACCCGAGGCCAAAGATGGTTCGACACTGCCCAGCAAAGAACCTTTCGATCTCACGGTTCTGCTAGATAAGGGGTCGGCAATACTCGAAGATCTTAACGGCACGATCAGCGATGTGCGGGGAAGGGCGGACGCGACATTGGATTCCATAACGAAGACGGTGAATCAGGCGGACGGCCTGATAGCGGCGGTGGAACCGGGTATTAAGGGGACGGTGGGCAATGCTAATGAGATAGCGGGCACGGTTAACACGCTGGTGACGGACTTGCGCGACGGCAAGGGCGCAGCCGGCTTGCTGCTGCGAGACGAAGCCACCAGGCAGCAGCTTAGGGCGACGCTGACAAACGCTCAGCAGGCGTCAATGAATGCAGACCAGGCGGCGATCCGAGTGAATGAGACGGTGGCCGACTTTCAATCGAGGAAACTCATTGCCAATGCGCAGGTAACGCTCAATAACCTCCAGTCACTTTCGCGGCAACTCGATGTTACGGCGAAGGACGCGTTGGCGCAGGACAACATGGGCCAGGACGGCGCCACCAATCTTCGCCAGACGCTCACCAACCTAAATCGCGGCACTACCAATTTTGCGGAAGATACGGAAGCGCTGAAGCACGAATTTTTCTTCCGCGGATTTTTCAAAAAACGCGGGTTCTATAACCTGGACGACGTGACGCCGGCGGAATACCTGAAAGCTTGCGCTCGGCAGAAACATCCGGGAACGCGCAAATGGCTGCAGGCTTCGAGTTTCGAGGCGAGCGCCGACCCGAGTGCCAAGAGGGGACAAGAGCAGTTATCGGCGGCGGGACGGTTGGAGATAGACAGCGAAGTCTCACCCATTGTCGAGTCTCTGCCGGGAGACGTAGTTATAGTGGAGGGTTATTCGTTGTATGGCACTCCCGACGAGCAGTTTGTAACTTCAAGAAGACGGGCGGATTTGGTGCGGCGTTACTTGGAGGTGCACTTTCATCTGAGAAACAGCGACGTGGGTATCGTGCCTTTGCTGAGTACGCCGCCGCAGGGTTCGGGACGTGAGAGCTGGAATGGGGCTGCGATCATGCTGCTCCAAGCGGTGGACAAAAAGTGAGCAGGGCTGATTAATAACGGCCGGAGCGGTAGGGACGGCCATTGCGGACCGCCCCCCGCACAGACCC
>Ga0302319_10018614_pt1 | contig 12661 bp, 10 predicted proteins | sample Bog_T0_2_FD_203319 | JGI IMG/M metagenome (GOLD analysis project Ga0302319, IMG submission 203319) | Peat permafrost microbial communities from Stordalen Mire near Abisko, Sweden - Bog_T0_2 | ecosystem: Environmental > Terrestrial > Soil > Wetlands > Peat | place: Sweden: Abisko, Stordalen Mire...
AGAGGCGTACCGTCTTGCACAATGGCTACGCCGCCTATGCGCTTTGCATCGAACTCAAACGTGTGCCCGCCGAGGGATGCAACTTCGCGCAAAACTGCGACTGCTTCATTGGTGACTTCGGGGCCGATGCCGTCGCCGGCGGTGACCAGTATCTTCAGCTTCATGCTTCTCCAGAGATCAGGGTTAAGAGATCAGTTGTCAGAGATCAGGGTTTAGTTAGGCTCAATCGAGCTCGGATACAGGTTCACGGCGTTTTTCGCGGATCTGGTCGGGTACTACGCCGATCAGATCCTGGTCGTAGATGTTCTTCTTTCGGTCGGCGAGGGCGACGAAACGGTAGTAAGTCTGTTGCAGCTCCTCGCGGGTCAGGGTAAAGCCGAGCTGCTCCAATCTGTTTCTCAGGGCGGCGCGGCCGGAGTGCTTGCCGAGTACAAGATGGGTCTTGGCTACGCCCACCAGGGCGGGGGTCATGATTTCGTAGCAAAGAGGATTGGCCAGCATCCCGTGTTGGTGAATGCCGGACTCGTGCGCAAAGGCGTTGTCGCCCACGATGGCCTTGTTGGGCGATGGGCGGAAGGTGATGATCTGGCCCAGCACCTGGCTGGTGGCGTAGAGATTCTCAAGTTTGATGTTGGTCGATGTCCCGTACCGGTCGCCGCGAACGTAGAGGGCCGCGGCAATCTCCTCAAGCGCTGCGTTGCCGGCGCGTTCGCCAATGCCGTTGATGGTGCACTCCACCTGGCGTGCGCCGTTTTGAATGGCGGCTAGGGAGTTGGCGACGGCCAGTCCGAGATCGTCATGACAGTGCGAGGAGAGGACGATGTTGGCGGCGTCGATGGCGGGCACGCGCTCGCGGACCTCCGCGAACATGCGGCCGTATTCCTCGGGCGTCGAGTAGCCAACGGTGTCTGGCATGTTGATCGTGGTTGCGCCTGCCTGCACGGCCACGCGCACCATCTCTACCAGGAAGTCGCGGTCGGAGCGGGTCGCGTCCTCCGGCGAAAACTCGACGTCGTCGACGTGGGTGCGGGCGAGACGAATGGATTCGCCGGTGAGGTCGAGAGCTTCCTGACGGCCGATCTTGAGCTTGTATTCGAGGTGCAGATCGCTCGACGCAAGGAAAATGTGGATGCGGCTGCGGTCGGCGAACTGGAGCGCGCGGGCCGCCATCTCGATGTCTTCCGTCTTGGCGCGGGCCAGCGACGCGATGCGCGGCTTGCGGATCGCCTGCGTAATGGTGGCGATGGCCGCGAAGTCGCCCTCTGAGGCCATGGCAAAGCCGGCCTCGATAATGTCCACGCCAAGGTCTTCAAGAGCATGGGCCATGGTGAGCTTTTCCTGCGTGGTCATGCTGCAGCCGGGCGACTGCTCGCCATCGCGAAGAGTGGTGTCGAAGAAGGCAACGTGATTTGAGTGATCTAGGTTCATGAATTCGCCTGCCTGAGGAAGCTTCTTGCCAACATCGTAAGTGTCTCGTATGGGGGCCGTATAAGGCAAAGTTATTATTCTTGGATATGCGATTAGTATTCGTTATGATGCCGTTAAGGCCGGGAGTCGGGGAAACGCCGCCTGGTATTGGATGGAGTTGCAAAGTATACCCATAATGGGTATAGTAAAGAGCGCCAGAATGAGATCCGACGCGTCCTAAGGGACTTCAGTTTGTCGAAGCCCCTGCATTCACCCGGTATCGGGAAGATTACCTCGATGACCAGGGATTGAGGAGTTTGCAACGCGCTTTGGCAGCCAATCCGGAGGCGGGTGACCTGATTCCGGGCGCGGGAGGCATTCGGAAACTGCGATGGAAAGATACCCGACGCGGCAAGGGAAAGCGCGGTGGCCTGCGCATCATTTATTACTGCTTCCTGTCGGATGAAGAGATCTGGTTGTTGACGTTGTACGGCAAGGACGAGACCTCCGATCTGACCAAGGACGAGAAGACGCAACTCAAAAGAGCGCTAGAAGGCGAACGCGCCGCTCGGAAGCGAAGGGAGATGCAATGAGCAAGCAAGGGGAAACGAAGCGCGACATCTTTGCGGAATTGATGGAAGGTGTAAATTCGATGGCGAACCACCGCGAGGGCAAGCGAACGCTGAGAACCCATCATCTTCCCAATGCGGAGATCAAGCCATCGCCGGGGCCGGAGTATTTTGTGGCAGTTCGGGAGAAATTCAATGTGTCACGCGCGGTGTGGGCAAATATGCTGCGCGTGAGCCCGCGCACGGTGGAGAAGTGGGAGCAGGGCGGGCAGGCAAGCCCATTGGCGGCAACGTTTGTAGAACTGGTCTCACGGTACCCCGATACAATCGAGCGATTGCAAGCGCTGCCGAAGCGAGTCGCGCGAAATGCGAAATAAGCACGGTGCACGAGCTCCTCATAAAGGCGGGCAAGACGTGAAGCTCATCGTTAATTGCCCACTCAGTGTCTATTGGTCACCAACGGAGCGTGCAGTCGAGGCGGAGAAGAAGATGATCGAAGAATTTTTGGTTACGACTAACCGCCTGCCGTTCGGAAATCTGAACTATCCATCGCGATCTGTTGTAGATTCTCACTCGATTCAACCTTCTGCGTAATCTGCTTATGGAACTGAACCAGCTTGAAACTTTTCTCGCCGTGGCCGAGGAGCGCAGCTTTTCGCGGGCGGCGGTGCGGATGCACAGGACGCAGCCGGCGGTGAGCCAGGTGATCCGCAAGCTGGAGGCGTCCGTCGGCGAAACGCTCTTCGATCGAGCGGCGCGGGACGGGTCGTTGACCGCAGCCGGAGTTTTGCTGCGCGACTACGCCCTGCGGCTGCTGGCGCTGAGGCGGGAGGCGTCGAGTGCGCTGGATGAGCTGAAAAGCCTGGAGCGGGGTCGTCTACAATTGGCGGCGAACGAGTACACCTGCATGTATCTGCTGCCGGCGATCGACCAGTTTCGGCGCGAGTTTCCTCATGTCAGCGTGGCGGTCCACCGAATGCTGGCTTCGCAAATTCCCGACGAACTGATGCTGCGGACCTTTGAGCTGGGGGTCGTGTCGTTCCGGCCCAACCCGGCGCAGTTTCGGACGATCGCAGTCTATGGTGACAGCCTGGCGCTGATTGTCAGCCCCAACCACCCTCTGGCAGCGGCGGCGCGGGTGTCAATCAAAGACCTGGGGTCTGAACTTTTTGTCGCTCACAATGTAACCTCGCCGCTACGGCAAAAGGTGATTGAAGCATTTCAGCGCTACCGCACTCCACTCAACATGGCCATCGAGCTGCCGACGATCGAGGCCATCAAGCGGTTTGTGGCCATGGGCAACGGGGTGGCGCTGGTGCCACACCTGACGGTGGCGCGGGAGCTGGAGACCGGCGACCTGGTGCGAATTCCGGTGGATGAGCTTGAGGTGAAGCGGGTGCTGCGGCTGGTGCACCGGCGCCAAGCCACACTCTCGTATGCCGCCATGGCGTTCCTGCGGACGGTGCGCAACATGGCCAGAGAGCAGGGACCGCCTTTCTACTACCAGGTGGAGCGGACGGGGTGAAAAGGCAGTCTTTAGAACAGCGAAGGTTGGCCGTCGAGAGTGAATTGGGCCTGGCTTCGACCATGGTAGGCACCCCTTTGCCCTCGGCTGCGTCTATAACCTGAAATGTTCCGGCACAAAGCAGCTTTCAGGCATGGACCGTCCCGGCCATTTACAATTCTGAAAGCGGGGCCCGGCTTGCACCGGCGCGCCGGATTCGACAAGCTCGTTGCCAGCCGGACGGTTGCGCAGTGGTGAGGTTCAGGACCGAATGAAGAAGATCGCCTTAATAGCATTACTGCTGGCCGTATCTGTGGCCGCAGGTCGCGCACAGGAAAGCCGCCAGGACGTCAGCATAAGCGGAATTGGGCTCATCGAGCCGTTCATTGCCTCACAAACCGACGTTCAGGTCAGTGCAAACTATGCCTTGGGTGCACTCGCAAGCTACAGATTCATGCTTACGCCCTCAAGCGCTCTTGAGGCCAACTATGGCATTACGTATCAGAACGAGATTCATTACGTGATTGCCAATACAAATCACTACATTGTGAACACCCGGACCCAGGAGATGTCGGCTGCCTATGTGCGGACTTTTGCCTACAAGAAGTACAACCCATTTGTTGAGGGCGGGCCGGCGGCGCTGATCTTCATGCCCATCCGCAATACGGGAACGACCAACCTGGACGTGAAACGGCAGACGGGCATTGGGGCGATGTATGGCGCAGGTTTCGCGTATGAGATCAGCCCCAGCTTCGACATTCGTGGGGAGTATCGCGGATATATCACCACCGTGCCGACATTTGGCGATGCGCAGTTGAAAACCAACAAATGGTACAACATCTTTGTCCCGACACTTGGAGTTGCATACCACTTCTAGACCATTCTGGCAGTTGGTGTAGAGTGTTTTTTTGAAAGGGCACGACTTCAGTCGTGCCGCAAACGCAACAAAATAAAGGCTGGGCTTTAAAGGCTGCGAAAAAACTCGCTCCGCAAGGAATTTGCGACAGCTTTGTAAGAGTCCTCCACCAGCTTCGCCGACCCATGAGGGATGAAACTGACCACCCATCCATCGCGGCTCCATGAGGGAGCTTAGGATGTTAGCCCAGGGCAAGCGCAGCCCTGGGGAGGCTGCACAATAAATACCAAAGTCCCGCAGGGACGACGCGAAATAGCCCGAATGAATGATTCCTTGTTTTCTTGAACTTACGGTTGTGTTTCTTGTTAGAGGGGCGGGTTTACGCCCGTCCTTTTTCTATGGGTGGCCCCCGCAGCAGCGTTTGCTTGGTCTCTGCGCAATCATCAGGCGCCCAGAATCGTACGCATCTGACGCACCGCCTGCGGAATCCGATCGGCCGGCGTACTGCCAAATCCAAGGATGAAGCCTTGCCGGGGCTTTTCACTTCGGTAAGACGGCGACAGCGGCCAGAGCCACAGTCTCTCTTTTGCGGCTCTTGCTGAGAGTTCCCGATCGCTGAACCCATCGGGTAGCGTCATGGCCAGGTGCATCCCTGCCTCCGCGCCGTGAACTTCAAAGCCCGCATCGGGGGAAAAGTCTTCGGCGAGCGATTCAATCAGGGCGCTTCGCCGCCCCTTGTAGACCTGGCGCATCTTGCGGAGATGCCGGGTGAAATGGCCCTCATTGATGAAGTCGGAGAGCACCTCCTGGTACAGGTAAGGCGGAAAGATGTCCATCGCAAACCTGACCGCCACGAAGCGATCGACCAGGTCGCGCGGGGCCACAATGTAGCCAAGGCGAAGAGACGGGAAGAGAACCTTGCTGAACGTCCCAATGTAAATCACACGGGAATTCATATCCAGCCCGTGCAGGGACGGCACGGGAAGGCTCTCATACCGATATTCGCTGTCGTAGTCGTCCTCGACGACCCAGGAGCCCGCGTTCTGAGCCCAATTAAGAAGTTGAATGCGCCGGGATGCGCCCATCGTTGACCCCAGCGGATACTGGTGCGAAGGCGTCACAAAGGCTGCCCTTGCCCTGGGAGCCCGCTTGATGGCCGCCGTCACGTCCATCCCCTCGCCATCGACTGGCACCGAGACCAGGTGGCAGCCAGCGCCAACCAGCAGGTTGTGTTGCAGCCAGTAGCCGGGCTCCTCGACCCAGACGGAGTTGCCCGGATCGAGCAGCACGCGGGCGGTGATGTCGAGCGCCTGCTGCGACCCGGAGACCACGATCACTTGATCCGGCTCGCACTTCACTCCCCGGGCGGTGCGCAGGTAGTTGCAAATCGCAATGCGGAAGCGCTCAGAACCGCGCGGGTCGACGTGATGGATCGCGTTTGCCTGAGGGTTTCGGGTATGGCGGATAACGAGGTTCGACCAGATCTTAAACGGGAATTGATCGAGCGCGGGCTGATGCACGCCAAACGATCCCCAACTGCGCATCCTAGGGGAAAAAGGGAACGCCGGATAGAGGGTTGAGCGGCGCGAGAGCGGACGTGCCCCTGAGGCGCTCGGTTCCAGGTTGCCGGCGGGCCGCGAAACGGACATGAGCTGCTCGGGCAGCGAAGCCGACACAAACGTTCCCGCGCCAACGCGGCTTTCCAGGTACCCTTCCGCCAGCAACTGTGCGTAGGCATTGAGAACAGGGAAGCGCGAGACGCTCAAAGCGGAAGTCAGTTCGCGGCTTGAGGGAATCTGCTGGCCGGGGCTCAGGTCGCCGCTGAGGATTGCGCCGCGATATGCGTCGTAGATTTGCTTGTGCAACGGCGTGGCGGCGTGACGGTCCACGGCCAGAGTAGGCAGGGCGCCCTGCATTGAGTTCTTCACGGGTTGAAGTATAGTGGTTCGTATAATGCATCAACAAGTGGCTATGGCTGCTGACCACTCGTCCGGGCCAAAGTTGGGGAGTGAATGTGTGTGCCGAGCTCTGATCGGGCTGCCGATCTCAATCAATTTACGGATATTCTCGAAATAAAAGGACTTCAATGGACATGTTGTTGAAGCAAGGGCGGATACTGTTCGCGATTTCGATCGCTGCTTTTGGCCTGCAAAACATCATCTGGGCGCATTCCAAGGATCCATTCCTGTCGATGATTCCCTGGGTTCCGAGTTACCCGCCCCTGGGATACCTGACGGGCATTGCACTGCTTTTGGGCGGCATATCCATCCTCGCCAATCTCCGGATGCGTCACGCGTCAATGCTCCTGGGAGTCCTTTTTTTGCTGTGCGTGATTTTCCTTCAGTTTTCCAGAGTGGCGGCAAGTCCGTGGGACGTGGGCGTGCGCACCTGCGCGTTTGAGACTCTTACGATGTGCGCCTCGGCGTGGATGCTTGCGGATTCTCGCAGAGGCGCCGGCGAAGACTCTTCGCGTTGGAAGCCGGCCTTGAACACCGTCTTGGCCTCTGGCCGTTACCTGTTCGCGATCTCGATGATCGTGTTTGGCATCGATCACTATCTGGTCTTCAATCTCATCGTCAGCCTGGTGCCCCATTGGATTCCTGGCAGCGGCTGGTTCTGGGCAAATCTTACAGCGTTCGCGTTGATTGCGGCCGGTTTTAGCATCGCCGTCAAATGGTTGGACCGCTGGGCGGCGGCGCTGCTCGGGCTGATGTTTCTGATCTGGTTCCTGGTGCTCCATGCGCCCAGGGTGCTCAGTTACCCGCGCTGCCTTGACCCGGATGAATGGTCGAGCGCATTTATCGCGCTCGCCGTCTGCGGCGGGGCATGGATTCTGGCCCGGTCAATCCCGGCGAAGTCGAGCGGCAACGTTCGGGGTTGAAACGGAAGGTTCATTATCGCTCTTTAGATTGCTGCACTTATGGTTGGAATCTGAGGCGTTGCTTGCTGAGTCATTTCAGGAAATATTGAGAAGAAGACCAGGGAAATCTTTCAAAGGATGGAGACTCTGATCGCCTCACCCCACGGGAACCAGCGTCAGATCTGGAGGGTGACCCGCCGGCGCGTTCACCAGGCGGACTGGCTCCGGTGTGGGCGACAGGTGCAGGGTGTGGCGATCTGCCGCAAACCTCACCAGTCCGTTTTTCTGGTCGAAGGTGAGCACAAAATTCTGCATCGGGCATGACCCAAAGTTTGCCAGAGGAAAGGCTGGATTGATTTCAACAAACGGGTGCTTGAAGGTGTAGGAACCGATGCGAATGTCGGAGGCCAGCGATGCGCCTCGCACCAGGAAGCGCGTCGATAGCGACTCCGCGTTGCTGAGGCTGGCCGAGTTGGAGCTGAATCTGAGCTTCGAAGTGAGCTGCAACGGCAAGCTCAGGCCGGCGCCCCCGGAGTCGATCTGTGCTTCGATCGTGGTTTCGCCAACGGCCATTCGCACCACAGGGATTCCATCGGGCATGCGAAAGGGCAGCACCGACCTGCCGCCGTCGGAGGCCAATTCACCCGATCCGAGTTGCATGCGCCGATTCGGGTAATCGAGGGTGAGCAGGTAGTCGCGAAACAGCGGGAACCCCAACAGGCCCTGGCAGTAGCCGTCGCCACCGGTCAGGTTATGCACCGCGGCTTTGACGCCCGTAAACTCAACGCCCGCAACCCGAAGCGACTGAATAAGAACCATGGGCACTTTTTGCCCGCCCCTGCCGCTGGGGTCGTTCAAGCGAACGCGCCCGGCCACCGGGAGACCTAACTGTTCAGCGAGCTCTGAGGTGATGAAGGCTTCTCCGCCGGTGCCCGTATCGACGACGAAGCGGAACGGGCCCTTGCCATTGACCATGACCATGACGAAGGGCTTGCCATGGGTGATGTCGAGAGGAATGGAGTGAACAGTCGCCTGAGCGGGCACACTGGTTGCGGCGAGAGCGACCGTCAGAACAACCGCGCCGATGGGGAAGAAAGGCTTGTACATAGCGGGCGCCGTCCCTTGACCGCAGATACGGACGGTATTGTCATTAAGTTCCCGCTAAGTGGTTGGTGGCAATAGCCACTTCTGCTGTTTATGGCCTAGCCACTGGCAAGTCAATTTATCAATCGATTTAGCGCACACAAAGAACAATAATCGTTTCGTCGTCGAAGCGGTCATGATCGCCCTGAAAGACGGTAACATCGGCCAGGATGGCGTCGGCAATGTCTTGTGCGGGCCGGTCCCGATGGGCGCAGAGCAGACCGGCCAGACGGTCTTCGCCATACATGTCGCCGTCGGCATTCTCTGCGTCTAGGATGCCATCGGAAACGAAGACGATGGCGTCGCCAGGCTGGGTGGCGACGTTCAGTTCTTCATAGGTAACGTCAGGAAACAGGCCGAGCGGAAGGCCCTCGGCGCGGACGGTGACGGACTGTCCTGCGCGGCAAAAGATGGGCTGGACTGCGCCGGAATTAGCCACCTGCAGGGTCTGATTTTCGTCGTTCCAGAGTGCAAACAGCATGGAGACATACTGCGATTCGAGCTTGCGCTCCTGCAGGGCATCGTTGAGCAGGGCGAGCATCTCAGCGGGTTCTGGCTGCTGCGTGGCCGCGGAGCGCATGATGCCGCTCACCAGGGCGGCAAATAAAGCAGCGGGCGCGGCTTTACCGCTCACGTCGCCGAGGACGATTGCTGTGCGCTTGGGTCCGTAGTCGACAAAATCGTAAAGGTCGCCGCCGATGGTGCGGGCGGGCAAAAAGCGCACGGCCATCTCGGCATGGGCATGCTGGGGTGGGGTGGGCGGCAGCAGGCGGAGCTGCACTTCGCGCGCCATGGCGATGTCGCGCTCGAGTTGCCGCTCCTGGCGTCGAACGGCTTGGTAGAGGCGGGCATTTTCGATGGCGATGGCCACCTGCGCCGACAGCGTGGTCAACATGCGCTCGTGCTCTTCATGGAAGAAGCCGGTGCGGGTGTGTTCGAGGTCGAGCACGCCGATGATGCGCCCTTTGTAGAAGAGCGGAACAACCAACTCTGAACGAGTCTCCTCGTTCATCGGCAGGTAGCGGGGATCTTTGCGAACATCGGCTACGTTGATGGGGCGCCACTCGCGGACCGCGGCGCCGACCAGGCCACTGGTGGTGGCGATGCGGCGCAACGGGGCATGCGTCGACCCGAATCGCCAGGCGTAGCGGGTGATGAGGGTGTCGCCCTTTTCATCGAGAAGCATGATGGTGAACATCTGGTAGTCAATGAGGCGGCGCAAAAGCTGTCCTATGCGCTCAAGCAAGGGATCGAGATCGAGGATGGAAGCCAGTTCAACCGCTATCTCATTGAGCACTTCAAGCGTCTGGGCCTGGCGGGACACGCGCGCGTAGAGGCGGGCGTTCTCAATGGCCTGGGCAATGCGCGAGGCGGTGAGAGTGAGCAGATGCAGATGCTCGGGGCGGAAGTAGCCGGCTTCTTCGCTTTCAAGGTCCATCACGCCGATCAGGCGATTTTTTGCGATCAGGGGGACGGCGAGTTCAGAGCGAACCTCCGGATTGACGGAGATGTAGTGCGGCGAGGTGGTTACGTCGTTCAGCAGAATGGGCTGGCGCGTAAGGGCGACCTGGCCGACGATGCCTTTGCCGACCGGGAACCGGGTGCGCTCGGTCTTGGAATCATGGCCGATCTGGAAGCGCATGCGGAGTTCATGGGTGCGGTCATTGAGCAGAAGAATGGCAAAGATGCGGTAATGAATGACGGCGCGAACCAGCTCCGAGGTGCGGTTGAGCAGGGTCTGCAGGTCGAGCGTGGTGTTGAGGGCGTCAGAGATCTGCGCCAGGTAAGTGAGGTCGGCAGGCTCTATACGGGCATTGACGGGGTCAAGATGCGCGCCGGGAGTGGCGGGGCGGTAGTCGCCTTCGAAGTCAGGTTGTTGCGGCGGAGATGGGGGGATGGGGGGCATGGGTGTCGAAGGGAATGATAACGGAAAGCAGGGAAGAGGGAGTAGGGAATAGGGAATAGCTTGACGTTTCTCGTAATGTGCTCGATATTCGGCAGCCGCGCGGGGTCAGGTCAGCAATCGAATGGGCGGCCGCCCGCTTTCCTATTCCCTATTCCATAACCCCTATTCCCTCGTGTGAGTCGGCGCGAGTTCGCGAACGATGCCGACGGAAGCGGATGTGCCAATGCGGTTGGCGCCTGCTTCAAGCATGGCGCGAGTGTCGGCGAGTGTTCGGATGCTGCCAGAGGCCTTGACGCCGCAACGTGCGCCCACCAGGCCGCGGAGCAGGGCGACGTCGGCCAGGGATGCGCCGGCGGCAAACCCGGTGGATGTCTTGAGGAAGTCCGCGCCGGCCTGGATGGCAATCTCCGCGCCGCGCAGCTTCTCCTGCACGGTGAGCAAGGCGGTTTCAAGGGTGACCTTGAGCAGTGCGCCGCGTTGATGGGCCAGCGTGACAGCGGCGTGAATGGTGTGATGGACGGCTTGGAAGTTGCCGCTCTTGAGATGACTGAGGGGGATGACCATGTCCAGCTCACGGACGCCGAGGCGGGTTAGAGCGGCTACCTCCTGGCGCAGCGTGGAGACCAGCGAGCCGCCGAAGGGGAATCCGATGACCGCGCCGACTGGCATGCCGGTGCCCGAAAGAATGGCGACCGCTGTCGAGGACCAGACCGGGTTAACCATCACACATGCAAAGCGATACTGAATCGCTTCTTTGCAGAGGTTTTCGATGGCCTCACGGGTGGCGTCAGGCTTGATCAGGGTGTGGTCGATGACGGCCGCCAGTGACTCGGGGCTCGATAGAGTTCGTGAGGCAAAAAGGGCTGAATCGAAACTCCCATGGTCGAATTCGAGATCGGATTCCCGGATGGGCGTGATTGCAGCCATGGGTGAAGCTCCTTGCCGAGAAATACCGCTCTGATGGGCCAACTTGTGAGGCAGTCTACGGGAGATGAGTATAGTGCCTTCGACTTCGCCGGACAAATTGCATCGAACGCGATTGGAACGCGGATTCGGCATCCTGCCGTCGATACATCAGCATCGGACGATCTTGGCGGATTCAATCCCCTGTGTGGCGTTGCGAGTATCCACCACCAGCTTGGCTTTGCTTACGATTTGCGCGTAGTCGTATTGCGAGTGATCGGTGACGATGACCACGCAGTCGAACTCCGGAATCCGTTCCAGCGGCGTGCAAGTCATGTTGAGGGCGTATTTACGTCCCTGGCCAACGGATGGAAAGAACGGGTCGTTGTATTCGACCTGGGCTCCGCGTTTTTGAAGCAATTCAATGATGGTGAGCGAGGGCGACTCGCGCAGGTCGTCGATGTCGCGCTTGTAAGCCACGCCGAGAACTAGGATTCGCGCATTGAGCAGTGCCTTGCCGCGCTGACTCATGGCTTCAACGATGTTCTCAACTACGAAGTAGGGCATGGCGAGATTGACCTGCCCGGCAAGTTCGATGAAGCGGGTGTTGAAGTCGAACTGCTTGGCCTTCCAGGAGAGGTAAAAGGGGTCGATGGGGATGCAGTGTCCGCCAAGGCCGGGGCCCGGATAGAAGGCCTGAAAACCGAATGGCTTGGTTTTGGCGGCGGCAATCACTTCAAACAAATCGATGCCCATGCGCATGCACAACTGCTTGAGCTCGTTGACCAGCGCGATGTTGACGCAGCGATAGATGTTCTCGAGGAGCTTGGTCATCTCCGCTACGCCGGCAGAAGATACGGGGACCGTGCGGTTGAAAATGGTGGCATAAACAGCGGAGGCCAGTTCAAGAGCAACGGGGCCGCAACCGCCAATCACCTTTGGAATATCGCGGCGAGGAACAGTGTCGTTCCCTGGATCTTCCCGCTCGGGCGAGAATGCGACGTAGAATCCTGAAGTCTCGGCGTCTCGCGCAACGCTCAACGCTGAAGGGTTTCCCTGCTCAAGCAGCGGCACCACAACCTCCTCGGTTGTGCCCGGGTAGGTAGTGCTCTCCAGAATGATGAGTTGCCCCGCCTCCAGGTGAGCCGCAATGCTCTTTACGGTGCCCGTGACAAAGCTCAGGTCCGGTTCGTGATATTCAGAGAGAGGCGTGGGCACGCAGATGATGACCACATCCATGCGGGCAACCTGGCTGTAATCCGTCGTGGCATGAAAGCCATTTTTGCGGGCCGCCCGGATTTCACCGGCGGGGATGCGGACGATGTAGGATTCGCCGCGATTCAGAGCCTCTACTTTAGCCGGATCTATATCAAAACCAGTGATCGCGAAGCACTCCTCGCTGAAAAGCAATGCCAGCGGCAGGCCCACATAACCCATGCCGACAATACCGATGCGCGCCTGGCGGGACTCGATTTTTCGCCTGGTTTCTTCAATTCCGGCTGAAGAAGTCACA
>Ga0302319_10018615_pt1 | contig 12661 bp, 7 predicted proteins | sample Bog_T0_2_FD_203319 | JGI IMG/M metagenome (GOLD analysis project Ga0302319, IMG submission 203319) | Peat permafrost microbial communities from Stordalen Mire near Abisko, Sweden - Bog_T0_2 | ecosystem: Environmental > Terrestrial > Soil > Wetlands > Peat | place: Sweden: Abisko, Stordalen Mire...
TTGCGCTCGAGGGCGCTGCTTTGGGCAGTCTGTGCGAGGCTTTCGGCGGCTGCCTGACGGCCCCGGATTCCCGAATAGACCACGAATGCGATGGTAAGGGCCGCGAGAGTCGCGAGCAGGCCCAGCAATGCCGTTAATTTGCGTGAAGGCTTCGGTTCCACGGGCGCTTCGGTTTCCGCGGCAATGGTCTCGAGTTCCTGAGTCATATAGTTCTCCCTGTCGATTCGTGTATTGCCTCTGCCTGGACCTGGCCTTGACGGCTCGGTTGTTTCACGCCTCCGTGCAGCAGCGCAAAGACGACCGGCACAAAGGCGAGGGTGGCCACGGTGGCCAGCATGAGCCCGCCAATGACGGCACGGCCCAGAGGCGCGTTCTGCTCACCGCCATCACCGGCTCCGAGCGCCATCGGAATCATGCCGATGATCATGGCGAGCGCAGTCATCAGCACCGGGCGGAAGCGAGCCGAGCCCGCTTCGAGCGCTGCGCGGACACCGTCGCTGTGAAGTTCCAGACGCTCTTTGGCAAACGCCACGACAAGGATGCTGTTGGCGGTAGCCACGCCCATGCACATGATGGCGCCCATCAGGGCGGGCACGCTGAATCTGGTGTGAGTGACGAACAGAAACAGCACGATGCCACCCAACGCGGCGGGCAAAGCGGTGATGATGATGAACGGGTCGAGCCAGGACTGGAAGTTGACGACGATCAGTAAATAGACGAGCACGATGGCAAAAGCAAGGCCGGCGAGCAACCCGACATAGGATGTGCGCATGGTCTGAAGCTGCCCGCGAACATGGATGAAACTGCCGCGCGGCAGAGAACGTTCGCTGGCGGTTACGATCTTCTGAATGTCGTTCCCGGCGCCGCCCAGGTCCCGGTCCTGCACCGCTCCGTAAATATCGAGCACGCGGCGAATGTTGTAATGCGAAATCACCGCCATTTCGTTCGATCTCGACAGAGACGCGACGTCGGCGAGGATCTCCGGTTTGGAAATGCCGCCGGCGGTGATCGGAATGCCCTTAAGATCCTGCAGCGTCTGCATTTGGTATTGCGGGGTTTGCGCAACCAGGCTGTAGTTGACGCCATTCTGATAGTTCAGAAAGAACATCGGCTGAATCTGGAAGCTGCCGCTGAGGGTGTTCAGCAGACTGGTCGCTACGTCATGCTCCGTATAGCCGCCCTGATCGGCTTTCGTGCGGTCTACTTTCACGTCGTACACCGGATAGTCGGCGGGCTGCTGGATCCGGAGATCGGCGAGCCCCGGCACCTGGCGGAGTTGTTGCAGCATACGGTCGGCGACCTGGCGATCCCCCTGATCGTCGGAGCCTTCGATCTGAATGTCGATCGGCGCCGGGAGTCCGAAGTTGAGGATCTGGGTAACGATGTCGGCCGGCAGAAATGAGAATGTCGCTCCGGGGAACTCCTGGGGAAGTTGCGCGCGCAGCTGGCGGACGTAATTTGCGGTAGGGCGATGGTTTTCGTTAAGAGAAACGATGACGTCGCCATCCCCCGCCCCGATGGTTCCCGATGTCATGTGCTGAGTGTTGAGCTGACTATAGGGCATGCCGATGTTATCGATGATGCTGCCCATTTCGCGCTGCGGAACGACCCTGCGAATGGACTGTTCGACAAGATCGAAGAGGCGAGCCGACTCTTCAATGCGCGTGCCGGTTTTGGCGCGGATGTGGAGGATGAACTGGCCGCTGTCGGTATCGGGGAAGAAGTCCTGGCCAAGGAAAGGAATCAGAGTCAGAGCGCCGCAGCAGATTAGCAGGGACACCGGCACGAAAGCCTTTCTCGCGGATAAGAAGAGCGAAAGCAGCAGCTCATAGAGGTGCCGGGCGTTCTCAAATACACGCTCGAAGCCGCGCTGGAAAAGGATGAGAGGGTTGCGCGTGATCGCGACGTAATGTTTCGACTTCAGGAGGTACATCGCGAGCGTGGGGACAAGGGTTCGCGAAAGAATGTAGGAGGCGAGCATCGCGAAAACGACAGATTCAGCCAAAGGGACGAAGAGATAGCGCGCCACGCCACCCAGGAAAAACATCGGCAGGAAGACAATGCAAATGCACAGCGTGGATACGAGGGCGGGAACGGCGATCTGCCCCGCGCCTCCGAGGATGGCTTCGTGGAGTTCATGCCCTTCCTCGAGATAACGCTCGATGTTTTCGATCGTGACCGTAGCGTCGTCAACCAGAACTCCCACCGCGAGGGCCAGGCCGCCCAGAGTCATGATGTTGATGGTTTCGCCGAGGAAGCCGAGCATGATGACCGACGTGAGGATCGAAAGCGGGATCGAGATGGCGATGATCAGCGTGCTGCGCCAGCTTCCCAGAAAGAGGAGGATCATCAGGCCGGTAAGCGCCGCGGCGATTATGGCTTCGCGGATGACTCCACTGACCGCGCCTCTGACGAATACCGACTGATCGTCCAGAGGCTGGATTTTAAGCTGCGGCGGCAGTGTGGTGGATATACGCGGGATCGCCTTTCGCACGCCTGAAACCACATCCAGGGTGGAGGCCGTGCCGGACTTCACGATTGTGACCAGTACGCCCCGCTTGCCATCTTGCCGAACAATGTTGGTCTGGGGCGCGAAGCCGTCGGATACGGTGGCCACATCGCGCACATATACGGTTGTGCCGTTCACCTGTTTGATCGGGATATCGTTCAGCTCCTCTATCTTTCGAGGACTGGCGTTCAGACGCACGTCGTATTCAAGAGGGCCAATTTTAGAGGTACCGGAAGGCAAGACCAGGTTCTGCAGGTTTACGGCGTTCAGCAGGTCCTGCGGCGAAAGCCCTTTCGACTGCAGCAGGCCGGAGTTCATATTGATCATCACCTGCTTCTGTTTGCCGCCGTAGGGATAGGGCACCACCGCTCCTGGCACGGTAACAAGTTGCGTGCGCAGAAAGTTGAGGCTGAGATCGTTCAGCTGGTCTTCCGAAAGACCTGGACCCGACAGCCCCAGCTGAAGGATAGGAACGCTGGAGGCGCTGAAGTCGATGATCTGCGGCGGCTGGGTTCCGGGCGGAAGCTGCCGCAGCAGAAACTGCGATGCCGCCGTAACCTGAGCGTTGGCGGTATCGAGACTTGCATTCGGCTGCAGAAAAAGTTTGATTACCGCGGCGCCGTTGTAAGTGGTCGATTCCATATGTTCGATGTTGTCGACCAGAGTCGTGAGCGATTTTTCGTATGGGGTGGTGAGGCGACCTTCGAGTTCTTCCGGGTTCAGGCCGGTATAGGTCCATGCCACGGAGACGACGGGGATGTTGATATTCGGGAAGATGTCGGTAGGCGTCCTGAGGATCGTGACCGGAGCGACGATCAGGATCAGCAAAGCCAGAACGATAAAAGTGTAAGGCCGGTTCAGCGCGACTTTAATAATCCACATATTCTGCCTGACGCTCTGAATTGCAAACAGCTCGCCAGTCGCAGAAGGCTTTCGTTCCAGCAGTTAGCGTGCGGGTGCCGGGGAAAGCGTGTCGCCGACGCGTCGCTTCAGACGTGCAGACGACCCACGGCGTCGCCAACGGGGTCCCGCAATGGAGGTCTAAGGCAACACGCGAATCCGCAGATTCCGAAACTCAACTCGCATAGCCTGGCCCGCATGCATCTGTAGCGCGATCACACCCGAGGCGGTTTTGGTATCCTCCGTATCGATTGTGACCACGCCATTGAAGGTCAGTCTGATGCGCGGGCCATTCGCGTAAATCTCATAGCTGTTCCAGTCGCCCATATGAAGAACAGGTTTGGCTTTTTGCCAGCCCTCATCCTGGGTCTTCATCAGTTTTCTTTCGCGGCCTCGCTCTTCATATAAATTGCCCCACGCCGAATGATCGCCGACATCGGAAGCGTCGGCCTGATAGCCCGCGACGATCCAGCCAGGTCCAGGGTACAGCTCACTCCGGAACTGAATCCCGCTGTTGTGATTCCGCAATTTGATATCGGCCCGCATAACGAAATTCGCAAATTGCCGCTTCTTATAAACCAGAAACGTATTCACCTGGAACGGATGGTTATCGCTCGACCCGACAATCAACCCGTCCTTCACAGACCACAGGGCGGGGTCGCCGTCCCACCCGTCCAGATCGTGGCCGTTAAACAACAGCTCGAAGCCCGCCTTCTTCTCCTCGGGGGTGAGCGTATTCAAATCCGCGCCCGCCAGGTTGAACGCAACGGCAAGAAAAATTATCGGTAAACGCATTACACGATATTATGATGCTGATGCACTGGCGCATGGTCGACTTCCCCAAACTTCCCGGCGTGTCCTGCCCCTGCGGAACCGCGCGGCGAGCCTTCGCAGACGTCCCCGAATTCCCCGGCACCATCCACATGACTTCCATCTCCGCCGATGCCGAGCTCCACTACCACAAACGCCTGACCGAGACTTATTACTTCCTCGAATGCGGTCCGGACGCCCGCATGCAGCTCGACGACGAAGTTATCCCGGTGACGCCGGGCATGTGCATCATGATCCCGCCCGGCGTCCGTCACCGCGCGCTGGGAAAGATGACCATCCTCAACATCGTCTTCCCCAAGTTCGACCCGGCCGACGAGTTCGTCGTATGAAAACCATCCTCACCCTTATCGCCATCGCTGCCCTGGCCGCCGCCGGCCAGTGGACCACCTTCGGAGGCAACCCGCAGCGCGACGGCTGGGCCCGCGGCGAAACCACTCTCACCAAAGACAACGTGGGCAAGATCAAACTCGTCTGGAAACAGAAGCTCGATAGTCCCGCCCGCGAGCTCAGCTCCCTTGCTGCGCCGATCGTCGTCGAGAACGTCCTCATGATCCAGGGCCACAAAGACATCATCCTGGTGGCCGGAGCTTCCGACACCCTCGACGCCATCGACGCCGATACCGGCAAACTCATCTGGCACAAAAAATTCGAGGTCACCGCGACCGCCAAACAAGCGCCGCGCTGGCTCTGCCCGAACTCACTCAACGCCACGCCCGTGGTTCAGTCGGGCGGCGAAAACCCGCGCGACAAAACCGTTCACGTCATCACCAGCGACGGAAAACTTCACTCGCTCAACGTCGTCAACGCCGAAGACCGCAAGCCGCCCATCCAGTTCGTCCCGCCCTTCTCGAAGAACTGGAGCCTGAACCTGGTGGACAACGTTCTCTATACCACCACCTCGCAAAACTGCGCCGGAGCGAAATCCGGCGTCTGGGCGATGGATCTCAGCAAGCCGGATCGCCCGGTCAAGTTCTTCGCCTCCACCGGCGGCATATGGGGACGCGCGGGAGTGGCCGCCGACGAATCCGGCAAAATCTACGCCCTCACCGGCGACGCCGCTTTCGATCCCGCGGCCGGTAAATATGGCGACACCATACTCGAACTCGCTCCTAAGACACTCGATGTCCTTGACTACTACGTTCCCGCCAACTTCAACTTCATGAACCGAAAAGACCTCGACATGGGCAGCATCAGCCCCGTCCTGATCAAAGACAAGGAACGAGAGCTCGTCATCGCCGGAGGCAAAGAAGGCCGGCTCTTCATCCTCGACGCCAAATCCCCTGGCGGCCCCGGCCACAACGAACCGCTCTACCGGAGCCCGGTTTACCTCAACGCCGACCTCTATTCCGCCGGGCGCGGCTTCTGGGGCGCCTTCGCGTCATACGAAGATCCGCAAGGCGTCCGCTGGGTCTACGCGCCCGCATGGGGACCGGTTGGCCCTGACGCACCGGCTTTCCCTATCGCGAACGGCCCCGTTCCCAACGGCAGCATCATGGCCTTCCGGCTCGAAGATAAAGAGGGTAAACCGACCCTCACGCCCGCCTGGACGTCGCGCGATCTCAATGTTCCCGAACCGCCCATCATCGCTAACGGAATCGTTTTCGCGCTCTCGAACGGAGAAAGCGTCGTGCAGGCGACCGAAGACGGCCGCATCATTACCACCGAGCAGCGCCTTAAAGCCGCGCCCGGTCACGCCACGCTCTACGCTTTCGACGCCGCCACCGGTAAAGAACTTTACTCGAGCGGCGATACCATCGCGGGCGTTGCCCATTTCAGCGGCATCGCGCTCGCCAACGGCCGGGTGTATGTCACGACTTTCGATTCCTTCGTTTACTCCTTTGGCTTCGAAGAGTAGCGGGCTTTACAAATCTATGCAGGGAAGCCTGTGACCTCGCACCGCTTCGCGCGTCTAAGCAGATAAGGAGAAGTATGACCATGAAGTCGTCACTTATCGTAGCTACGTTAGCTTTATCTACTCTGGGGTTCGCAGGTCCTAAATCCTATGAGTTCACGCTTAGTTCACGGGCCAGCCTCGGCGCCAACGAACTGAAACCCGGCGAATACAGAGTTAAATTCGACGGTGCTCAGGCGACCGTTACGGACGAACAAACGAATAAATCGTTTACCGTTCCGGTGAAGGTTGAGCACAACAACGGCCAGAAGTTCGGTCAGACCACTGTCCAGTCCGCCAATCAGGGTGGAGTGGATCACATCGTCCAGATCAATCTGGGCGGGTCCGACACGAAACTCGAACTCGGCCAGTAACAGATACAGGGCAGGCGGAAACGCCTGCCCCACTTCTACGCGATTAGTTCCCAGCTCCTCAACTGCCGCAGAAAAACCGCCAGATTGACGGGCTTGTTCAGGTACGCATCGCTGAATTCCTGGAAGCAACGGATCACTTCACGGATATCGTCGACCGCCGTCATCATCACGATCTTCGCGCCCGCGCCCGGCGCATAACCCGCCGATTCCTCAAGCATCCGAACCTGCTGGACAGCATCCCGTCCGCCGGTTTCAGGCATGATGAGATCCATACAAATCAGACCGTAACCACGTTCCTCCGAGATGGCAGCCCGGCAAGCCTCCACCCCTTCCCTGCCATTCGACGCTGTGTCGCACTGGCCATAGCGGCCCAGGAATGTCTTCAGCAGCAGGACGCTCGGCAGATCGTCTTCAACTACGAGGGACCGCAGCGTTTTCTCCCCTGATTCCGTCGTTCCTGGTTCCCTGTTGGCCAGCGCCGAATCGTCTGTCCTCAGGCTGGCTGCCAGGGTAGCCAGGAGCGCGCCGACATCGGCCTGGTTGCTTCCGTCCGGATTCTTAATCAGTTCCTGCAGCTTTTCGGCAGCGAGGAGCAGACCGCGCAGCTCGAATGGCTTCGGAACTGTTTTCCGAGCCGCCATGCGCCGCCAGGTTTTCTCCATTTCGTGCGCCACTTCTCCGATCTTCGCCAGTCCCAGGAATGCCGCGCCTCTCACCGCGTGTATGGCACGAAGCACGCGCTTTACCCGTTCCCCGTCTACTTCCGTCCCACCCTTCGTCATCGCCAGAAGATCGGCGCGTATCCCGTTGAGATGTTCCACATATTCGGCCAGAAACTCGCGCGTCAGTTCGCTCTCGATCGCCGGCGCTACTGGTGTTACAGCCATCCCGCCCTTTCCAGAGTCTCTCTGAACTGCTCCACTTCTTCTTCCGCGGAAGTCACCAGTTGCCTGCATCGCTCCAGTTCGTGGGCCTTCCCCGCCCCTTCGAGCGCCAGCGCGAGAGCGCGCAGATTCTCCGCCGAGACCGTTGCAGCAGAACCCTTCAGGCCGTGCGCCCGCGCGGCTATACCGGCAAAGTCACCGTCCTGGACCCGTTCCCGCAGACCGCTTACCTGAGCGGGGGCGCCAGCCAGAAACTCCCTTAAAATCATGCCAGCCAGTTCGCGATCGCCCATCAGACGTTCCAGAAGTTCCCCGTCCCGGAATGCCGCGCTGTCCGCGCGAGACGTAGACTGTGCGCCCGTCCATTGCTCCACTACTTCCGCCAGCCGCCGCAGATCCACCGGCTTGGAAAGATAATCGTTCATTTCAGACAGGCATCGGTCCTTGTCTTCCTGCATCGCGCCCGCCGTTAACGCCACGATCGGAATTCTGTTATCCACCGATTTTCGAATGCGCCGGGTAGCCTCGAAGCCGTCCATCACCGGCATCTGGCAATCCATCAGTACAAGGTCGTAGCCTCCCTGGCGCACCGCTTCCACCGCTTCGGCGCCATTGTTGACGGCCCTCGCCTCGTATCCCAGCTTCTGCAATTGCGCCAGCACGACCAGCCGGTTCGTGGCATTGTCCTCCACCACCAGGATCCGGGCCTTTCGCCCGACCGCCGCGGGTGCCCGTTTTTTCGCGGGCTCGCTCGCCGGCTGCCGATCGCCCGGCGCCAACTCGAACACCGCCGTAAACCAGAACGTCGACCCCTCGCCTTCGCGGCTCTCCAGCCCGATCTCCCCGCCCATCATCTCCGCAAGCTGCTTGCAGATGGCCAGCCCGAGGCCGGTCCCTCCAAATCGGCGCGTCATCGAGGAATCCGCCTGCACAAACGGAGCGAACAGCTTCTCCGCCTGGTCCGGGCGGATGCCGATCCCTGTGTCGGTCACGCTAAAGCGAACCGAGACTTTCTTGCCTTCCCGGCCTTGAAGCGCCGCCGCCAGCTCCACCGTGCCCCTCTCGGTGAACTTGATCGCGTTCGCCGTCAGATTCGTGAGCACCTGGCGCAGCCGGAGCGCGTCGCCGGCCAGCAGCTCCGGGATTTCCTCCGCCACGCTCACCGCGAGTTCCAGCCCTTTTCCGGCGGCCTGCATGCGCAGAATCTCCGCCACCTCATTGACCGTTCGGGGCAGGTTGAAATTCAGCTTTTCCAGCGAGATCTTTCCGGCCTCGATCTTCGAAAGATCCAGAATGTCGTCGATCAGCGCCAGCAGCATCCGGCCGCTGTTCTGCGCCACGGTAGCGTATTGTTCCTGTTCCCGCGTCAGGTCGGTTTCGAGCAGCAGCTGGATCATCCCGATCACCCCGTTCATCGGAGTACGGATTTCGTGGCTCATATTCGCCAGAAAACTACTCTTCGCCACATTGGCCCGGGCCGCCACCGCAGCCATCTCGTTCGCCTTGATGGTTGCCTCCTCCAGTTGCCGGTTGGTCTGCTTCAGTTCCTGCGCCGCCTCTTTCTGCGCCGTGATATCCCAGTTGGTACCGATCAGACGCAGCGGGCGACCCGAGGCGTCGCGCTGCACGGTTGCCAGTGCCCGAATGCTGTGCACGCTCCCGTCCGGCCAGAGCACCCGGAACTCGGTATCGAAGTCTTTTTCGCCGTCCAGCGCAAGCTCGATCTCTCTGTCTCCCCTCTCCCGGTCCTCGGGATGAATACCGACGAGCCATCTCTCGTAGGCGTCAACCGATACCCTCGGATCGAGTCCATAAAGGCGGCACATCTGCTCGTCCCAGAGCAGCCGACTGTTTACAACATCGAGGTCCCAAATGCCTACGGCGCCTGCGCGTGTGGCCAAAGCCAGCCGATCGGCCGATTCCTTTACCAGTTCCTCGCTGCGTTTTCGTTCGGTGATATCCAGGCTCAGACCGACGTGACCCAGGAACGCCCCGTCGGACGAAAAGCGCGGCTCGGCGAACGACGCCATCCAGCGCCACTCCCCATCCGCGCGCCGTACCCTCGCCTCCATCTCATAATGCGTATGATCCTGCAGACTCCGGCTGAAAGCGCGGACGCACTCTTCCGCATCGTCCGGATGCATCAGCAACTCCCATCCTCCGATTTCCAGATCTTCAAAGGTGGCGCCGGAGAACTCGCGGTGTGCCCGGTTGATGAACTGAACCCTACCCGCGGCGTCGGTGACCCACATCATGGTGGGGCAGCCATCAGCCATAATCCGGAAGCGCTCTTCACTCTCCTTCAGCAACGCCTCGCTCCCTTTTCGCTCGGTGATGTCCAGGCCCATTCCGACATGACCCAGGAACCCGCCGCTCGATGAATACCGCGGCTCCGCCAGGCAGGCAAACCAGCGCCACTCGCCATCCTCGCGCTGAAAACGCGCCTCGGCGCTGAAAGCCGCTTGTTCCCGCAGCGCCTTTTGGCATGCGTCGAGGTAACCCGTGGCATCCTCCGGATGAATCTTTACCTGCCACTCGTCCGCCTGCACCTGATCGGAAGCGATTCCAAAAAACTCCAGGTATGCGCGATTGATAAACCCGTTTCCTCCCTCGGCATCGGTCACCCACATCAGAGCAGGACAGCCATCGGCCATGATCCGGAAGCGCTCTTCGCTCTCCTGCAGCGCCGCCTGCGCAAGCTTGCGCTCCGTGATGTCCTCTGCATGCAGGACGAAGTATCGCGGGTTGCCAGCCGAGTCCCGCGTTGCGGAGATGCTCGTGTGTGCCCAAACCACCTTGCCGGAACTGTGAATGTAACGCTTTTCTGCTTCGCGGCATTCTTCCGCTGGGCTGTTCATTTCTTCGACCCTCCGAAGGGACGAAAGCAGATCGTCGGGATGCGTCAATTGCGTCCAGTGAAGCTTCAGCAGCTCTTCTTCGGAATAACCCAGCATCCGGCAAAGAGCTGCATTCGCCTTAATGAAGCTGTGGTCCGGCCCTGTCACCGACATCCCGAACGGCGCGTGCTGGAAAATCTGCCGGAACCGCTCATCGCTGTCGCGCAGGTTGCGCTCCGCCAGCAAGTGCTGAGAGATGTCCCGGGCGATGTAAGAATGGCCCACCACCCCGCCGGCCCGGTTCAGCATCGGAGAAACCGACAGAGAAACGTCCATCCAGTTTTTTTCTATCTGCCCGGCCCGGCCCCGCGGCCCTGCCAGTATCTCGACCGGCTTGCCCAGGATTTCCTCGCGGGTATAGCCGAACATCGCCTCGGCCCCGCGGTTCCAGCTGATAATCGCGCCATCCTCGCCGGTGCTGTAAATCGCGTCTTCGGAAGATTCCACGATCGACGCCAGCAGCGCCCGCGAGCGCTCCGCTTCGAAGCGCGCGGACACGTCCCGCATCACCATCGATATCGCCGTAACATCGCCCGCGTAGCTCCGGAGCGGGCACGCCGTGAGCGAGACATTTATCCGCCGCCCGTCCCGATGGCGGCCAACGCCCTCGTATTGCGAGATCGACTCGCCGGCCAGAACCCGTTCGATCAGCCGCGCCAGCCTGACCTTCCGATCCTCGGGAACCAGCCCAAAAAACTGGCTGCCGATGGCTTCCGCGCCCGAATATCCGAAGACATTCTCCGCCCCGCGATTCCAGTTCAGGATGATTCCCGTTGGTGTAAACGCCACAATCGCGTCCTGAGAGCTCTCGACAATCGCCGCCAGCAGAGCCTGCGCCTGCTCAGCGGCCCGCCGCTCCGTTACATCCCGCTTGATCGCAATGTAGCTTTCAATCTCGCCGTTTTCGTCGTAAACCGGCGTGACCCGCATCTCTTCGTCGTAGAACGTTCCGTCCTTGCGCCGGTTGACCATGGAACCCTGCCAGACTCGCCCGGACCGGATGGTGCTCCACAAGTCCTCGTAGAATTGCTTCGTCTGCCTGCCCGACTTCAGAATGCCGGTGTGTTGCCCCACGGCTTCTTCTGCGCTATATCCCGTCATCGCGGTAAACGCCGGATTCACATACCGGATTCGCCCATCCGGTCCCGTGACCGCGATGCCATCGGCGGCCTGCTCTACCGCCGCGATCAGCCCGGCCTGCTGGACAAGCTCGCTCTGCCGAAACAAATAATCACCTCGCGAGAGAAACCCCTCAGTTGTATATCGGCGCAATAAGGAATTACTGCAGGGTACAGATATCAGACTTTCACCTACCATGGGTCGGGTTCTCGGGTTTGGTGGGGTCGATCTTGGGGTTACCGAACCCGAGAAAAGGGCCACCGAACCCGAGAATTGGTAATATCGAACCCGAGAAATTCGGGGTTTTTCGGAGGGCCGGTCCTTTGTTTTCAACAGCGAGGTACCGCGGAAAGGCGATTTCTCGGGTTTGGTAACGAAATTTTTCATGCGAGGAGGTTTTCGGGGGCAATTGGGGGCGGGTGGCGGGATCGAGGGCGCCGGTGGCGCTTTGGCGGGAGGTATGGCATTGGGCTTCGCCAGGGGTTCGGATGCCGGGAAGTTCGTTGTTCATTTGTTCAGGTTTCGCTTCCGGCTCCAGTTTGCATCATGGAGGAAAATTTTTGAGGTGGATTTTGGGGGAGTGTCTTTGGAATGAATGTGTTGGGGGTGGAGAAATAGTTGTGACCGGCTGATAGCGGCTGCGCGTGCATCGGCCAACACGGGGACGGTCAAGCCAAGGGCAAGCCGTGGAAGCTACTCATTCTAAAGCAGGTTTTGGCAGGTATTTCCGAACTCGCAGGAAGCCGACGGGCGTCGGCCGCGGTCCGGGGACCGCCCCACAACTGACCCACAACTGAGGACACCAGCTTCCACAAGTGCCCAAATCAGGACACTACCCAAATAACGGTGACCACTTGGGTCGCGCTATGATAATGCGAATCGGCCTATGAGCCCTAAAACATTACCCGTCCTCGCGATTTTACTCCCCCTCGCCGCCTTCTCGCAGGGTCGTGGGCGAGCTCAATCCGCCACTCCCGCTGCTGTTCCGGCCGCCTCCGCTGCCAATACCGTCAGCGCTAATACTGTTAACAGGGACTTCGTCCGCGAAAACTACACCAAATTCGAATACCGCGTTCCGATGCGCGACGGAACCAAACTCTTTACCTGCGTCTACATCCCAAAAGACGTGTTTTCCGACGACCGCACTTACCCGATGATGCTGCAGCGCACGGGCTACAACGTCGCGCCCTACGGTCTGGAACAATACCGCGCCAGCCTGGGCCCCTCCGAGCTCTTCGCACGCGAAAAATTCATCT
>Ga0302319_10018618_pt1 | contig 12660 bp, 14 predicted proteins | sample Bog_T0_2_FD_203319 | JGI IMG/M metagenome (GOLD analysis project Ga0302319, IMG submission 203319) | Peat permafrost microbial communities from Stordalen Mire near Abisko, Sweden - Bog_T0_2 | ecosystem: Environmental > Terrestrial > Soil > Wetlands > Peat | place: Sweden: Abisko, Stordalen Mire...
GCTCGATCCTCAGGCCGCAATCCGGGCACTCGGGGTTGATCTTGAAGAGCGTGCCCTTCCGAAAGAGGGTCCGGCCGCCGCAGTTCGGGCAACGGTTCGTTAGGCCGCGCGCAACGATCTGGAGCCGCGTCACCTTCATCCGCCAAGCTGGTAGCGAACAAAACGGCTGACCTGGATGTTCTCCCCGGTCTTGGCGATCTTCTCGGTGAGGATCTCCTTCACGGACTTCTCCGGCAGCTTCACGAAGGGCTGGTCGAGCAGGCACACCGTGGAATAGTATTTCTCAAGCTTGCCCTCGACGATCTTCTGCACGGCGGCGGGCGGCTTCCCCTGCACCTGCGCGACCGCGATCTCCTTCTCCGCGTTGAGCTCGGCCTCGGTCACCTGGTCCCGGGACACATACGTCGGGTTGGCGGCGGCGATCTGGAGGCACAGGTCCTTCACAAAGGCGCGGAACTCGTCGGTGCGCGCGACAAAGTCCGTCTCACAGTTCACCTCAATGAGGACGCCGACCTTTCCGCCCACGTGGATGTAGCTCTCGACCACGCCCTCGCGGGTCGCGCGGTCGGCCTTCTTGGCCGCGGAGGCCGCGCCCTTCTTACGGAGGATCGTGACGGCCTCCTCGGCGTTGCCCTTGGATTCGACCAGGGCGTTCTTGCAGTCCATGAGGCCGGCGCCCGTGCGGGCGCGCAGCTCACTGACCATGTGTGCGGAGATGGGTGCGCTCATGCGGCGAAAAAGTTCGGGAATGTCACTCGGCCTTGACCAGCGCCTTGCGGGGCCGGGCGATCTTCCGCTTCTGGACGGCAGCCTCGGTCTCGCCCTCGGCGAGCGCGACGACCTCGGGCGGCAGCTCGATCTTGGAGAGATCGATTTCGGTTCCCGCGGGAACCTCCTCGGGGACGGGCTGCTGGACCTTGGCGTCGCCCTGGCCGCGCTGGCTCCGGCGGGCGTCGCGCTGTTCGCGGCCTGCCTGGATGGCCGCCGCGATCACCTCCACGATGATGCGGACGGACTTCACGGCGTCGTCATTGCCGGGGATCGGGTGGGTGACCGCGCCCGGGTCGGAATTGGTGTCCACGAGGGCGATGCAGGGGATTCCGCAGCGCTTGGCCTCGGCCACGGCGATCTCCTCGTGGTTGATGTCGACCACAAAGAGGGCCGCCGGCAGGCCGCCCATGTCTGCGATGCCGTTGAAATTGCGCTGCATCCGGGTCATCTCGCGGCGGATGGCCGACTCCTCCTTGCGGGGGAGCTTGGCGAGTTCGCCCGCGGTGTCCATCTGCTGGTACTTCTTGAACTTGGCGATCGAGCGCTTGACGGTCTCGTAGTTGGTGAGCGTCCCACCCAGCCAGCGGTCCACGCAGAACGGCATGCCCGTCGTGGTTGCGGCCTCGCGGACGATCTCCTTGGCCTGACGCTTGGTGCCGACCAGGAGCACGTTGCCGCCGTTGGCGACAGCCTCCTCAAGAAAGGTGCACGCCTGCTCGAGCGCGGTGAAGGTCTTGGTCAGGTCTATGATGCTGACGCCCTGGCGGTGGTCGAACACGTAGGGCTTGGAGCGCGGGTTCCAGCGCTTGGTCTGGTGGCCGAAATGGACTCCTGCGTCGAGGAGGTCCTTCAGGGTGATGCTGATGCTCATGGATGGGATCTATGTATCTTACGACACACAGGTCGGCCGATGGGCCGCCTTGCGATCGATGGGTTGATGGTTGTCGTTGGTTGTGTCCGAAGGGACGTGTGTCCAAAGGGACGGAATGTTCAGCAGACCGGAACGGTCCCGGGCTGGCAAGAGCGAAATCCGGGGCCTGCCTTTCAAGGTAGGGACGGGCGGCCCGCCCGTCCGGATCCGCATTCAAACACAGTACGCAGCCTGCCACGCCTGTCTTGAGTAAACCCGGCCATCAGACGCTTATTGATGACTTCATGGTCATTCCGGGCGGCCCGCCCGTCCGGGCAAACCTTGGGGTCATTCCAAAACCCCGGACAACTTGGGCCTATTCAAGACGGACCCGAGGACTGCGAATGGGCCCACAACTGTTCCCGGACGGGCGGGCCGCCCGTCCCTACCCCAAGAACGTTTTGCAAATCTCGCAACTCTTTCCATCGCAACCCCGCGCCGTGCAATGCTCGCGTCCAAAGTAGATGATCCTCAGGTGAAGCTTGTTCCAGCTTTTCGGCGGAAACAGGCCCTTGAGGTCCCTCTCCGTCTGCTCGACGCTGCGCCCGCTGCTCAACCTCCACCTTCGCGCGAGCCGGTGGATATGGGTGTCGACGGGAAACGCCGGGACCCCGAAGGCCTGCGACATTACGACGCTCGCCGTCTTGTGCCCCACCCCGGGCAGCGCCTCGAGCTCCTCAAAGGTGCGCGGCACGGCCCCGCCGTGCCTTTCCACGATCAGCTGCGACAGCCCCGAGATCGCCTTCGCCTTCTGGGGCCCGAGGCCGCAGGGCCGGATGATTTCCAAGATCTCGTCCACGGGAACCTTCGCCATCTTCGCGGGCGTCTTCGCCAGGCCGAACAGGCGCGGCGTCACCTCGTTCACCCGCTTGTCGGTGCACTGGGCCGACAGCACGACCGCGACCAGCAGCGTGAAAGCGTCCCCATGCCTCAAAGGTATGGGCGTCTCCGGATACAGCTCGGCAAGGCGGCGCTCTATGTAGGCCGCGCGGGCCTTGCGTGTCGGGAAAACCATGACTTTGAAAACGTGCCCGCGAGTCCTGCTGTCCGCCAGAAAAACAATAACGGGCATTCGAGTCACTGCTGAAGCGTCCCGCGCGCCAGGGCCGGTGCCGATCGTTCTTGCTCATCGCGGAAGCGACCGCAGCATTTGACGTGGACCATGAGGCCTGCCCCATCTCATACCCTCCTAACCGTTGTCGTCCTATGCGCGCTTTGCCTGCCCTTCCGGCTGCACGGGGCGGACTCGATCGACACCGTCGAGAAGTCGGCCGTGGATTGGGCGAGGATCCGGTCCGAGACCGTCCGTCTCCAGACCGATGAGTCTTCCGAGAAGGAATTGCTTCAGTCGACGATCGGCGCACTCAAGGAACGCGTCCGGATCCTGGAAGAGAAGCGCGGTTCCATCCAGGCCAATGCCGACCCCGACCCGCACGGAGCGGAGCTCCCCTTCAGAATCCAGGCTGCACGCGCTTCGCTCGCAAGCGCCGACATCCGGCTGAAGCACTTGGGTGAGTCTCTGGTCCAGATGCGGCCCTGGCTTCCCCCGCGTCTTTCGAAGGCGCTCGAGCTTCCCTATCGGAGCTTGGCGGACCCGCTTCTCACGACCGGGGAGCGGATGCAATTTGTATCCACCGTCCTCAACCGGTGCTCACAGTTCAATCAGACCCTGAATGGTGGCGACGAGGTCCTCGCGCCGGGTGGGGAAACCGAGCCCCGTGTGATGGAAGTCGTCTATTTCGGCCTCGCGGAGGCCTACGCGCTCGATCGCGTGAGCGGCAAGGCGTACCTGGGATTCCCGGGCGGGCCGGGCTGGGTCTGGGAGGCCCATCCAGAGCTGGTCGGCCCGGTTTCCAAGCTGGTCGCCGTCTACAAGGACAAGGCCGACCCGGAGTTTGTCGAACTCCCGGCGAGCCTGCGCGGGCCCTGGGCTCCGCGCTCCTCGCCGTAATCCTCAACCATGGGGCTCAACCGTGCAAAGCTTTGGACCGCATGCTGCCTTCTCGCGCTTGGCCCCGGACTGCTCCGAGCCGCCGATTCCCTGGATGACGCCGTAAGGCAGGCCTCGCTGGACTACGCGAAGAGGATCGAGGCTGCGACGAAGGAGCTAAACGACACCCGCGAAAGCATTGCGGCGGAGCGGGCGCCTATGATGGAGCAGGCGACGAAGCTCCAGGACCGGATCATCGAGCTGGAGAGCGAGGTTGCGCGGCTTGAAAACACCCGGACCGGCTTCGCCCAGGATCGCAGGCGCCTGCGGCTTGAGTTTGACGGCGTTGCCAAGAATTTGAGCTATGTGAACACGCTGGCCCAGGATAACCTGAAGCTTACCGAGACGTCCCTTCTGCCGGGCGAATCGGAGGCGTACTCCGATCGCATCGGCGGGCTCCGGCAGGTCCTCGAGGATCCTGCCCGCACCATGGATGCCGGCCCCGCGCTGGACCTGTCAGACTTGCTTCTCGACCGCCTCCATCGACTGATGGGCGGCTATGCGCAACCCGGCAACTCCCTCGTTGGCGACGACAATCGCGTCGTGAAGGGAACCTTCGCCTTTGTGGGCCCCGAGGTCTTCTTCAAGGCGGAGCAGGGGGATATAGCCGGGACCGTGCGCGCCGGGGACGAGACCCTGTATCCCGTCACCTACCCTTTGCCCCAATGGAAGGCGGCCGGGGCTTCCCCCTTCTTCCAAGGGCAGCCTGGAACCATTTTTGCGGACCCGTCCGGCGGCAAGGCCCTGCGCCTTCGGGAGACCAAGGGCACCGTGATGCAGCATATCGACCGCGGCGGTGTGGTCGCCTACATCCTGATCGGGCTCGGCGGCGTATCGATCCTGATCGCCGTCCTCAAGGTGATCGACCTGCGGAACCTTACGGTCGACGACCCGCGGAAAATCGGGGCGCTGCTGGCGGCCGTGGCGCGGGGATCGAGGACCGATGCACAGGCCCTTGTCGGCGGGATGGGAAAGACCTGCAGCGAACTGTTCTCGGTGGGGATCCGCCACATGGACGGGTCCAAGGACCTGCTTGAGGAGCAGCTCTTCGCGGTCAACCAGCGCCAGAGGCTCTTCTTCGAGCGCAGGCTGCCCCTCCTCGCAGTCATCGTCACGGCCTCCCCCCTTCTCGGCCTTCTCGGCACGGTGATGGGCATGGTCAAGACCTTCGCCTTGATCACGGTCTTTGGCACCGGAAACGCGGCCAAGCTCTCAAGCGGCATCTCGCAGGTGCTCATCACGACCGAGCTCGGCCTCATGGTCGCGATACCCACCCTCATCGTCCACAGCTTCCTTTCGCACAGGACCCAGGACAAGCTGTCCCTCCTGGAGCGCTACTCGACGGAATTTGTCATCGCGGCAGAACAGGGCCGGAGCGCGCGCGGGGCCGCGAAGCCGGTCGCCTCATGAAGGCTTTCCTGGAACTGTACGACGCTGCCGGCCTGATCCTGATCCCGATCATGCTCCTATCCGTGATCTTGTACGAGCGCTGTGCGTCGCTGCTGGTCTTCCTCGTGCGTTCGCGCAGGCGCCTTGAGGCAGGCCTTTCGGGGCCGGGTGACGTCCTAACCTTGCGAAAACTGCAGGACGATCTCCTGGGCTCCTTCTGGAGGCAGCGGGCGACGATTGCGGCGATGATCAAGGCGGCCGCCGCTCCTCGGCCTTCTGGGAACGGTCATCGGCATGATCAACACCTTTGACAACCTGGCCATGGACGCGGGCAAGAAGTCCGTGGAAGGCCTTACCCATGGGATTTCCATCGCCCTGGTGAGCACTGAGGCGGGGCTTGGCGTGGCGATCCCAGCCATCCTCGTCCTCTACTTCGCCCAGCGCCAGATGCTGAAGGCAATCCACTCCCTCGTCGTGGCCGAGGGCCGGGTCATGCAGCCGGCCTGAGGATCGCCCATGCCACGGCCTTCCCAGAACACCTCTCGCCACGAGGGCGGCCACATCGACATGACGCCCATGGTGGATTGCGTGCTGGTGCTGGTGATCTTCCTCATCGTGAGCAGCGTCTTCGTGGCCGACCCGGGCATCGAGGTCGAGAAGCCCGACGTCGGCGGGACGATCGGGGCCAACCGCAACTTCCTTCTCATCGCGATCTCGGCGGACAACCGGATCTTCTTCGACGGGCAGGAAATCCGGCTCGACCAAGTGGCCCCGTTGGTGAAGCAGGCCGCGTTCACCCAGGACCTCCCGCTGATCATCCGCGCGGACCGGGCATCCACCCACGGGGAATTCGCGGCCGTGTACGCGGAGGCCAAGCACGCCGGCATCGACCACATCCTGTTCGCGACCGCCCGGTCCGAGAACCCCTGACGCCATGCACCCGGCCTCTGCCGTCGCCCTCGATTCCGGCCTCCAGGTCCGCACAACGACCCTGGTTTGGAGGGTGTTCAGCCTCGCGGCTGGGGTGGCGGTCAGCTCGGTGATCTTTCTTGGGATCGCCCATTCCCGACGCCTCGGACTGGACAGGCCCTCCCCGCCCATGGACGACATCATGTCCATAGCCCTGCCTTCCACTCCGCCTCCTCCGCCCCCGACGGAGCAGCGCTACGAGGTAAGCGGGCCCGCACCCAATGCGATCCAGCTGGACACCTCCCCGGCGAACAGCACGGTTCGGATTGAGGCTGTTCCGGTGGCGTTGGACGCCGTGGCCGCGCCGATCATCAGGGCCGTGCCCGTGATACCGACGGAATTCACCCCGCACGTGATGCGCGCAGACTTGGAATTCAACGCAAATCACATCTGGGAGCCGACCCAGGTCGACCAGAAGCCGGCGCTCCTCTGGCGCAAAGAGCTCCACGTTCCCGCCTCGCTGTACAGGACCATCAAGGATCCCCGGATCACGCTGATTTGGGTCGTCAACACGGATGGCACGGTTGAAAACCTGCACATTGAGCGTCCCGTGGAGCCGACTTTCGACGAACTGGTGACGGATGTGGTCCGAACGTCGCAGTTCACTCCCGCCATCAGGAAGGGCCGAAAGGTCCGGTGCTGGGTGCAGCAGGAAATCTACGTCAAGAGCCCGCAATCCAACCCGTTCGAGGTGGACCCATGAAGCTTTGCACTTTTGCCGTCTCCGTTGCCCTGCTCCTTGCCCTCCAGCCTTGGGGACGCGCCCAGGACGCAACCCCGCTCGAGCAGTATGCGGAGCGACAAAGTGTCGAGCAGTCCTCCGGGACTGGGAAGACGCTGATTCCCATCACCATCCCCAAGGTCGATGCAAAGCGGATCATCAACGAGTCGTACAGCTTCCTCAAGGAACGCGAGCCGGAGATGACCGAGGAGGAGGACGCGCTCTACCAGAGGGTGGTTCTTCTCGTGCCCACACAGCCGGACTTCGCCATGCAGCTGCTCGAGAACATGATGACCGGCGACCAGCCGGTGAGCCCCGCGTTCGACTTTGCCCTGGCGAACATCTACTTCAACAATGGGCGCAGGGACGATGCCGACATGCACTACCGCGCGGCCATCAAGAAGTACCCGGACTTTCTCCGTGCCTGGTCGAATCTCGGCATCCTATATTACTCCGCGCAGCGTTACCCGGAGGCGACCACCGCTCTTGCAAAGGCGGTCGCCCTAGGCGACCGCGACGCAGGCACCTTTGGGCTCATGGGCTACTGCCTGGCCCGGGAGGGCGACCCCGTGGCGGCTGAGATGGCCTACCTTCAGGCCCTGGCCCTCGCCCCCGAGAACACAGACTGGGTCCAGGGTCTGGTCGCCATTTATCAACAGAGCAAGCAGTACGCCAGGGCGGAGCCCCTGGCAAAGCGGTTGATCCAGCTCAAGCCGCAGGATGGCGGGAGCTGGCTTCTGTATGCCAACCTGCTCCTTTCGCAGGACGAAAAAGTGGAGGCCGTTGCCGTCCTGGAGACGGCCTCCTCCATGAACATCATTGACGAGGACGGTCTGCTCCTGCTCGGAGATTTGTACGCAGAACAGAGGTTTTATCCGGAGGCAACGGCCACCTATGAGAAGGCCATGGCCCGCGACCCAAAGCTGGGAGCAAAGAGGGCGGCCACGTACGCTCAGGGACTCATCGCGGAGGGCCGGTTCGACCAGGCGGAGGCTGTCCTCCAGTCGATGGCGGCAAACCTGCCTCCGGGGTCCAAGACCATTTGGTTGGAGACGAAGATCGACATGCTGGCGGCCAGGGAGCAGTGGCCCGAGGCCCAGAAGGCAATCGGAGAGCTGTTGAGGATGGATCCCCTGAACGGAAAGGCACTGCTGCGCCTGGGCCAGGTGTACCGCAAGCAGGGCGACGTCCCGCGGGCGACCTTCACGTTTGAGCAGGCCTACCGCCTGCCCGACACTTCCTACTCGGCCTGCCTCGAACTCTCCAATCTCTCACTCCAGTCCCGCAACTACGACAAAAGCATAGAATACATCGAGAAGGCGCTCACCCTCCAGAAGTCGAGTGCCCTTCAGGACTATCTGATCAAACTTAAGACCCTCGTGCCCGAACATGAAAACAACCCAACCTTGCAATAGCTCCCGGCTTTTCGGGGTGTTGGCGGCCCTGTCTCTGTCGTTTCTTCCCGCGCTCCGCGCAGATACCCCCCCGGCCGGAGCCGAGCCCAAGGATCACACGCTCTTCATGGGCCTCAACCTGGAGATCCAGGATGGAATCCCAGGGGATACTGGCTACTACAGGATCCTCGACAGGGCGGGCGACGACGCCGTCATCCGGGTGAACGGCCAGCTGAAGGAGGTCCCGTTCGTCGACATCAAGCAGTACCAGCTGAAGCTCGAGCCCAAGGTCGCCGGTTTGCCCGTATCCGTGGACCACTTCGTGAGCGACCGGGTCTACACGCCGGCCAACGATCCGCGGAAGATATGGAGCAAACGCCAGAACGCCGTCTCCGGTTATATGTACGACCAGGAGTCCAACCTGACGACGAACATCACCATGGACGCCATGTTCAACTCCGGAAAGCAGATGTCCGGGGCGGGCCCCAACGCTGTGGCGGTGCCCAACACCGGCGCGGCCGGGGGCATCATCAGGGACGAGGCGGCGCTCAACAACTACGTAAACGGCGAGTCGGGAGACATGGGTGACGCCAGCTTCTACGAGAGGAAGATGCAGGAGGACCTGGACAAGAAGCTCTTCGACGCGGTCGATGTCACCTTTGAGGTGTCGTCGCCAGTGGAATTGGAAGCGCCCTATGTCGTCCTCGTCACGGAATTTCGCGAGAAGGAGGACTCGAAGGAGGCCCAGCGCTGGATCCTTATCAAGCCCCTGCAGCCCATCTACCGGGAACCGATCAAGGTCCATGTGATGCAGGCCGGGCTTCCCCCGGGATTCGCCCTGGGGACGTGCCAGGTGCATCTTTACAACGCAGGGCATGAGGTGCCCACGACCGCATCCGCAAAGAGGATGTCTCTCACGAAGACCCAGGTCCTCGAGTATGCCGATATCCAGTACCTCCTCGACCACAAGGGGCAGACCCTGCAGCCGGCCCCCATGCACGACTCCGCACCCGCCCGCCTGCGGGACGATGTCGACGCAGCCCAGCTGAACCAGAGCTTCAAGGTCACCGTCAGCAAGCAGGGCCAGGTCATGGACGTCTCCAGCTCGGCGCCGGCCGGCATCTCGCACTACACCCAGGAGATCTGGAAGAAGCTGCGTTTCTATCCGGCATTGGACAACGGCAAGCCCGTGGCGGCCACCGTCGACGCCCGGCTGGCCGACTTCGCGGATTAGACCATAAAGGTATCGCCTCCGGGGGCCGGCGGCGCTTTGCTGGCGGGTTTCCATGCTGACCCTCGCCGGCGTTTCCAAGTCCTATGGCACGCGCACCCTCTTTGAGGACGTGTCGCTTTTTGTCGCGCGAACGGACCGGTTCGGCCTGGTCGGGCCCAACGGGGCGGGCAAGTCGACCCTCTTCAACCTGATCCTGGGCGAGGAGGCTCCCGACGAGGGCACGATCACGTGGGAGCGCGGGGCCGACTTCGGCTTCCTGCCCCAGGAAAGCATGCCGCTCGGAGACGAGACGATCCTCCAGATCGCCACGAGCGGCCAGAAGCTCGTTCCCGAGAACGACGACGACCACGACATCGACTACACGCTCGAGCCGCGCGCCAAGATCATCCTCGCCGGGCTGGGGTTCCGCGAGGGCGACGCCGACCGCGTCGGCAAATCCTTCTCCGGGGGATGGGTGATGCGGGCCCATCTCGCCCGGCTCCTTGTGAGCGAGCCGTCGCTCCTCCTGCTCGACGAGCCCACCAATCACTTGGATCTGGAGGCCCTGCTGTGGTTCCAGGACTACCTTATCCGGTACCCCGGCGGCCTCCTCGTGATCTCCCACGACCGCGCCTTCCTGAACGCGCTGTGCAACGGCATCCTCGAGCTTCGGGGCGGCGCCCTGAACCGCTACACGGGCAATTACGACGACCACCTTCAAGAGAAGGAGGCGCGGAAGGCTCAGCAGGCCGCGTCCTTCAAGACCCAGCAGCGGGAGATCGCGCATCTCCAGCGCTTCGTCGATCGGTTCGGGGCCAAGGCCTCGCTCGCCTCGCGCGCGAAGTCCAAGGAGAAGCAGATCGAGCGCCTGAAGGAGGTCGCGGTCGAGGAGCCGATGGAGGACCTGAAGAAGATCCATTTCAAGTTCCCGGAAACCGCGCGCTCCGGCCTGCGGGTGGCCACGCTGGAGCACGTCCAGCAGGCCTACGGCGACCATGTGGTCTACCGCGACCTGAATTTCACGGCCGAGCGGGGCCAGCGCATGGTGCTGGTCGGCCCGAACGGCGCCGGAAAGTCCACCCTGCTGAAGATCCTCGCCGGCATCATCCCCATCCAGGGCGGCACGCGCGAACTCGGCAGCAACGTCGTCCCCGGCTACTTCGCCCAGAACCGCCTGGACAACCTCGACGCAAGCCGGACGGTCATGGCCGAGGCGATGGAGATGCGCAACGTCAACCGGGAGGTGACCGAGCAGACGGCGCGCGCCATCCTGGGTGGATTCCTGTTCCGCAAGGACGACGTGCAGAAGAAGGTCTCCGTCCTCTCCGGCGGCGAGAAGTCCCGTCTCTCGCTCGCGAAGCTGCTTCTCGCGCCGCCGAACTTTCTCCTGATGGACGAGCCGACGACCCACCTCGACATCCCCTCGATCGACGCGCTGGTCCGGGCCCTCCAGGCCTACACGGGCACGCTGATCTTCATCAGCCACGACGTCTATTTCATCCGCGCGATCGCCCAGACGGTGCTGCACGTGCACTCAGGCCGCCTGACGCCGTACGCCGGGGACTACGACTACTACCTCGACAAGTCCAAGGCCACGAACGAGCGGGCCGCACTCACCGCGGGGTTCGCCGACGCCCGTCCCGCGCAGGCCACCCCGGCCTCCCGCGCGGGCGAGGCTGCGCCCAAGGCCGGCGACAAAGACTCCAAGCGCCTCGAGGCCGAGCGGCGTGCGGCGGCCAAGAAACTCCGCACGGAGGTCGGCCACCTCGAGCAGCGGGTGTCCGAGCTCGAGGCCAAGCAGGGCGAACTCACCGCGGAATTGGAGGCCCCCGAGACCTACAAGGAGCCCGGACGGGCGCAGCAGCTCAACCGCGAGCTCAGCGCCGTGGTCGACCAATTGCAGGCAGCGACGGCGGACTGGGAGCGGGAAGCCACCAGGCTGACCGAGCTCGAGGCGGCCGTTTAGCGGCCCTTGCCGCCGTTGTCCTTCTTGCCGCCGCCCGAGCCCAGGACCACGCCGGCAAGCACGCCGACGGCAAAGATCCCGAAGTAGATCAGCGCCGCAGGCTGCTCGACGGCCTTGTCCCACGCGAGGGGGAACGAAAACTTGATGGACTGGAGGTTGTTCATGCCGACGTAGAGCATGACAAAGAGGATCGCCAGGAATACGACCGTGCGGAGGAAGAGTTTGATGTTCATCGGGAAGGTGGGTTCAGGCCCGGTATGACCGCGCGCGGACCAACCCGCAAACGCAAAAGGCATCTCCAAGGTAGGGACGGGCGGCTCGCCCGTCCGGGCAACCCCCTGGGCCATTCGCAGACTGTGACGCATTTGATTGCCTCCGTCCCTGTCAAGGGTTTGCCCGGCACGGCACGATACTTGCTAAACGATGCATGACATGTACCGTCAGACATTGCTTTCAAGGAACTCCCCAAAGGTTCTTTGACTTTCACCCCGGTTCCGCTGCGGCGGCGCGGGGTGCATGCGGGTCGGCGACGGTTCGGCCCCATGGATAATTTCGGTGCGCGCGCGGCGAGTTTCGCGCCTCCGAAGGGTTGGCTGTTTCCTTGAACCCCAGACCCTGATTTTGGCCCCGCTCACGCGGTGCCAAAACGCCAGAACGGCGCCGGCGCTCCGCGCCGGCTTCGTCCAGGCGCCAACCCACAAAAGAGAAAGCAAAACTCTCCGGCCCCAGTGCGGAGATTATAAACATGAAAGCACAAGTCGTAAGCAAACTCGCAATCCTGCTGAGCCTGGGCGGGCTCACGCCCTTCGCCGCATCGGCGAAGACGCCTGAGCAAGCCTACATCGAGTCCTCCCGGAAAGGACCCGGTATTCCCGTGCCGCTCGTGGTGGTGTCACCACGGGTCGACGCGGCGTTTGCCGGCCAGACCGTGAAGCTCGAGTTCCTCGTGGACGCGACGGGCAAGGCAACCGAGATCACCGTGGAGTCCTCACCGGACGAGACGCTCTCGGACGCCGTCGTGGCAGCGGTGACCCAGTGGGAATTCGCCCCGGCGCAAGTCAAGGGCGCCCCGGTAGCGACGAAAGTCGAGCTGCCGGTGCGGATCGTTGACAACGCCCCGGAGGGGACGGCCTACGCCAGCAACTAAGTAAGCCAACAACCAAGGGCGTCCCTGGCAACGGGGGCGCCCTTGTCATTTTCATACTGACCACCGGTTCGAGGTAGGGACGGGCGGCGCGCCAAGGAGCTATGGGTCTGGTCCATTGTAGGTCAGCGAGCTTGCTCGCGCCTTCCTGGAGCGCGAGCAAGCTCGCTGACCTACGAGGCTCGAACAGCAC
>Ga0302319_10018619_pt1 | contig 12659 bp, 16 predicted proteins | sample Bog_T0_2_FD_203319 | JGI IMG/M metagenome (GOLD analysis project Ga0302319, IMG submission 203319) | Peat permafrost microbial communities from Stordalen Mire near Abisko, Sweden - Bog_T0_2 | ecosystem: Environmental > Terrestrial > Soil > Wetlands > Peat | place: Sweden: Abisko, Stordalen Mire...
CCCGTTCCAGGGTTGGGGTGCAGCACCCAGACCCTGGCAGACCAACCAACGTAGGCTCACCCCTCGCACGGCAAACGCCCACCTTGTCAGCGGTTTAGTTCAATCCCGGAAAGAGTCAGAGCCCGAAGCTCCCGGTATAAGCAGCTCAGAACGGACTGAGCAGATCCATCACCTGCTCGCCATAACGAGGGGTCTGCATGTCCGTCAGCTGACCGCGGCCGCCATAGCTGATGCGCGCCTCGGCCATGCGGTCATGCTGGACGGTATTGTCGGACGCGATGTCCTGTGGACGTATCACGCCCGACAGGACCAGTTCGCGCAACTCCGAATTGACCCGCATCTCCTGCCGGCCGGAGATCACCAGATTGCCATTCGCCAGCACTTGCGTCACGACGCCAGCGACGCGCAATTGCACGGTCTCTTTGCGGGCAATGGTGCCGGTGCCGGTCGCTGCGCCCGAGCCGGTGGTGGAGACGACGTTGGTGAGGTCTGCACCCTTGCCGATGACCTTCGACAGCGTGTGCTGTAGCCCAAGCAGATCCGGTATCCCCAGGTTCTCCGCGCCGGTGCGGTTGGCGACGGTCGCGTCGCCGAGCGCCGCGGAATCGGTTGTGTTGACCACCACGGTGACGATGTCGCCTACCTGGGATGCCAGATGGTCCTTGAAGAACGACCGCGAACCAACCAGCCACAGGCTGTTGGCCGTCGCCGCCGTCGTCGGCACGGGCGGTGTCGGCATGGTGATGGGATGCCAGGATTGGGCGTGCGCCGGATCAGCCGTTTGGGTCATGGCAGGTGGTGAGCCGATTTCGCCCAGCCGCTGTAGATTGCCGCAGCCGGCAAGCGCTGCCAACAGCAGCGCTGATATTCCGAGCGATTTCACTGTGCCACCTCCGGGCTGCGTGATCGTGCGCCGATGGCCGCGACCACCACGGGCATGCTTCCCGGCAGCACGCTCGCCTGTCCCGGACCGTTGACACGCGCCTCCAGCACCGCGCGGGATACCAGGTTCATTACCTGGATCAAGTCGCCACGCCCTCCAGCGGTCAGTGCGCGGCCCTGTGCCGCGATGGACATGCCCGGCGTATCGAGCGTCAGCACCACCGCGCTGCCCTGTGAGATCAGGATGGGCGCGCCGATATCGGCGAACGCCACCGGCTGGCCGGCCACGAGGGTACGACGCGCGGCCTGACCGACAACGTCCGCCACCGCGTGAGCCACTTCGCCGGCAACCCGCCGTGCGACCACCGGCATGACCTGCACATCGTCGGCTCCGACCACTTGCCCCGTCATCACCCGCCGTATGGTGACCACCGTGCTGACCCGCCGCACGACCCGCCCGGCCACCCGTATGCTCTGGCTCGGCATGCCCTCGGCGGCTATCGCCAGGTTGGCGCTAAATCGCTCCGATCCGACATCGTACGAGGCCTCCTGCACGGAAATCCGTGGGAAGGACAGCGGCGGCACGAGCAGTTCGATCAGCCCGGTCAGTTCCAGGCTACCGCCCGAGGGTGCCCCCGCCTGCAGAAGGCTGGGCCAAAGCGCGTCGCTGATTTCATCATGCGTGAGACTGCGCCCGGGCCGTTCGACAAAGCTTCGCTCAACACCAGACATTGGCTTCCAATCCACGTCGTAGAGATGCGCGATGTAGGAGAGCTGGGTGCCCTCCAGAGTGAAGGAATGCCCCGGCAACGGCGCCTGCCCGACGATCGCATCCGCTTTCCCGCCGGCATCGTGCCAGAGATCTCCCACGCGAATGACACCCGCCTCCAGGGTGACCTGCGGATTGAGCTTCGGCGTACCCGCCGCGACCGCCGGCGTGCAGAGCCCGGCGGCGATCAGCCAAACCAGCAGGGCGGCATGACGCATCGCGCGCATCAGTGCAGCTTAGTGATGGTGGACATCATGTCATCGCTGGCGGAAATGACCCGGCTATTCATTTCATAAGCCCGCTGCGCGGTGATGAGATTGGTCATCTCACTGACCACGTTAACGTTGGATGTCTCGACGAACCCCTGCAGCACGCTGCCGAAGCCGGGCGCCCCGGGAACGCTGGACTGCGCGGCGCCACTCGCGGATGTCTGCATCAGCAGATTTCCGCCGCTTGCCTCGAGGCCCGCCTCATTGGGGAAATTAGCGATTTGCAGTTGGCCTGCGGTCACCGGCGCCACCGTCCCCGCGATCGTCGCCAACACCTGGCCGTTGGGGTTGATGGTCACGCCCGTGGCATTGGCCGGGATGGTCACGCCCGGCTGCACGACGTAACCATCGGCGTTGACGATTTCTCCGGTCGGCGACAGCGCGAAGGTGCCGTCGCGGGTATAGGCGGTCTCGCCCGACGGCAGGGTCACCTGGAAAAATCCGTTGCCCTGGACCGCCAGATCGAAGGTGTTCGAAGTCTGCTGAAGCGCGCCCTGCTCGCTGATCCTGTAGACGGCCGCGGTCTTGACGCCTAGTCCGACCTGCGCGCCGGACGGCACGACCGTTCCTGTGTCGCTGCTCGTGGAGCCGACACGTCGTAGGTTCTGGTATAGAAGATCCTGGAACTCGGCGCGCTGACGCTTGTAACCAGTGGTGTTCAGGTTGGCGATATTGTTGGATATGACTTCGACGTTGGTCTGCTGGGCCTGCATGCCTGTGCTGGCAATATCGAGTGAACGCATTCTTCAAGTCTCCAAAAACTGCGGAAAATCAATCCCGATTGAGCCATGGCCGAGCCATGTCGACATCCCGATGGATCAATCCGGGCGCAGCAGGCGATCGATGACCGACTGCTCCCGAGTTGATTCCGCATCGACGAACTGCGACACGAACTCAAACTCGCGCATCTCGCCCATCATCTGTGTGACCTCGATGATCGGCTTCACATTAGCTCCCTCCACCGCCCCCTGCACGATGGCCGGCAGGGAATCGACCCGCGGCTGCTGCGCGGCGGCGGCGAACAGCGCGGTTCCTTCGGCCTTCAAAGCCTGCGCATCATCGAACTGTACCACACGGAGCTTGCCCACGGCGCCGCTTTCGGTCGACACCGTTCCATCGGCGGCGATGCTGATATTCGTGTCCGATTGCGGGATGTTGATCGGCAGGCTGTCCGTCCCAAGCACTGTGTTGCCGCTCATGTCCACGATCTGGCCGCTCGCCGCCAGCGAGAACCGGCCGGCACGGGTATAGCGCTCGCCGTGCGCCGTGCTGACAGCGAAGAAGCCCTCGGCGGATAGCGCGACGTCCAGTGGATTACCCGTCTTGCTGACTTGTCCCTCGGTCACGTCGCGCCAGGTCGCGCGATCCTGGACCATTTGTTCGGTACGTCCGCCGGGCACCGGCGCGACGCCCTGCTGACGCACCAGAAAGTCGGAAAACAGAACACTCTCGCCCTTGTAGCCCGGCGTGTTCATGTTAGCGATGTTGTCGGCCCGGACATCCATCGCGCGCTGCTGCGCGACCATGCGGGACAGCGCGATATAAGAGGCATTTTCCATGGGCGCTCTTCTCCGGCAGGTGAATCGGTGCGATCAGCGGAACAGCAGCGCCGGTGAGGTCGCTCGCTCGTTGCGCGTGTACTTCCCTTGGGCTGCCACTTCCACACGGGCCACCTCAACGCGAGCGCGCATGGCGATAGCCTTGCAGATATCGTTCAGGTCCGGATCGACCGCGGCAAGGCCTTTTGCCAGGCTACCGATACGCCTCAGCCCCGCAAGATCGATGCGCCCGTGCAGCAGATCGACCTGCACGCGGCCGAGATCACCAAGGATCTGCTCCGCGTCTTCCTGGGCGCCCTGGTCAGCGGGTTGTCGATTCGAATCAGTATCTTGCCAATAGGCGTCGGGCAGCGCGGGGGCGGCAGCGATGGGGATGCCCGACAGCGACGGGACCGCAAAGTAGCAGCCGCCCGTTTTCGTCGCGGCCGGACGTGTCGTCCGTCGCATGAATGGCGCCGGTCCGACTGCGGCAATTGCGATCAAGATGCTCTCCATCGACCATACATGCTGTTTCATATGGCCGTTTTCGGCGACTCACCTACATGCAATGAGGAAGAGTTTGTGAGGCGACTGGATGGCGAGGATCGGCAGCATACTGTTATGCGCAGTTTTCCTGCTCGGGCATGGACCATTGGCGCAGGCGGCGCAAACCCGCGTCAAGGATATCTCCGATGTCGAAGGCGTGCGCGACAACCAGCTCGTCGGCTACGGCCTAGTGGTTGGGCTGAACGGGACTGGCGACCGGCTGTCCAACGCGGGGTTCACCCGCGAGTCCCTGATCGGCATGCTCGAACGCTTCGGCGTCAACACTCGCGACCAGGCAGCCACGCTGGACACCAAGAACATCGCATCCGTTATGGTTTCGGCCAACCTGCCGGCATTTGCTAAAGCCGGTAGCCGTATCGACCTGTCCATCGCCGCACTCGGAGACGCCACCAACCTGACGGGCGGCACGCTGCTAGTGACGCCGCTGCTCGGAGCCGACGGCGACGTGCACGCAGTCGGCCAGGGGGCTGTCGCCACCGGCGCCATCGCCGCCCGCGGCGCCGCTCAGAGCTTTACCCGCGGCGTGCCCACCTCCGGCAAGATCGCTAACGGCGCGACAGTGGAGAAGGAGGTGCCGTTCCTGATGGCCAGCCTGACGATGCCCCGGCTGACCCTGCGAAACGCCGATCTTACCACCGCAATTCGCATGGCGGCCGCGATCAACGCGGACATGGGCGTCGCCATCGCCAAGGCAGCCGATCCACGAACGGTCAATCTCAACCTGCAGGGTCGTGATGTCGTGGAATCGCTTGCGCGCATCCAGCAGGTGCTGGTCGAGCCCGACAACACTGCCCGGGTGATCATCGACGAAGCATCCGGCATTATCGTGATGGGCGCCAACGTGCTGATCTCCACCGTAGCGATCGCCCAGGGCAACCTCACGGTCCGGGTCACGGAGACACCGCAGGTCAGCCAACCTGGCCCGTTGTCGAACGGTCAGACCACCACCGTGCCGCGCACCACCATCGCCATCGACGAAGGCGGGGAACATCGCATGCGCGTACTGCCGACAACGGTGTCGCTGCAGGATCTGGTGCGCAATCTCAATTCACTGGGCGTCGGACCGCGTGACATGATCAGCATCCTGCAGGCGATCAAGGCCGACGGTGCCCTGCAGGCCGAGCTGGAGGTGCGCTGATGACCGGTGCGATCGCGACCGGTGCGATTACAACCGGCCGCCTCGGCCCAACCGCCGCCCCACCGTCACTCACACCGGAGCAGATCGCCAAGACCAGGCAATCCGCGAGTGATTTCGAGTCCATGGCGCTGTCGGAAATGCTCAAACCCATGTTCGAAACGGTGGACACGTCCAAAGGAATGTTCGGCGGCGGCGCCGGCGAAGCGACCTGGCGGCCGATGATCGTGGACGAGATGGCCAAATCCATCGCCCGCAGCGGCGGACTTGGCATCGGCGACGCTGTCTTCAAGCAATTGTTGCAGACGCAGGAGCATCGGGATGATTGAGGCGCTGATCGAGACGACGGAGCGGTTATGTGACGTATTGGCAGCCGAAAACACCGCATTGGAAGCGCTGGACCTGCCCACGGCCGGTGCCATGGCCAGCGAGAAGGGCCGGGTCACGAAGGCCCTTCAAGCCACCTTCCTGGCTGTGTCCCAAGCCGCCCTGAAAGCCGATGGAGAGGTACAGGAAGCCGCATTGCGGGCGGCAATCGACCGACTCGGGCAGCTGACCCACGCCAACACCGAGCTGGTCGAGCAAGGCCTCGCGCTGCAGATGAAGCTGATGCGCACGATCGCCCGCGCCATACCGCGCGCCCGCGCCGCCGAAGCGCCGATCTATCAAGCCGACGGCAGCCAATCGCCGCCCCGGCCGCCCACAGCGTTCGCGTTCGCGTCAAGCATGTAGTTGGCCATGCTACCACAGCATGCCGCCGAACGCGCGCCCAGGCGGTAGCATCGTGCGGCTCGTGCCGCGCCATTCGCTCGCCGTCATGTAGCGTGGTGCCAGGAATTTATAGGTTTCGTTCGCCAGAGGCAGCGTCCTCGCGTTCTGGCGCACTTCGATGGTGCCCCATTCACGGGTGAACGGCTCCCACGCACGCCAGCGGCAATACAGGCAGTCACGCCGCCGTCGCATCGCCTCGATGACTGTGCCACAATCGCGCAACGCCGTTGGCGGATCGGCCAGAAGCCGGTCGACGCCGGCGAACTCCACCCTCATCTCCGCGATAGCTTTGGCGCATAGCCGTCGGATCTGAACTAGCGTATCCATGTGCGAGCTATCCCCGGTGAAGCCGAGGCTGACCCGCGTCAGCACCTTGGCCATCCGTATCGCGCCGCGCAGCAGCCACTCCCGTAGGGCCTCGATATGCGCGAGCTCGGCCGCGAGCTCGGCCATGCGGACGATCAGGCTGCTCTGCGCGATGCCCAGATGCCCTGCCAGCTTGGCAAGCCCGAGCGACAGCTCGGCCTCCACGCTCCGCCCTCCCAGGACGCTGTCGAGCATGCCCCGATTCATCCGCTCGGCGGTGGATCCCGCCACCCAGGCGAGTATGAACAGATTGATACGGGTCACCGCGAGATCCTGATGCACTGCATCGCCGGTCCAACTCGCCTCGCCCGTCAGGACCTCCGAGGGAATGGGATCGCCGATCCGGATCCCGGTGATGAAATTCAGCGCCAGCGCTACCAATTCCAACTGCCTGGCGTCCTCATCGTCCGCGGGGATGCCCAATTCCCGTAGCAGCAGATGCAGCGGCAGCGTCGCCTCCCGACCATCCACCTTCCTGACAAACACCGGGCATCGCTCGGTTTCCGACATACGGAAATGGGGATCGATGAATCTGCGGAACGCCGGGTGCCGCAGAACCAGCCTCCTCTGACTGCTCGGGATCAACGCGCCTCCAGACATCTGCCGCATGCAATCAGAACCGTGCAAAGCAAGCATGACCTCCCGCGCTGCGGCCGCAGATGTTCATATAGTCGGTTCACGGCCGACACCCTATCCGCCGCAAGCACAACCCCCGCCATGGGATATTTGGTCAACCGCCTATAACCCTATCGATGCGTGGCCTGGCCGAACGGCCACGCTCCGACCACAACAGCAATTCGTCAAAGGAGATCCCCCAGTGCTCCCCATCCTCGCCGTCGGCCCCGCCCTCAGCCTTTTGAAGTCACTCACCGATAGCACATCCTCCACCCCGAAGACCGCGCCACCCAGTTCGGCTGAACCGGGCAAGGTAACATCGTTCGCGGACATCCTCACCCACCAGACCGGTAAAACAGCCAAGTAGCCTCAAAGCAAGGCAGGCTTTTCTAAAAAAAGGAAGCAAATACCGCTTATCCGTTTTGGTTTGCTACAACAGCAGGTGATGCGGCGCACTGGCGTATCATTCGTTGAACCGCGTGAAAAATTTTCTGCATCGGCGCCCGCTTGTATTCGAACGGCCCGGGCGGATCCATCGCGTGCACCAGCATAGCGGGGTCGGCCTCGAACAGCAGCAATTCGCCGGCCACCGTCTCGGCACAATCGATAACAAAATAGTCCAACCCGATCGCTGCATGCAAAGCCGCGAATGCCGCGGCGTGTCTGACCGAGAAGTCGGCGTCGAAGTCCGCCATCCACCGGGCTTCCTCGTGGCGCTTGTCCGCATCGTCCCACATGCCGGCGTTGAGGTAATGCACCATCCAGTTCAACGAAATCGCCATGTGACCGGCAAATGGAACACCCTCGACGAAAACGATGCGATATTTTCGGAAAAGTCCGTCGGTGCTGCGGTAGTCCACATAGCGGGAGAGGAAGAATTCATTCTCCGATCGCTGTTCGAGATAGCTCAGCACATCGGCGTCGGTGTCGAGCCTGGCCAGTCCGCTCCCGGCATGCGAGCCGATCGGACGCGCGATGATGGCTAGCGGCCCTGGCGGCAGATCCAGCAGTTTGGCGAGGGTGTCGCCTTCGGCCGCGACGGCGATGGTCGCCCGGCTCGCGCGTACTGTCTCGGGTGCCGCAAGGCCCGGGATGTGCCGCAACCCGGCGGCGACCGCGGTGCGCGAAAGGCCCGCAATGCGGTCGGGGCGATTGAGCAACGGCGTTGCGCAGTCAGCAAGCTGGCGTGTCAGATTTGCGAGCAACGGCGCCGCTGCATCGGATTCACCAACGGCGACGAAGATCGCATCGTGTTCGGGCAGCGGCTGCGGCAGGTCCTCGCCGGGCCAGCAGAACAGCATATCGAGCGTGATGTCGCTGTCTTCCAGCAGGAAATCGATCGGCGTATTCGCCATCAGGTTGCCCGGCGCCATGATCGCCAGGACGCGAACGCCGTAGTCGTCCGCATAGATGGAAGGACGGCGGAACAGCCGGGAATGCGACAATGCGGCGACCTGCAAGGCCTCCGCTATCGCCGGGCGACCAAGGATCGTCTCGACCGTTGCCAGATCGAGCAAACAAGCCGCGGCATTGCCGGACGTTGCCATCTGCTCGGCCAGATAGAGGCGTGCGGCACCCAGATCGCCGCCGCCATAAGCGAGCCGCGACAGAGCGGCGACGCCGATCGGCACCGGTACCCCGGTGCTGGCCGCGTGGTCGCCGCCGAGCGTGTGTTGAACGTCGGTTCGGTGCTGCATGGGGATCTATCTCCGAAGACCCGATGTTATATAGGCGATCACGCGTCGTTCGCTCGCGTGCGCCGGCTTCAGGCGATCATGGGGTAGCTGGCACAACATTCCGTGCCGCGGCAAAAATTGCCGCCGAACTGAAGGCATTTCTTCGACGCGGCCTATAAACCAATCGGGCATGTCACGCACATTTTCGCCAGTTCCCCAACACCGGACGCCGCGTCCGCGTCTCGCCGCCGGCTTTACGGGCGGCCGCCCTTGTACCGTCGTTAGCCGGCGTGACCCACGATGAACCGGCTTCTCGCGAACTTGAAAGCGTTCGGCGCCATCCGTCTGGCGAGCATCGCCGGTGTCGGCCTGGTCGTCATGGCGATCGTCGGGGTGATTGCGCTGCGCGCCAACATCGAGCCGATGGCCCTGCTGTACGGTGATCTGGACTTGCAGGACTCCGGCCGCGTAACCGCGATCCTCGACAAGCTGCATGTCGGCTACGAGATCAAAGGCGGCGGCAGCCAGATCATGGTGCCGACGGGCCAGGTGGACCGGCTGCGCCTGTCGCTCGCCCGCGAGGGCGTCCCGGCGGGCGGTTCCGTCGGCTACGAGGTGTTCGATCGCGGCGACGGGCTGACCTCGAGTCAGTTTCAGCAAGATATGAACCAGCTTCGCGCGCTGGAAGGAGAATTATCGCGCACGGTGAAAACGATTCGCGGCGTGCGTAACGCGCGGGTTCACCTGGTGCTGCACAAGCGGGAACCCTTCGCGCGTGAGCAGCAAGAGGCGCAGGCCTCCGTCTTGCTCGACATGGCGGGCGCACAGCGGATGGACAAGGACGAGGTGCAGGCAATCCTCAATCTCGTGGCCTCCGCGGTCCCGGGGCTGAAGGCACAGAATATCAGCATCGTCGATACAAGGGGGGGGCTGCTAGCGCGCTCCGGCCGGCAGTCCGGCCCAGAGGGTGCCGCTCAGTCCAACGAGGAGCTACGTCACGGCATGGAGAAGCGGCTGACCGAGGAGACCGAGGACATGCTGACGCGCATGCTCGGAGCGGGCCATGTCCGGGTGCAAACCTCGGTGGAAGTGGACTTCGCCCGCAGCAATGAGGTGCAGGAAAAGTTCGATCCAGACGGGCAGGTGGCGCGCACCCTGCAATCGACCACCGACGCCGACAAGAACACCGAGGCACAGCCGAGCGTTACCGTCCAAAACAACCTACCCAATGCGGATCAGCAGAATACCGCCTCCGGCTCGAGCACGAACCGTCAGGAAGAATCGTCCAGCTTCGAGATCGGCAAGACCACGCGAACCACCGTGCGTGACACGCCGTCGATCCGCAAAATCAGCATGGCCGTGATGGTCGATGGCACCATGCGGCCTGGTCCTGACGGCAAGCCCATCTGGCAGGAACGCAGCCAAGCCGACCTCGACCGCATGGCGATACTCGTGAAGTCCGCCATTGGTTTCGACGAAAGCCGCGGCGACCATGTGGAAATCGTAAATCTACGGTTCGCAGCGGCGGAAGAAACCCTGGATGCGCCGCCACCCGGCCTGCTCGGCTTGCAACTCGGCAAGTCCGATATTATCTGGCTCGTCTCAACCGGACTAGCGGCCGCGGTGGCGATATTCGCCCTGTTGTTCGTCGTGCGGCCTCTAGCGCTGAAGCTTGCCACGGCAACGCCGCTGGCCGCTCCGCTAGAATCGCCACCCGCACAACTCGCCGGCCAAGCCGCCCTGGCCCTTGCCGGCCCCACGGACAGCGCCTCTCTCGGCACCGAAGTCGCGTTGTCGCCGTCCGCCACCGCGACGCACGCGGAAGAGGACGACACCCTGCTCAACGTCGCCAATGTAGAGGGTCGCCTGCGCGCTTCCTCCATTCGCAAGCTTGGCCAGATCGTCGATGACCATCCGGAAACCGCGCTGACCGTGGTCCGCGGTTGGCTGAACGCAAGGACCGCGTAACATGGCAGGATCGGAGCGTCTGACCGACTATACCAAGATTACCGGCGCCGAGAAGGCCGCGATTCTGCTGATCGCGCTCGGCGACCCTCATAGCTCGAAACTGCTGGCCATGATGCACGAGGAGGAGGTGCGGGAGGTTTCCAAGGCGATGATGCAGCTCGGCCCCGTCCAGGCGGACACGGTTGAGCGGCTGGCCCAGGAATTTCTCGCCCATGTTGGCGAGATCAGTGGCTTCTCCGGGGGCTTCGAGACCACGCAACGGCTGCTGTCGGCGAGTCTGCCACCGGACCGTGTTGCGCAGCTCATGGAAGAGATCCAGGGACCCACCGGCCGCACAACCTGGGAAAAGCTGAGCAACGTCAAGGAAAGTGTCCTCGCGGCCTATCTGAAAAACGAATATCCGCAGACCGTGGCCGTGGTCATTTCCAAACTCAAGCCGGCACAAGCGGCCGGCGTGTTAAACGAACTTCCCGACGCCTTCGCAACCGAAGTCGTCATGCGCATGCTGCACATGGAGGCGGTGCAGAAGGACGTGCTGGATGGGGTCGAACGCACCTTGCGCTCGGAATTCATGTCCAACCTCGCGCGCACCAGCCGCCGCGATCCCTACGAGCATCTGGCAACCATCTTCAACAGTTTCGATCGCAAGGCGGAAGCACGGTTCTTTGGTTACCTCGAAGAACGGGACAAAGACGCGGCCACGCGCATACGTACGCTGATGTTTACCTTCGAGGATCTTCGCAAAGTCGCATCGCCGGGTATTCAGGTGCTGGTGCGCAGTGTCCAGAAGGACCGCATCGCAATGGCGCTGAAGGGGGCCACGAAGGAAATGCGCGATCTGTTCTTCCAGAATCTCTCCGAGCGTGCGGGCAAGATGCTTAAGGACGAAATCGATGCCCTCGGCCCCGTGAAGTTGCGCGAAGTCGATGAGTGCCGCGCCGAAATCGTGCGTATCGCCAAGGAGCTTGCCGGCCAGGGCCGGATCGAGATCACCCAGGGCGGCAAAGAGGAAGAGGTTGTCTACTGATGATTCGCTCCCCTGCACTCACCCGTTCGGACACCCCGAAACGGACCAACAGTTTCTGGTTCTTTTTTCCAAAAGAAGACCTTCTTCTCTTCCCTTTGGCGCGCGCCGCATAACATGGACGGCAGCACGATGTCCTTCGCCCGCGGTGGCTTGCTGCAGCGCGATCTCAGCGACGCGGCGCTGCGCAGTCCGCCGCCACCGCACTTCGACCGCGACGATATCGAGTCGGCGAAGCAGGACGGGTTCCAGGAGGGTTACGTAGCCGCGCACGCGGAAGCTGCGGCGTCCCGCGCCGCCTCGGAAGCGCTGACGCTGGCCGCGGTCGCCGGCGCCATGCTGGAAGCACGCCAGGCGGTCACGGACGTCGCCGAGTGCACCGCTTTGGCGATGGCCCGGGCGGTCAGCGCCGCCATGCGCGCCACGGTTCCCGCCTTGATGCGGCGCAGCGCCGGTCTCGAGATCGCGACCTTGGTCGAGCAGATCCTGCCGGGTCTTGCGCGGGAGCCCAGCATTGCAGTCGAGGTGGCTCCAGACCTCGTCGCCGGGCTGATCGGCAAGCTGTCGGGTCTGCCGGACATGCAGCGCGGCGGCATTATAGTGCGCGGCGTGGACGGCTTGCCGTACGGCGACGCTCGGATCACCTGGGGCGCCGGCGATGCGCGCCGCGAGCCCGATGCGGTCTGGCAACAGGTGATCGACGCGTTCGCCCAGGAACATCTCATTGACGCCATTGCGGAGGGAATACCCAGCCATGCCGAATGACATCCTCGAAACCGCGGTTCCAGGCCGCGACGAGTTCGCCAAGGGCAGCGCGGACCTCGACGCCGTCTACGACATTCCCGTCACCGTCTCTGCCGTCCTTGGCAAGGCGACGATGCGGGTCTCGCAACTCTTGAAGCTTGGTCGCGGCGCCGTTGTCGAGCTCGACCGCAAGCTTGGCGAGGCAATCGACATCTATGTCAACAACCGTCTGGTCGCGCGCGGCGAGGTGGTGATGGTGGACGATAATCGCCTAGGCGTGACGATGACCGAAATCGTCAAGTCCGAGCGGAGCGGGTAGGCCAGCGATGCATATC
>Ga0302319_10018622_pt1 | contig 12658 bp, 10 predicted proteins | sample Bog_T0_2_FD_203319 | JGI IMG/M metagenome (GOLD analysis project Ga0302319, IMG submission 203319) | Peat permafrost microbial communities from Stordalen Mire near Abisko, Sweden - Bog_T0_2 | ecosystem: Environmental > Terrestrial > Soil > Wetlands > Peat | place: Sweden: Abisko, Stordalen Mire...
ACCAAGGGGCGGCAGCCTGGCGGCAGCCCCTTGTCTAGTTGGTTAGCTCCGTCCGCCCGGCCTAATCCCGCCGCCGTTCAGCGCGCAGGACCCACGGAGGCGAGGTTTCGACAACAACGCCTGGTTACTTCTCGACAGTCGGGTCGCGCGCTGTTCCGGAGAGCCAATCGCTGTTTCAACGCGACGGGCGCATGACGATCCGGTCCGACTTACACTCGTCCCGCAAGACCTCCGCATTGCAGGCGCGGCCTTCCAGATCTTCCGTCAGGCACGCGCGGACTTCCTGAAGATACCGGCCGTTGCCGCTGCACAAGACCGCGAAGCCCTGTTGTCCGAGTTTGGGATTGGCGGCCGCGAAGTCGTCACGGAGCTGGTCCGGACCCAAAACAATCTGCCGGTTCGTGGCCTGATACTGCGTGGGTATTTTGATGCTGTTGAAGGCCTCGGTCGCGTCGTCGAAGTAGTCCTTCGCCGAAAGGCCGGAACAGGTGCCGTGCTTTTGCCATTCGTGCGTGACAAGTTTTGGGCTCGGCATGATGGCCAGCATGCCATCGAGAACGCTCTGGTCGGCCTGTTCGGTGGAACAGTCCTCGGGCCAGCCGCCCTTTTCGTATTGGGGCCAGAGGCCATGCATGACGAAGGCGAAGTGACGTTCGGGTCCGCATTGCATCGTGTCGTCACGGCCTGACGGCGTAGCGCAGAAGCCAGGCGACCACGAAAGCGAAAGTACGTAGAAGTCGAACTTTCCTGTCGCGGCCGATTCACCCGGCAGTGCCGCGCCCCTGTGACGTTCACGATGACGTTTTCCCCTCGACTGAGACGCCGGCTGGCCGGTTGTCTGAGGGCCGGACCCTGCCTCGTGGGAAGTTCCGGTGGTGGGGCCAGCCCCGCAAGAGCAGAGTAGCAGCATCAGAGCGAGGCACAATCCAAAATTGCGTGTCATGTATGGGTTCCTTTTCATTGTCCGAGATGGCGTCATGCCCGCCCGAAAATGTGGGCGCCCTTCGAACCGGGCGCACAGTCGCGGAGCAGACCGCTCATCCGACGCTTCCGATGCGCGTACGGGGCGAGGTGCGTGATTTCATGGAACGCAGGCGCACATCCGTAGCCAACCGAGCAGTCCTGTGCGGGCCGTATGAAACGGTCTCCGAGGGAGAAGACTGCGTCGGTTCCGAACAAATGCCGAACGTCGGTGCAAACCGGGTTGGCCGTGTGACTCATTCGAGCGGTGCGGCTTCCAGGGCCGAAAACTGAGTGCCCCGCGCACGCCTCGCCTTCCCGGCGCCGGCCTTAGGAATTCAACCACGGAGCCATCCCCGCGCGATTCCGTGCCGTCACCGGTCGCGCATCCATACTCCGGGCCGGCTGTTTCTCAGTCGGCCTTCGGCTTGTAGGCCACGCAGTCGATCTCGACTTTGATATCGGCGGCGAAACCGCAGACAATGGTCGATCTCGCCGGCTTCGCCTCGCCGAAGAACTCGACGTAAACTTCGTTCATCGCGGCGAAGTTCTTGCCGTCGCCGATGTAGACGCCTACGCGCACTACGTCCGCCAGCGTCGCGCCCGCGCCTTCCAGCACCAGCTTGACATTGTTCAGAGCGACTCGCGTTTCGTGCTGAATGTCGCCGCTCGAAAGCTGGTTTGTGGCGGGATCCACCGGGACCTGGCCCGAGACAAAAATGAAATCGCCGGCGCGCACGGCGGGCGAATACGGCCCGCGCGGAGCGGGAATTCCGGGAGGTGAGAGGCGTTCAATCATATCGGTTAGTGTCCTTCCGCTTCCAGTAATCTCTCGGCTTCAATGGCCGCCATGCAACCTGCGCCGGCGGCTGTGATGGCCTGCCGGTAGATGCGATCCTGCACGTCGCCCGCATGAAAAACGCCGGGGATGTTGGTGCGCGCGCCGCCGGTCGAGAGCAGATAGCCATCGGGATCGAGATCGAGCTGGCCCTTGAAAACCTGGGTATTCGGAATATGGCCTATGGCGATGAAAAGCCCATCGACATCGCGCATCGATGTCTCGCCCGTTACCAGGTTCTTTAACCGGACCGCTGTAACGATGTTTTGGTCGCAATCGAAAACCTCTTCGATCGCTGTGTTCATGATGAATTCGATTTTGGGGTTCGCCTTCGCCCGGTCGAGCATAATCTTCGACGCCCGGAACGTGTCGCGGCGGTGAACCAGAGCGACGTTGCGACCGAAGCGGGTCAGAAAATTCGCCTCCTCCATCGCCGAATCGCCGCCGCCCACCACCATGATCTGTTTATCGCGGTAGAAAAAGCCGTCGCACGTGGCGCACGAACTGACCCCGTGGCCGATCAGCTTCTGTTCCGTGGGCAGGTTCAGCCAGCGGGCCTTGGCGCCGGACGCGACGATCAACGTCCGCGTCTCGATCCATTCGCCTTCCACCTTGAGCCGGAACGGCCTCTTCGAAAGATCGGCCTCGGCCACTTCGCCATCCAGATAGACGGCGCCGAAACGCTCAGCCTGCTTCTTGATGTTCTCCACCAGATCCGGGCCGTTGATGCCTTCGGGAAAACCGGGGAAGTTTTCGACTTCCGTGGTCAGAGAAAGCTGTCCGCCGATCTCCAGACCCTTGATTACGAGCGGCTTCAGGCCGGCTCGCGCGGTATAAACCGCTGCTGTGTTTCCGGCGCAGCCGGAACCGATGATGACGACGTTATGCATGGGAGTAATTTCTGAGACTATCAGATGCCTTTAATGCCGCTCAGGATGCTTTGGGCTTCCGCCGAGTCGAGGACGCGGTTCTCATCGCAGCAGGGGCCGCGCGGGATGCGGCTGCCGTGCGGGCAGGCATCGGGATGGCCAAGCAGCGAACACATTCGGTCGGTCACTTCCGGGCTGAGGATGTGTTCGAATTTGCACGCGCTCGATTCGATTTCGTCCTCGTCGTGAATGCCGAGCACGTCGCGGAAGAGACGTTCGGCCAGGCGATGGCGGCGGATGACGTCGCGCGCGCGCGCTTCGCCCTTGGGCGTGAAAAGATCCCTGCCTCCGCTCACTTCCACCAGACCGATGCCTTCCATCGTCTTGATGAGTTTGCGCCACTGTACTTCGGTGAAGCTGTGGGATTCGACGTGGCCGCCGGGCTCGCCGCGCGTCCAGAGGTGTTCCAGAACTTCGTCGAAGTCCTGATTTTCTTCGGCCGAGAAGACCAGTAGTTCCTTGATGCGCCCGTGTTCCAAATGTACGCGCCGATCGGCCAGTTTGCCGGCGTTCTCGTCGTGGGTGACCATGACGATAGTGCGGCCCTCGCCGTGGAGACGGCTGAGCAGGTCGAAGACGATGCGCTGGTTTTCCGCGTCGAGGTTGCCTGTAGGCTCGTCGGCCAGGATGATCTTGGGATCGTTGACGAGAGCGCGCGCGATGGCGACCCGCTGCTGTTCACCTCCCGAAAGTTGCGAGGGCAGATGCGTGGCGCGGTCGGAGAGATCGACCTGGCGGAGGGCTTCGAGCGCCTCTTTTTCGTCGGTCATGCTGTGGAAGAACTGAGCGAGCATGACGTTTTCAAGCGCGGTCAGGTGCGGCACCAGGTGGAACTGCTGGAAGACGAAGCCGACGGTCTCACTCCGGAAGCGCACGAGTTCGCTGCGGCGGAGCTTCGAAGTGTCGGTGCCGCCGATGAGCAACTGGCCGCTCGACGCCTGGTCGAGGCAGCCGATGAGGTTGAGCAGAGTCGTCTTGCCGGAACCCGAGGGACCCATGATGGCGATCCATTCGCCGCTGTGGGCGGTGAAGTTGATGTTGTCGACGGCGCGCACGGCGGCTGGGCCTTCTCCGTAGGTTTTGGTGACGCCGATCAGCTCGATGAGGATGCTCATTTACTCACCCGTCTCATTTACTCACCCGTCTCATTTACTCACCCCTCAGGATAACCGCTGGTTGGATATTCCAGATACGGGCGGTGGCGATAGCCGTCGAAACGGTCGAGACCAGCAGCATTACGCCGCCGACGCCTGCGAGGACGCGCCAATCGAGTTGCAGATGGAAGACGCCGCCGAAGATCTCGCGCCCGACGATTGCTGCGCCGAGCACACCGCCGGTGTAGCCGATTACAGTGGCCAGTACGGCAAGAGTTGCGGATTCCGAAATGAAGAACGCGGCGATGCGTTGTTCCGCTCCGCCGAGCGCCTTCATGATGCCGATTTCTTTGGCGCGGTCGATCACCATTTCGCTGAAGTTGCTGGTCACGCAGAGGGTCGTGATGACGAGGATCAGCAGGGTGAGAAGCAAAAGAGCCGCGCGCATCTTCACGATTACGTTCGATTCGGTTCCGGCGACGGCGCGCACGGTACGGATGTCGGTGGCGGGGAATTGAGCGGCGAGTGCGGCGCGGATCGCTTCGAGGCGTTCACCCGGGGCCTGAATCTCGATGACGCTGGCGGCGTCATGGATTCCGGAGATTGCGGCGGCGGCATCAAAAGGGACAATGAGCTCACGATCTTCCGCGCCGCCGGTGGAGAGGATTCCCGCGAGAGTGCAGGGCCAGCCTTCGAGCGCTACCGACCCGTTGAGGGTGAGCTTGAGTTCCGTCGCGAGGGTCTCACCGGCCAGGCATTTGCCTGGCTCGATGGCGCTGCTCCCCTGGACGTGCCAGTAGGAACTCGGGGAAACGACGCCGGCTACAGCGACCGGCTGGTCGCCGATGTGGGCGCTCGTGACCAGCAGCGGAGTGGCTTGGGCGCCTTCGCGCTTTGCGGCGTCGACGAGAGTAAGCGGGACTGTGCCGCCATTGACGGCGACGGCGACCAGGTTCGCGCCGTAGCTCTGGAATTCGTCGCGGATGCGTTGTGCGACCGAGGCGTAAATGCCGAACATGACGGTGGCGAGGGCGGCGGCCACGGCAAGAGCGCCGAAGGCGAGCAGGAGGCGCTGCTTCCGGTAGCGGAGTGCGCTCAGGCTGAAGCGGATGAAGAAACGGGAGGGCATGAGTTTAGCGTGCCTCCGGGGTGGTCGGGATGGCCTGGGGATTCGCGTACCGCTCCTTTACAGTCGCGGCTCGGTAGGGCTGGTGCGGACCCCGCGCTATGAGGCGGCGGTGGGTGAGAGCCGCGGGGACCGGCGCGGCGAGCGTGATCGCGGGGGTTCGGCGGTTCGCGTCGACGGTCGGGTAGGTGCGGTTTTGTGGCGTGGCGGACGCGTGTATCAGAGCGGCGAGGCGGCGGGGAGTTGCGAGTTGCACGGTTAGACGCCTTCCCTTAAGATGACCGCCGGTTCGAGGCGCAAGGCCCGTCGCAACGGCTGGGCCGCTCCGGCTAACGCTACCAACACCGCCGCCAGCATGATCAGCGCAGGTACGATCCATGGGATTTCAATGGCGTCGTGGAAGACCGATTTGCCAACAATGTGTGCGAGCCAAACTCCGGCCAGTGCGCCGATGATGCCGCCAGCCAGCCCTATCAGCGCGATCTCGGAACCGAGAATAGTTGCCACCAGCCAGCGCGCGCCGCCGATGGCCTGCATGATGGCGATCTCGCCGCGGCGTTCCATCATCGTCGTCGCCGTCAGGCTCCAGACCGTCAGGCCCGCGGAGAGCAGTGCGGCCAGCGTGATCAACGCCATCAGGCCGCTGATCTTGTTCAGTACTTTGCCTTCGGAATCGGCCACGCGGCGGACGGGGCGGGCGTCGGTGCCGGGGATCGCTTCCTCGATCTGATGCGCGATCGAACTGACGTAGTTGGTGCAGTTCCAGGTCTCGAGCTCCTTCGAGGTCATCGTCTTCGGATCTTTGCGCGCGAAATCGTCTTCCGGTTTGGTGAGGGCGGCTACGTCGATGCGATCAACTACGCCAACCTTATGAGTAAGTTCCTGGAGGCGGACGAGAGGCATCAGGATGCGGTCGTCGGCTTCATCGCCCGAGGCGACGATGCCTGCTACGCGACACGATCCGCCCAATACGTTAATCGTTGTGCCTGCGGTCCAGTTGTTTCGGCGGGCTACGCCGGCGCCAATCATGCAATCGTCGGATGGGCCATTCGGCCATTTGCCCTCGGTGACCTGCCATGACGGATTGACCGCCCGCATGGCGGCGAACTGCACGCCCTGGATGGTCAGCGTTCCATCGTGTGCGAGCAAGGAAGGCGCGTAGCCCGTGATGTTGAGCGCCCAGAAGATGTTCTTGATTTTCGGGACGAGAGATTCCTGAATGTCGTTGGCTGTGCCCGAGATAGCGGTTGTAACGCCCCCGACGCCCCCGGTTAAGGCAGCCGCCTTCGACGTGACGACGATATTAGCTCCGGCGGCGCGGAGTTCGAGGTTGATCTTATCGCCGATCGAGAGCATGACGCCGAGCATTGCTGTGGCGACTGACGTGCCAAGAGCGATCGCCGTGATGATGAGCGCCTTGCGTTTGGGTGAACGACGGATGGAGTCGCGGACGAAACGCACGATCATGACTTGAACACCCTGATAGTGCCTGGTTCAAAGGCGGATTCGTCGATGACCAGCGTCGATCCATCGATATGCGACTTCAGCGGGATCGGGTTGCAGCCGCCGCCGGTGCCGATGCTGTTGATAACGATGTTCGACGCGCAGTTGCGGCAGATCACTTCGTGGCCCTTTTGATAGTAGCCCTTCGCTCCGCAGATGGCGCAGGCGTCGTAAGCCACGGCCAGGGTGTGGTCGGATTTGGCGATGACGATGAAGCGCACGTTGATGCCCTGATCGGCGATCGTAAAGCGGTGCAGGTTGCCATCGCTCACGGAATCGACCGGAATCCGGATAGCTGCGCTTTCGAACGACACCGGTATGGCGGCGGAGAGCGCGGTCAACTGGCGCGAATAGATGAATTCGGCGGTGATCAATAAGATGAACAGGCTCGACGCGGAGCAGGCAGCGATCATCCAGAGTTTTTCGCGGCGGGCGGTCCAGAGGGCTTTGCGGCGGGCGGCTCCCTGTAGGCCATCGGCCTTCGGGGCGCTGCGGCCGCGCCATTCGAGCAGGATCATCGCGGCCGCAAGGGCCAGGATCGTGATGAAGAAGAAGAAATCGTTCTTGACGATGGGGCCGATGATGGCCATTTCGCCGGCGCTGCTGGGGAGGATCTGGCTTTCGGAGAGTTCATGCAGTCCCGTCACGAAAAGCTGGAAGACCACCACCATCAGAATCACGGTGGTGATGCGGAAAAATTGCCTGAGGTTGACGCGAATCGTCCCGCGCACGAAGCTGACGCCGAAGAGAATGGCGAGGCCGATTCCGAGCACCGCGCCGAAGCCTTCAAGGATGCCGGAGGTATCGAGACGGAGGGCGGCGAGGAGCAAAACGGTCTCCACGCCTTCGCGGAAAATCATGAGGAAGACGAAAGCGAAGACGCCCCATGAACTGCCGTTGCCGGAGGTTCCTTTTTGCAACCCAGTTTCAATTTCGGTTTTGATGCCCGCGCCGTGGCGGTTCATCCAGATGACTAAAGAGAGGACGAATGCGGCGCTGACGAGCAGGACCCAGCCTTCGTAAGCGTCTTCGTTAAGGTCGATTTTGGCGAAGCCCCAGGCGGCGATAAAGCTGGCAATTACGGCACTTAACAGCGCCCGATACACTACGGGCATGAGATCGAGCCGGCCGATGCGCTTGACGTAAGAGACCGCGATTGCGATCACGAGCGCGGCTTCCACTCCCTCGCGTAATGTGATGATGAATGTCTGGAGCATACAGGCAACTCAGTTGCAATTCGATTGTATCAAACAATGCGGATCGAATTGGTCCGCATTCTTCTTCGTGCGGAAAAACCTTGAGCTACATATGAACACCGATGCACGCGGAAAGACACTGATAAACTGACGGGCGGGGACTGGCCGTTGAAACCGATTCGGAAGTTCTCTTTCACTCTCCACCTCTGGCTGGGTCTGGTCGCTGCGATCTTCCTGTTTGTCGAAGGGATTACCGGCGGCATCATGGCCTGGGGATCGGAGATTCTTCGGCTTACCCACCCGCCCGGATACCTGACGGAAATGCCGATTTATCATGTCCCGTCCGGCGGCACACCCCCGCTTTCGCTCGAAGCGTTAGTCTCCGCCCTGGAGGCCAAACATCCCGGACGCCGGGTTGTTGTCCTCGGGTTATCCCATCAACCCGATGTCGCATGGTCCGCCGTCTTCCGGGGCTCGTCCTTCACATCTATGAGGGTCTGGTTCGATCCGCGTACGGGTGAGGAGGTGGGCGCGGAAGTAACAGGGTCTCGCGCTGGCTGGCTTGAAACGCTGGTGGGCATCGCAAACCGGTTGCACCGCGATGTCGCCGCGGGAGTGATGTTGTTGTTGCTGGCTTTCTCGGGGATCATCCTCTGGTGGCCGCGAAAGATTCTGGTGGCTCGCGGGGCAGCGCTCTCCGCACGCACGAACTTCGAACTGCACAGCGCGATCGGGTTCTATTCGTCGGTAATTCTTGTCATCTTCTCCGTTACGTCGGTGATCATGATCTACCAGCGTCCCGCTATCGGCGTTGTCGCGCGAATCACCCACACCGCAGCGTCGCCCTCCGTTCCACGTCTCACAGCGTCCATGGCGTTGCCCCGGGGAGGCAGGCGCCTTGACCTCGACGAATCGATGCGCGCCGCGATGGAATTCGGGCCGGCGGGTTCGCGTTTCATGGAAGTCGGTCTGTTTAACAGGGATGCACTTAACTTCTTCTATCAGCCCGCGGGCGGCGCCAATGACCAGGAGGGGCTTCTTGTGGTGCATCCCGCGACCGGCAAGGTGGAACAGTGGGAGGTTTCGCGGAATCTCACATTCGCGGAAAGAGTGGTGCTTGTTCAGGTGCCCGGGATTCATACGGGGGATTTTTGGGGTGCGACTACTAGATGGATTGGCGGTTTCTTTAGTTTTATGCTGGCGGTTCTGGCTGTGACGGGTCCGCTGATTTGGTGGAATCGTTGGAAGCGGAGGCGAGGCTAGGTGGATGGACGCCTCAGCGGTCACCTCAAAACCGGCCAATGGCGGTCACCCCAAAACCGGCCAATGAGAATGCAATCAGGACAAGTCATATTTGTACCCTGGCGCGGGCTATTTCGGCAAGGGTTAATTTCGAATCCATGGTGACGGGGTCCGGGGCGGAGCCCCGTCAAAGAGTCGAGTTCCTTCCCGGCCCAGAACGCGGGTGAGCGTTCTGCTTTGGGCCGGTGCAGTGCCCGAGCCGCAGCGCAGCGGAGGCGGCGGTGCCCCCGGCTTGCCCCCGGAGGGGGAAACGGGAAAGGGGGAGATCAGATTCCCTGCGCCGCAGGCCGATTCCGGATTCATGCCACGCTCGCGGAATCTTTGGTGCGCCAGCTCCGTGGACCGCACTTGAGAACATGCCCGTGATGAAGTAGGCGATCCAGCATCGAACTGACGGAAGCCGTGTCGCCCAGCAGCTTTCCCCAGTCTTCCACCGGTCGGTTCGACGTCAGCAATGTGCTCGCCCGTTCATAGCGGCGCATCACGATCTCCAGTAAATCCTCGGCTGCGGTCAACGGCAGTTTGCGCATTCCGAAGTCGTCGACGATCAGCAGAGGAACCGTCGCCAGGGACTCCAGATACTGCTTGCGCTTACCGTCGGCCACGGCGTCGGCGAGTTCATCGAGCAGTACATGGGCTTCGCGGTAGTAGACACGATAGCCCTGCAGGATAGCGGACTGCCCGATGGCCTGAGCCAGATGGCTCTTGCCCGTGCCACCAGGTCCGAGAAACAGAGCGTCTTCTCGTCTGCCGATAAAACCGCAGGTGGCCAGATCGAAAATCAGGCTGCGGTTCATCTTCGGGTTGAAGGTGAAGTCGAAGCTGTTGAGCGCCCTGTGGGTGTCGCGAAAACCGGCCTGTTTGCGGCGGCGTTCGAGCAGCCGGTCCGAGCGAAGCGTGAGTTCGTCCGAGATCAGACATGAGATCAGGTCGATGGGGGCCATGGGCTCCGCCTGAGCTTGATGTAAGCGTGTTTCCAGAACGGTGGCCATGCCGCCGAGCCGGAGTTGACGTAATGCGCGTTGTAGTTCGCCGATGTTCATTGAGTGGGCTCCTGGTTGTCTTGCCGGGTACTTCGTACTTCGATAAGGTCGCGGTAAAGCTCGAGTTGGCGGATCAGCGGATCGACCTGCCGGAGGCTGATGGGTGGCTGCGAGTTGCGTTCCAGATAGCGGCGCACGAAGCCGTAGTCGTAAACCTGGAGTTCCAGTGCGGCGGCGCAGGCATCGTCGACGCGCGCCACGCCGTATTTTTTGCCGAAGGACAGAATGCCCAGAATGCGGCGCACGGCGGCTTCGGCCTGTAGTTCGTAAAGGACTTTTGTGAGCTGGCCGATGTGCGGCCCGCTCCGGGCGGCACGTTCGAGCAGTTGCACTGTGCCGAGGGGTGTACGCTTCGGACGGTCGGCATCTTCGATGCGGCGGCGACCGCGCGCCTGACGCAGATGCTCGCGCAGCAGTTGCCCGGTGCGCGGATCGAGCAGGCGAACGTGCAGGCCGTCCCACTGAACCTGCACGATGCGCGTGATCCAGCCCGGCGGCGCGCTGTAGTAAGCGGCTTCCACTTCGACGCATCCGTCCAGATGCACCGTTCGTTCGCCGTACTGGTAATAACGGAAGGGTTCCAGCGGCAGCGGCTTCAGCGAAGGTTTCTCTTCGGCGAACATGGTCGCCACCTGTCGCTTCGTAGTGCCGTGAATACGCGTGTCGGCCCAGCGTTCTTCCCAGCGGTCGAGATATTTCTGCGCGGCTTCCAGGCTCTCGAAGCGTTGCCCTTTGAGCGGTGTCATTTGCGCGTGGTTGACGCCGGATTCCACCTTGCCTTTCCGGTCGGGATCCCTTACCCGGCACGGCATGGCGATGACGCCGTAATGGGCCAGCACATCGCGATAGAGGGGATTCAGGGCCGGATCGTAAATGTCGGGCGTGAGCACGCCTTCCTTCAGGTTGTCGGGGATCACGAACTTAGTCGTGCCGCCCAGCCGGCGGAAGGCCTGCTCGTGCAGTTCTGCCCAGGTGCGGGTGCTCGAATGAAAGCAGAGCAGGCGAACGCATTTGCGGCTGAAGCCGAGCGTCAGAACGAACAGACGTGTGCGCCGGTACTTGCCGGTTTGCGCATTGCGGACCAGTGGACCGCTGCCGTAATCGACCTGCGATTCTTCGCCCGGCGCCGTCTCGATGATGCCGCACGCTTCCTGCGATTGCCCGCCGCGCAGTTTGCGGGCGTAGCGCTTGACGCTCTCATAGGAGCCGGTGAAACCATGCTGATCCACCAGTTCCTGCCAGACGGACATGGCGTTGCGGCCCAACGACAGCGCTCGCTCGATGAGTTCGCGATACGGTTCGCTGGTGCTTGCGGTGGGACTCGGTGGCGGTTTCGGGTCGCCGGAGTCGGTGGTCACCTCACTCCCATTGGCCGGTTTTGCGGCCTCAGGGTCGGTGGTCACCTCATTGGCCGGTTTTGAAAGTGCAGGCGTCTTCCGTCGGCCCCAGCCGCCTGGTTGCCCCACGGGGATTCCCTCGGCCTTCAGATATCCGGCCGCAGTCTCTCTGCGGACGCCGGTGGCCTTCTCAATGCGACGGAGCGCCCAGCCGAGTTGGCCGAGCGCGATGATCTGTTTCTTCTTTTCTTCGTTCAAGACATTGCTCACATTGACGGAGGGTATTCCTCACGTCCGAGTCATGTCCTGACCGCTTTCTCATTGGCCGGTTTTCAGGTGACCACCATTGGCCGGTTTTGGGTGACCGCCGAGGCGACATGTCGTATAAACCGTTGAGAGCGTCACCTGCGCTCGGAAATCCCCACATCTTGCGATCCCGTAACGGATATCAATCCCGACATTTCGTATAAACCGTTGAGAGCGTCACCTGCGCTCGGAAATCCACGCATCTTACGATCCCGTATCGGCTATCAATCCCGACATGTCGTATAAACCGTTGAGAGCGTCACCTGCGCTCGGAAATCCCCACATCCTACCGAGCCGTGACCGTCAGGGAGCGGTAACGAAAAGCTGGGGATCTACGGCGAAATCGATGGGGGACCTCAGGTTCTCGGATGATCCGAAGATCACGGTCACAAGGATTTAAAATATATTTTGTGTCCTTGTATCTTACGGAAGCAAAAGAGGTTACCCTGTTTCGCGGGCTCACTGCGAGTCCAGATTCACCCCGGTTTTCTTGACACCGTGTGCTACTTTCCAATCAGGAGCGGCCTTTCACCGGTCGCTTCTGACAGTTATTTCCCGGCCGGGAAACGTCGACATAAGGTGGAACTGGCCTCTCGGATCCCTTAAGCAAGGATTGCGGCGCTTGGTTCGTAAATGAATCACGCCGACGAGGGAACTTTCAGGCATGCCTGATAAAGCGGTGCGCAAGCGAAACACGTAGACCAGCGCGACTGCTCCAGAGAGCGGATGATCGAAATGAGGACGGTGACCGCGAATCACACCGCGGGCCTCCCGTTCCATAGATCGCCGTTCGATTCATGGGCGGAGGGACACGACGGACCAACAATCCGATCCCCCTCCGCAACGACGTCTTACCAGCGTTACAGGATCAGTGTCTTTTTTTATCTGCGGTTATACTACGTCAACAACGCGTTGAGCTTTTTCGTTGCCGTCGGGAACTTGCCAATACCCGCACCCACCACTTCATCCGCAACCGTGACGTAGACGTCGCCTACCGTGCCGGTGACCTTCGTATGGCTGCCGC
>Ga0302319_10018623_pt1 | contig 12658 bp, 7 predicted proteins | sample Bog_T0_2_FD_203319 | JGI IMG/M metagenome (GOLD analysis project Ga0302319, IMG submission 203319) | Peat permafrost microbial communities from Stordalen Mire near Abisko, Sweden - Bog_T0_2 | ecosystem: Environmental > Terrestrial > Soil > Wetlands > Peat | place: Sweden: Abisko, Stordalen Mire...
CCCGAACGCCACGTCGCGCGGCAGGTATTTCATGCCGCAATCGGGTGCGGCCACCAGCATCGTCGGATCGACGAAGCGCAGGCCGGCGCGCAGGCGAGCGGCGACGGTCTCTGCGGTTTCGATCGCGTTATCGCCCAGGTCCAGCACCCCGAGCATGATCTTCTTCCCCGCGAGGTCGCGCAGCACGCCCAGATCGAGCTTCGGCTGCGCCGCCTCGATGGAAATCTGTTGCGCGATCGTATCCGCCAGTTGCGGCAAAAAGCTATACCCGCTCGGCTTGTTTGCCACGACGGCCGCATAGCCGAAGCACAGATGCACGACGGTCGGGCCCTCGATCCCTTCCAAAGCTCTGTTGATCGCCTTGATGCCGTAACGGGCCGCCTTCTCCGGCGCGGTCCGCACCCAGGGTTCGTCGAGCTGGACCACGTCCACCCCTGTCGCTTTCAGCGCCCGCAGCTCCTGGTTGACGGCGATGGCGTAATCCATCGCCATTTCTTCCTCGTCCTGATAGAAATCGTTCTGCACCTGCTGCGCCAGGGTGAAGGGTCCCGGCAGAGTGATCTTGGTGGACCGGTCGGTGTTGCGTTGCAGAAACGCGGCATCGCGCTGTTCCACCGCCGCGACGCGCCGGATCTTGCCGACCACCCGCGGCACGGCGGTGACCCGACCAGTCTGCGCGCGCACCTGGCCGGGACGGTCCGCATCGATCCCCTCCAGCGCGAGTGCAAAACGGTTGGAATAGCTCTCCCGCCGGATTTCGCCGTCGGTGACGATGTCGATGCCGGCCCGTTCCATATCCCGGATCGCGAGGATGGTGCCGTCGTCCTGCGCCTGCTCCAGCAGCGGTTCGGGGATGCGCCAGATGTCATGCGCATGGGTGCGCGGCACGCCATGCTGGTGCAAGCTGTCGCGGTTCACCAGCCAGTCCGGCTGCGGATAGCTGCCCACGACGGTGGTGGGCAGCAAATGAGTCGGATAGGGCATTTGTGTCTCCTCCGGGGCCGGCATGGAACCTGCGGTCCGATCGCCGAACCGTCGCATACCAAGACCCCACCGCGCCAGAGGCGAACCGGATGGCCGCCTTGTCGGCCGCCGCCGCCGCGCCCTAATCTCCCGCAACGGCAATGCCAAAGGGGAGATATCCGATGAAGTACCTGACCGACGCGATGATCAGCGGCTTGCTGCCGGCCGAGACGGCGTCGTTTCCCTCCCCGGTCCCTACCCAGATCGTCTCCAGCGACGAATTCGCCCCGGTGCCGCAGTCTCCCCGTCAGCGCGAAGTCGAGGCCCGCCTGACCGAGTTCAGCGACCGCATGGCTGCCCGCCTGGGCACCTCGCGCCGCCGCTTCTTCCAGACCGCCGCCGGCATGGCCGCGTCCTTCGTCGCCATCAACCAGGTCTTCGGTCCCCTGTTCGACGCCACCGAAGCCGAGGCCGCCACCCCCGAACGCGCGGACGCTCGGGCTGGCGCCCTGGCGGGCCAGATGGTGATCGACGGGCACACGCATTTCCTGCGCGACGACACCCGGCTGATGGGCTTCGTCAAAGGCCGCGAGGCGGTCGGCCAGTTCGGCTGGAACAAGGAACTCAGCGCGAAGGAGCAGACCATCGACGATCTCAAATACGGCAACTACGTCAAAGAGATCTACATGGACAGCGACACCAAGGTGGCACTGCTGTCGAATTCGCCGTCGGATGTGCCGGAAGACTGGTTCATTCCGCAGGCGCAGGTGTTCAAGACTCGCGATCAGGTCAACAGCCAGGCCGGCTCGCGGCGGATGCTGGCGCATTTCACCATCACCCCGGGCCGGCCCGGCTGGCTCGACCAGGTGGATGAGGCGATCGAGCGGTTCAAGCCGGATTCGTGGAAGGGTTACACGGTCGGCGACAACACCCACAAGGAACTCGCGGCGTTTCCCTGGCACGCCGATGACGCGAAGCTGATGTATCCGTTTTACGAACGGATCGCCAAATCGGGCATTCGCAACGTCTGCATCCACAAGGGCCTGTTCGCGCCGGCGGTCGAGGAGAAATTCCCGCGCCTGCGCCCCTATGCCGATGTCAGCGATATCGGCCGGGCGGCGAAAGATTTTCCCCAGTTGAACTTCCTTGTCTACCACTCCGGCTATCGCTGGGTCGGCGGCAATCCGGCCGACGGGATGGCGGAATTCGACCGCACCGGCCGCAGTTCCTGGGTCAGCGACCTGGCCGAGATCCCGGAAAAATACGGCGTCAACAACGTCTATGGCGATCTGGGCCAGTTGTTCGCCTGGACCAGCGTCGCCGAACCCCGGCTGTCGGCAGCTTTGATGGGAATGCTGATCAAGGGGCTTGGCGCGGACCGTGTGGTGTGGGGCACCGATGCGGTGTGGACCGGCGCGCCGCAATGGCAGATCGAGGGGTTGCGCCGCCTGGAAATCCCCGAGGACATGCAGAAGAAACACGGCTTCGCCCCTCTGGGTCTGGCGGACGGTGCCGTCAAGACCGCGATCTTCAGCGGCAACTCGGCTCGGCTGTACGGGCTGGAGAAGCATGCCGCGCTGGTGAACCAGGATCGTTTCGCCGCGATCAAGGCGGACTACCAGGCCAACGGTCCGGGCCGCAGCAACCTGCGCTATGGTTACGTCAGCAAGCCGGCCTGACCATGGCGCTGCGCCTGCCGCGGCGCGCGCTGCTGGCAACCCTGCCGGCCGCCGCGGCCCCGAGGCTGGCGCCGGACGCTGCGGACTACCAGGACCACCCGCGTGGCGGCCTGAGTTGCGCGGGCTGCACTTTCTTCCGCCGGCCCCGGTCCTGCCAGGTGGTCATGGGCGACGTCAGCCCGAACGGCTGGTGCAAGCTGTTCGACCTGCCGGATTGAACCGGTGCCGCATGCGATAAAAAACGGCTTTTATCGCGTTCGTTGTTGGTATTGCTGGCCAGCTTCGTCACGCGAACCTTTCTGGCATCGGCGTTGCGGTCTGCAAGTCCCTTATTTTTTACCACGAAGGCAGACTGATGGCACGAAGCGCCAAGGCGGCGCCCACGGTGTGAGACACCAGGCAGTTGGCCCGCGTCCGCCTGCGGATTGGCTGAGTGGGTTGTCCCGGATTTCTGTTGCTTATGGTGAATGCCGACCTTCGTGGCCCTTATTCTACCTTCGTGGTAGAAAATAGCGGACGAACAACCATCCCGGACGGCGCACAGAAAATCCCGATGCCGGATCTGACAGGCAGTACCAACAACGAACGTGATAAGAGCCATTAAAACAGGTCGGTCAGCGCCGGCACACGCAGCAGCCGCGACAAGGGCGCCGGTTCCTTCAACAGCAACGGCAAACGCAGCGCCTGCGACAGCGGCGCCACGTCGATCGCCACGTCGATCGGGCGGCTGGGCGAGTCGATCAGGACCGGCAGGTTGAAGATCCGCGACAGCGGCGTGGCGTCATAAGACGGCACCGGCCTGGCCGGCGGTTCCGGATCTGCCTGGTGTAACGATATCGGACCGAAACCGTTCAGGATGCGCATCGCGGACCCCGCGGACCCGAACCCGGCCTGCACGCTCAGCAGAGCCGCACCGCGCTTGATGTGACCCGCACAGGCCGCCGCCTCGCGCCCGAAGATCCCTGCCTGCCGGATGGCATCGTCCAGACCCGCCGAGGTGTCCGGCGGAAGGCCGCGGGCGGACAACAGCGCGATCTGCTCGCCGGCAAATCCCGCATCCACCAGGGCCTGTCCCGCCGCCAGGGCCTTCTCATGGCTGTCGTATAAACGCGCGATCGTCTCGATCATGACACTCCACCGTGAAGCTGTTCCGTCGGATTGATCCGGGAATCTTGCTACGCCCGATTATGGCGGCGAGCAACTCGGGCGAGCCATCGGAACGATCGATTTGCCGGCTACCGTCAGAATTCGCCGCCGCCGCTAACCAAATCCTAACCTTTCACTGCCAAGCCTCGTCCTATTGCCACTCCGGCCGCGAGGCGTCCGATGACCCAATGCAGCGCCCTGGCGCGAGAGCCCGTGTGAATGGACCTGCCGGTCGGCTCACGGGTCCGCGCGCGCGGCCTGATCTGGGACGTGCTGGAAGCCGAATCCCTCGGCGCCCAGCAGCGGTTGCGCCTGCGCTGCTCAGAAGGCGACCTCAGCGGCCTCGAGTGGGACCTGCTGCGCCCCACCGACACCGTCGAGCCGCTGAACGATGCATTGCGCCCCGACCAGCCCGGCACCCTGACCGCCTGGCGGCTGCATCACATGGCGTGCCTGCTGGACCAGCTTCCCGGCCCGGGCACGATCCTCGCCGCGGACCCCGGCCGGGTGCGGATCGAGCCGTTCCAGCTCGTCCCCCTGATGCGCGCCCTGGAACTGCCGCGGCCACGCCTGCTGCTGGCCGATGGCGTCGGGCTGGGCAAGACGATCGAAGCTGGTCTGATCGCCGTGGAACTGATCGCCCGCCGGCGCGCGCACCGCATCCTGGTGGTCGCCCCCGCCGGGCCGCTGCTGACGCAATGGCAGCAGGAGTTGCGGGCCCGGTTCGGTCTGCGTTTCACCCGGATCGCCGACAATGCGGCGTTGCAGGACCAGCGGCGGACATTGGAACGCGGCGGCAATCCCTTCGCCGCGATCGCGCTGTGCCTGACCTCGCTCGACTTCGCCAAGCAGGAGCGGGTGCTGGAGGAACTGGAGCGGGCGTCCTGGGACCTGGCGATCATCGATGAGGCGCATCACTGCGTCAGTGGCGGGACGGGTGCGGACCACGACGACACGATGCGCCGGCGCATGGCCGAGGTGGTCGCCAGGCGCAGCGACGGCCTGTTGCTGCTGACCGCGACGCCGCACGACGGTTTTGATCCTCACTTCGCCTCCCTGATCGAGCTGCTGGATCCCAGCCTGGTCGATGGCCGTGGGGGACTCGCCGGATACGCCTATCGCCGGCACGTGGTGCGGCGGTTGAAGTCGCATTTGCGTGACCCCGCGACCGGGCGGGGGCTGTTCCGGGAACGGCGGATCACCCCGGTGCGGGTCGATACCGCCGCCGAACCCGTGCGCCGGTTCCACACCGAACTTTCGAAACTCGTCGCACCCCGGTTGCGCCGCGCGGCTCGGTCGCCGCGGCCGGACGATGCGTTGGCCTTCGTCAGTCTGCTGAAACGGTCCGGCTCCACCATCGCCGCCTGCCTGGCCACGTTGCGGGCGGTGGCGGAGCGTTACGGCGAGATCGCGGCCGGCGAGGCGGAGGTCCTGCGCAAGGAACGATTGCGCGCCTTGCGTGCCTACCGCCGGCGCGCGCTGCGGTTCGGCACGCTCGACAGCGCCTCGGAAGCCGATGCAGCGGCCCTGGAGACGGACGACATCGCAGCCGAACTGGCGAGCAGCGGCGGCACCGTTGATCTGCTGCGCAACCTGATCCGGTTGGGCACCGAAGCGCAGCGTCACGACCCGAAACTCGACGCAATGCTGACCGATGTCCGGCTGATCCGCCTGGCCCACCCGCGTGCCAATATTTTGATCTACACCGAGTACGTCGACAGCCAGGACGCCGCACTGGCCGCTTTGCGAGGGGCGATCAGCGGCGAAATGCTGGCGATCAGCGGCCGCGACGACGAAGCCGCGCGCACTGCCGCCGCCGAACGCTTCGCCGAAACCGACGGCATCGTCCTGGTCAGCACCGATGCCCTGGCGGAGGGCCTAAACCTGCACACTCGGTGCTTCCATCTGATCCACCTGGACCTACCCTATAATCCCAACCGGCTGGAGCAGCGCAACGGCCGGATCGACCGCTACGGACAATCGCGCGATCCGGAGATCCGTTATTTGTATCTGGCCGGGACATTCGAAGAACGATTGCTGTTGCGGCTGATCGGCAAATACGAGAAGGCGCGCAATTCGCTGACCTTCATGCCGGACACGCTGGGCGTGACCGCCGACGCCGACGCTTACAACGCCGGACTGATCGCCGGATTCGCCGAACAACAGGCGTCGTTGTTCGCCGACGACGAATCGCCCGTCCGCGCCCTGGATCGCGTGGCCGAGGACGAAAATTCGGCCGCCTACCGGGACCTGCTGCACGAGATCGATCGCGCCTATGGCGGGTTCGAGCGGATGGCGCTGCGTCACGGCTGGCTCGCGGCGCGCGGGATCAACGCCGACATGGCCCAGCTTGCCGCCGCCGGATCGGCCGAAGCGCGCGGCGATGCCTTGCTGGGTCCGGTCGATCTGCTGGATTTCACCCGCGGTGCCATCGCGGCGGAGACCGGCCATAACGCGGACGACACAGACGCGCTGCCGCTGCCGGCCGAATGGGCCGCCGGCATCGAGGGTCTGCCGGGGTACGACACTGCCCGCCGCGCCATCGCCGTCAGCCATGACCGCACCAGTGTGCATGAGGCGCCCGCCTTCCTCGGCCGGGCCCATCCGTTGGTGCGGCGGGCGATCACCCGGGTCCGGCGCCACGATTACCGCCAGACAGCGGATCATCGGGTCAGCGCGGCGCGCGGGGAGCCGGGCAGTCCGCTCGCGCTGCTGCTGACCTATGGGGCGGAGGTCCGGAGTGGCCTGCGCCTGGAATGGCAGCGTGTGGTTGCGGTGCGACTGCCCATCTTCGGTTCGCCCGCGGAAATCGGCACGCCCGCGGACTGGCTGCGGCTCGGCGATCCGGGACGGGAGATCGAGGCCCAGGGGCTGTGGCGCCGGTTGTTCGCCGACTGGGCCCCGGCGCGGCAGGCCGAGGCAGATGCCGTTGCCGGCGCAGCCATGCAGCGGGAGGCCGCGGCGTTTGCCCGGAGTCTCCTCAATTGTGTCGAAGCCGAGGCCACCGAACTCGATCTCTGGCTGCAGTCCCGAGCAGACGATCTGTGCGGGCGGGTTCAGCCGCAAACCGGTGACCTGTTCGGCGCGGTGCTCGCGGGTCCGGCCTGGCAGGCCGACGTCCAACCGCTCGGCCGGCTTTCGGCCTATGCCGCCGACGGGGCCAACCCGGCCGCCCGCCGGCGCGAGGCCGCCAGCGCGTCGGAACTCTACCACCGCCGGGTCCAGGAGCGGACCACGCGCGCCGATCTGTCGGCGCCATCGCTGCGTCCGATTGGATTGTTGATGCTGGTGCCACCGGAGGCGGTGTCGTGAGGTCGGGCGAACGCACGTCCATGCCAGTCGCATGACCCTGGACCTGCCCGACGTCTCGGCCTTCGGTTCGGCGCTGGCGGAACCGTTCCTGCGGGGCGAGCTGTCGGTCACACTGTCCCGCCTCGGCCTGGCCGCCGACACCGGCGGCTGGGAGACCGTCCGCCGCCAGCTTCGAGCGCTGGGCGGCATTGGCGGTCCACAGCGGGTGCATAACCATGTCGTCGTCCCGCTGGCATCCGCCCTCGGCTACGGCACCCCGCAACGCCAGGAGGCGGTTTCCACACGCGAGGGACCAGAGGATGGCGGCTGGTTGATGCAGGCACCCGGGAACCTAAGGCTGCGCGCCTGGTCGGTCAGTCGCGAGACCAGCCTGGACGCCCCGCACCGCCGCGGACGCGCCTATCGTTTCAGCCCCTCCCGCAGCGCCCAGCGCGTGCTGCTGGCTGCCGGCGAGCGCGCCGGACTGCTGACCGATGGCGACGAGCTGCGCCTGCTGCTGAGCGATCCGGCCCGTTCGGACAGCCACCTCGGGATCGCGCTGTCCGGCGCTCTGGGTTGGCGGGAGCAGCACGCGCCGCCGGATTCGTACCGCCTGCTGCTCGCCCTGGCCGGCCAGGGTGAACTGGCGCGGCTGCCGGAGGTCCTGGATGCGGCGCGCCTGGCGCAGACCCGGGTGACGCGGGAACTCCGCCAGCAGGCCCGAACGGCGATCGAGGGCTTTGTGCAGGCGGCGCTGGATCAACCGGCCAACGCAGAACCCCTGCTCGGCACCCCGAGACTGGCGGTGCGGCTGTGGGAAGAAGGCCTGATCCTGATCTACCGGCTGCTGTTCATCCTGCGGCTGGAAGGGGCGGCCGATCCGTTCCGGGGCTTCAGCTTCGCCTCGACCAGGCTGTGGCGGACGGCCCTGTCGCCCAATCAGGCGCTGGGGCCGCTGGTGCGCCGCCGTCTCGACCAGGGCCACAACACTGGCCGCATGCTGGAGGACGGATTGCGCGCGTTGTTCCGGGTGTTCCAGGATGGGCTGGCCTGCAACGAATTGTCGGTCGCGGCCCTGGGCGGCGCGCTGTTCGGCGCGGACACGACCCCGTTGCTGGACCGCCTGGCCTGGGGCGAGCAGGCGGTGGCTCTGCTGCTGGACCGGCTGCTGTGGACGGCGCCGGCCGGCCGTGGCCGCGAACGGGTGCATTACGGCGCCCTGGATGTGGAGGAGCTGGGCCGGATCTACGAGGCTTTGCTCGAACTGGAACCCGGCATCGCCGCCGTACCAATGACGCGCCTGCGGCGGGCCAGGCTGGAGGTGGTGGTGCCGACCAGCGGCGCGCCCGACCGCGGTGAGGACATCGCGCCCGGTCAGTTCTTTCTGCGTGCCGGGCTCGGCCGCAAGGCCACCGGATCGTACTACACACCACACGCCTTCGTGGGCTTCCTGGTGCGCGAGGCGCTGGCCCCTTTGCTGGCGCGTTGCAGTCCCGAGGACGATCCTGATCCCGCTGCCATCCTGGCCCTGAAGGTCGTCGATCCCGCCACCGGCAGCGGCCATTTCCTGGTGGAAGCCTGCCGCGTCCTGGGCGAGGCGCTGTACACCGCGTGCCACTTGTGCGACGAGCTGGCCGCCGCCGCCGATCGGGACGGGCAGGCCGAACGGGCGGCGGCGTTGCGGGCGCGGCTGGCCTCGCTGCCGGATCCGGACCATGTGTTGCCAAGCTATCTGCCCAGCCGCGTCTGCGAGGGACGCGAAACCGGCGTGTCGCAGGAACGCGCTCTGGCGATGTGCCGCCGCCTTGTCGCAGTGCACTGCCTGTACGGCGTGGACCGCAACCGCATGGCGGTGGAACTGGCGAAACTGTCGCTGTGGCTGGAATCCTATGCCGAGGGCCTGCCGCTGACCTTCCTGGATCACCGCCTCGTACGGGGCGACTCGCTGGCCGGCCCCTTCTTCGCCCGCATGGCCCGGTTGCCGGTGGGCGGCGGACCGCTGGATCCTCTGCTGGCGCGCGGTGTGGCCGATCGCCTGGCCGCGGCACGCATCGCGGCTTTGCAGGAGGTCCGCGTGCTAGAGGGTTCGGTCGGACGCGATATCGCCGACCTGCGGCTCAAGACCGCCGCGAAGCAACGCCTGGACGCCATTCTGCAACCGCTGCGCCACCTCGCGCGAGCCTGGTCCGGTGCGGTGATGCTGCAAGGGCGGCAAAGCGATGACGAATGGTTGGCCCTGGCCGTCGCGGTGGCGGATCACGGCGTGTGGCCCGATCGGTTGACCCCTCACCAGGACGCGATGCTGGCAGCGGGACAGGATGCGTTGCCGTGGGACCTGACCTTTCCGGAAGCCTTCCTCCAGGGCGGGTTCGATGCCGTGCTGGGCAACCCGCCCTGGGACGTGATCCAGTACAAGACGACAGATTTCGTCGCCGGCTTCGACCTGAGCGTGCTCGATGCCCCGACCAAACGCGAACGCACCGCGATCGAGGTGCGGACCCTGGCGGACCCGGCCATCGCCCGGGCCTTTGCCGAGTATCGGGAAGGATTCGTGCGGCAGAAACGTCTGTCCGATCGCCTGTATCGGTTCCAGCGCACCGAAACCGGCAGCGGCGTCACCGGCGGCGCTCTGGACCTGTTTCGCCTGTTCGCCGAACGCAAGCTGGAACTGACCGGACCGCACGGGTCCATCGGCATGCTGATGCCATCGGCGTTCCACGCCAACGAGGGCACCACCGCCATCCGGCGTCTGTATTGGCAAAGTACCGATCTGGCTTGCTGCCTGTCCTTCGAGAACCGGCGCAAGCTGTTCGACATCGACAGCCGCTTCCGCTTCGACCTGCTGGTCGCCCATCGCCCGGGACCGACTCGCGCTATGCGCTGTGCCTTCTATCTGGACCGGTTCGAGCAGGTGGACGATCCGGCGCGGCTGATGACCTACGATCTCGCGTTCGTCGAAGCCGTTGGCGGCGCGCATTTGACCTTTCTGGAGCTCCGCGGCGGTTCCGACATGACGATCGCACGCCGGCTGTTCGGCGCGCCCGCGCGTCTGGGCGAGTGGTGCCGGACGCGAGGCATCCAGTTTGGCAACGACCTGCACATGACCGCCGATTCCGGCTGCTTCCAGCGGGCGAGCGGCGCGGCGCCGGATGCGTACCGGCTGCACGAGGGGAAGACATTCCACCAATATACCGATCGCTGGGACACAGCGCCACGCTACGCGGTGTCGCGGCAGGCCATCGCTGACAGGCCGGGGGTCGCGGCGGCAGCCGAACATTACCGGCTGGTCTTCCGCGACATCGCCCGCTCGTCCGACGAGCACACGATGATCGCCGCCATAGCACCGCCTGGGGTTGTGTTCGGCCATACCGCGACCGTCGAGCGGGCACCATCGCAGCGCCGGAACGCTGACGCCCTGGTGCTGTGCGCGCTGTTGAACGCCCACCCGTTCGACTGGCTGGTTCGGTTGAAAGCCGGGACGCATCTGAGCCTGTATCTCTTGGAAGGCTTGCCGGTTCCGGACTTTGCCCCGGCGACGGCGTTGTTTCTGGCCCATGCGGCACTGCGCCTGTCCTCCCATCATGCCGGATACGCCGCCTTGTGGCGCGAACAAACCGGGCAGCGCTGGCGTGGGCCGGCGTTGCCAGATCCGGCGCAGCGCTGGCAGGTACGTGGCGCGATCGATGCTGTCGTGGCGCACAGCTATAGTCTGGACCGGTCCGGGTATGAGCGTGTGCTGGCCGGCTTTAGTCACAAATCGTTTCCCCAGGTGCCCGCCTGTTGTCTTGCGGCATACGATGCCCTGGCCGAGCAGGGGCTGGACGCGCTCTGCGATGAGTGGGATCCGCATCGCGACGTCGCCCGGTCCGGTCCGGTCGCTGTGTCGGCCGAGGGGCCGGGATCGCGCTTGCAGAGTCTGGGGGCAAAGGGGCGAGCGAGTCCAGGACGGCGGACGACCCGGGCATGATCCGGTTGGGCGGGTGCGGGGCCAGGACGGGGTGGAAATTGCAAGACTATGGATCGCTCCGACAGCCGATATTCGCAGACTTTCTTCTGCGGCGATCGCCAAAACCGCCCGCAGCTTGACTCAAACCCCGCCCTGCCCGTTGATCCCAGAACACGACGACAAGTGGGGAGGCAATGACCCAGAAATCCAAGGAACTCGGCAGTTTCCGCGACGCGGTGGCGGATATACCGGATGGCAGCACGATCGGTTTCGGCGGCTTCGCCATGCCCGGGGTGCCATTCAACCTGATCAAGGCGCTGCTGGAGCAGGGCGCCAGGCGGCTGACCCTGGTCGGCAACACCACGGGCGGCGCACAGCAGCCTCGGATGCCCGATATGGGCATGCTGGTGGAGAACGGCCAGGTGGCCAAAGTGATCTGCGCCTTCACCGCCGCAACCCGCCCCACCGACACCCTGCCCTTCACCAAATATTACGAATCCGGCGAGGTTGACGCCGAACTGGTGCCGCAAGGGACATTGGCGGAACGGATGCGCGCGGCGGGGGCGGGCATTCCTGCCTTTTACACGCCCACCGCGGTCGGCACCGAACTGGCTGAGGGACGCGAGACCCGCCTCATCCACGGCCGGGAATACCTGCTGGAATACGCCCTGCCGCTCGACTACGCTTTCATCAGAGCGAGGACCGCCGATACTGTCGGCAACCTGCGATTCCATCGCGCGCAGCGGAACTTCAACCCGGTGATGGCGACCGCCGCTCGGTGTACGATCGTGGAGGTGGACGAACCGATCCTCCCCGCCGGCAGCATCGATCCCGACGACGTCCACACCGCTGGCATCTTCGTGCATCGCCTGGTGCAGGTGCCGCCGGAACCCGAGGGAATGTGGCCCACCAGGCGACAGGAGCGCCGCCGATGAGCGAGACCAAAGGCATCACCCGCCAGCAAATGGCCGACCGCGTGGCGCTGGAATTCCAGGATGGCTGGATCGTCAACCTCGGGGTCGGCATCCCGACGATGTGCTCGAACACCGATATCGGCGACCGGGACATCACTTATCACTCGGAGAACGGGGTGATCGGCTACGGCGCCGTCGCCGAACCGGGGCAGGAGGACCTGAACCTGGTCAATGCCGGCGGGCAGAATGTGACCCTGAAGCCGGGGGCGGCGGTGGTGCATCATTCCGACAGCTTCGCGGTGATCCGCGGCGGGCATATCGATGTGACCGTGATGGGCGCCTACCAGGTGGCGATGAATGGCGATTTCGCCAACTGGAAGCTGAAGGGCCAGAAGGGCGGCGGCATCGGCGGGGCGATGGACCTGGCCGCCTGCGCCAAGCGGGTGTTCATCATCCTGGAGCACGTTACGCGGAGTAACCATCCGCGTCTGGTGGAGGCCTGCGACCTGCCGGTGACCGCGCGCGGCGTGGTGACACTGGTGGCGACGAATTATGGCCTGTTCGAGCCGACCGGAGACGGGTTCCTGCTGCGGGAGATCGCGCCCGGGCTGACGGTGGACGAAATCAGGGCGACCACGGGGGGGAAGCTCACGGTGGTGGATGGGCTGAAGACAATGCGGATGGTGGGGTAGGGTGCCCTGGGGGCTGGGGGACTGGGG
>Ga0302319_10018626_pt1 | contig 12657 bp, 9 predicted proteins | sample Bog_T0_2_FD_203319 | JGI IMG/M metagenome (GOLD analysis project Ga0302319, IMG submission 203319) | Peat permafrost microbial communities from Stordalen Mire near Abisko, Sweden - Bog_T0_2 | ecosystem: Environmental > Terrestrial > Soil > Wetlands > Peat | place: Sweden: Abisko, Stordalen Mire...
CGGGAACCCAGGTTAGCGCCCTGAAAAACCGGGCGCGAACCTGGGCCACCAAGCTTTTTGCGCTGTAGCGTGCTTACTTACCGGCGTAGGTTTTCGGCGATCCGATGCCTGTGCATTGGTCGAATCCGACCGTGCAGCGGGAATCGCCTTGCGTGATGTCGTTGAAGTCAGCCGAGTATTCGGACTGATTGGCTAGTTCGCCGTAGATCCAGGTCAATTCATCGGCTGTCGACTGTTTCTTGTTGCCCGCAGCGTTGACGATTCCGGCGAAAGTCGGTGAGGCCCAGCTCGTGCCGCCCACCGAATACCATCCGCCTTGAACGTAGATCGCCGCGCAGCAAAAGTCCGAAGCGACATCGGGATAGCCGCGATGGGTTCCGACGACGTCGGCGACGCCGCTCTGATAGCTCGGAATCGGCTCGTACGGACTGATGTCGCCGCCTCCTCCGCCCGTGTAGTAGACCTCGTTGACAAAGTTGCCGTGCTGGTCGCGGTTGAAGTATGTGCCTCCGACGGAGACAACGTTAGGCGAGGCTCCCGGATAGATGCTGACGCCCAATCCGGAATCGCCCGCTGCGGCGAAGTAGACCACTCCCGGAGTCGTAAAGTATTTGTCCCAGTTCTTCTCTTGCTTCACTTCGGGATCGCCCCAGCTCATGCTGACGACTCCGCCTCCAGCCTCGGCGACCAACTTAGCCGCGAGTTTGACGGCTGCCCAAGTGGGATCGGTATTAACCTCAACCGATTCGACGAGGTAGAGTTTGGCCTGTGGCGCCATGGCATGCGCCCACTCAATATCCAAGGCTTCTTCCACAATCCAATCCGAATAAACAGGAGGCTTTTTCGTCTTGCCGCCGGGCCATGTTACGGTGAGGTTTGCCGCCGGTATTCCGAAGTAAGTAGAGAAGGCTGCGAGATCCGAGGCCGCAGTCGGGTAATCGCCGGCGTCGACAATGGCGATCGCTCCTACTCCGCCAGTTGGCAGCGTTTTGCTGGTAGAAATCGGGCATCCAGACGGTCCCGAAACCAATTGATACACGCAGGCAAGCGATCCTGGCGTTTCGACGCCGGGAGGCGGGCCGCCAGCAGGTTTATCGGAGTCCACAAAGAAATAGTTGGTGTGATGACGGCCGGGCTGGGGAACGCTCGATGCCGGGATGATGATTCTATGTCCGTTGAAAACGGATTCGGTTCGTTGCGCCAGGACTGGCGAGGAGGACATACCGAGCAGGAGGGCTGCTCCGGCAAGAGATGTCCCAACGGACATCGAGATAGCTGAAAAACGATTCATTCAGAACTCCTGGGAGTGGTTGGAAAGCTGCCGTCCGTAATGATGACGGTTGCTCGGATCAAAAGCAAGCGCCATCCCCGCAGATTATGCGGCTTGCGCAATGATTTGCACTCTTCGGAAGGACGTCTGCAGGTTTGGTTTTTGGAAAGAATTTGTTCAATTCGATTGGACAGGCCAAGAGAAAGCGGCGCAGCTCAGGGCTGCGCCGCTTTCGGGACAAAGTCGAAGCGAAGGTTTCCGCTCTCGCCGACAACTCGTGAAGATAATTTGCGCGAGTCTAGTGGCCGCTGGACGCCGATTTCAGATCCCTGCGGATCAAGGCGAAATCGATGAGGAAACCAAATCCGGCTGCCAGAGGTACGAGACCAACCGCGAGCCCTTTGGCCGCGTCTGGCTCCGATCGCGCGATCAAGGCCATCATTGCCATGAAACCGATGGAGACCGCAGCGAGCAGAATTCCCCAGCGGCGGGAATGCGCAGCTTCAGAGAGGTCGGGTTCCATTGGAACGTTCGCTCCGCGCGCGATGGCGGCGAGTCGTTCTTCAGTGCGCAATTTGCGAACGCGGAAGTAGGTGTACATAGCCGCCAGTGGAATTCCGAAAAACAGCGTTACCGCTACCAAGCCGATGATGTTGCCGTCCATAATGCGCTCCTTTTGCGTCAGGCGGCGTCTGCGCCTGCCTTCTACTTTGAACATACGCAAGAGCATTCGGGGAAGTTCCGTAGTTCGAGGCCTGGGGGAACTCTGATTCAGGTCGGCAGAAAACGCAAACCACAGGCTACGCAGGGTGGACGGAGGTCGCCGGGGGCTAATCAGGACTTCTCCAAGGCGCCGCGAGAAATGATGGTCGCTGCCCCGCCGACACCCGGCAGTGATGGTTATCACGCAGATGCGGCAGCTTACGTTGTCTCTTGGGCGTCGCCCAAAAAATCTCAAGTAACTTGCCCGGTTCGGGACGAATCGCCACAATAGGCCACGGCAACCGATTTTCGGCCTGGATGGTCTTGCATCCGAACCTTGGCGCTTCGTTTGTCAACCCGATATCTAAGTCCAGCAGGAGATGCAGATGAAGCTGCTTTGTTTCTGTTTTCTGGCGTTCGCTCTGACCGTGCCAGTGCTGGCACAGGACAACGGTTCGATTGAATCGAAGATCATTGCGATGGAGAAGGCCTGGAATCAAGCCTACAAACTACGCGACCGGCGGGCGTTGAGCGAGATCCTGAACGACTCGATTGTACTGGTGAACGATGACGGCAGCCTGCAGGGTAAGGGAGCATTCCTGTCGTTAGTCGATACGGCAAAACCCTCGGACCAACAACAAGCCGAGCCGGAGTCGATTTCCGTTCACGTTTTTGGCGATGTAGCCATTGCTACCGGTATTTTTCGAGAGAAAGGCGTCGAGAACGGCAAAGCCTATCTACGGAGAAACCGGTTCGTGGATACTTGGGTCAACAAAGGCGGAGCCTGGGTCTGCGTGGCCGCCTCGGCGACTCCGGTGCATTAAGCGAACTGACCAGCCAAGAGGTTTCGGTAAAAGCCCGTGGTTGTTGAGCAGGATTCCCTCAGGCGCTCGAAGCGTCACGTGTTTGCAGGGATTTGCGGCCGCAGGAGAACTCGGGCCCTTCCCAAGCGCCCCTGAATTTCAGAGTTTTTCTGCAGCCTCCCAAGTTTCGACTTTATAGAAGTGGGTACTTCTCGCCTCGCTGACGATCAGTCAGCGGCAAAATTCGCCGCGGGTGAGTTGAAAGCCCCGGAACGATCTTGTTTTCGCCACTAGAATCCGCCCTTCTCTTCCCGTAGGTCATTGAAATCAGAGCCTCGGAGAGTAATTTCCCGGAGTAGCCTGGCTTGGCAACAGCCATGCTTGCGGCTTAGCTGGGTATTTGGGACGTCTCCGTCTCACAGGCGCTTCCAATCTGAAGCCGGTTAGGATATTTCGACTTTCCTGGGCCTGACGTTATCCACTGCTAGCGATTTAGCGTTGTGCCTTGGGAACCAAGCAGGGCTGGATCACAACGGGTTTGAGGACGCGGTTAGGCCCACGAAATCAGACCCGGATCCAGTCCTGTCTCGTTGTACAGAGATATCTCCCACGAAGTGCATCGACGGAATAAGGAGCACAGCTAGAGCGTTGTACGCCGCGTGCAATCGCAAGAGGAGACGCGCGCTTCCGTGCAACAGAGTAATGAGGCAACGCGCTGCGACGGGCGGACTACTGCAGCGGCTTTGCCGGTGTTCCGGGCTTCACGCCTGAGTGCTTTTTCGCCTGCGCCATCAATTCCAGGACTTTGTCTTTCGCTTCATAGTTCGGATTCGTGTCGAGCAGTTTCTGCCACGTGGCGGTGGCTTTCTCGATGTCCATCTTGCCCTGCCATTGGACGATGCCGAGATTGAAGAGAGTGTTCGGCTTCGTCGGTTCGTAGGCAAGCGATTTCTGGAATTCCGCGATCGCGGTGTCCGCGTCTCCCGAGTACCAATATGCGGTCGCCATGTCAGTACGAACGCCCGTGTTCTTGGGATCAGACTTCAGAGCGCGCTGATAGTACTCAATCGCCGTGGGGAAAATCTGGGCGTCGTAGTATACGTTCCCAACATCTCGCAGAAGTCCGGAATTGTCTGGATCGGCTTTGAGCTTCTCGATCAGAGGGCCAGCTTGCGTGTCGGCCATTTTTTGCATTTCGGCGGCAGTGGGCCTTTGGGTTGCTGCGCCTGCGTCGCCCATGGCTGGCGCCGAGGCGCTCGCCGTCTCGATCGGTGTCGACGGACTTGCAGAGCCGCGAATGAACCAACCGCCGGCGATTCCAACCAGCAGGCAGATCACAGCCAATGTATAGGCCTGGACGCTCGTCCATTGCTCAATTGTGGAAGTCGGTCGATTCGTTTCCGTCATTGCTCGATACTCCTTATGGATCTCGCGGGCGCTGCAGCTAGCTCTTGCCTTGCATTTGGACGTCGGCGATTAACTTCTGCACTGTGGCTTTGTGGGCAGCGTCGATCTGCGGATTGGATTTGAGAAGTAACTGCCACGCCGCTAGCGCGCCTTTGCTGTCTTGCTTACCTTGCCACTTCATCATGCCGAGGTTAAACAGCGAATTGATGTCTTTTGGATCATGCTGCAAACTTGTTTGCAGTTGCGCGATCGCACCGTCCACATCGCCGGTGTAGTAGAGGCACGAGGCAAGTTCGGTGCGGGTCGAGACATTCTTCGGATCGAACTGAAGGGCCTTGTCGTAATAGGAAGCCGCTTCCTTGAACTGATGGGTCGACTTGTAGATATTCCCTACCTGGCTCAGCAAGTCCGTGTTGGTGGGATCGCTCTTCAGTTTCTCGAGCAACGGAGCGGCTTTTTTGTCGGCCATCGACTTCATCTCTTCGAGACTGGGCATGTGGCCGGTGCCCATGGCTCCGGTTGGAGCGGACGCTGGAGGGCTGCCCGGGGCGCCGTTTGGCATACCGTTTGTCATACCGGCGACGGGGGTTACGGGGTGCAACGAAGGAGCGGTGGACTGTGATCCGCGGAATAGATATCCGATTGCCAGTCCGACGACCAGGCAGATTAGCGCCATCCCAAAAACCTGCTTTACCTGCCAGGTTGAGGCCGCGGAGGTGTCGGTTATCGTTTCATTCGCCATTCCCAGTTCCCTTCCGAACTTGCTTACGGTGAGGCGTGTCGCCTCGTCCGATCCTCTCTATTCGCTTCTCTCTCTACGCACCCTAACATTAAGGGCGGAGAGATAACCGGGCAGCACTCCACGTCACTCAGGAATGTGATGACGGTCACAGGGGGAATCGTTTCCGCCTAAACCAGTGTCCCTCACCCCAAAAACTTGGCGTCCCGTTTACAATCAGTAGTTCACGAATCTTAAACAACGACAGCGACAACTATGACGCCCTCCATTCGACTGCGCACGGTAAGATTAAAGATGAAATCTATGCTTTTCGCTATGAGTACCCTCATCGTTCCGGGAGCCCTCGCAATGGGCTCGGTGGTTATCGGCTCTGTGGTGATTGCCTCCCTCAACCCTGCGCTTGCCGCAGCCGCCGATTTTGGCCCATCCAACCCGTTTTACGCGCCGAGCACGCTTCCTTTTGAGGCTCCGCCCTTCGACAAAATCAAGGACGAAGACTACCAGCCGGCGATCGAGGCGGGCATGGCGCAGCAGCAGGCGGAAATCCAGGCCATCGCCGATAATCCCGAGGCCCCGACTTTCGAAAACACGATCGTCGCCATGGAGAAGAGCGGCCGGTTACTCGAGCGTGCGGCTTCTGCGTTCTTTGGAGTTACGGGAGCGAATACCAACGACACCCTCCAAAATGTGAGGACGATCGAGGCGCCGAAGTTTGCCGCGCAGGAAGACTTCATTTATCTCAACACGAAGCTCTTCGCCCGCGTGGCCGCCATTTACAAACAGCGCGCCAAGCTCAAGCTCGACTCCGAATCGCTGCGTCTGTTGGATTACACCTACGACCAGTTCGTTCATGCCGGGGCCAATCTCTCGGAAGCGGACAAGACTGAACTGAAGAAGCTCAACGAAGAGATTTCGTCGCTCTCGAACACCTTCGGCAATAAGCTTCTTGCTGCAACTAAAGACGGCGCTTTCGTGACCACGAGCAAAGCGGCGCTCGCGGGAATGTCCGAAGCCCGGATCGCTGCCACGGAGCAGGCGGCTAAGGGGCGGAAGTTGGACGGATTTGTCGTTCCGCTCCAGAACACGACCCAGCAGCCCGATCTCGTTTCTCTAAGCGATCGTGGCACTCGTCAGGCGATCTTCGAGCGCTCCTGGAACCGCGCTGAACGCGGAGATGCCAATGACACGCGCGACACGATTTCGCGGTTGGCGCAGATTCGCGCACAGAAGGCGAAGCTGCTCGGATTTTCCAGCTTTGCCGCTTGGAAACTGGAAGATCAGATGGCCAAGACTCCCGAGGCCGCTCTCAAATTTATGGATGCCATCGTTCCTGCCGCAACCGGCAAAGCTGCTCAGGAAGCAAAAGACATCCAGGCCGTGATCGACGCTCAGAAGGGTGGATTCCAGGTCGCTCCCTACGATTGGAACTATTACTCCGAGCAGGTTCGTAAGGCGAAGTACGATCTCGATGACGCGCAGGTTAAGCCCTATTTCGAACTGAACAATGTTCTGGAGAATGGCGTCTTCTACGCCGCCAACCAGCTGTATGGGATTACCTTCAAAGAGCGCCACGACATTCCCGTCTACCAGAAAGATGTTCGTGTCTTTGAGGTTTTCGACGCGGACGGCAAGCACCTTGCGGTCTTTTATTGCGATTACTTCAAGCGCGACAACAAGAACGGCGGGGCGTGGATGTCGGAGTTTGTGGGCCAGTCGCATCTGCTCGGCAACCGGCAGCCCGTCGTCTACAACGTCGCCAACCTGCCGAAGCCCGCCGAAGGCGAGCCGGCGTTGATCAGCTTCAGCGACGTGGTCACGATGTTCCACGAATTTGGACACGCCCTCCACGGCATGTTCTCGAATGCGCAATATCCCACGCTGGCGGGAACTTCGACCGCGCGGGACTTCGTCGAATTTCCGTCGCAGTTCAACGAGCACTGGGCCCTGTATCCTTCGATCTTCGCGCATTACGCGAAGCACTACAAAACGGGCGAACTGATGCCCGAGGAACTCGCCGCAAAAATCAGGAAGGCTGCCACGTTCAACAAGGGCTACGACATGACCGAACTGCTGGCGGCGGCGGAACTCGATATGCAATGGCACGCCCTGCCCGCCAACGCGCCGCTGCAAAATCCGGACGAATTCGAAAAGCAGGCGCTTGATCGCACGCATCTGAACGTTAGCTATGTTCCTCCGCGCTATCGAACCTCTTACTTTGCTCACATCTGGGGAGGCGGCTATAGCGCCAGCTACTACGCCTATCTCTGGACTGAAATGCTGGCTGACGACGCCTACGAAGGGTTCATCGAAAAGGGCGGACTGAGCCGAGCGAACGGCGATCGTTTCCGCCACATGGTACTTTCTCGCGGCAACACGGAAGATCTCGCTAAGATGTACGATGCCTGGCGCGGAGCTCCTCCGAATTCAAAGGCCATGCTGAAGTACAGAGGGCTTGAGGATTCGACTCCGGCAAAATAGCGGACGAAGCTTGCGTTTAGTGTTTTTGCGGCAATCTTTATTGCGGCGGCGGGCTGTGCTGATTGAGCACCCGCTGCTGTAGCTGCAACGCTGCGTTGTTGGTAGGGTCGATCTGCAGGGCGGTCGCGATTTTCATCTCCGCGGTTGCGCTGTCGCCTAGGTCCAGCAATATCTCACCAGAATTGATCAGAGACGAAACTTCCATACCTCGGTCGGAGGTGAGGCTTGCCGCCAGTTGATACTGATCGAGAGCGTCCCGAAGTTGATGCCGGCTAAACAGAATTTCCGCCACGTTGTAATGGCAGGTCGCGAAATTCGGCAGCAAGACGCAGGCTTCTCCGTAGTGCCGATAGGCCTCGTCAACCTGTCCGGTCGAAGCCAGGTCGTCCGCAAGAAACTCTTCGAGGCCGGGGTCGGGATGTCCAGCGACGACGGCTGCGTGCGTCAGCAACTTCACTCCGGTTTCCCAATAGGGCAGGTAGCGGGCTGTGGCGACTGCGAATGCGACCAACACACATAGCGCAGCTACCGCGGGCACAAAGCGAGAGACTCCGGTCGCCTCGACTACGTCGTTCAGTCCCCAGGCGAGAATGATGAAAAGACCGATGCACGGAACGTACGCATAACGGTCGGCCATGGCTTGACGGCCTACCTGAATAACGCCGATCACGGGGATCAGCGTAATCAGGAAGAAGAACCAGCCCATCGCGAGGTAGCGGGCGCGGTGGAAGAAGAGCACAGCCGCCGTGATCGCTGCCAGAATCACGGCCGCTGCGGCTACATCGGACCACGGCAGGGAATTCAGCGGATGCGGATAGAAGACGGCCAAGTTCGCGGGCCACACAGTCTTCCCGATGTAGGCCACATACGAAACGATTGCGTTTCCCAGTCGAACCGGAAGCGGCAATACGGACGAGTCGGCGACCGCTCCGCCAGCACGCTGCGCAAGCATGGTCACGACTGAACTGGCCGCACTCATCAGCAGTAATGGCAACTTCTCCGCCGACAAGCGCAGCAATCTCTGTCGCCAGGGACGGCCCTCGTAGCGTTGTAACGGCCAGTAGTCGAGAAGCAGCAATACCAGCGGAAGGCTCACTGCCATGGGCTTAGACAGAAGCGCGAGCGCGAAGGTGGCAACGACAACGAGGTATTTCTTCCAGTTGGGCTGACTAACGTACCTGCCGTAGGCCGCAATCACCAGCAGTGAAAAGAGAGTGCAGAGCAGGCTTTTTCTTTGCGCCACCCAGGCGACGGTTTCCACGTTCAACGGATGCACGGCGAAGAGTGCGGCCACGAAGAAGCTACGCCACACCGCTCCCGTCGCGCTTTGTAGCAGCCAGAAGAGAAGCAGAACATTAGCGGCGTGCAGCGCGATATTAATGAGATGAGGAGGGCCGGGGTTCAATCCAAAGAGTTGGCAATCCGCCATGTGCGAGAGCCAGGTGAGCGGATGCCAGTTTGATTCATGGAATCCCGCGAAAGCCCAAATCAAATTGCTTCGATTCAAGCCGCTGTTGACGTGGGCATTTCGCGTTACATAAACACTGTCATCGAAGGCGAGAAAAGCGTGATGCCGGACTCCGCTGTAGAGAAGTAGCGTGGCCAGCACCAGAAGCGTTGCGAGCGCGGGGAGCGCACCGGGTCGAGCAAGCACGCCCGAAGTTTCGTCGCGCGGAGTCGGCGGAACGGTACGGAGGGGTGGAGCGGTCGTTGAGCCTTCAACGCGTTCCCGCGGGTTGGGATCTGCCAATGTCGGCTGGATCACGATCGCTCGCGTGCGGACAGATTATGATCTTCGATCATGAACTTCGAGCCCCACAAACTCGCGCTTTCCCAGTTTCCTCGGAACATCGCCAAGCCGTCAAACTCGCAGTCGTCAGACCGCGAGCGCGTCGACGAAGCGATCACAGAGCGTGGTCTCGAGATTCCAGTGGCTCACTACCGCAGGCGCAAGTAGGTATGGTTTCAGAACAGCGATGACCTCGGGATAAACGTGTTTCTCGTAGTTCTCGGCATCCTGCTGGGTTGTCCAAAGGCTGACCGTGAACACCTTCTCCTCTTTCGACTTTTGGAGGAATGGCAGGAACTCGAGGAAGCCAATCTGCTTCTTGAGGATCGGCAAGAGCCGGTCTCGAACTGCGTTTACAAACTCATCTTTCTTGTCGAGCTTCACTTCAAAAACGAGGATGCGGGCAAACATGGATGTGCTCCTTTTTCGCTTCCCGTTCGAACGACGCCACCGATAAAAGGGCCGCGTCGCCAGGGGATGGAAACTCCTCTACCTTTACAGCGAGAGCCCGCGAGGCACAGTGACAAATGACTGTCGCGGCAGTGCGCAGCATCACAAAATATCGCTCACCGGATCGTAGGTGTTTGATCCGCATAGAGTTACAAGAGAAGATGAAGTTCGCTGTGACAGTGCATATTGATTTGTGCTGCGCTTCACGCATCACTTTGGGAAAAAGGACAAACTCCTTTGGCGCTGCGCCTTTACACCATACACTCTTATAATTAGATTGAGCCTGACGGAGTTCTGATGTCGCAATCCTTGTCCGATTTCGAGGAGTCGCTGCCTGTCTCATCCGAGATGAAGATGGAGGCGTTGCTGTCCAGCAATTTGCTGGAGGCACTCCCCGACGCGATCGTGGCAGTCAATCCAGAGGGGACGATTCTTCAGGTCAATACGCAGGCCCTCGAACTCTTTGGCTATAGCCGTCAAGAACTGATTGGCCAAAAGGTTGAGATCCTGGTTCCAGATTCCTATCGCGGCCAGCATAACCATCACCGCGAGACATTCGCTAAGAATCCGAAAACCAGACGAATGGGGGCGAATCTCGATCTCTACGGTAGACGGCGCAACGGTTCGGAGTTTCCCGTGGAAATCAGCCTCAGCCCGGTTTCGACAACGACCGGAATGTTCGTACTGAGCGCGATTCGGGACATCAGCGACCGCAAACGGATCTCGGAGGAGTTGCGAAGAGCGAACGAAGAACTGCATCAAAGAACGACGGAACAACTGGGTGCCTACCGCTCTCGCTTGGCCTCCATTGTCGATTCATCGGAGGACGCAATCATCGGCAAAGACCTGAAGGGCACGATCACGAGTTGGAACAAGGGGGCAGAGAAAATCTATGGCTATACGCCGGAAGAGGTCGTAGGAAAAAATATATCCCTCCTCGCCCCGCCGGATCGTCCGGACGAGATTCCCGGCATTCTGAAAAAAATTGCGCGCGGTGAAATGGTGGACCATCACGAATCGCTACGCGTGACGAAAGATGGACGCCAATTGAACGTCTCCATTACCGTCTCGCCTTTGCGCGATGCCGCGGGTGAGATTGTCGGAGCCTCCGCGATTGCTCGCGATATCACGGGGCAGAAACGCGCTGAGCGCCAACTTCATCAGTCCCAAAAGATGGAGGCGATTGGCCGCCTGGCGGGCGGGGTGGCACACGACTTTAACAATATCCTCGGCATTATTAACGCCTGTTCGGAGTTTCTGCGCGACCGCATCGATCCCGCAGCGGATGCGGCGCAGTATGTCGACAACATTAAGAGCGCAATCGAACGCGGTTCTTCGTTGACCCGCCAACTGCTCGCTTTCAGCCGCTCTTCGACAGTACAACCGCAGCTTCTCGATTTGAACGCGCGTTTAAAGGACGTTGGGAAACTGCTTCGTCCGCTCATGGGCGATGACGTCGAGATATTGATTGTTTCGAAGTCGCCGACAGCAGTTGTCGAGGCCGATCCCGGGCAACTCGACCAGATCGTGGTCAATCTCGCGGTGAATGCGCGCGATGCCATGCCGCGCGGCGGCAAGCTCATTCTAGAGACCGGTTCGGCCAAGTTTGACGAGGGTTTCACCGAAAAAAATCAGCATATGCCGCCGGGAGAGTACATTCTGCTCGCTGTGAGTGATACCGGAAGCGGCATGGATGAGGCCACGGTTGCCCGCGCCTTTGAGCCGTTCTTCACCACCAAAGAGATAGGCAAAGGAACCGGATTAGGATTGGCTACGGTGTACGGCATAGTGAAACAAAGCGCAGGTCACATCCTCGTTTACAGCGAGCCGGGTCACGGAACGACTTTCAAGATCTATCTTCCGAATGCGGATCACAAGATTGGACTCTCCTCCACAACTGTGTCGGAGACGGTCAGTCCCACCGGCCGGGGCGCGAGAATCCTGCTAGTGGAAGACGATGAGATCATGCGCAGCCTGACGCGGAAGCTTTTGGAAGAGCATGGGTACGCCGTGGTAGAGGCGAACGACGGAAAAGCGGCGCTGCAGTGGGTTGAGTCGCATCCCGGCGAAACCGACTTGCTGCTCACCGACGTCATTATGCGCAACATGAGCGGACCTGAATTAGTGGCGCATTTGACCACCTCCCTACCCAACCTGAAGGTCGTATTCATGTCGGGTTATACCGGCGAGGTGATTGCCGAGCGAGAGGTGCTGAAGCGCGGGATCACTCTTCTGGAAAAGCCGTTCAGTCGAACCGCTCTGCTGAACACCATCCACAAAACGCTTGGATAAAAGCCGGCTTCCCGCAGTTTGTGAAAATCAAGATATTGGTGGAACACGACCGGAAGTTGGGCGGTGACCTGGAGGCGTCAATCCTTGGTCATATAACCACCGTACTGGTGATTGGGATCACACATCGCTGTGGGAAAGCACGCAGTTCCTCTCAGCTTTCAGCTGCTGGAAAAGCTGGCTCACCGCTGCTAAAAAATGGATTCCGTTTATTTTGTTCTACTTGGAAGCGCACGCCTGCGACTCTAGGAGAGTCAGGAGAATGGCGACGCGCTTGCCAAAGTAAGAGTCGAGCGGAGGCACCAAATGGCCACACAAGTCGTAAATCACGCGCAGAGAATGGCGACACCAGACAAAACGTTTTGCGACCTTCCCCCCGCGGTGGCGGAGGCCCTAGAGCAGGCGGCCCTCACCACCAGCTATCCGACAGGAGCCGTACTATTCGCCGAGGCACAATCTCCACGCGGAATTTACATCGTACGGCGCGGACGCGTGAAACTCTCTATCTGCGGTAGCGATGGTAGAACGCTGATTCTCCGCATCGTGGGTTCCGGATGCCCGCTGGGCGTCGCCTCGGTCGTATCCGGTCGTCCCTACGAAGCAACTGCCGAGACGCAGGAACCGTCGGAGATCAGCTTTCTTCGGCAGAGCGACCTGCTGCGGCTGATGCGGCTTCATGGCGATCTCGCCCTGTGGGTTACCCAGCACATCAGCCAGGATTACGCGTCCA
>Ga0302319_10018627_pt1 | contig 12655 bp, 9 predicted proteins | sample Bog_T0_2_FD_203319 | JGI IMG/M metagenome (GOLD analysis project Ga0302319, IMG submission 203319) | Peat permafrost microbial communities from Stordalen Mire near Abisko, Sweden - Bog_T0_2 | ecosystem: Environmental > Terrestrial > Soil > Wetlands > Peat | place: Sweden: Abisko, Stordalen Mire...
GGTCCGGAATCGACCTGGACTTCGCAATCGATTCAAGGGATCGATCAGGTTGCGCAAGAGGCCGCTGCGCTTGGCGTAACGATCACCGTGGCAGCGGGCGATGGCGGATCAAGCGATGGCGTGAGCGATGGCTCTAATAACGTGGACTTCCCCGCATCCAGCCCCAATGTGCTGGCCTGCGGCGGCACCACGCTCGAGTCTTCGAACGGCTCTATCGCCAGCGAAACCGTCTGGAACGACGGCTCAGAAGGCGGCGCAACCGGCGGCGGGTTCAGTACGTCTTTCGCGCAACCCAGCTATCAATCCTCGCTGGCAACCAATTATCCCGGCCAGACCGGCCGCGGTGTTCCGGATGTCGCCGGCAATGCCGATCCCGACACCGGTTACAGCATCCTGGTCGATGGATCGCAGGAAGTCGTTGGCGGAACCAGCGCCGTCGCTCCACTCTGGGCCGCGCTGATTGCATTGCTCAATCAGCAGCTCAATACGCGGCTTGGATTCGTCAATCCTGCGCTTTACGCGCTACCCGAACCGGACAACGGCTTCAACGACATCACGCAAGGAAACAACGGCGCGTATTCGGCTGGCCCTGGCTGGGATCCCTGCACCGGGCTCGGCTCGCCAATCGGAACCACGCTGGCTACACTGCTCGCGACCCCGCCAGCAACCCCGCCGGCGAGTTAGCCAACGTGCTAACTCGCCATCCGGCTAACCCGCCAACTTGCTAACCCGCCAACTTGCTAACCCGCTGACTTGCTAACCCGCTAACTTGCTAATAGAAAAGATACTTCCGCCAGCGGTCGTCGCCTCGCCCCAGCATGCGCATGATCTGCCGGCTGGTGTGCAGGCTGAAGGTGCGCGGCTCGCGCAGCAGCTTCATATCGTCCAGCTCATGCAGCATGCGATTGCCTTTGCGGCGATTGCAGCCATGGCAGCACGCGACCAGGTTCTCCCACGTCGAACTGCCGCCGCGCGAGCGCGGAATCACATGATCCAGCGTCAGCTCACTGGAAGGCAGCACGACGCTGCAATACTGGCAGGTATTGCGGTCGCGCAACAGGATGTTCTTACGCGACAGCGCGCGCGTCTGGTGGGGAATGCGCCGGTATTCCAGCAGCCGGATCACCGATGGCATAGCCATGCGGCTGCGCTGGGCATGGAGCATCAGGCCATGCTCTTCCTCCGTCTTGGCCACACCCTTGAGCACCAGCACCAGCGCCCGGCGCGCGCCGCAGATGTTGATTGGCTCATAAGAGGCGTTCAAGACCAGCACGGGCATCTGCATCACCTGGCTCGACATCGTGCTCGACTGCGTCCAGGTCTGCGCGTCTCCGTGGGCGGCGTGGGCCGCTGCTTTGGCGAGTGATTTCTGCTTGCGGGCATGTATCATGGCTTTTCCAAGCGACATCGCTTCCCCTCGTAAGAGTTATGGATCGGGTTACGTAACTTGCGTTGGCCTGCTCCTGAATCGTGGACTTACCCGTCTGAACTTGCTAGTGAACAATTACAGTCTTGGACGAATTCGAACCATCCTCGGCATCGTCCGGTAAAGAAAGCCGAATGTATTTCCTGCCATCTCGCATCTGGGCTGAAATCCGGGCAGGCACCCGCCTCTGCGCCCGCGCCACCGTGGCTACGCGCACCGAAGCTGCTCCCGCCTCAACCAAAATCCTGCTGCACGCGCGAGCTGTCGCGCCCGTGGTGTAGATGTCATCCACCAGCAGAATGTGCCGTCCTTGAATCCCTTCTGCATCAGAGACAAAAAAAGCGCCGCGCAGATTCAGGCGGCGCTGGCGGGGAGTTAACCCCGCTTGACTCTCCGTACTTCGTTGCCGCACCAGAGAGCGCGAAGAAAGCTCAAGCCTCCACTCCGGATGGCTCTTTCTGAGAATACGCAAAGCCTCGGTCGCCAGCGTTCGCGCCTGGTTGAATCCGCGCTGCGCCAGGCGACCGCGATGCAGCGGAACCGGCGCCACCAGCATTTCCTTCGGGGCATCCTCAGTCGTGCCCGGAGCCATCTGCGCGATCGCGTTCGCAAGCCGCGAACCCAGTTCGCGGGCCACCGGGGCCATCCGGTCGTACTTCAGCGCATGCAGAGCCGCGCGCATCGAGCCTTCATAGACGCCACAACTCACCGCGTGCACAAACGCCGGAGGCGCCATCCGGCAGGCTCGACAGTAATTCGAGTCAGGAGAACTGCCCGACAAAGAGGCGGGTTCAAACAGGTCTTCGCCGCATCGCGTGCAGCAATTCTCGCGCTGCGGCGGAATCTCTGCCCAGCAAGCCTTGCAAATGGGCGCGTCAGAAACCTGAGGCAGAAGGCCGCCACAAAGGGCGCAGCAGGAGGGAAGAAAAGCGCAACTCAGTACATGACCCAGTCCACCCAGAAGATTTGCGGGCGCAAGAGCCGCCGCACGCCAAATCGAAGCTCCAGAAGTGGAGACGCTTCGCGAAAAATCACGCGTGATAGAGCGAGGGTCGCTACTGAAGTCGCACCTCAATCTCGGCAAGCCATGTCACGCCGCCGTGGCAACAGTATACGCAGACGCGACAAGAGAAAGCTATGCCCGCGTGCAAGTCACACGAAATTCATCGTGAATCTGCACCCCACCGCCGCGCCTTCGAAAAAGCCACCGTCCGGCTCGGCCAGGAACTCCTCCCGGCATAACCACAACAAAAGAAAGCCTGAAGATTGCCGCGGGAGCATCCTTCCCTTCGTCTACGACGCCTTGCTACGCAGCTCCTGCTCGGCCCTGAACCAGTCGTCGACATGCCTGCCATGCTGATAGCCGCGTTCTGCCCAGAAGCGGTGTGCGAGCGCTGCCACTTCCTCCTGCGACACTGGCTTCACAATCGCAATGCCGGTGGCCGGTTCAGCCTTCTTGGCCGCGGTCTTCTTCGGCTTGGTGGGAGCTTTCGCCTTCTTGATTGTCTCTGCCATAAATTCTCCTCCGATACAAATACGCGCAAAGCGCGATTTCGGTGATCAATTACAGGATACCGGGTTCGAGCCATGCAAAGACAATCCAGGATGCAGCCCGAACCACGACGGTATACCCCTCGGCAATCTCACCTGCCCCCTTTGAACGGCCCCACAAAGAAAACAAAGAACAACCACCGTCCCGCACGAATCGCAGGCTCCCGGGAACCTCCGTCCGTAAGCCTTGTCGCATCGCGTGTCCGATACCGTATATTCGCTGTATCCCGCCGCCGGAGGCTCTGCCAGTGCCCGACTTCCAACCCTACGTCTCGCCCGACGAGCACCGCCCGGAGTTCACCGCGCGCGCCCTCCTTCTGGGCTCGTTTTTCGGCATCGTCTTCGGCGCCGTCACCGTCTATGTCGGCCTCCGCGCTGGGCTTACCGTCGCCGCTTCGATCCCCATATCGGTCCTCTCCATCAGCATTTTGAGAGTCTTCGGCAAATCCTCCATCCTCGAAAACAACATCGTCCAGACCACAGGAAACGCCGGCCAATCCATCGCCTCCGGCGTCATCTTCACCCTCCCCGCACTCATTTTCCTGGGCTTCGACCTCGAATACTCCCGCATCTTCCTGCTCGCCCTGGTCGGCGGCTGGCTCGGCGTTCTCTTCATGATTCCCCTCCGCCGCCAGCTCATCGTCGAAGAGCACGGAACCCTCGCCTACCCCGAGGGCACCGCCTGCGCCGACGTCCTCATGGCCGGCGACCGCGGAGGATCGTTTGCAAGCAGGGTTTTTCTCGGCCTCGGCCTGGGCGGCGTCTACACCCTCTTTCAAAATGAAAACCTCTTCGCCGCCTGGCCCGGCACGCCCAACTACGAGCCCGATCTCGGCGCGCAGCACGTCCTCAAAGGCGCCGCCGTCCGCTGCGACGCGACGCCGGAATATCTCGGCGTCGGCTACATCATCGGCCCCAGGGTATCGGGCATCATCTTCGCCGGCGGCGTCTTTTCCTGGCTGGTCTTGATGCCGCTCATCCACTTCTTCGGCGCAGGTCTCGACCACCCCATCTACCCCGGCACCATCCCCATCAACAACATGAGCCCCAGCCAGCTCTGGTCCACCTACATCCGCCCCATGGGCGCGGGAGCGGTCGCCGCCGCCGGCCTCATCACCCTGGTGAAGACCATCCCTACCATCGTCGGCGCGCTCACCAGCGGCTTCAGCAAGATGAAGAAATCCGGCACAGTCGCCGCCAAGGCCGTCCGCACCGAAGACGATTTGCCTATGAGCGTCGTAGTCGGAGGATCCATGGCGCTGATCGTCATCATGTTCCTCTTCCTGCAATTCAAGCCCGTGCCCGGCACCTACGCCGGACCGCTCGCCAATCTCGCCGCGTCGCTGTTGATCGTCGTATTCGGATTCCTGTTTGTCACTGTCAGTTCCAGAATTGTCGGCCTGATCGGCAGCTCCGCCAGCCCGGTCTCCGGAATGACCATCGCAACGCTCATGGCAACGTCAGCCATCTTTCTCGTCAAGGGCTGGACGGCTCCCGCCTACGGGGCCTTGGCAATCACCGTCGGAGGCGCGGTCTGCATCGCAGCATCGAACTCCGGCGACACCAGCCAGGACCTCAAAACCGGCTACATCATCGGCGCCACACCGCGCCTGCAACAGATCGCGCTGATGATCGGCGTCTGCGTCTCGACGCTCATCATCGGAGTCACGCTCACCGCAATGAACACTGCATTTCAGGAGTTTCGCGCCGTCCCCCAAGCCTGGGACATCAACGCGGTTCACTCCGGCGTGAACCAGCAGCCAGGCGCCAAGCTCCCCGAGAAGATCCCGGTCGTCGATGCCAACAAACAAACAACAACCCACGCACCCGGCGAGTACCTCGTGTTGAACGCGCTCGGCTCGCCTGAACTCGCCGACGGCAAATACCTCTATTCGCCCACCTCCGGTAGGATTGAGGTGCAGTGGATTCAGGGCATCGGCAGCGAAAATGCCGCCGCCCCGCAAGCTCGCCTGATGGCCACCGTCATCAACGGCATCCTCACCCAAAAGCTCCCCTGGGGACTGGTCCTGATGGGTGTCTTCGTCGTGGTCGCAGTCGAACTGCTCGGCATTCGGTCGCTGTCCTTCGCGGTCGGCGCGTATCTTTCCATTGGCACCACACTGGCCATCTTCGTCGGCGGCATCGTCCGCTTCATTGTCGACGCAGCGCTCAAAAAGGCGGGCCAGGATTCCTCAGAAAGCGAAATCAGCCCCGGCGCTCTCTACGCCTCTGGTCTCATAGCAGCGGGCGGAATCGTCGGCCTCATCGGCGTAGCCATCAAAGCCTACGAGTCCCTCTCCGGCAACCACGTTCCCATCCAGTTCCCCGAGATTCCCTATCTGCACAGCGATGGAACGGCCGTCCTCATGTTCGCCGCGCTGGCCTTCTCCCTCTACCACTTCGCCCGCAAGCCAATGAAGTCCTGAGCCGCGAAGAAGTCAGAGCATGAGCCAAATCAGCCCAGCCGCTGTAACCGCGGCTGATACTCCGAATTGAATCCACCGCGAGTAGGACTTCTGATGCAGCGGAACGCGAGTCACCGTCGCATTGCGCGTCGCTTCGCTGAAGATGCTGATTGGTCCCGGCGCCATATCCACGTGCGTCACCGTCACGCTCAGCTCCGACAACTCCACGTAAGGCCGCAGACCGCGACGATACCAACCCTTCACCACGACCTCCTCACCGACGAAATTGTCCGCGCCGGAAATAGCGAAGAGCAGCCGCCCAAACGGAATCGACGAGCGGTACAAAAGGAACATCAAGCCAGTCTCATCCTTGAGCACCAGGTCGGGGCTCCAGAAGGCGCCAGGGTAGCCGTTGCCCACGATCTCGCCGCGAAGTTCAACGGCCCTCGGACGCATCTCCGAAACCTCCACATCTTCTAGCAGCGTTTCTACACGGCTCGCCGCAAAACTACCCTGGTAGCGAAATGCAATGCGGATCATCCATGTCATGCCCAGAGCAGCAAGCAGTATCGGAGGAGCGTATTGCCCATTCAACAGGGGCACCGCAAAGTTGATGTGATAGTGTTGCGCGATCAGTGAAATCGGCTGGCCAAAGAAAAGCAGAATGCCGCAAGCCCACGGCGCGACCCAGATCAGAAACTCAATTGGAAATCGCAGATTCCAGCCGTCCGATTTCGTTTCCGGCAGCGGATACGTTGCTGGAATTTGCATAGTTTCCGCCTGCCGGTTCATCGCCTGCACGCGATGGGCCACCAGCGGATGCGTCGAAGCTAACTCGTAGATCGAGGCCCACGGATTTACCAGATCCCAGCGCATCACTGCGGCAGCTTTCGTCGGATCGGACAACGCCAGCGCCAGGGACCGCTCGGAGCTGAGGTTGGCAATGCCCAGGAGAGAAATGGCGCTACCCATCTGACGCTGCTTGCCAAACATCTTCTCGCTTTCTTTTTTGCCGCGTTCTTTAAGAGCTACACGGTATTCGTATTCGAAATGAAGCATCCCGTACGCGATCTTGATAAGTGCCGATGAGAGGGCGTTTGGAGCGTGCGTGACATGGGCTGCGAAGTGATCGGCTGACGACTCCCGAATTCGATTCAGGCTCAGCACGACAAAGCGACTGAGCAAGTAGCATGCGTAGGCGCTGAAGGCGATCGCACGAGTGTTCTTGTTGTACCGCGTCCACACATAAATCTGATACAAGATCAGCGGAGCCAGCGCCGCCACCGCCATCAGCGCAAAGTCGTAATGCGCAATATGCCCAATCTCATGCGCCAGTACGGCCTGGATCTCCTCCTCTGACAGCACGCTCAGGAGCCCGTCCGTGACCACGACGCGAGCATCGGAGCGCACCCGGCCAAAACAGAAAGCATTCGGCGTGGCGCTATGAATGACGCCGATGCGAGGCTTCGGCAATCCTCGTTCAGCGCACAGCCGCTCAATAAACTCTCGGTGCGCCGCAGGCAATTCATCCTCGTCCCAGTCGATCGAAAGCACCCACTCGATCATCGCCGGCGCGATCAGAAATTGCACGCCAATCAAGACGACGGGAAAGGCGATCCCCCACCACATCGACAGCATGTGACGAAGCAGGTAAACATCTCCGACGGCAAACACCATTCCGTAGAGCAGCGTAAGCGCAAGCAACGACCGCGCAAGAAACTTCATCGAGGATCCCCCGGATTTCAGTCGCAGTGTACCTTATAACTCAAGTCTTCTAATCTCTTTTAAGAGTACACAACAGTAACATAACTCTGGATGGAAGAGTCACTGACTGTTCAAGTAACATTTTCGAGCGTACCGTGAGCCCTCCGTAGAGCAGCGAATGCTATCGCGGCTGCCTCAGTCGGCGCTCCGCGTCCAAGCCGTGAGGGCATTAGATAGCAACACGAAGCGCAGTCTTAAATGCTGTCGGGCACCCGCGATGTCATTCCGATTCACCAGGATCCTGGGAAAGCAGGGAAAATCGGCCTTCACGCGCTGTGGCCCATCTTGCCCCGAGCCACGTGACTCTAGCCGACGCGATACGCTCGCTGCTTCCACGTCGACCGGATCCGAAACAGCTTGCGCAAGAGCGCCAGCCACTCCAGAAGCAGCAGCACGAGGACTCCCAAAGGATGCCAGATCACCCCACGCCAGTTCTGCCCATAACGCCACGCACTGAAGCAGCGAATCCCATAGCCGACTAACAGCGCCAGCAGCGAAAGACGCAGCGGCACCACGTAGCCAAGCATCGCCGACGCAACGATCATCGGGATTGGCATCACCTGGCCTACCAGCAACAGCACCGTAAAGACCGGTAGGCGGAAGATCGTGGCCATCCCCTCCGTAGCATTCTTGGTCAGGCCGCGCCACACTTCGCCTGCGCCCCGATACATGCGGCACTCGGCATCGCGGCTCAAATCGAAAACACCCGTTTTGAACCCGTTGCGCCGAAACAGCCTCGGCAGCCGCAGCCCATCATGCATGGTCATCGGAATCGCCGAGTGGCCGCCGCTCGCAAAATATGGCTCCCGCCGCACCATCATGAACTGCCCGCAGCCCGCCGCAAAGGCGCTCCACCCCGTCCATCGCTCCCCCGGCAGCGGCAGAAATCCAAGCAGGATGAAATGAATCAGCGGCAACAGCAGGTTCTCGAAAAAGGTACCGGTCTCCTGGCGCGGAAAGCCGCTGACCAAAGCCATCTCCGGCTCCTCCTGATCAACCCGCTCAACATGATTGATTTCGCTGACCATGCGATAGATCGCCTCGGGCCCAACCCGAACATCGGCATCGAGATAGCAGAAGACAGGGTATCTGGCCAGCGACGCCAGTACCCAGCAGGCATGCTGCTTGCCGTTCCATCCTTCCGGCAGCTTCGGAGCAGTCTCAAGCCGCACCCGATCGTCTTCTTCCGCAAACCTCTGCACAATCTCCGCGGTCCGATCGGAGGAAGCATCGTCCAGCACAATCAGCTCCAGCGCCACGCCACGCGAGGCCAGCACCGCCTCGATTGCCGCACCAATCGAAGCCTCTTCATCGCGCGCCGGAATCAGCACCGAGACCGGCGGCAGCTCGCGCTTGTTCCAGGGCCGGCCCGGGCGTCGAAACAGCATTGCATTCACCGCAAAAAGCAATGCCGGAAGGAAGGCGCACGCCAGCACAGCCAAAGCCGCAAGCGTGACGTGGTAGTAGTCACTCGGCAGGTTCACTTCAACTCTAGGAATCAAAATCAGACTTAGGGGGAGATTCATCGATCGTGCAGACTTCCGTGGTCGTGATGATAAGGCCGTCCCGCAATGGCGCAGGTAAATCGCTTCCAAATCTCGTAAACACCGCCGATTCCGCCGGACCCCGACAGAATCGTCTCGAAGGCGTACGGATCGCGCTCCATCGCCAGCATCGCCAACTCATCCAGCGAAGCCGCCATCGCATACGAGAGCAGATTCGTCCAGGTCCTCGCGTCCTCCATGGTTCCATCGGCAATTTCCAGCGGTTCGCCAATGTTTACCAGGATCTCCGGCAGCCGTTCATTCCAATACACATATTCAATAGCGACGGGCACGCAAGTCAGCCGTCCAGAACGGCTCATCAACGCTCCCAGACCGGGCCGGAAAACAATCGGCCTTTTGCGCACATCCTGAAACTGGCTCTCCGGCGTAATCCAGAGCACCGAGTGCGGCCGGCTCAACACCTGAAAGCCGGCACGCAGCAGTTGCGCCGCGCCACGCGCCGAGGCATTGTCCACCGGAAAGAAACCCATGGGGCGAAAAATGCTGTAGTGCTTGAGCGCCGTCTCATCCATCGGCGCGTAATGCTCGCGCCGCGGCAAAATCGTCTGCGCCAGCAGCATCGAAGTCAGCGGATCCCACCACGAAGCATGATTGCCAAACAGGATCAGCGGCTGCGCCTGCGGAGGGATGCGCCCTGCGTTAGCTACGCGCAACGCATGGAAGTGACGGCCAACGTACCAGCGCAGGTAAATCGAAAACAGACCGATCGCACGGCGCGAAGGAGTTCTCAGCTCTCCACCTGCTCGGGCCGGATTGACCTGCGTTCGCGTCATACCGCCGTTAGTTGCTCCTCGACATGCCGGCGGCTTTCAGCCGCCGCCTCTTCTCCACGATACCGCTGATCGACAGCGTCTGCCGCGATCCACCCCGACATTAGTACCATAGGCATGCCCGGTCCGGGATGGGCAGCGCCTCCGGCCAGGAAAAGTCCATCCGGATCGCGCCGCCGGTTCGATGGCTTGAAAGCCCCAGTCCAGCGCCCATGGCTGCTCAGGCCATAAATCGCCCCGTTCAATACCTTATACCTGTTGTGAATGTCCACGGGCGTCAACGCCCGTTCAAAAACAATCCGCTCCTCGAGATCCGGCATCCCCGCCGTGCGCTTGAGCTTGTCCAGAATCACCTGCCGGTACTTCGGAAACATCTCATCCCAATTGTGCCCCGGCCGCAGGTACGGCGTATGCACTAAAACATACAGCGCATCCCCACCCTCCGGCGCAGTCGCCGCCTCCGCCCGGGTCGTAGACGCCAGGTAACAGGTCGGGTCGGGCGCCGGCTGGCCAAGATCGTAAATGTGGTGAAACTCCTCCTCCGGATCGCGCGAAAAGACAAAACAATGGTGCGCCAGATGTTCATATCGCTTCTTCAGTCCCAGGTAAAGCACCACTCCCGAGCAGGCCGGCTCATACTCCCGCTCCTTTTCGAACTTTCGCGCCGGCTCGCCGCCCAGTAACTCGCGATAGGTGCGCACCGCATCCTCATTCGAAACCACCGCATCGAATCGCAGCGTCTCGCCAGCCGCCGTCACCAGCCCGGAGATCTTGCCGCCCTCCATTGTCAGACGCTCCACCTCGGCGGACGTGTGATATGCAACACCCAGCTCGCGCCCCAGCTTCACCAGCGCCTCCGGCACCGCCCGCGTGCCGCCCATCGGATACCAGATGCCTTCCTCGGACTGCATATGGCCGATCGCGCATAAAATCGCGGGCGAAGCCTCCGGCGAAGAGCCGACATACTGCGTGTAGTGATCCAGCATCTGTGCCACGCGCGCATCCGGGATGTACTCGCGAATCGTCCCGCCAACCGTCTGCCCCAGCCGCATCTTCATCACATCGCGCAACACGTTGATGGAAAAGCTGCCCTTCAGATCAAAGGTATCCATCATCGAGCCAACCGGCTTCCAGAAGAAGAACTTGTTGCTGATGGTGTGCAACTGCTCCGAGAGCTCCTGAAACTTCAGAAATCCCTCGCCCATCCCCGGCTTGATCTTGTCCAGAGATGTCGCCATCGCGCCCAGGTTGTCCTCAAGATCAAGCACCAGCCCATCGTCAAAAAAGCAACGCCACTGTGGGTCGAGCCTCACCATGTCGAGATAGTCTTCCAGCCGCCGGCCTGCCTCGGTAAAGATGCGCCGCAGCACCGATGGTCGAATCAGTATCGTCGGCCCCATGTCGAAGCGGAAGCCTTCTTCCTTGAGTTGCGCAGCCTTGCCGCCCAGCCATGGATTTTTGTCAAACACCTCGACCTGGTATCCGCGAGCCGCAAGCGTCGCCGCCGCCGCAAGGCCGCCAAGTCCCGATCCTATGACTGCAATCCGCATAACATCTTTCCCCTTATCCCAGCGCTATCACTCTTCAGAATAGCCGCAGGAAGACGTGCTCCCGGGCGGCATCCACGCGCGAACTCAGGATTGTGAGCCTGTCAAAAAGATCAGCCGGAATTATGTCCGGACCGAAGTATCCGGAGAGAGCATGGCAGCGCCTGGTTCCGCCTCAACATCAAGCAGCAGAAGCGCCAATATCGGCCAATGGTCCCCGAAACATTCGGACCTCTGCCGCATAGCTCGTTTTCGACCCCCGCTCGATAGTCATGTCCGCGAATCCTATCGCCAGAATTCTCTCGAGTAACGGCCGCATGCGATTCGCTGAATCGTGAAATTCGATGATCAGATACCGAATCATCCGCAGCATGTCGTCTGAAGTCGACGCAAAAACCTCATACTCCGCGCCCTCGATGTCGATCTTGCAGATATCGATGTTCTCATTGGCAAAATACTCTTCGTAAAGCGACCGAAGATTTGTCGTCTTCACCGAGACATGGGCTGCCGCCGATTCGGCTCGATTCCCGTACATGCTCTCGCCCGTGCTGCCACGATTGGGCTTGAGCAGGATCTCAGATCCCCGGGGCATTCCGCTGACGGCAGCATTCACCGCAACAGCGGAGGGGCCAAGGTTGGTGGCAAGATTCAGTTGCAGCCGAAGATAGGTCATGGGATTCATTTCCACACAAACCACACGCTCCAGCGGAACGCCGGCAATGCTCAACATCAGCGGGAAGCCGCCGCCGTTCGCGCCCAGGTCCAGAACCCTCGCAGGCCCAGGTAACTTCATCGATGGCAGGTACCTGCGATAGGTGTCGCTCACGATGCACATGCGGGTTCCGCCCTGATCGCCGCCGTGATAATCGATCAGGATGTCGCGCCCGTCTTTGCGATAGCCTACGAAGCCCGTCTTGCGATCGAACAATCGCTCTAAGAGAAGAATCGGCCAATTGTCAAAAGCCAGAATTGGCCGCAAGCCATCTAAACTGAGCTTTGTCACGGCTGCCTCCCGAGTACTGCTTAGGGGACCCGGTCCTGCCCGTTCAGTGTACGCTTACTTGCAGGAAAGATCGGATGTAACTCTTTCCGGCTCGAAAGCGATCACCGCAGAAGCATGCAGTCATGTGACGGGCGAACGAAGCCACGCCGGTTGTGCGTATCAGCGATCCTGCTGATTTGCGCCGAGCTTTCGAGCGGCGCCGGCCACTCGTTTCATAGCTCTCCAAAGCTTTCCGAGTCCCTCACCGTGCAGCAACTGCGCAAGGCCCGCAAACAACTCGATGTGCCCATCTGAAGTAGGCTCATAAGACCACTTCAAGCGGCTGCGCTGCACCTGAATCGTCCGCGGCGCCGTCATCGATAACAACCCCTCCGCGCCGCGCGTCACGCCAAAACCACTTCGGCCGCGGCCACCAAAAGAAATCCGCGGATCAACCGTCGGTATCACCACATCGTTGATCAAGACCGTGCCGGCATGAATCCTGCTTGCTAGCGAATTCGTTGTTGCTTCAGGACCAAACACCGATGCGCTCAGTGCATACGGGCAGGCAGCACTCGCCGCAAGCGCCTCGCCTGTATCCGTCGTCCGCATAATGCTCAGCACCGGTGCGAAGATATCCGATTG
>Ga0302319_10018628_pt1 | contig 12654 bp, 13 predicted proteins | sample Bog_T0_2_FD_203319 | JGI IMG/M metagenome (GOLD analysis project Ga0302319, IMG submission 203319) | Peat permafrost microbial communities from Stordalen Mire near Abisko, Sweden - Bog_T0_2 | ecosystem: Environmental > Terrestrial > Soil > Wetlands > Peat | place: Sweden: Abisko, Stordalen Mire...
CCGGACGCCCTCCCCGGTGATCGGCGCGGAATGATGCGTAATCGCGCTGATTAGCGGCGCGGCGGCAAGAGACCTCGAACGTACTCGGTGGCGACACGGCCGCTGTTACACTATCGGCAATAGGGTAACATAACGATAAAGCACTAAACGCCCCGCCCCGTTGGAAACCGGCGTTTTTTCCGGGACGGCCGTCATCGGCGCGGCTGCGAATCGGCGCCATCTGATACGCTTTCCGGCGAACGACGCCCATAAGCCCGGAAACCGCCGATGGCCGAACCGTTGCAACTGCCGCTGTTCCCCGACCAGGCCAGCCTCACCCGCCTTCGCCCGGCGCGCCACGAGGCCCGGTTCTACCGGATCGCGGTCTGGCCGGACCTGTTCGGCCGCGCCCTGCTGGTCCGCCAATGGGGCCGCGTCGGCGGCACCGCCCGCCAGCGTCTCGATCCCTACCCCGACCCCGGTGCCGCGATCAACGCCCTCGCCCGGCTCGCTTGCGGCAAACGCCGCCGCGGCTACCGGGACAGCCCGGCATGACCAGGAAGCTGGTCCGGCAGGCGGCGGCGAAACCCGTCCCTTCGCCCCTGTCCTTGAAGGCCAAAGCCAAGGCGACATCGAGGAAAGTGCCCAGACCGGCCAAGCGGTCAGCGTCCGCACCGCGGGTGCTGACGCCGCCAAGTCCACTGGCAGCAAAGCTGCCACATACAGAAATCCTCCGTAAAGGTTCCCGAACCGCTGCGCCGCAGGCGCCGGTGCCGCGGGCTGGGATGGCGCTGCACACCGCGGCCGGCGCGCGCAAATAGGCCTTGTCGTAACCCCCGTGCCAAAAGTGCCGTTCTGGAAATTTCGCAATTTCAATGTCTTGCAGCCGAACCTCGTTATAACATCCTGATATAGCTCACGATTCAGCTTTTTTAGTTTCATGGCGTGGCTTTCGGACAAAAGTATATATGTTCGTCGTGATACGGCCTTGACGTAACCGCCGCCCCCAAAGTGCCAATCTAGCAATCATTTCAGAGCGTTGTGACCAATCTTGTGCCACAACATTCTGATATGGGTTGCGATTCGAGGTTTTTCATTGCGATAGGCGTTTTTCGACGACCGGGGATGCCGGGCGAAGCAGGCTGGCTGCGTACCGCGCCAGATCAAACGTGAGGATGCCGCGCATGTTGATGTGCCTGTGTCCGATCGGCGCGCATCGGCTCAGCACATCGTCGGGATAGTCGTTCGGATCCCGGTCGATCGCGGCCTGCATGCGATGGGTGTTCCATGCCATGACGATGTTGGCGAGCAAGGTGAGGGCACCCGAAATCGCGCCGAGTTGCTCGGTCGTGCGGCCGTGTTTCGCGGTGATCATCCCATTATGGATGGCGCGCTGAAGACTATGGACCGCCTCGCCCTGATTGAGCAGATCGAGAATTTCCGTGCGGAATACGGGGTTGCTGAAATAGTCGCAGAGGTAAAGGGTGCGAAGCAGCTTGCCCCAAGCGTCCCCGGTTTCGTAGACGGGGTCGCCGGCGGCGGCGGAGCCGAAGCGATCGAGCGCCTCTGTCGCCGGGTACCAGCCATGCTTGACCGAAGCGCCGAGCCGAAGGAATTCGTCCCAGCCACGGCTGATGGCGCGGCGGGACACGGTTTCGGCAACGATCGGCTGCAGGACCGGTGGAACGTCGAGGCCTTTCGGCAAATAGAGCCGTCGCTTCTTCAGCCTGGCCAGCCGTGGGCACAGATCGAAACTGGCGGACTTGCCGAGCGCCATGCCAAAATGCGTGAAACCATGCGTGTCGACCGCAACGCGCTCAAGCTGGGTGACCTGGCGTTGGCGCAAAGCGCCCTCGATGGCGGCGCCGACTTGCCGGCGGTTCAGGACAATCGGTTGATCATACAGGATGCCCCACTGGTCGAGCACATGGGCGTAGGTTCCGACCGCGTAGGTTCGCCGCCTCGGATCGAGCCGTGCCGACCAGAGATAGCGCGTCGCCTCCAGGCTCATCATGTCGGCCGAGGCGAACAGACCACGTCCCCAGAGGGTCGCCACACGATGCTCGCGCATGAAGCGCAGCACGGCGTCATTGGCCGCGCGGAGGCGTCCGTCCGCTTCGATCCGGAGCACCATCTGCCCGAGGCTGTCGGCCGCGACCGGCGTCACCATGCGGGTGAGTTCGGCGACGGAAAGATCGGAGCCGAGGCTGAGCAGGGCGGCATAGAGCGTCACCAATTCCTGCTCGGAGCGGGCCGGACGCCCGAGCAGGATCCAGGAGAACCGGGTCAGGCCGTCGATTTCCATCAGAACGTCCGGAAACTGAGCGTCGCCGACGGCTCGCGCGAGCGCCTGGCGGGCCGGTTCGACGCGGGGATCTTTCGGACCCGGTTTACGGCGGGGCAGTCGGAGTTCATCGCCGTCGATCGCGACCGTGCCAGCTGCGACGGCCTCGGCCAGCGCCGCAAGCCCGGCCGTCAGGCCCGCTTCGAGGCGTGGCAGATAGGTCTCCGCGCTGGCCGGCAGATTGAGGTCGCGGATGAAGCGGCCGTGGCTGCGCTGCCAGAGTTTCAGCGGGATCAGCTTGTCTTCGGGTGCCCGGTGGGAGAGGCTGTGAGGGACCGAGACCGAGCGGTTTCGCAGTGCCCGCTTGAGCGCCATCAGGGTCGCCGCGCGAAAGCAGCCGAGCGCCGCTGCCCGGTCCGGCTGCTCGATCAGACTTTGCCATGATGAACCGAACGGCTGGGAATCCGCGGCCGGCAGGGCGGCGACGGACGACGCCGCAACGGCATCCAGTGTCGCGAAGGCGTCGGTGAGTTGATGGTCGGCTGGAACCGCCAGTGCCGCTGACCGCGCCGTCTTCAGAAGCCGGGCCAGGTCCTGGGATTTGCGTGCGAGTTCCTGGCGAATGGCGCTGACCTGGGTTGTCTCGCGCTCCGGTTCGAAAGGAGCGATCAACCCGTTCAGTCGTGATCGCAACGCGGCGGCGTCGAGCGTCTCGTCACCCGCCAGTCCGGCAAGATCACCGAGCAACTCGCGGAAGCGCCGCAATCGGCCCGCCCTGGCTTCTTCCGCGCGTTCCCGCGCGGCACGCCACAGGGCCGCGATCCGGTGATCGAGAAGCGTCAGGCTGGCATCCGTCACCCGCAGCATCGTCAGACGCAGGAAGCAGCCGACCTCGATGGTCCGATGCGGGTCCTTGATCCGCTCCAGGGCTGCGGGCTTGCGCGACGTCATCCGCCGGGCGAAGTGCTCCAACCCCGCGAGGGGCAGATCCGGCAGAACCAGCCGGTCCGCACCCAACGCCCTGAGAAAGTCGACTTTCTCGATCTGCTCCTCGAGGCCTTGGGTGGCCCGGCTTGACGGCACCGCACCCAGCCACTCGAGGTGGCTGATCTCGCCGCCCTCGATCGCCGCCAAAAGGCGCGGCACCCAGGTCTCCCGCTCGGATGGCACGGCCGCGGCGATGACTTTGAACAGGACCTGTTCATGGCTCCGCCGCGCGGCGATCACGTGACGGCGGATGTCGCGCTCACGCAGCAGGAGATAATCGTGCTCGACCAGCCAGGTTCGGGCGCACGCCACAAGCTCGGCCTGGTCGAACACGGCGCTGGCTTCCCGGCGCAGATAAGCGACCAGCCCGCGTTCCGCATGCGGGGTGAGTTCGCTGCGTCCGAGCAGCCGGAGCGCTGCCGCATGATGCTCGAACAAGGTCCGCCGGCGCCGGCGATAGAACGCCCGGATGGTGGCGATCTGTGGCGGTGTGCAATCGATTTGCCGGCCCAGCCGGTCGAGGATTTCCGGTGGAATGCGCTCCACGGAATTGAGCGTGTTGCCGGTCATCTTGAGAAAGCCGACGTGGAGCGCGAGCGCCAGCCGGTTCAGGGGACCGCGGCGTTCCCGAACCCGGGCCAGTTCCTGTTCGTCGAGGGTGAAGAAATGCTCGATCTCAAGGGCTGACAGCGTCTCGGGGAATAGCTCCTGGCCGAGATACCGGTGCTCCCACCGACTCAGTGGCGCCTTCTTCGTTGGGCTGACGGCGGGGTGTGGAATGGTTGCGCTCCGGTGGTCTAATCCTGGTGGGCCGCCCGATGGCCGCCGGCGATCGGGTCATTCTCGCCGTTGCCCAATCGATCGTCTGCGCAACGGAAATGCGCGGCAAGCATAAACAACGGCTTGCGCCGTGCGAAATCCTGTTGCCAAATCGTCACCAAAGGCAACAGGATTGGGCGACAATTTTACCATGCTGCTCGGCTACGCCCGCGTGTCGAAGGCCGGCGATCAGGACACCGCTGCTCAGGTCGGTGCGCTGAAGGCGGCGGGCTGCACACGGATATACGAGGAGAGGGCTTCCGGCGGACGGTGGGATCGTCCTGAACTCCATCGCCTGCTCGACCACCTGCGCGACGGCGATGCGGTCGTCGTCTGGAAACTCGACCGCCTGTCCCGCTCGCTCAAGGATCTGCTTCATATCCTGGAGAAGATCGATGCCGCTGGTGCTAACTTCCGTTCCTTGACCGAGGCGATCGACACGTCCGGGCCGGCAGGGCGCATGATGATGCAGATGCTGGGCTGCTTTGCTGAATTCGAACGCGCCATGGTGCGCGAGCGAACCCGCGCCGGTCTCAAGACAGCGCGCGAGCAGGGTCGCATCGGCGGGCGGCGGCCAACGCTGATGCCGCATCAACGAACCGAAATTCTCGGCATGCTTGCCGCCGGTCGTAGCGGCGCCGATGTCGCCCGCATCTTTCGCGTCCACCGCGCCACCATCGGCCGCATCGCCGCTGAGGCCAGAGCCACGCCCAATCCTGAGCCGGTTTCGTGACGTCATGTAACGGCATTCGTCTATATGTTTGTCAGAAAACAGCACCTTGAAACTAAAAAAGCTGAACCTCTAGCTATATCAGTATGTTGTCGAGAAAGTCGGCTGCGACTCATTGAAATTGCTAAGTTTCCAGAACGGCACTTTTGGCACGGGGGTTACGACAAGGCCAAATACCTCACTGCCGGCGAGCGCGACGCCTTCCTGCGGCAGGCCGATGTCGCCGACCGCCCGGTGCGGACCTTGTGCATGACGCTGGCCCATGCCGGCTGCCGGCTGTCCGAGGCGCTGGCGCTCACCGCCGATCGGGTCGATCTCGCCGCCGGGGTGCTGACGATCGCGAGCCTGAAAAAGCGCCGCGCCGGGATCTATCGCGCGGTGCCCGTCCCGCCGGCCCTGCTCGGCGCGCTCGACATGGTGCACGGCATCCGCGAGGCACAGGGCCGCCGCGGCAAGGGACGCGGCGAGCGCCTCTGGCCGTGGAGCCGGATGACCGGCTGGCGCGCCGTCCACGCGGTGATGGCGGCGGCCGGGCTGGAGGGGCCGCACGCCTCGCCGAAGGGCCTGCGGCACGGGTTCGGCGTGGCGGCCGTCTCCGCCGGCATCCCGCTCAACCTGGTGCAGAAATGGCTCGGCCACGCCCAGCTCACCACCACCGCCATCTACGCCGATGCGGTCGGCGCCGAGGAGCAGGACATTGCCCAGCGCATGTGGCGGTGAGGTCCGGATGCCACGAGCAGAACGCGTGAGACCGGCGGAGCCAACAGGACGGCGGGGTCAGGCCATGGAACGCAAGCCGCGCAACGCCTTCGTCACGGCCAGGAAGGGGTTCTGCTATCTCACGATCAAATCCTTCGGGCGCAATCACGAGATGATGCGCATCCGGAATTACAAGCTCGACGCGGACGACAGGCGCCGCATGCGCCGACTGTACCCCGAGGTGGCTTTCGACTGGAAGGAGATCACCCGCCAGCTCGCCGTGAAGCGGGAGGCGTGCCGGCGATACCGCTCCCGGCGGCTAAATCCGCGCGGCACCAGCCATTCGCGCGGCAGCGACGCGTTTTACGGCGTCTATGAGCCAGGCAGCCGCACCGTCTATGTCAACGATGTTCCGTCCAGTGCCACGGGCGTGGGCGCGCTGCTTGATGCCATCCTGCGGATCGACCGCACGTTTCAGGATGCCCCATCCCCGCTGGACGCTCCGGGCGGAGGGACGAACCTGTGGCCGGAACTCGGGGAAAATGGCAGCCGTCCGAAACCCCGGCGCCGACGAAAAATCGATGATTTATAGGTAGCCCGCCGCGGCGTCCGCCAGACAGCGATCACCCGTCTAGGGTGACTTGGTCTGTAAGAGACGCATAGCCCGATACCCCACGCCGCGGCACGGGTCATGCGGGAACATAAGAGGGAACACAACCGGGAACGCTAACTGGGAACGAAAGAGGGAACATAAGTGAGAACGCGAGGGCGATCGGCAACCTGATGGGCTAACGTTCGCGTTCCGCACGCCCGGGTCGAAACCCTACCCATAATGGGCAGTGGTCGCCGGAACAGGTGGGGCTATTGGCCTCTGGCGAGTGTGAAGGAGTAATGTGACTTACGTGCTATTATCAGGGTCGGAGAAGCGACGATGAGCACGACGACCGCATCTGGCCTGGCCGAGCACGTGATCGCCACCCTGCGAGCCCACGAGGCGGAACTGCGCCAAGTCGGCATCCGTCGCCTGTCGCTATTTGGTTCCGTCGCTCGCGGCGAGGCCGAGGCCGACAGTGACGTTGATCTTGCCGCCGAACTGGATCCGGAAGCCGGGATAGGGTTTTTCGCGCTTGGGGCCTTGGAACGGCGCTTGGCCGATTTGGTTGGCCGCAAAGTGGACCTGTTGCCCGAGCCAGTCGAGAAGCAGCGCCTACGGGCCAACATCGATCGGGATCGCCGGCGTGCCTTCTAAGCACGACCCGGCTGACAGCTTGGCCGACATTATCGAGAACGCCGAGCGGATCGAGACATACTTGGCCGGCATGGACCGTACGGCTTTCGCCAGCAACGGTTTGACGCGCGACGCCGTGGAACGCTGCATAGAACGAGTGTGCGAGGCCGCGCATCGGCTAGGCGAGCGCGCAGCCGAGTTGATGCCCAGCCAGCCATGGGGAGACATCCGGGGCATGGGCAATCGGCTTAGGCATGCTTACGACCGGATCAGCCTCGACGTGATCTGGAATGCGGCCCTCAATGAACTGCCCCGGCTTGCGATAGATGCACGGCATGCGCTGGCACAGCTACGGCCTACACAGGATGGTGCCAATTAAGCTGCGTAATTTCGAGGGTTTCAGCATCTGCAACCCCTTATAAGCAATCTGAAGCGGCCTAAAGTAAGTAGCCACCTACCTACTTACTTACGCGGCTAGCTTAGAAGTTACGCGCCAAAAGCCATTCCCGGATGGCTTCGTCGGCGATGTCTTGCCGATCACGCCGAAGCCGATGAGACGCCTCGCGAATGCGCTCGACGGTTTCCGCAGGCAATCGAACGTGTAGTGACTCACGCCGCACTGTTGTCTCGGGAACAACCGGTGCAGCACCCTCGGCAGGTGCGGTTACGGGGACGGTGGCGAGCGATGGCAACGGTCTCTTCGTCACGGGGGGGTCTCCAAGCGGTCACCAATGTATGCCCAAAGTGCGGTGACCTCAGCGGCAGAGGCGCCTGCGGGATCGATCTCTGGCGCGGTGCGACCGTCGATTGCAGCAGCGGCATACACAGACCTGTCGGCAAGCATCGCGGGCGAAACGGTGCCGTGCTGCGATAACGCGATAGCGGCTTCAGCCGTTAGGCGAACCCGCGGTTTGGTTCGGTTAATTACGAATACCAGTGGGCGCCGGACACGCCGCGCTAGATCGACCGTTGCACCCACAGCGCGTAGATCGTGCGGCGAAGGCTGGACCGGGACAATTACCAGATCAGCCAACCCTATCACCGCCGCCACGATGGGCGCATCGGCGGGAGGAGTATCTACCAGGGCCAGCCACGCGCCGGCCGCCCTGGCAGCGGCGAGCGCAGCGACAGGACCGCCGTCCGCCGCTACGAGGGCCGGGGTATCCGCCGCCCGCGCTTCCCACCACAGCGTCAAGCCGCGCATGGGATCCAAATCAATGACCACGACTGGGCCGCTGTTGACGCGCGCGGCTTCCACAGCCAGCAACGAGGCAAGTGTCGTCTTACCGGCGCCCCCTTTACGGGAAGCTATGACCAACGTGTACATTTGGGCTTAAACAGACACCTACCGAGCCAGGTGGTCAAGTAGCCGAGTAGCTACCTACGTAGCGAGCAACGCATAAATCACCATCGCGAGACAGGCTAGCGAGGCTGATCCTTTAGGTCACGCCATTACAGACCGGATCTGTCGCTGTCTCAATTTCTCCGCGCAACCTCGCCATCCGTCCGATCTTCGATCGGTTCCGCTCCTGCATGGCGGCCCGAAACTCATCGCCCTGTTTCTTCCACCAGGTGACGGTAACGGATTCAATCGGTGCGAATCGGCTGCGGCGTTCAAGACTCAGTTCAACACCCATATCCGAAAGGCCGTTGACTTCCAATACTGCGGGCGCGGTTACGCGCTTGGCGAAGTCTGACCCCTGCTCATAGGCGCCTGGGGGCACTCCCAGAAGCTCACGGAACCTGGGAAGCGAAAACGTCTCGATGCACCGATCCATGTTCGCCCGTAGTTGCACCATCTCGTAAAGGGTGATCGCATACTTACTTGTCATGGCGCACACCACTTCCGCCTTGATCCGCCCCCATCGGTTTGACCCGGCCAAGATGGGTTGCAATTTCTTCGGTAGTCCGAAGCGCACCGTCGCATGCGGATCAATGTCGGAAACTGGCAGGGTGAAGAAGTCAAACAGGTGCGTTGCCAGATAGGCGGGTTCCCCGGTCTTAGGTTCGGGGATGGGCACAGTGACCACCACCCGGAGGATGCGCGTCAGACTGTCCAACAGGCGGTCATTGCTCTCGTGCTTGGATAGCCGAAGCCGCGCCAACGGGATCGACCATTCGGCGTCTTGTTCGCCCATCCGCCCGCTATCGTGTGCATGCTGATACAACAGGTTTAAAATGGCTCGGTCAGACGCTTCCAGCTCATGCGCGCCGGTTATCTCGATCAACTCGCACGCCTTCGGGAACCCATCTAAGTTCGTTCGCTGCAATACGGTTCGGTGACTGCTCATAGCTCAATCGTGGATATGGTCAGACGAGTCTGTCAACCATGCCTGACCCGCCCATTTTGTCTGAGCGCCCCCAATTTGGTGGAGGTTGCTTCGTCGTGGCTCGTCCTACCAAACACCCCCGCCCCCGTTTCGTTTCCTCAAAGCAGGGGTAAATCTACGATGCGAGGCATTCCATACATGCTCACATCCCCCGTTTCCTAGCAGCAGATCGTCATCAGCCCCACCCACTAGGACGCGTCAGGTGATTATGTCTGACCCGCCCGTTTTGTCTGAGCAACCCCAAGGCGCTTCCTCGTGGTCCGTTTGACCAAAGGCTCCTGCCCGCTCCGTTTCCTCGTACTAGGAGCAAAACTCACGATGCGAGGCATTCCACACATGCTCACATCTACCGTTTCCTAGCAGCAGATCGCCCATCAGCCCCCACCTGCTACGACGTGCTGGGCAATCATGTCTGACCCGCCCGTTTTGTCTGAGCAACCCGCCCGTTTTGTCTGACCTGTACGCCCGTTTTGTCTGAGCAACCCGCCCGTTTTGTCTGAGCAAGGGCCGAATCACGCTTTTGATTCAATGTCTTATAAGACCCTGAATCTATGAATTTAAGAGAACTTGAACTTTTCCGCTGTGGATAACTCCAGCCTGTGGATAACTCGCGGCCGGCAAGGAAGAAAGAGGCTCGGAAAGGGGCGCTGCCAGATGGCCGGAGCGATCAGAAACTGGCGTCGCTCTACGATGCAGTGCCCATTTTGAAGCAGGACCCGGGACTGGGCATTGAACGGATGGACGAAGCGGCACTTGCTTTTCAAGGATAAGGTGGCAAGCATGAAAATCTTCCATTGCTTTTAAAGGTTCACGGTGCGCGCCTCGGACTTCTCGCCTGATCGCCGCAAACGCCTCGTCCCGGTTCCGGGCCGTGAGAACGTCAAGGCGCTGGTCCCGCCCCGCTGTCCGCGCACGCTGGACGCGCTGCCTGTTCTGGACGTTCTGGTGGCGGCCGAGCGGGCGATCGCCAGCACGGCCGCGGTGGCCCGGCTGCTGCCCCGTCCCGACCTGATCACCCGCAGCCTGGAGCGTCGGGAAGCGGTGCTCAGCAGCCAGATCGAGGGCACCCGGACCGACCTGACGCAACTGCTCGAATACGAGGCCACGGGGTCCGGCGAGGGACTGCCCGACGATGCCAGGATCACGCTAGGCTACGTCCACGCGCTGGACCACGGGTTGCGTGCGGTTCGACGCGACGGTGGCCGGCGGAACCTCACGCTGGATCTGATCCGGCAGCTTCACCGCGTGCTGATGTCCGGCGCCGAATACAGATATCCCGAGGGACCCGGCGAATGGCGGCGGGGGCAGAACTGGATCGGCGGGCGGCGCATCGAGGACGCGACGTTCGTCCCGCCGCCGGTGTCGCACCTGGAGGCGTGCCTGCTCGACCTGGAGGACTTCCTTCAGGTGGACATCAGCAGCACGGCGATGATGGCGCTGCCGCTGCGCCTGGCGGTCGCGCACGCGCAGTTCGAGGCCATCCACCCGTTCAGCGACGGCAACGGCCGCGTCGGGCGGCTGCTGCCGCCGTTGATGATGGCCGCCGAGGGCCTGCCGCCGCTGTATCTCGCGGGCTACCTGAAAGCGCACCAGCGGGCGTACTACGACGGCCTTGCCGGGGTGCAGCTCAAGGGGCGCTGGACGGACTGGCTGGGGTTCTTCCTGGAAGGGATCACGACGGCGGCGGCAACGGAACAGGCAACGGCGCAAAGCCTGCTCGACGTGCGCCAGGCGTGGCAGAGCAGGACCGCGCACCTGCGGTCGGATGCGGCTGCCCGGCGGCTCCTGGACGTGCTGCTGGGCGCCCCGGTTCAGACGGTCGCGTCCGCCCGGGCGGTGCTGGAGACATCGTCCCAGGCCGCCAACACCGGCATTGCCGCGCTGCTCGATCTCGGCATCCTGCACGAGGCGACCGGGAGGCGCTGGGGGCGCAGTTTCCAGGCGCATGAGGTGCTTGCGGTTCTGGAAGGCCGGGCGTTCGCCGGCCCCTGAGTGGTTGGGGTTCCAGCCGACACACCGCGATACAAACCTGATCGGCGCCCTACGCGAGCGATACCGCAGCAATGCGATCCCCTGAGTTTTGTTGATCGTTAGCCGCTCTTCATGACACGGAACTGAGATCGAGCCACGATTCAGCGCGTCACTCGGGAAGTCAGCATGACCTGCGAGCAGCGAAGCGGGGCCGCCCCGCCCCGAGGTATACGCTTGGCTCCGGCATGGCCTTCTGGCTGCATTGAGCCGTACCGTGGGGTAGGAGCCGGTGGGTGCCGAAAACGCATGCTGAGGATTTGGCATTCGGACCCCGGACTGCCCCCATCGCAAACTAACCAAAACGGCCCTGCGGTACGCATAAGCGGACAAAACAAGAACCCATCCCGCCGAAAGACGCAGCCGGCGTGCCGCGCGAAACGCACCACCGGTGCATTGGTCCATATCGACACCCACCATGTCCGTTGCCTCTGTCGCTGGTCTGGCGTTCGCCTGACGTTGCCCTGGCGACAGCCTGTCGCTCTGCTGGCGCTCGCTCCGGATTGGCTGCACGCTGTTCGCAAGACACGGCGGCAGACTGGCCGGCATGAAACAGGATCAACGGCTGACCCGAACCGTCCTTGAGATCATCGCCCGGAGCGACGCACGATCGCCGCTGTTCTGGTGGATGGTGGACCATCACGACGAGATCATCGCCGCCGCTGCCGGCGAGCGCATCCGGTGGGCGGCGTTCTGCGCCGAGGCAGCCCGGCTGGGCCTGACCGACACGCGCGGCCGCCCGCCCACGGAGCGGAACGCGCGCGAGACGTGGCGCCAGGCGCGGCGGGTGGTGGGGCGGGCCAAACTCCGGGAGGCGGCCCCGGCGCCATCGCCAAAGCTGTCTTCCCCGATCGCACCAGACCGGCAACGGCAAGCGCCGCTTGTGCCACCGCCGCCCACTTGTCCAGCGGCACCCCCGGTGACGACCGGCGCGACCCCAATGCCGGTGGGCAGTCACATTCTGGGGCGCGACGACTGCCGATCGCCGGAGGAGGCCCAAGCCGAGATCGACCGGGTGTTCGCCCAGCTTGCCGCGATGGATCGGCGGAAGTTCCCATTTGGCGCCTGATCGTGTGGACCATTGCGAGCTGGCCTTACGCCGCCAGCGCCTGAGCTTCGATCATTGCCCGACGATACCAGCCGGGCAGGTATGGATCGCACGAAGCCTCGGCTTTCGCGATACGGGGATGCTTGATCACCCATTGGCGCAAGCCGTCCCAGGCGGGTGAGGTAAAGAAGTAGTGCTGACGGATACGATCGGACGGTGTGGCCTGGCCATCGACCAGGAGCACCAGCCCGAATTCGTTGGACAGTTCGCGGATGGCGGCGCGGTCGAAGCCGGGCAGGAAGATGCGTTCCTCGCTGTAGTATTTCACGACCCACCAGCCGGCAGGTAGCGAGCGGCGTGATCCCAGGGCATCGGGCTGGAAGTCCCGCAAGGCCGAGACGCCGAGCGCGACCCCACCCGCCGTTGAGCTGGAGATATAGGGACCATCGGCGGAGATGATCCCCTCGAAGGTGATGCCGGCGATCCTGGCCTGATGGAAAACCCGGTTGCGCATCGGTTGTT
>Ga0302319_10018630_pt1 | contig 12654 bp, 11 predicted proteins | sample Bog_T0_2_FD_203319 | JGI IMG/M metagenome (GOLD analysis project Ga0302319, IMG submission 203319) | Peat permafrost microbial communities from Stordalen Mire near Abisko, Sweden - Bog_T0_2 | ecosystem: Environmental > Terrestrial > Soil > Wetlands > Peat | place: Sweden: Abisko, Stordalen Mire...
TGTCGAATGACGTCTGCACCCGCACCGTGGCGCGGCCATCGCTGATGGCGGGCGTGGTCACAAACATACCCCAGTGCGCGACGTGCACGGGCTGCGCCACAGTCATGGTGACCTTGCGGTAGATTCCTGCGCCCGGATACCAACGGGACTGGTGCCGCCGCGTATCCGCCTGCACCGCGATGACGTTTCGCTCGCCGAAGCGGATAAAGGGCGTGGCGTCGACGCGGAACGACATGTAACCGTAGTTCCACTCGCCGGCGAGCTGGCCGTTCACATAAACCTTGGGGAACGCCATCACGCCGTCGAAGTCGAAATAGACACGCTGTCCGGCGGCGCCCTGCGGCGTGAAGGTCTTCCGGTACCAGCCTACTCCTTGCCACGGCAGCTTCCCGGTGCCACCGGGGAGGTTGGCGTCAAACGGCCCCGAGATCGCCCAGTCATGCGGAAGCCGGACCGCCTGCCAGGCCGAGTCGTCGAAGTTCAACTGCCGGGCGGCTTCGGGCTGGTCCCCCTTGGTGAAGCGCCAGTCGCGATTGAAGTCCTCCACCTCGCGCTGGGCGAAGGCCCCGTTGGGAACCAGTGCCAATATTCCCAGGATCATGCACATCTTGCCGTTTGGATTCATCGGCGGTATCTTTCCTTTTCGTCGATTCGCTTGCGGATCGCGTGGCCAAATAGTACCGCCGGTGCGTGTCACACTCAACCTACCAAAGTTGGATTGGCGGCGAAAAAGAGAAGCGCGGGAGCCTCGGCCCTTGCGGCTCGAGCGCCAACCGCAAGCCTCGCCAGGCGCGGGGCGGGGCGGGCCGCCATCAACGCTGGCAAGGCGCGCGGCGGTAAGCCGCTCAACAGCTCTGTTGTGGCCGGGAGGCCTGTCTTACTCGGGAAGTTTCTCCGGGGCTTTGACCGTCTGCCAGCCCTCGCCACTCAGGCTTTTCAGGAAGGCAACCAAGTCGCTCTTCTGCTGATCCGATAAGTGAAGCGGCTTGATGTCGGCATCCAGGTTGCGGTTCGGGATCCCGCCCTTGTTATAGAACTCCACCACGTCTTCCAGGCTCTTCAGGCTCCCATCGTGCATATAGGGCGCCGTATGCTCGATCTCGCGCAGGGTAGGAGTCTTGAATGCGCCCCAGTCGCGCGGGTCGTGGGTAACCGCGAAGCGCCCGGCATCGGGCTCGGGCTTGTCGGTGCCGATCCCCAGGTTGTGGTATTCATTCAGCGTAAAATTGGCGCCCTCGTGGCACCTGTCGCAGGTCGCCTTGTCGAAAAAGATCGCCATGCCGCGCACCTGTTCCGCGCTGAGGGCGGTCTTCACGCCGCGTTTGTACTTGTCATAGGGCGCATTGCCGGAGAGAACCGTCCGTTCGAAGCAGGCAATCGCCATGGCCACCCGGTCAATGTTAATTTCCTCGCTACCGAAGACTTTGGCGAACAATTCGCGATATCCCTGGATCTTCTGTAGCGTGGCCACAATGGCTTCCTCTGTGTTTCCCATCTCGATGGGATTCGCCATGGGGCCCTTGGCCTGCTCTTCCAGGGTGGCGGCGCGGCCATCCCAGAACTGCGCCAGCGAGTAGCCGCGGTTGAAGATTGTGGGGGCGCTGCGGTTGCCCTTCTGGCCGCGAATCCCGGTCGAGGAGGGCGCGGCATCGGTGAAACCGTGCTGCGGATCGTGGCAGGAAGCGCAGGAAACCGTGCCATCGGCCGAGAGCCGCCGGTCGAAATACAGATAACGGCCCAGGTTGGCCTTGTCGGCCGAGTACGGGTTCGCGTTCGGCCAGATCAGCGGAGGAAGTCCCGCGGGCACCTTCGGAGCCGCGGGATTTTCGGCGGCAAGCGCGATCCACAAAGAAACCGGGAGCGCCAGTGCAATGACGGCAAGCTGTCGGTTCATGACCTATTTGGTCAGACCCTGCACGAAGATGCCATGATAGCCGCCGACATCGGCCTGGGTTCCGCTCACCTCGACGATTTGGCCCATGTGGTCGGAGGCCGAAGCCTTGGCATCCACACCGCCGTCGCGCCGCGGATCGTGCTCCTCGGGCATCAACATATAGAGAGCGCCGGCTTGCGTCAGCAACCCGATGGGCTGCCCGTTGGTCACGCACTTCTGACCGCAGGCGCGGTGCTTGTCGCCGTGTTTGCCGAGTTGCAGGTAGCAGGAGAAATCGACGATTTCGCCCACCAGGCTGATGGGCTTACCCGGTTGCGGTTTGTTGTCGACACCCGCGGCGACGGTGGTGGTCGACCAGGGGGTGGCCGGTTTGCTGCCGATGGTGGCGGCGGGGTGATCCCAAGTGCCGGTGACCACCGCCATCTCGGGGTGTAGGGTGGCCGACTTGGCCGGGGCCTTCTTATCCTGCGCCGATAACGCGATCGCCGCCAGAACCGTAGCCAACACTGCAAAGATCTTTCGTTTCACGAATACCCTCCGTTCTCTGCAAGGGTATCACAACACTCAGGGCTGGGTTTCAAGGAAGCGGTTGGCGCTTAGCGATCTGCGCCGAAGTGGCTGCCAGTGCGCTCCGGATCGACTACAGACTTTCAGCGCGGCGGGCCGCCCACACCCGTGCGGCATTCAACTGCATAAGCCCAGGCTAAAGCGGAAGCGGCGCAGCCTCTGCTGGACCTCGGCGGGGTGTTGAGGAGTACAGGTGGCGGGGCTGATCCCGCCGTCTAGTTCCGTGACCGTGAGATTCGGTGCTGTCGGAACTCCGCTCGCTGACGCGCGCGGCTCGGAACAGAGCCACGACCGCGAGAGTGGAGTTCAATGAAAGGAACTGAACCTCACGGTCACAGCACTAGCTGCGGCAAGTCGGCTGGCGGCGCCTGGAAACACCGGCAAGCTAAAGCATGCCCCACTTGGCATACTTCAGCCTGACGGATTTAAGGATGCGTTATGGCCAGCGCCAGTTCACGCCGCGCACGCTCCAGGTCGGCCTGCGCCGCGGGCAAAGTTCGCGCCGCCTGCTCCAGATGTCCGATGGCCTCGGACAAAGTACGCCGATCCGTCGCCAGCATCGTTCCGAGCACCCAATGGCCCTGCGGGAAAGAGGGATCAAGCGCCAACGACTGCCGCACCGATCGCAATGCTTCTTCATTGCGATGCAGCCCGAACTGCGCAATCGCCGTGTTGCCGAGAATCAAGGCCGTCGGTTTGGCGATTTCGCCGGCGCGCGAAAGCTCCACCAGGGCCTGTTCATAGCGGCGCAAGCGGATGTGCTGGGCGGCCAGATTGACCCAGGCGTCGGCAAAATCGGGTGAAATCCGCACTGCCTTCTCAAGCTCTTCCTCAGCTTTGCCATACGCGCCCGCGTCGGCGAATTTGCGCGCCGCGGCAAAGGCTCGCTCGGCTTTCCTGGCGGGAGGATGCAGGAGTTCATTCACCGGCACGGCGCCGCCGGGCGGGCGCACCGTTTCCTGGCGCGGCACTTGCACCACGATCGGCGCACTCTGCTGACGCACGGAAACTACTTCGTCGTAAATCGGGCGGGTATCGTCTACCAGAACGGTCAGTCGATAGTCGCCATCCGGCAAATTGCAGAGTTCAAACCGTCCATCGCCGCTCACGTCCGCCAAGCCGACGGTGCGATCGGTGCCCATACTGGCCAACCGCACGGCGCTGCGAATCGCTGGCGGAAAGTCTATGTGCACCTCGCCCTTGACACAGTCCAGTTTCTGGTTTTGGCTCCAACCGTTGTGCCCCAGGCAAAGCGCGGCAACGGCAACCCACAATCGTACACACTGATGTTCCACAGAAGTCCTCCATGTTGAAGTGAGTGCATGGGTTCCGAGGCCGAGACAAAAGCACGGGAGTCCGCGGGGACGCTCCGCCGGCCGGAATTCTTAAGACGTGGTTAGGGTACGATTCGACGGGGAAGCGGCTTACTCGACCGCTTTGTTTTGGCGATGCAGTTCTTCCGCCAGGATAATGGCCTCTGCCAGTTCCCGGATGGGGCGCCGCAATCGCCGGCTCTGGTTGCGTAAGCGCAGGTACGCTTCTTCCTCGGTGATGCCGTGATTCTGTTGCAGGATCCCCTTGGCCCGTTCCATCAGCTTGCGCGTTTCGAGCTCACGCTTCATCTCCTGCGTTTCTTCCAGGAGCCGCGCATTTTCTTCTTCCAACAAAGACTTGGAAATGGTGACGCCGAGTTGTTCGCCGACGAAAATCAGGGTGCTGATCTCCTCGCTGCTGTGGTCGTGCGGGTTCCGATGGTGTACGTTGATGACCCCGATCAACTCTCCGCCGCTCACAATGGGCACCGAGAGGAATGCTTGATAGGTGTCTTCCACCAGGGTTTGGAATCGCTTGAACCGGGAATCGCCGGCGGCATTCGCGGGCAGCGCGACCACCGACTTGTGCTCCGCCACCCAACCAGTGATACCTTCGCCAATCTTTAAACGCAGATTGCCGAGGTCCGCCGCGTGCGGCACCTGCGAAGCGCGCAGCACGATTTCGCCGCAACTGTGATCGATCAGGTATACCAGGCAGGCATCGCAATCGGTAGCCTGCACCGTTAAACCGACAACCTCGCCCAACATTTCATCCATGGACAGATTGGAGCTGACAATGCTGCTCACACGGTGGAACAGCGAAACTTGTGATTCGGACATTAAGCTGAGGGTCCTAGCGGCCATGTATTTACGCTACCGTCCGGCGGCTACCGGCGTCCAATTGAATTTTTCTATGAGTGCCATCATCACAGAGTGTAATTCAATGTTTGCAATGCCTTACAATACCCGCGCCGATTGGTACCGGTACCGGGCCGGCGCCCGGCGCGGGGTTGCCGGCGCGGTCCAGGCGAATGTTACGGTACCGCTGAATGCCCTGTGGGACCGCGTCGGACTGAACAGCGCGCCGGCAGGTTACGCGCCCCGGCTACTGCGGATTGCCCATAGCGATCATCAGGTTCTGCACGTGGGCTCCGCTGAACAGGTTCAGCGGCGGCTGGCGGTAGCTCATCATCCTTTTATAGATGAAGTCCTCCATGGTGGAGTTGATGCCCCATCCGGCCAGGTAGGATAACCGCAGATCGCTGTCGTGGTTGATGTCGGCCCCAGCGGTCCATTGACCCAGGTCGGACTGCTGGCCGGCGTAAGTGGCCAGCAGATCGATGGCGGAGTTCACGCCGATGTCGCGCAGGGATTGCGCCACCAGTTCGTAGTCCGGGCGATCCAGGCGAGCCTGCAGCGCATCTACGTCCACGTGGAATTTATCCACCTGACCCATGAACACCATATCGTAGCCTTGCCCGTTGACCGTGTTGGCCCAGACCGTGGCGTTGGGGAAGGCCGCGAAAAAGGTCGCCAGTTCGCTGCGTACGGTTCGCTCGTCGCTCTCGTAGAGGGGCACGTACAGGCTGAACATGCCACCGGGATTCAAGTGGCGCTTCACCGCATCGAAGTACTCCTCCGAATAGAGCGCCGCCGTCCCCTTCACGAACACATCCAACGGGTCCGAAGCGATGACGTCGTACATGTCCTTAGTGGTCATCAGGTAGTGGCGGGCATCGTCGAACACGATGCGCGTGCGCGGGTTGTGCAGCACGTCGTAATCGTACTTGTAGAAATAGCGCGTGGAGGTGGGCGGAATGATCGGTTCGATCTCGCAGACCGTGATGTGCTCAATGCCGGGGTAGCGCGTGAACGTGCCGGCCGAGACGCCGGCGCCAAAGCCGATGCCCAACACGGATTTGGGATTGGGATGAATCAGCGCCGGCAGATGGCCCACCATGCGCTGCAGCTTCATGTCGTAGCTTTCGGTGGTGGCTTCCACGTGGCCGTTGACATCCACTTCCACCGCGCCATCGGCCCACTTGGTAATGGCCACCGAAGAGTTGATCCCCTCGGCGGTGTAGAGGACTTCCGAAGACGAATTGGAAATCGGCAGCCGCCGCCCATAAGCGATCAGCTTGCCGGGAATGGGATCGAGATTCACCGTGAGCCACACCGCGGCCACCATGGAGACTGCCAGCCAGGCCGCCACCGTTTTCGATTGGTAGGCCCGCACATACGGCACCAGCACGAACAGAGCGCTCAGCGCCGACGCCATCAGCAGCAGCCGCTGCGATTGCTGCGTGCCGACCCAGGGAACCATGATCAGGCTGATGCCCAGGGCGCCCACAATGGCGCCCAACGTATTGGCGGCGTAGATGCCTCCCACCACGCGGCCCGGATCCTCGCCGGGAATGGCGGCGGCAGCCAATGCCAGCGGAAAACTGGCGCCCCACAGAAGCGCCGGCGGCAGAATGGCCCACATGCAGCGCACCATATCGAGCTGGAAGGTGAACCACGGACTGGTGGTCAGCAACGGATTAATGGGCCAATAGGGCAGCGAATTGGCGATCATGTAGGCGGCCCAGGCGATGCCGGCGGCCAGCAGAATCTGGCACCAGCCCAACGCGAGGCGCGCCGTGCGCGTGCCTTGCACCGAACGCAGGATCCACGATCCGGCCGAACTGCCCACCGCGAGGCCGATCAGGAAGACGGCCAGAATGATGGAGAAAACGTAGACGGTGGCGCCCAGCATCATTCCCATGAGGCGCGTCCAGATCACCTCGGCGCCCAGCGCGCAGGCTCCGGAGAGCCCGATGGTGACGTAGACGGCCCAGCGGCCGGCGCCCGCATCCGCGGGATGCAAAGGTGCTTCCGGCGCGTCGGCGGACCCCGCCTCCGTTTCCGCCGCATCGCTGAGGGTCGCCGAAAAAGGTGTGCGGCCGGCCAGCAGAAAGCTGCCGGCGGCCACTGCCAGGTTGATTGCCGCGGCCACAAAGGTAGTGAACGCCATGTCGTACAGGCGCAGCAGATAGAAGCCGGCCAGGAGGCACCCAAAGACCGCGCCCACGGTGTTACCGCCGTATAGCAGGCCCCACCAGGAGACGCCGCGCGGCGTAGACTTCACCCAGCGGACGATGGCCGGCAGAGAAGCGCCCATGAGAATGGTGGGCGGCAGCAGGCATACCGTGGAAATGAATCCGCGCAGCAGCATGCCGGGCAAACCGAATTCCACGCCGGCCACGTAGATCCGATTGACCAGCGGAAGGCCGAAGAGCACCAGGATTCCAAAGATGGCGATTCCCAGTTCCAACACGGCGTAGACCTTCAAGGGATGCTCTTTGGCATACCGGGAGCGCGGCAGCCACAAGCTGCCCAGACACAAGCCACCCATATAGGTCGCCAGCAGGAACGCCAGGGAGACCGTGGTGGATCCGATGGCCAGTTGCAGCATCTGATACCAGACGATCTCGTAGATCAGCGCCGAGCAGCCGCTACCGGCGAACAGCAGCAGCAATAAAGGAAGGAATCGCGAGGCGCTGGGGCCTGACAGGGGAATTTTGGATGGTTCGTTCATGGCGCAAAAAAGGGACCTCGTCCCAGGGTTAGACCATATGTTAACCCAGAGGGGGCCAGTAGTGCTGGCAGGCAGGCGCCAGCCACTATAATAGAGGCCAGGTGGGGAAATACTTCGTTCAAAATTTCGGATGCCGGGCTACGCAAGCCGATGGCGCCGCTTTGGAATCGCAACTCGCGGCCAAGGGGCTGGAAGTCGCTCCCGAGCGGGCGGGCGCCGACCTGGTGGTGCTGAATACCTGTACCGTCACTTCGACTGCCGATGACGACGTGCGGCAGACCATCCGCCGGGTGCATCGGGAGAACCCCGCGGCGCGCATCCTGGTGACCGGGTGCTACGCGCAGCGTGCCCCCCAGGAACTGGCCTCGCTGCCGGGTGTCGAATGGGTGGTGGGGAACTCGCACAAAACGCAGATCGCCGACCTGGTGACGCTCTCCGCCTCCGCCGGCACGCCCTACCACGGCAACATTCACGTGGGCGACATCTTCGCGCAGCACGACTTCCTCTCCGCTCCGGTGGAAGACGCCGCCGGCGACCGTACGCGCCCCAATCTCAAAATCCAGGATGGCTGCAATAATCGCTGCTCGTTCTGCATTATTCCCTTCGTGCGCGGCCGCAGCCGCAGCGCGCCGGCGGAACAGGTGGTGGCGCAGGTGCGCAGCCTGGCCGAACGGTATCGCGAAGTGGTGCTCAGCGGCATCAACCTGGGGCGGTGGGGCCGGGAGCCGGGAAGTTCGCTGCGGCTGGCTGGTTTGCTGCGCTTGCTGCTGGCCGGTACGGAGGTCCAGCGGTTGCGCCTGAGTTCCGTGGAGCCGATGGATTTTTCCGACGACCTGCTGGGGCTCATGGCGGAATCGCCGCGCATCGCCAAACACGTGCATGCCCCTTTGCAAACCGGCTCCGACAGAATTCTGCGGCGGATGCACCGGAAGTACCGGCCTCGGCATTACGCCGACCGGGTTCTCAAAGCGCGCGCGTGGATGCCCGACGCCGCCATCGGAGCGGACGTGATGGTAGGCTTCCCCGGCGAGACGGATACCGATTTCGAAGACAGCCGAAGCTTCATCGAGAGTCTGCCCTTCACCTACCTGCACGTATTCACTTATTCGGAGCGCCCCGGGACGCCGGCGGCCGAGGACGCCGCGCAAGTGCCCATGCGAGTCCGCAAGGAGCGCAATCGCGTGCTGCGCGAACTGGCCGCGGCCAAGAACCTGGCCTTCCGGCAAAGCATGGTGGGACGGACGCTCTCCGCGGTCACGCTGCATGAGACCGGGACGGCCTTAAGCGAAAACTACTTGAAGGTGGAAGGTGCAACGCCGCGGGAGGCCAACCGCCTGGTGGATCTGAAGATTGGCGGCGTGACGGCGGGCGGACTGCGGGAAGCGTCCTTGCCGCTGCTGGAGTAGTCCAGACATTGAGGCATCCGGCCAATCGAATCACCGACTACGTGCCATCTGCAAAGCGGAAGACCATCCAAACGGCTCCTTCTACCCGGACACTCTTACTGACATCGGCAACGATGACGTTCTTCGCGGCCAACTCTCTGCTCGCCCGGTTTGCTTTACGATCGGGCGAAATCGACGGAGTCAGCTTTACGGCAGTTCGGATATTTGCCGGGGCCGCCACTCTGGCGCTGATTACGAGCTTCCGCCAGGAGGGAATTCGCGCCACCCACCGGCACGGTTCCCTACGGGCTGCACTCGCCTTATTCGCCTATGCCATCACTTTCTCCTTCGGCTACCTTTCCCTGGACGCCGGCGCGGGCGCCCTGGTGCTGTTCGCGGCCGTACAGGTGACAATGCTTGCCATCGGCGTTGCCGGCGGTGAGCGGCTACTCCCTTTGGAATGGACTGGTTTGGCGGTGGCTCTTGGGGGATTGGTATACCTTCTGTCTCCGGGCCTGACCGCGCCTTCCCCGATCGGGGTTTCCCTGATGGCGTTATCGGGAGCCGCTTGGGGTTATTACTCACTCGTAGCCAAGGGCGTCAGTTCGCCCATCGCGGCAACGGCCGGGAACTTTACCAGGGCAATTCCCCTCGCTGTGGGAGCGCTGATTGTTGTTTGGGCGGCCGGGCATCCCCACGCCAGTTGGCCGGGCATCGGCTTGGCTGCGACTTCCGGCGCGCTCACCTCCGGTCTCGCCTATGCGCTCTGGTATGTCGCGTTGAGAGACTTGCGCACAAGTATCGCCGCGATTGTGCAGTTGACAGTTCCGGTCATTGCGGGCGCCGCCGGTGTGGTCTTGCTCGGTGAGCAGATGACATGGCGGCTGACGTTGGCCTCCAGTGCAATTCTCGGCGGTGTGGCCCTCGCCCTTCTCGGAAGAATCCGTAATTGACGGCGGGGCTGAGCGCCACTACATCTCCCGCCGGCCTTCCATGGCTTTCGAGATAGTGACTTCGTCGGCAAACTCGATATCGCTGCCCACCGGAATTCCCATGCCGATGCGCGTCACTTTCACGCCCAGAGGCTTCAATAATCGGGCCAGGTAGACGGCCGTGGCCTCGCCTTCCACCGTGGGGTTGGTAGCCACAATCACCTCGGCGATTTCGCCCTGGCCGATCCGCTCCACCAGGCCTTTGATTTTCAGCGACTCCGGTCCAATGCCGCGCAGCGGAGAGAGCGAGCCGTGCAGCACGTGATACCGTCCGGCGAACTGGCGCGTGGTTTCGATGCCCACAATATTGTGCGGCTCCTCCACCACGCAAACCACCTTGGGGTCGCGGTTGGGGTCGCGGCAGAACTGGCACTGTTCGCTATCGCTGATGTTGTTGCAGAGAGCACACAGGCCCAGCTTGTCCTTGACATCGAGAATGGCCTGCGACAGGTGCTCGGCCTCTTCCCTGCCGGCGCGCAATACGTGAAACGCCAGGCGCTGGGCGGACTTCTGCCCGATGCCCGGGAGGCGCTTGAACTCCGTGATCAGGCGGGCCAGTGGTTCGGCGAAATCGGGCATGCGCTTTCCGTCCGCGCTAAATCAATCCGGGAGGCAGACCCATGCCGCCGAGCATGCTGCCCATCTTGGACTGGGACTGCTCGTCTACCTTCTTGACGGCCTCATTGCAGGCGGCCACGATCATATCCTGGAGCATCTCCACATCGCCCGCGACTTCGGGCTCGATCTTCACGGCCAGAAGATTCTTGTGCCCGTCCATCTTGACGGTGACCATGCCGCCGCCGGCCGAAGCTTCGACCTTGATTTGCGCGACTTCCTGGGCCAGCTTTTCCTGCATCTGCTGGGCCTGGCGCATCATCTGCTGCATCTGGTTCATGTTGCCGGGTAGTTTCACTTACGACTCCTTGAGGTTGCGAACTTTGCGGATCTCTCCGCCGAACACTTCCTGGAAGCGGCGGACTTCCGGATGGTCGAGGGCGCGGCCGGTGGCCTGATCTTCGCCGGCGGAAACGACGGGTACGATGGCCGCGGACGCCGGTCCGGCGTCGCCGATGACGATCTTGACGCGCAGCGCCTTACCCAAGACTTCGCGCACGGCTTCCTCGAAGACGCGATCTTTGAAGTAGCGCTCGTAAGACTTCCCGGTCACGATGGCGAGATCCGGGGTGTTCAGTGTGATGCGGGCGTTTTCCACGGCGTCCGCCAGATGCTCGAAGCCCTTCTCCAGCAGGTAGGCATGCAGCCGCTCGCGCGGATCGCCGGCCGCCATTTCTGGAGCGGGCTCGCGAGCCGGCGCGAGGGCGTTGGCGCCGGATGACTGCGGCTCCGGCGGGGCCTGGCTGGCTTTCTTGGCGCGGTCGAGTTCGAACGGCGAAGGCCGAGAGGGCATGGCCTGCGGGGCCGGCCGGGCGGGAGCGGGCGGCGCCGCAGCCAGGGCGGGCTTTTGCGCCGGAGCGAGCGGCGCCGGCTTCGGCGACGGGGAGTTCGCCGCGCCGGCGCCGACGCGCGCCAGAGCCTCTTCGATGGGCAGCAGGCGGCCGGCTTGCACCAGACGAATCAAGCCGATTTCCAGGTGGAAACGGGGTTGCAGCGAGAATTGCAGATCGCGGAAAAGATCCAGCGAGAGCTGCAGATAGCGGGTCAGATCCTCTTCGGAAAACTGGGCCGCAATCTCCGTCAGTTTGGCGCGCTGCTCGGAGGAGGCTGCCACCAGGTGCGGCGCGGAGCCGGCGATGCGCAGGACCAGCAGGTTGCGGAAGTAGCGCGAAAGTTCGCGGCTGAAATGCTGCAGGTTGTGGCCGTTGCGCTCCAGCTCGTCGACCACCTCCAGCATGCGGCGCGAATCGGTCTCCAGCAGAGCTTGCGAAACCTGGGACAGCGATTCCAGGGAAAAGGCTCCCAGCAGGGCGCGCACTTCGGCGGCGTTAAGCGTGGAGCCGCAGCAGGCAATCGCCTGGTCCAGGGCGGAAAGCGAGTCGCGGACGCTGCCCTCGCCGGCGGCGGCCAGAACGGCGAGCGCTTCGTTATCGGCCTGAATGCCTTCCTGTTCGCAGATCCAGGCCATGCGTTTGATCAGGTCTTCGAAATCCACCGAGCGAAAGCTGAAGTGCTGGCAGCGGGAAGCGATGGTGGCGGGGATTTTGTGCGCCTCGGTGGTACACAGCACGAATACCACCCATTCCGGCGGCTCCTCAATGGTCTTGAGCAGCGCATTGAAGGCTTCGTTGGTGATCTGGTGCGCTTCGTCGATGATGAAGACTTTGTAGCGGTCGCGGGCCGGTTGATAGCGGACGTTCTCGCGCAATTCCCGCATCTCATTGATGCCGCGGTTGGAAGCGGCGTCGATTTCGATCACGTCCACGGTGCCGCCGGAGGTGATTTCGCGGCAACTGGCGCACTCCCCGCAGGGGGTTGCGGTGGGCCCCTGAAGGCAGTTCACGCAGCGCGCCAGGATGCGGGCCACGGTGGTTTTCCCGGTGCCGCGCTGGCCGGAAAAGATATAGCCGTGGGCGATGCGTCTTTGTGCGATGGCGTTTTCCAGGGTGGTCTTTACATGTTCCTGGTTGACCACATCGTGAAACGTCTGCGGCCGGTATTTGCGGGCGATGACCTGGTACATGGGGTGGGTCTCCGGCATGCGAGCGGACGAGTATGCCAGGCCCCGGGTAATCCGCGGCACACGAGCCGCACCACTACCGTTGCTTCCTTCCGGACCTGGCGGGGTTTGCAGCCGCCCGTTGCACGGAGCCCGGAACCTGACAAGTATTTATCGTAGCACGGGAAAACGTAACACCTGACCGTTTGCGCGCGGGTCCCAAATAGAGTAGAGTTTAGACTACACCGGGTAATTTTGGGAACTCCGAGGAGGGATTTGCATGAAGAGACTGATCGGTATGTTGGCATTGTG
>Ga0302319_10018632_pt1 | contig 12652 bp, 21 predicted proteins | sample Bog_T0_2_FD_203319 | JGI IMG/M metagenome (GOLD analysis project Ga0302319, IMG submission 203319) | Peat permafrost microbial communities from Stordalen Mire near Abisko, Sweden - Bog_T0_2 | ecosystem: Environmental > Terrestrial > Soil > Wetlands > Peat | place: Sweden: Abisko, Stordalen Mire...
CGCATGCCGGGCCACATGGGCGACAAGCAGATCACGGTGCGGAATCTGCGTATTCGCGGTATCGATATTGAAGAGAACCTGCTCATGGTTGAAGGTGCAGTGCCCGGAGCGCGTGAAGGCTATGTGTTGATCTCCAAGGCCAAGACACCACCGCGCGAGCGCCGCGGATTCGCCGGATCAGGCACGGTCGATCCTTTGAAGGCTTCGAAGAAGGCGCAAGGCAAGCGCAAGTAAACCCCTGCGGTGGGGCAGACGCGCCTTGTGGCGCACTAGACCTCACTTCAGTAATTGAGATTGAGAGCCGGAGAAAGTATCCGGCAGAAGAAGAAGACGATGGCAAACGTGGATGTTTTGAATTTAAGCGGAGAAAAAGTAGGCTCGATAGAGCTGGCGGACGCGTTGTTTGCGCCCGACCAGGTCAACGAGGGCTTGCTCTGGGAAGCGGTGAAGCATTACCGCGCCTCGCTCCGCCAGGGTACGCACAAGACCAAGAGCCGCACCGAAGTTGCCGGTTCCGGCAAGAAGCTTTGGAAGCAGAAGGGCACAGGCCGCGCACGTATCGGCTCGGTTCGCTCTCCTCTCTGGCGCCATGGCTACACGGTGCACGGACCTCAGCCGCGCAGCTACGACTACGCGTTTCCGCGCAAGAAGCTGTTGGGCGCGTTGCGTTCGGCTATCGCTTCCAAACTGGCCGATGGCACGCTGACCGTTGTCGACACCTTCGAGTTGAAGGAACCGAAGACCAAGCTCTATCGCGCCGCTCTCGACAAGCTGAATGTGACGCGTACGGCGCTTTTGGTCGAAAACAGCAAGACGTTGTCGCAAGCTCTGTTGTTGGGCGCGCGCAACCTGGCCGGCGTGGAACTCGTGCTTAACAACGAGGTTCATCCTTACGACTTGCTGCGCTACGAGCGAGCCATTTTTTCGACGGCCGCCCTTGAGCAGCTGACCGAGATGCTGGAAAAGAACGCGTCGAAGCGCCATCTTGCTGCAGCACAGACGGAGGCAAAGTAATGCCGACAATCTATACAGTGATTCGCCGCCCTCTGATTACCGAGAAGGGTTTGAGCGTGAAGGAAACCGAGGGAACGCTGGTGTTCGACGTTGCTCCCGAGGCGACCAAGACTGAAGTCAAGCAGGCGGTTGAGAACCTCTTCAAGGTGAAGGTGGCTGCTGTCCGCACTGCCAACGTGGTTGGAAAAGAACGGCGCCGCGGCAAGTTCGCGGGTTTCAAGCCCGACTGGAAGAAGGCATATGTTCGCCTGAAGGCCGGCGAGAAACTGCCCGAGTACGTGAGCAACCTGTAAGACAGTTCGTAGTTCGCAGTTCAAAGTTAGAGGCGGACGCAGTTAGCGCGGGCAAACTGAGAACTACGAACTAAGAACTGTGAACTTTAGGACAAAGACGATGCCGATCAAGACATACAGACCGATAACACCGACGCTGCGCTTCCAGACTTCGCTGGTCAATGACGACCTGACGACGGATAAGCCGCACAAGCCGCTTCTTTCGGTGCGCAAGCGGACTGGTGGACGCCGCAATACGGGCGACCTGACCATCCGCCACCACGGCGGCGGGCACAAGCAGCAGCTCCGCCTTATCGACTTCAAGCGCGACAAGTACGGAGTCCCCGGCAAGGTTGCCACCATCGAGTACGACCCCAACCGGTCCGCTCGCATTGCCCTGGTTCACTATGCCGACGGCGACAAGCGCTACATTCTGCAGCCGGTTGGCCTGAAGGTTGGCGCGACGGTTACCTCGGGTCCGGAAGCGGACATCCTGGTTGGAAACGCGTTGCCGCTGAAGAACATTCCCGCCGGCACCACGGTACACGCAATCGAGTTGCGGCCAGGCAAGGGTGCGCAGATGGCGCGTTCCGCAGGTGCGCAGGCTCAGTTGGTAGCCAAAGAAGGCGATTATGCCTTGCTGAAGCTGCCTTCGGGCGAAACCCGCAAGGTGCTGGTCGAGTGTCTCGCGACGATCGGCCAGGTGGGCAACACGGATCATGAGAATGTGTCCATCGGCAAGGCAGGCCGCAACCGCTGGAAGGGCATTCGTCCGACCAACCGCGGCGTAACCATGAACCCGGTAGACCACCCGCACGGCGGCGGCGAAGGCAAGACTTCAGGCGGCCGTCACCCGGTAACTCCGTGGGGCCAGCCGACACGCGGCTACAAGACACGCAACAACAAGCGGACCGATGCATTCATCGTCAGCCGCAGGCAGAAGTAGAAGGACAGCCGCTAGCTTGTAGCTTCTAGCTACTAGCTAAGCGCAGGCAGTGAAGGATTCAAGGCAATAGCCGGCCAATAGCGGGACCGTTTAAAGCTGGAGGCTAGAAGCTAGAAGCTAGGAGCTAAGTTTTATGGCACGTTCGACAAAGAAGGGCCCGTTCGTGGATGCGCACCTCACGGTAAAAATCGAGGTGTTGAACCAGGCGAACGACAAAAAGGTAGTGAAGACCTGGTCGCGACGTTCGACGATCTTCCCCGAGTTTGTGGGTCACACGATCGCCGTTCACAACGGCAAGAAGTTTGTTCCGGTGTACGTGACCGAGAACATGGTGGGGCATAAGCTGGGCGAGTTTGCGCCGACGCGCACCTTCAAGGGGCACACCGGCGGAAGCGGCAAGGCAGAGGCCGGCGCCAAGCCGCGGTAAAACAGGGGTCAGGGATTAGGGATTAGCGAACAGGGACTGGGGACTGCGATGCAGAGTCGAGTTTCTGGCGAAGATTGAGGACAGACCAATGGCTGTAGCTGAAAAGACAAAGGAATTCCGGGCCGAAGCCAGGTTCCAGCGCGTATCGCCGCAAAAGGCGCGGCTGGTGCTCGACCTGATCAAAGGCCTCGGGGTGGAACAGGCGCTGACTACGGCGGCCTTTACCAAAAAGCGCATCGCTCCGGTGATTCACAAGCTGTTGACCTCGGCGGTCGACAACGCCAAGTATCTGTCCGGCGAGCAGGGACTGGATATTGACGTGGACAACCTGTACGTAAAGCAGGCACTGGCCAACGAAGGACCGCGCATGAAGCGCATCCGTCCGGCTCCCATGGGACGGGCGTTCCGTTACCAGCGCAGGCTGACGCACATCATTTTGTCGGTGGCCGAGCGCGAAGGTAAAGCGAGCCTGGTGACCAAGGTGGAAGAGCCGAAGGCGGCCAAGTCGACCAAGGGCAAGTCCGTGGCAGCAAAGACGGCAGCCAAGACGGGGTCCAAGGCAGCTCCAGCAACAAAGAAAAAGGCCGCTAAGTAGGCCGAAAGGTTTTGAGAGGAAGCATATGGGACAGAAAGTCCATCCTTACGGATTTCGGCTCGGAGTGAACAAGCCGTGGCGTTCGCGCTGGTTCTCTGAGCGCGACTATTCGAAGCTCCTGGTCGAGGACGTGAAGCTCAAGGCTGAGCTCCGCGACAAGCTGAAGGCTGCGGGCGTCAGCTCGGTTGAGATCGAGCGTCCGGGCAACAAGCTGCGCTTTTTGATTCGCACCGCGCGTCCAGGCATTGTCATTGGCCGCAAAGGTGCGGAGATCGAGAAGCTCAAGACGGAACTTGGCAAGCGCACCAACCGCGACGTGTTCATCGACATTATCGAAGTGAACAAGCCGGAACTGGACGCACAGCTGGTCTCGGAGAACATCGCGCTGCAACTGGAAAAGCGCGTAAGTTTCCGCCGGGCCATGCGCAAGAGCGTTGATTCAGCGCTGCGTTTTGGGTGCAAGGGAATCAAGGTTCGCGTCTCGGGCCGCTTGAACGGCAACGAAATTGCGCGCTCGGAGTGGTACTTGCAGGGCCGTTTGCCGCTGCATACGCTCCGCGCAGACATCGATTACGGGTTTACCGAAGCGCACACGACGTATGGCGTAATCGGCGTGAAGACCTGGATCTATCGCGGCGATATCTACGAGCAGAAGCGTCGTCAGGCGCCAGCGGTCGGCACGTCAGTGTTCTAAAGGCAGTGATTAGGAGCTAGTGATTAGTGATTAGGAAATACGCATTGCGAAACCTAAACACTGATTACTAATCACTAACAACTAGGTTTTCGAGGTTTTGCTATGTTGATGCCAAAGAAGGTGAAGTTCCGCAAGCAGCAGAAGGGCAAGCGCCGTGGCAAGGCGTGGCGTGGCTCTTCGCTGTCGTTCGGTGAGTACGGGTTGAAGGTGCTGGAGTGCGGTTACATTACCGACCGGCAGATCGAAGCCAGCCGTATTGCCATGACCCGCTTTATCAAGCGCGGCGGCAAGATCTGGCTGCGGCTTTTCCCGGACAAGCCGATCACCAAGAAGCCGGCCGAAGTCCGAATGGGCTCGGGCAAGGGCGCACTGGATCACTGGGTTGCAGTTGTGCGGCCGGGCAAGATCCTGTTCGAGATGGAAGGCGTCGCTCCTGAGATTGCTCAGGAAGCAATGCGCCTGGCATCGAACAAGCTTCCCCTCCGGACCAAGTTCGTCATGCGCCCCGGCGCAGAAAAAGTTGTAGCCGCGGCGAAGTAGAAATGCAGCTTTTAGCTGCTAGCCTCTAGCTCCCAGCTCTTCTCGTTGAATTGAAGAGTTATGCAAGAGCAGGAAATGGCTAGAAGCTAGCAGCTAGTAGCTAGGAGCTAAAAAGAGATGGAACTGGCAAAGATTCGCAACTTGAGCGACGAAGAACTTTCTCACCAGGTCAAGACGACCGCTGAGCAGTTGTTCCGGCTTCGCTTTCAGGTCTCGCTCGGGCAGAACGACGGAGTGAAGAAGCTCCGCGAACTGCGCAAGGAGATCGCACAGATCAAGACCGTCGCCAAAGAGCGCGAGCTGGGCATTCGCGGCGCGGCCAAAGATACACCCGTTGCCGCGGAAACTGTTCCGGCAGCTACCGGCAAGAAGGGAGCCCGCTAAATGACGGTGACTCAAGAAGCAGTTCAGACGCCGGCCACCACGGGCGCTCGGCGTAATGAGAAGGTTGGCAACGTAGTCTCGACCAAGATGCAGAAGACCATTGTGGTCGAAGTCGAGATGCGCAAGGCCCACCCGAAGTACAAGCGCATTGTGCGCAGCACAAAGAAATTCTATGCCCACGACGAGCAGAGCTCCGCGCGTTTGGGCGATGTGGTCAGGATCCGCGAGACGCGTCCGCTGAGCAAGCTGAAGCGGTGGTCTCTGGAAGAGATTGTCCGGCGCTCGACGCTGGGCCAGATTGAAGATGCGGCGCAGGCCAAGACGGTAGCGGCGAAGTAACTGAATGGCAGGTCACAGTTCTTAGTTCACAGTTCGTAGTTAGATTTCGCCCGGCTGCGGAGCGGTAACTGAGAACTAAGAACTGTGAACTGAGGACTGAGGAGAAGAGCGCATGGCAGTACAAATGAGAACCATGCTCGCGGTGGCCGATAACTCCGGCGCGCGCAAGCTGCAAGTGATTCTGCCTTTGGGCGGCGGACTGGGCAAGAAGGCTGGTCTGGGCGACATTGTGACCGCTGCGGTGAAGGAAGCTTCTCCCGACGGCACCATCAAGAAGGGCAAGGTCGTCAAGGCAGTCATCGTCCGCACGCGCAAGGAATATCGCCGGCGCGACGGCACCTATATCCGCTTCGACGAGAACGCGGCCGTGGTGATTGACGATTCGCACGAGCCCGTGGGCACCCGCGTATTCGGGCCCGTTGCCCGCGAGTTGCGCGAGAAGAAGTTTCTGAAGATTGTGTCCCTCGCTCCCGAGGTTGTTTAAAGGGGCGAGCAAGTTGGTAGTTCACAGTTCGTAGGTCGCAGTTAATGCGTGACGAATTGATCGCTGTGAACTAAGAACTGTGAACTACGAACTACGAACTGTCTTGGAGAAGAAGATGCCGAGTTTGAATATTCATCGCAACGATACGGTCAAGGTCCTCACCGGCTCTGATCGCGGCAAGACCGGCCGTGTATTGCGCGTGTTCCCCGAGAAGGGAACGGTGCTCGTCGAGCATGTGCGCGTGGTCAAGAAGACGGTTTCGAGCAAGCAGGGCCAGCGCACCAAGGGCGGCATCGCGGAGCAGGAATCACCCATTCAGGTTTCGAACGTGATGATCATCTGCCCTAACTGCGGGCCAGTGCGCGTCGGCTACAAGGTTGAGGGCACCACCAAGTCGCGCGTCTGCAAGAAGTGCGGACAGACACTGCCGACAAAGAAGTAAGGCAACCAGAACTGCACGAAAGGGCGAAATTACGCCCGTGCGGTCAGCACTTCCGAAACGGTAAACGGTCCAGCGATGGTCCACTCCGGGCGCCGGAAGAAAGAGAGCAAAGCATCATGGCAGCAAGATTGAAAGAGAAGTATCACAAGGAAATCAAGCAGGCTCTGCAAAAGGAGCTTGGTCTCGATAATCCGATGGCCGTTCCGGCATTGGACAAGATCGTCATCAATATGGGACTGGGTGAAGCGACGGGAAACACCAAGCTGCTGGACCCCCTGGTTGCCAACCTGGCCGAAATCGCCGGGCAGAAGCCAGTGACGACCAAGGCCAAGAAATCGATTGCGGCCTTCAAGGTTCGTGCGGGCATGTCGATCGGCGCCATGGTTACGTTGCGCAACGAGAAGGCCTATGAGTTTCTTGACCGCCTGATTTCAACGGCGCTTCCCAGGGTTCGCGACTTCCGCGGAGTGTCGACCAAGAGTTTTGACGGGCGCGGCAATTACACGCTCGGCCTGCGCGACCAGCTGATCTTCCCGGAGATCGATTACTCCAAGGTGGAAAAGATGAAGGGTATGAATATCACCATCGTGACCACTGCGAAGGACGACAATTCGGCGCGCGCGCTGCTGAAGCACTTCGGCCTGCCGTTCCGCCAAGGGGCTTAAAAGCAGTTCGTAGTTCACAGTTCGTAGTTCATAGCAAGGAAGCCGGCGTTTGAACAACTGGGAACTGTGAACTAAGAACTGAGAACTTGTTTTTGAGGATTTTATGGCAACTACTGCAAAGAGAGTGAAAGACGCGCGGAAGCCGAAGTTCAGCTGCCGCAAGCACAACCGGTGCCAACTCTGCGGCCGCCCGCGCGGATTTCTGCGCAAGTTCGGTATCTGCCGCTTGTGTTTCCGGTCGCTGGCGCTCAAGGGAGAAATCCCCGGCGTCGTGAAGTCAAGCTGGTAGCTAGAAGCAGTGATTAGTGATTAGTGGTTAGTGATCAGTTGTATGTGCGAAGACTGACGACATTGGCTCCGATGTGGATCGGATTTCACTAATCACTAATCACTGACCACTAATCACTGTAGTACGCATTCCCGCTGGTTTCCGGCTCGCATCAGTTTGTGGGCGGACGAACGGGGAATGAAGGAGAAGGAATGAGTCTGACCGACCCAGTAGCAGATTTTCTGGCGCGTATCCGGAATGCGATTCGGGCCCGCCATCAGAAGCTGGACGTACCGGCTTCCAAGTTGAAGACCGAGATCGCCCGCATCCTCAAGGAAGAGGGCTACATCTCGAACTACAAAACGCAGGAAGAAGAAGGCAAGCTCGTGCTCCGCGTGTACTTGAAGTACGGCGGCACGGAAGCGGCCATCCGCGACCTGGCCCGCATCTCGCGTCCCGGCTGCCGCGTTTACATCGGCCGCGATGAGATCAAGCGCGTCCAGGGCGGTCTTGGCATCTCCATCATGACTACCCCCAAGGGTGTCATGACCGGCCGTCAGGCACGCCGCGAAGGCGTAGGCGGCGAACTGCTCTGCGAAGTGTGGTAAGTGCAGGAATTAGTCATTAGTTGTTAGTGATTAGGTTTGACGAAGCTAGTAATGGCGGGTTTTCTAATTACTAACCCCTAATCACTAATCACTGTTTCACCGGCTGCAGTGGAACCACGAAACTTTGGTGGGGACTCGCAAGCCACAGATAAGGATTGAACGATGTCGCGTATTGGAAAGAAATTGATCCCGCTGCCCGCGGGCGTGAAGTACAAGGTCGAGGGCAACACCGTGTTGGTCGAGGGTCCCAAGGGCAAAGTCTCCGCACTGATTGCGGAGGGGATTACGCTCGAAACCAAAGATGGCGTCCTCCACGTGAACCGCGATAGCGACAAGCACGCTGCCGTTCACGGCCTGACCCGCGCTTTGGTGTTCAACGCCGTGTATGGCGTGACGACAGGCTGGAAGAAGGAACTCGACATTGTCGGCATCGGTTACCGCGCCGAGTTGAAGGGCAAGGGGACTGTAGTCTTCACGCTGGGCTATTCCCATCCGATCGAAGTGCCGCTCCCGACTGGCATTGAAGTGGCCATCGATCCCAAGCAGACTCACTTGACCGTTTCCGGCATCGACCGCCAGAAGGTAGGCCAGGTTGCCGCCGACATGCGTTCGCTGCGCAAGCCCGATCCGTACAAGAACAAGGGCGTGCGCTACTCCGACGAGAAGCTGAAGAAGAAGGCCGGCAAGACGGGAACGAAGTAAGAAAGACAGTTCACAGTTCGTAGTTCGCAGTTGCAGCACCGAACTAAGAACTACGAACTGTGAACTGGACCACCCACCGAACGGCGCCGCAGGGCGGCTCCGCTGATAGGAATGAGAGACCAATGATTACCCAGACCAAGAGAAACGCAATCCGGCAACGCATCCATGACCGCATCCGCCGCAAGCTGGCGGGCACAACGGAGCGGCCGCGGCTGAACGTGTACCGTTCACTCAACCACATCTATGCCCAGGTTATCGACGACCAGAAGGGCGAGACTTTGGTCTCCGCCTCGACGCTGGCGCTCAAGACCAAGACCGGCGGCAACGTCGCGGCGGCCAAGGAAATCGGCAAGGCGGTGGCCGAGGCGGCCGTGAAGCAGGGCATCAAGAAGGTGGTCTTCGATCGCGGCGGCTACCTCTATCACGGACGGATCAAGGCGCTGGCCGATGCGGCCCGCGAAGCCGGGCTCGAATTCTAAGCTGCGCGCATTAGCGTTTTGGTTTTCTGGAACAAGGTTTTCCAGGGCGTAAGCAAAGCCGCCCGGAAGGACAGACGAGAAAAATGACGATATTGAAGAAGAAACTCGATGCCAACCAGTACAACCTGAAGGATCAGGTGGTGGCCATCAACCGCGTGACCAAGGTGGTCAAGGGCGGTAAGAACATGTCGTTTGCCGCGCTCGTGGTGGTGGGTGATGCCGCTGCAGGCGTCGTCGGCCACGGATCAGGCAAGGCCAAGGAAGTTCCCCAGGCTATTCGCAAGGGGATCGAGGCGGCCAAGAAGAACCTGGTCCGCATCAACCTGACCGAGACCACGATTCCTCACCTGGTGCTGGGGCGTTTTGGTTCAGGACAGGTGCTGCTCAAGCCGGCTCCGGAGGGAACAGGCGTCATTGCCGGCGGCGCTGTCCGCGCGGTCATGACCTCGGCCGGTGTGCAGAATGTGCTTACCAAGAGCCTCGGTTCGCCGAACCCGCACAACGTTATCAAGGCCACGTTCGACGCGCTGACCCAGTTGCGCGATAAGGCCGATGTCGCTGCAGCCCGCGGCAAGACTGTTGAGGAGCTCTAGTCATGGCTGAAACAAAGATGATTCGCATTCAGTACTACCGTTCCAAAAACTCCACGCCAGCCAAGCACAAGGCAGTGGTCAAAGGACTTGGCTTCACACGCCTCAACCAGATCGTCGAACGGGTCGATACCGATTCCACGCGCGGCATGGTCAAGGCAATCCCGCACCTGGTGCGGATTTTGGAAAACTAGTGATTAGGGGTTAGTGATTAGTAATTAGGGATTAGTTGAGGCAGCGGGAACGAGCAGCATGAAACTAATCACTAATTACTAATCACTAACCCCTGTAATTCAAACGCGAGTCGGTGGGGATCAACCCCTCGGCGCTACAGCGAGGAAATCATGGCAAAGAATCTATCCAATTTACGCGCGCCCCGCAAAGCAAACACCGGGCGCAAGCGTGTCGGTCGCGGTATGGGATCCGGCATGGGCAAGACCTCAACCCGCGGCCACAAAGGCCAGGGATCGCGCACGGGCACCAGCTTGATGCGCGGCTTTGAGGGCGGCCAGATGCCGTTGCACCGCCGCCTCCCCAAGCGCGGATTCACAAACATCTTCCGCACCGAATATACGGTTGTAAACCTGGATCGCATCGTCCAGCAAATTGAGGGGCTCACCGTCACCGAGATCGCTCTGGACGACTACAAGAAGCTTGGTCTCGTGTCGAGCAAGAAGACGCTCATCAAGATTCTCGGCTCCGGCGAACTGGCTTCGGCCATCACTATCCACGCCCACAAGTTCTCCAAGTCGGCCGTCGAAAAGATTGAAAAGGCGGGCGGCAAGGCTGTCGTCCTGGGCGCAGCTCCGGCGGCGGCTTAAGTCACACTGATTGAGTTCTCCCAGGTCTCTGAATCGAGACTTGGGGGCACCTTGGCGGCCCCAAACCATCCGCCGCAACACGTGTGACGGTCAGCATATACGGCAGAATCTGGTTTCCTTAAATTCAATGGAGATCGGGAATGCTCTAAGATGGAGTAGGTCAAGAGACTCACGTGGCGGCAAACGCCCTGAAGCGGATAACCAGACATGCTTGAGAAATTCCTTAATATCTTCCGGATTCCCGATCTGCGCAAGCGCGTACTATTCACCCTTGCGATTCTGGCCGTATATCGGCTCGGCAGCCACATTCCCACCCCTGGCGTGAACGCTCACCAGCTCGAACTGCTTTTCAGCCAGCAGAGCGGCTCGGCGCTCGGGCTCATGGACCTGTTCGGCGGCGGAAATCTGCGCCGTATGACGGTCTTTGCCCTGGGCATCATGCCGTACATCACGGCGTCGATCATCTTCCAACTGCTGACAGTGGTCTATGAACCGCTCGCCCGCATCCAGAAGGAAGGCGAACTCGGCCGGCGCAAGATCACGCAGTGGACCCGCTACATGACAGTGATCCTCGGCGCCCTCCAATCCATCGGAATCGCAGCCATCCTCACCAAGCAGGGTCTGGTGCTCAATCCCGGCATTGGCTTCAGCCTCATGACGATTGTTACGCTCACCACCGGTACTGCCTTCATCATGTGGCTGGGCGAACAAATTACAGATCGCGGCATTGGCAATGGAATGAGCCTGCTCATCTTCGCCGGCATTGTCGCCGGCCTTCCTCGCGGTGTGGCAGAGATCTATTCGAAGATTCAAACCAACGCCTGGGGCTCGTTCACTATTGTCGCCGTAGCACTACTCGTTGCCGGCATGATCGCAGTTGTGGCCTTCATCGTTTTTGTCGAGCGGTCGGAGCGCCGCATCCCCATCCAGAGCGCGCGCCGCATCGTCGGTCGTCGCATGATGGGCGGGCAAGCCAGCCATCTGCCCCTCAAGGTTAACTCGGGCGGCGTCATGCCTGTTATCTTTGCCAGTTCCATTCTGTCGGCACCCATGCTCTTCAGCCAGATGGAGTGGATCCAGAACCCGCAGACCCAGTTTGCCCGCTTCATCCAGAGCGCCGTGCAATCGCTGGCGCCGGGCTACCCGTGGTATGAGCTGCTCTACATGCTCGGCATCATCTTCTTTGCTTACTTTTACATATCGATTGTGATGAAGCCGGATGACATTGCCGACAACTTCCGCAAGTCGGGCTCGTTCATTCCCGGAATCCGTCCTGGCAAGCGTACCTCGGACTTCATCAACGACATCCTCACCCGCCTGACGCTGGTCGGTGCCTGCTACCTGATCATCATTTCACTCGTGCCCACTATCATTTCTTCGGGCATCCGTCTCGACAAGCTTTTCCTGATCGGCCGCGCTTTTGAAAACCTGCCGAACTGGATGATCCACGGCATGGGCTTCAATTTCTACTTTGGCGGCACCTCACTTCTGATCGTCGTGGGTGTGGCCATGGACACAGTTAACCAGATCGAATCGCAGCTGATCATGCGTCATTATGATGGCTTTTCCCCTCGCTCCGGTCGCATTCGCGGAAGGAAAACCTGGTAATGTCTTCTTCTGTAGTTGCAGTCGAACAGGGCCGGGAAGCGGTTTCGAAAACCGTTCCCGGCCCGATTCTTTTATTGGGTGCGCCAGGATCGGGCAAAGGAACGCAATCCGATCAACTGGTCAAGTTCTGGAACATCCCGCACATCTCAACCGGCGATCTGCTGCGTGCGAATATGGCGAAGGGAACTTCGCTCGGAAAGATCGCCCAGCAGTCGGTGAACCGCGGGGAGTTGGTGCACGACTCGCTGGTCAATGAGATGGTTGCGGCGCGGCTTAAAGAACCAGACACGGCTAATGGCTACATCCTGGACGGCTTTCCGCGCACCCTTGGGCAGGCCACCTGGTTGGATGGGAGAGTGGCAACCGACGGCAAATCGCTGCCGGTGATTGCCGTAAGCATTCATGTGGATTATAATCAATTACTGCGTCGAATTACGGGACGCAGGAATTGTCCTGTCTGCGGGACCATCTATAACATCCATATGAATCCTCCCAAACGGGACGGATTTTGCGATGTAGAAGGTGCGGCGCTGGTCCAGCGAGCCGATGACACGGAGCAAGTCTTCAAAGAGCGCATGCGCGCTTATGCGGGGCTGACTGCACCGGTTATTGAGCACTATAGGGCCTTGGGACGTTTCGCGGAAGTCGATGGAGACCGGCCGATCGGCATTATCGCGGCTGGTATTGTTGCCGCCGTCGAGCGGTTGCGCGGTTAGCGTAGCCGGACGGTGAGTTTGTGCGTTAGACGCAGTTCGCAGTTCTTAGTTCGCAGTT